>Ga0209060_10003907_pt1 | contig 12076 bp, 9 predicted proteins | sample Coa_R1_8_FD_187155 | JGI IMG/M metagenome (GOLD analysis project Ga0209060, IMG submission 187155) | Surface soil microbial communities from Centralia Pennsylvania, which are recovering from an underground coalmine fire - Coalmine... | ecosystem: Environmental > Terrestrial > Soil > Unclassified...
GGCGCTGTTTGGCATAAAAAGCCTGCCGGAAGCCTGTGGGCAGTGGCGCCGTCAACGGGACATCATGAAGAACGGACTGTATTCGATCCATGTCACCCTGCTTGACGGGCGCGTCGGCAAGGGGAGCGGGGTTGTTGTGTTCCGCGACGGCAAGATCGTCGGTGGCGATGCCTTTCTTTTCTATACCGGCACCTACAGCGTGAAGGGCAATACCTTCAAAGGCGAGGTGCTGGTCCAGCGCCACACGTCGAGTCCTGACGCCAACCCCCTGTTCGGCGGTCCGAACCCGGTGGGTATCGGCGTCTCCGGAACCTTCGCCGACACCCGCGGTGAGATGACCGGCACCGCGCTAGTCGGCAAGGCAAGCCAGATCTTTGGCGCAACACTGCGCAAGCTCGCCGACGTCGACTAGCAACAAATTCCTACTCCGCGGCTTGCTCCAACGGCGCCACGCGCGGGAGGATGATCTGGATTCGCGTGCCATTGCCAGGTTCGGAATCAAGATCGAGCCGACCGCCGAGGCGGTTGGTGACGATGCTGTAGACGATATGCAGCCCAAGCCCGGTCCCGCCCTGGTCGCGGCGCGTGGTGAAGAACGGATCGAATGCGCGGCGGCGCACGTCGAGCGACATGCCGCAGCCATTATCGGCAAAGATGATCTCGACATTGTCCTTGCCCGATTCGCGCACGTGAATATCGACGACACCCGGTCTGCCATCAGGAAAGGCGTGCGCCACGGAATTGAGAAACAGGTTCGTGAGTACCTGACCATAGGGGCCGGGATAGCTGTTCATCATGAGATTGGGCTGGCACTCGACATTGAGTGTCACGTTGTGCTTGCGCAAGCCGGGCCGCAGACTCATCACCACCTGCTCGGTCAGATCGGCAAGATCGAACGCCCGTTTGTCCGAGTAGTTGCGATCGGCAGCGACCTGCTTGAAGGACTGGATCAGCTCGGCCGCACGGTTCAAATTGGCGACGAGCTGCGATGAGGCATCGCGGCTGGTCGCAAGGAATTCGTTCAGGCTGGAGCGACGCAAATCGCCACGCTCGACTTCGGCGGTGAAGTTCGCGGTCTTGCGATCGAGCGCAGAGGCAACCGTGAGACTGATGCCGACGGGATTGTTGACCTCGTGGGCAACCCCTGCCACGAGCCTGCCAAGTGCTGCGAGCTTTTCCGCCTCTATCAGCGAAGCCTGGGTGTCACGCAGATTGCGCAAGGCAGTTTCAGCAGCATCGCGCGCCTTGCGCATCTCCTGCTCGCCGCGCTTGCGCTCGCCGATATCCAGGGCGACGGTGACGATGCGCTCGATCTCGCCTTGGGCATCCAGTAGCGGCAGCTTGTTGACCAGCCAGTGCCGCAGGTTTCCCGCCGAATCCAGGTACTCCTCTTCGTAGAAGCCAAGCCCATTTTTCAATTGCAGCACGCGCTGGTCGTTCTCGTCGGTTTTTGCCGAACCATAACGTGACATCAAGTCAGTGGTGGTTTTACCGATGGCCTCGGACGGATCAATGCCGAAGATGCCCGCCATGTACCGGTTCATCAGGACGTAGCGCAGCTTCCGGTCCTTGACATTGATCACGGCGGGCACGGTATCGATCACCTGCTGCAAGAGCTTGCGGCCTTCGGCGATTGCGCTTTCCGCGCGCTTCTGGTCGGTAATATCGCGCACTGTGCCTTCGTACCGGACAATCTCGCCCTGTTCGTCGCGCACCGCCGTGGCGCTGTCGGAAAGCCAGCAAATGCCGCCGCCGCGCTGGCGCACCTGGTACTCGAAATCGCGCACCATGCCATCGCGCCACATCAAACGCTGGAATTCGTCGCGCGCTGCCGAGTTCACATAGACCGAACGAGCGATGTCGGTGATGGCTGCGATCAGCTCTTCGGGCGTGTCGTATCCCATCATCCGCGCCAGCGCCGGGTTGGCGTTGAGCAGCGCGCCTCCAGGCGTCGTCACATAGATGCCGTCGACGGAGGTTTCGAACAATTTTCGATAGCTCTCTTCGGCGAGGCGCTGCTCGGACAGCGCCCGCTCGGCTGCTGCGCGGGCGTTATCGACATCGACCAGCGTTCGGCGGAACACTTCGGCGGCGCGGGCGATATCGCCAATCTCGTTGTTGACGTCGGTGTCGGGGATTGAGGTGTCTTTCTTGCCGGCGGCAAGCGCCCGGATCGAGCTTGTGATCTGCGCGAGCGGGCCCACGGTGCGGCGGACGACAAACGACGCTGCAAAGGTCCCGATCAGCACGCCTATGGTGGACAGGATAATGCTTTGCCACTTGGCCTCACTGAGCGTTCGCGCAAAATCGTGCGAGAGCACCCGCCCCCGCCGCGCGCTGAGCTCACGTAACAGCTCGGTCACCCGCCCGATCAGGCGGCCTTCGGTCCCGAGCACCTCCTTGTCGAGCTTGGCGATCTCGCTCTCCGTGCCCGCGATCGTGATCAGCTTCTCGGAATAGGCGTCTGTCGCGGCGCGAAGCGCAGGATCATCGATCGTAATCGCCCGCATCCGGATCGCAGCCTGTTCCGCACTGGCGTAATCGTTGGCGAGCAACGCGGACGTGATGTCGTTCTGAGCACGGAACAAGACCCGCGCGCTGGCGCGATCCGGCACCTCGGAAATCGCCTGCTCGAAACGCGTGCGGAGTGGCGGCAAACCAATCAAAAGTTCGGCGCGGCGCGAGATCAAGATGGTGACGCGCTCGATGCCTTCGCGATAGTTCGCAAGGCGCTGGGTGACGCCATCGATCATATCCTGCTGCTCGGGCGCAAGCTCAAGCCGTGTCTTCTTCAAGAGCGTTCCCAGCTCGGACGCCGCTGCCGCGACCCGATCGGACTGCGCGCCGGGGTCGGTGACGAAGTCGCGCGCCGCAAGGCGCAGCTCGTTCATGCGGCGGTCGATCTCCTCGGCGAGATCGCCGACATCCTGCAGGCGGTTCAGTTCGCCAAAGGTCGTGTCGATATGGCGGATCGCGATCACGCTCGCCATGCCGGTCGCAGTGATGACCGTCAGAAGCAGCAGAAAACTGCCAAACGTCATCTGTCCGATCGAAGGCGAGAACGATCGGATTTTCTTCAAGATCGCCGCGAAGCGTGCTGGCATGGTCCTGTTGAGCCCGGAGCCCTTAAAAATCCATTATAGACGACGTTTTCCACGTCCGGAGTAACATATTGAAAAGACAAGAATAGCCGGCAAGCCGACTCGCCCTGCCGTCATTTTGCCGACCTTTTCGGCCCCGTTGTGGCGGAGGTCTTTTGCACCCGCATCTCAATCGGCGGGAATGCCGGCTTCCTTGACCACCCTGGCCCACAGCGCCACGTCTGATTTGATGACGTCGGCGAACGCGCCGAGCGGCGCGCTCTTTGCCTCGCAGCCGGCCTTATCGAGCTTTTCGCGAACCTCGGGCGCGGCGAGAGCCCCCTCCAGCGCCTTGTCGATGCGCTCGACGATCGGCTGCGGTGTCCCCTTCGGCACCACGATGCCAAACCAAGGCGTAACCTGCGCCTCGGCATAGCCCTGCTCGGCCAGCGTCGGCGCATCGGGAAAATATTTGGTGCGGCCGTCATTGATGGTGCCGATGATCCGGATCGTGCCGGTCTGCACCTGTGCGAGCGCCTGGTTCACCGAGAAAAAGCTCGCCGTGATCAGGCCGCTTGCGATGTCCGGCACCATTTGCGGATAGCCGCGATAGCCGACCCCGGTGACGTCGATGCCGGCCGCCTTCTTGAACAGTTCGAAGCCGAGATGCCCCGTCGAGCCCTTGCCCGGATGGCCATACGTCAGTTCGCCCGGCTTTGATTTCGCCAGCGCCACGAACTCGGCGACGTTCTTCACCGGCAGGCTGGACGGCACGATGAAAACATTGGGCGCCCGGCAAATCTCGCCGACGGGCACAAAGTCGCGCTGCGGGTCCCAGCGCAGGGTTTTGTCGAGCGCCGGGCTTGACGTGAAGAACGTCGTCACGATCAGCCACGTATAGCCGTCGGGCGCTGAGCGCGCGACGTCCTCGGCGGCAATCGAGCCGTTGGCGCCCGACTTGGATTCGAACACGATCGTGGCGTTATTCCACTGCGTCGCCATGTTCTGCGCCACGATGCGACCGAACACGTCGGCAACAGTTCCCGGTCCGTAAGGCGTGACCACACGGATGGCACGGTTGGGGAAACTGTCTTGTGCGAGAGAGCCAGTGAACGATCCCGACAGCGCGACCAACGCGCCGACCAACATACCACACGCCCGCACACTCATTGCACGCCCCTGCCCTCGTCTCGTCCGGCCTTGAACACGTCCGGTTCTTTCAGAGCAGGATGACGTGGATGGCGCCCCTCAGCAAGAGGCGGCGCTACGACGTCTTCAGCGTTGCCATACGGCGCCCCGGCAGCGTCATCGCCGCTACGCCGGCCACGACGCAAGCCAAACCGAGCCAAGCCGTTGGTGGTAACCGCTCGCCAAGGAAAACCACGCTCAGCGCGACCCCGATCGGGACCCGCAGGTAAGCCTGCGCGGTGGTGCCAACCGACCCGAGCATCTGGATCAGGCGGAAATAGATCACGAACGCCGCCGCGGTCGAAAACACCGCAAGCGCCGCCAAAGCCAGCACCGAAGCGCTCGATGGCGTCAAAGTCCAGGGCCGCTCCACCACAAGGCTGAGCGGGACCAGCACCGCCGCGCCGCAGAGCAATGAGCCCGCGGCCGGAGCAATCGGATCGAGCCCCTTGAAGCCGCGGCTGAAGATCGCGCCGCAGGCATAGCAAATGGTGGCCGCGACAATCGCGATCTCCGCCAAAAACTCCTCGCCGACGCGGTCCAAGGCCTTGACCCCGACGATCAGGCAAATCCCTGCCATGCCCGCGATCACACCAAACAGCTTTCGAGGCGTTGCCGGCTCGTGGCGGGTGATGAGCGCCGTGAACAGGAATGTAAAGATCGGCGCGGCCGAATTGAGGATGGTCGCAAGCCCAGCATCGACGGTACCCTCGCCCCAGGCGATCAGCGTCCAGGGGATGACGCTGTTCAGACACGCCTGAAAGGCGAAGCGACCCCAGGTTGCGGAATCCGTCGGCATGCGTAAAGCGCGCCAGCGCATGATCAGAAGCAACAGGACGCCCGCAATCAGTGTCCGCCCCGCGATCAAAGTCACCGGTGGAATGGTCGCCACCCCAACCTTGATGAATGCGTAGGAGGCGCCCCACAGGGTCGCGAGCAGCAAGAGTAGCCCGAGCTCGCTGGTCAGCGCCGTGCGCGGCGAACCAGATTTTTCCATGGTTTCCAATCCCGATCGAATTCGGGGCGGAAACTACATTGTGGAGAGGAGGCAACATTTCGATACGGGACGAACTATTTCATCCGAGCTGGCCGACCTCGAACAGCTCACCGTCATAGCCGGCTTCAAGCGGAATGCGCAGCTGCCGGCCGCCGTTCAGGCGCGTCATCACGGGCATCACGGTGACGATGCGCCGGTCCTTGCTGTCCTCAAGCGCATCCTGAACATTCGATCGCTTGCCGAGCCTGATCAGATTGCGCGTGGTTGGAAATGGCAGCTTGAAGCGGCCGCTCTCACCACCCTCGACCGCCTCGCGCGCCGACACCCAGATCGAATCGGTGGATTCCCTGCCGTCATGGACGCCGAGTTGATCAGGCGGCGCGGCTGCAAGAAAAAACCAGGTGTCGAACCGCTTCGGCATCCCCTCCGGCGTAATCCAGTGCGCGTAGGGCATCAGCAGGTCGAGCGCGAGACAAAGGCCGTTGGCTGCGAGCACATCGAGAAACGTCGTCTTCCGCTCGTTCAGTGCTGCGCGATGGGCGGAGGCAATCTCGCCGGCGCGCTTGGCGTCGATCAGAGATGAAAATCCCTTCGGACGCGCCAGCAGAATGCCGCTTTCCTCAAACGTTTCGCGGATGGCCGCGACCCGGAAACCGAGCGCCGCCGTATCGAGCCCCTCGCCGCCCGAATAAAGCTCACTTCGCTCGACGATCTCGCGATCATTCTTGTCGAGACTGCCGCCCGGAAACACCAGAGCGCCGGAGTTGAACTCGATCTGATGATGGCGAACCATCATGAAGACCTCGATCTCGTGCTTGGCCGCGTTGTCGCGTAGCAAAAGGATAGTGGAGGCCGGACGCGGCGTAACGATTTCGGTCATATCAGCTAGCCTGCCGCGCTCGACTGCGGCCCGAAATGGGCGCGGCGGTCGACCCGCGCCACACGCGACAAGAGATAGTCGACCTCCGCGCGCGCTGTTGCGGTGATGCCGGCACCCGGTTTGCGCTGCGCGCTGGAGGCAATGACGCCGCGCTTGTTCAGCACATATTTGCGCACGGCAAGGCCAGCGCCCGGCTGCTGCTCATAGCGGATCAACGGCAGATGCGCATCAAACAGGTCATGCATGGCGTCGCGCTTGCCCGCCTTCCACAGCTTGACGACGTCGATCAACAACTCGGGAAAGGCATAACCGGTCATCGCGCCATCGGCGCCTCGCTCCATCTCGAAATCGAGGAACAGGCCGCCGTTGCCGGTGAGGATCGACAGCTCACGCAACGACCCGTCCTTCTGGAAGGCGCGGAGCGCGGAAATCTTTTCCAGCCCCGGCCAGTCCTCATGCTTGAGCATCACGCAGGAGGGACTGTCCATCACGATCTTGCGGATGACGGCGGGCGTGAACACCACGTGGAGCGTCAGCGGATAATCCTGCAGCACCCAGGGGATGTCGGTGCCGATCGCCTCCTGCGCCTGCTTGAAGTAGCCGATGATCTGGTCGTCGGTGCGCAGGTTCGGCGGCGGCGCAATCATGACACCGGCCGCGCCTGCATCCATTGAAGCCCTGGCCAGCGACCGCATCGAGGCAAAGCCCGGCGCCGACACCCCGACGATCACCTGCATGGTCTTCGCGCGTTTGACAAAGCGGATCGCGACCTGCTCGGCCTCGGCGGCATCGAGTTTCGGCGCCTCGCCAAGGATGCCGAGCACGGTGACCCCTTCACAGCCGACCTGCTCATAGAAATCGGTCAGGCGGTCGATCGATGTCTCGTCAATGCGGCCATCGTCATGGAACGGCGTCGGCGCAATCGCAAAAGTGCCTGCGGCCTTGGCGGTGAGTTTTGTCATTTCGTGTCTCCATCCCTCTTCCGTCATTCCGGGATGGCCCGAAGGGCAAGGCCCGGAACCCATAACCCCGGCTTGTGGTTGTGGATTCCGGGCTCGCGACTTCGTCGCGCCCCGGAATGACATTTCATTTAAACCGCCGCGCCGACTTCTTGATCTCCTCCTCGGAGAAGAAGATCTCCTTGGCGTGGGTGACGATGTCCTCCGCCTTCCACCCTGTGAATGGCGGCGTCCAGCCTTCCATTTCCATCATCCGCATTTCGCGCACGCCGCGCGGGCCGGAGACACCGAGCACTTTGCCGGTCTGATCGCCGGAGAGCTCGCTGACCATATATAGCACGGCTGGCGCGATTCCGTCCGGCCCGAGCGCCGCGCCGGGGTTTTCCTTATAGCGCGGCAGGTCTGCGGTCATGCGGGTCAGCGCGCCCGGAGCGAGCGTCCAGACGCGGATGTTGTATTTGCGGCCCTCGATCGCTAGCACATTGGAAAGGCCCCAAATGCCGCCCTTGGCCGCGCCGTAATTGGTCTGGCCGAAATTGCCGATCAGGCCCGATGTCGAGGAGGTGTTGACGATGACCCCGCCGCCATTCTCGCGCATCCATTTGAACACCGGCAATGTCGCGCAGAAGGTGCCTTTAAGGTGCACCCTGATCACCTTGTCCCAATCCGCCTCAGTGGCTTTAGCAAAGGTCTGGTCGCGCAGGATGCCGGCGTTGTTGACGAGGATGTCGGCACGGCCGAAATTCTTGATCGCGTCATTGAACAGGGACTGGCCGCCTTCAATGGTCGAGATATCGGCGCCATTGGCGACCGCGCGGCCGCCGGCGGCCTTGATCGCCTCGACCACCTTCTCCGCCATCGACTTGTCGGCGCCCGAGCCGTCCCGGGGACCACCGAGGTCGTTGACCACGACAGAGGCGCCCTCGCGCGCGAAAAGCTTTGCGTAGGCCTCTCCAAGCCCGCCGCCCGCACCCGTGATCAGCGCCACCTTGCCATCGAGAAGTCCCATGGTGTTTCTCCCGTCTCGCTGTTTGTCATTTGATCGTCATGGCCGGGCATAGCCGTCCGAAGGACGGCGTCGCTTCCGCTCGCCTATGTCCCGGCCATCCACGACTTTCTTGTCGCGGAAACAAAGACGTGGATGCCGGCACAAGGCCGGGCATGACGGCGGAGTTTTCAGCCGCGCCCGACTGCATTTTATCCCAACACCGTCTTGCCGTTCCTGATGACGGTGACGCCCCTCGCCTTCACCTTGGCCTCGAACGAAATCACGTTACCGTCCTTCCACAGCTCCATGGTCACGGTCTCGCCCGGATAGACCGGCGAGGAGAACCGCGCGACATGCTGCTTGAAGGCGGTGGGATCGTAGTCGGCATAGGTCTGCAAGACGCCGCGGCAGGTGATGCCGTAGGTGCACATGCCGTGCAGGATCGGCTTTGGAAAACCGGCCTTCCTGGCAAAGCCGGGATCTGAGTGCAGTGGATTGCGGTCGCCGCAGAGCCGATAGACCAGCGCCTGGTCGGGCCGCGTCGTAATGTCGACGACCGTGTCGGGGCTGCGCGTCGGTACCTGGTGCGGATCGGGCTGGCCTTCCGACGGACCACCGAAGCCACCATCGCCGCGCGCGAAGCGCGAGGCGACCAATGTTGCGAGCTTCTCGCCATCAGAGTTTTTCAAAACGGTCTGATGGCGGATCACCGCGCCCTTGTCCTTACCCTTGTCGAACACGGCGATCACGGAGGAGTCGGCAATGATGTGGGATGCTGTCGGAAGGGGCTTGTGGAAGGTGATGTCGCGCTCGCCATCGACCACCATCACGCGGTTGAGATTCATCTCCCCCGGCCCCGCGCCCCAGGCTGCTACCGACGCAAACGTCGGCACCACCTTGAGCGGACGCGGTTCGACGGCCGCCTCGTTGACGAAGGCCAGTTCCTTTTCATCCATGGGATCGGCGCCCATGCCGATGCCGCAGGCATAAAGCATCACCTCGCGATCACTGTAGGCATATTTCTGGCCGAGATTTTTCAGCGCCATCAGCTCTTCGTATTTGATCGGCATGTCCGACAATTCCTCCCCACTTCGTGCCGAAGTGATACTCGTAGGATGGGTTGAGCGCAGCGAAACCCATCACCTCGACTCGCGGCACGCATGGTGGGTTTCGCTGCGCTCAACCCACCCTACGCATCTCTTTCCTTACGCCGGCGTAAAGAACGGCAGCGGCGCGCCGTCGGTCGGCTTGAACACCACCTTCACCTTCTGGCCGATCTTGATCTTGTCGATGTCGCAATCGACGATATTGGTTTGCAAGGTCAGCCCTTCCTTCAGCGTCACATAGGCAATCGCGAACGGTCCGCCCGCCGATTTGCGCATGAGGCTGAAGGTGTAGATCGTGGCTTCGCCGGAGGCCTCTTCCCAGACCGTCTTGTCGGAGAAGCAGAACGGGCAGATTGCGCGCGGAAAATAATGCGGCTCGCCGCAGGCGGTGCAGCGCTTGATCATGAACTTGCCCTGCTTGGCCGCCTCCCAGAACCCTTCGGTCTCGGGATTTGGCACCGGCGCCGGATATTTCTTTGCTGCGTCAGCCATCACACGCGCTCCAGAATGCAGGTCGAGGCGGCATGGCGATTGCCCAAAAGTCCGCCGGTACCATGGGCGACCGCGAGATCGCAGTTCTTGACCTGCACTTTCGGATGCGCTTCGCCGCGAAGCTGGCGCACCGCTTCGATGATCTTTGTCATGCCGCCGCGATTGACCGGGTGGTTGCTGCACAGCCCGCCGCCGTCGGTGTTGAACGGCAGCTTGCCGACACCCGAGATCAGATTGCCGTCGGCGACGAATTTTCCACCCTCGCCTTTCTTGCAGAAGCCGAGGTCCTCGAGCTGCATCACCACGGTGATGGTGAAGCTGTCGTAGATCGAGGCGTATTTCATGTCTTTCGGCGTTACGCCTGCTTCCTCGAAGGCGTGCGGGCCGGACCACACGCCCGCCGAATACGTCATGTCGTGATCCTTGCCGCCGCGCGGACCCTTGGTCGCTTCGCCATGACCGATCAGCCGCACCTGCGGCTTCTTCAGGCTCTTGGCGATCTCGGGCGACGTCACGATCAGCGCGCCGCCGCCGTCGGTGACGACGCAGCAGTCCATGCGATGCAGCGGATCGGAGATCATCGGCGAGTTCAGCACGTCCTCGACGGTGACGACCTCCTTGAGCATCGCGTGCGGATTGTATTGCGCATGATGGGACGCGGCGACCTTGACCCAGGCGAGTTGCTCGCTGGTGGTGCCGTAGTCGTGCATATGGCGCATGGCACACATGCCGTAGACATTGTGCGTGGTCTGGCCATAGGCCCGCTCGAAATCATCCTCGGCGCCGGACGCACGTGGCGGCATCGGCCCGGTGCGCGGCTTTCCGGCCAGCGTGATCAGCGCAATCGAGCATTTTCCGGCCGCGATCGCCTCCGCCGCGTGACCGAGATGGATCAGGTAGGAGCAGCCGCCGGTATCGGTGGAATCGATATGGCGAAGCTTTTTCATATCGAGGCCGAGATAGTCCGCCATCGGCATGACGCCGCCGGGCGCGTCGCCGGCGCAGAAATAACCGTCGATATCGGCCTTGGTCAGGCCGGCATCTTCGAGAGCGCCCTTTGCGACTTCGGCATGGAGCTGGGAGGTGGATTTGTCGGGTGCGTGCCGGGTCGGATGCTCGTAAATCCCGGCAATGTAGGCCTTGCCCTTGATGGTCAATTCGTTCTCCGCTGACGTTTCTTTTTCAACTCCTTGAATGTTTTTTGACCTGCCGGCGCGGCCTTGGCAAGCGGCGAAATATTCCGTGGGATGGGAGGGTACATGCCAGGCACTCACCTGTCGTCCCGGCCAAGCGAAGCGCGAGCCGGGATCCATGGCCACCGGCGGAGCATTCTGAGCAGGGCTGGTAGTTGCATTGTGCGCAACAACGTAGGCCTGTGGTTATTGGTCCCGGATCGCGCTCGCTGCGCTCACTTGTCCGGGACGACAGCGGAATTAGCGGCGCGCCAATCCATTCCCGCGGCACATACGCGCCCGAGCTATTGCAAAAGCCACCCTCGGCAAAAATGAGAGGGCGCAGGGAATGCCGGGTGTTTCAGCCACACCCATAGCCTCACGTACAAATGGAAGACGTACATGAGCGTAGTCACTACAGGTCCGTCGAAACACCGACATTCCCTGCGCAATGGTGTTAACGGCTTATATCGTGCGCGCCCCGGTGAGACCGGCTTTTGTGTCACCGTCGCTTGCGGATCATCGCCCGCAACCTTAGCACCTGCCTCTAGGGCGCCAGGCCCGCACGCCTTAGCCGTCCGCAAAGATGCCGTTCGTCCGTGCAAAAGATTGCACGCGGCACTTCGCGTCCATCGCATCCCGCGCTCCACGTCCTGGTGACGACTGGCCATAACGCCCCTCTTCATCGAGGCGGGACGTTGCGGATAAGGCCATTGATTTGGGGCGGCCGTCAAGAGGTATTTCTGAAATACGGAATCTGTGACCGATTCGGCACGACGGGCAATTCTCACATGGTGGGCATGCTTGCAGTGGTGTCGTCCCGGCGAAAGCCGGGACCCATACCGCGTGATCTATCGTTTTGAGAACGCCGTTCGACGACCGCTCGTTACAACGGAGGCCTGTGGTTATGGGTCCCGAATCGCACTCGCGTGCGCTCGCTCGTCCGGGACGACGACGGAGTTTTACTCCGCCGCGATCTGCCGTGGTGCGGGCGGCGGATTGGCGAGGTCGGCGACAAGCTGCGCGTGGCGCGCCTTGACGTCACTGACCGCCTTCTCCTTCACGGGCCCAAACCCGCGGATGCGATCCGGCAGTGAGAGCAGCTCGACCGCGATGTCGATCGTCACCGGCGAGAGATGCGCCAGCACATCGGCGACATCCTTCTCGTAAGCCGCGATGAGCTCGCGCTCGAGTTTTCTGTCGGCGCTCCGGCC
>Ga0209060_10003911_pt1 | contig 12064 bp, 13 predicted proteins | sample Coa_R1_8_FD_187155 | JGI IMG/M metagenome (GOLD analysis project Ga0209060, IMG submission 187155) | Surface soil microbial communities from Centralia Pennsylvania, which are recovering from an underground coalmine fire - Coalmine... | ecosystem: Environmental > Terrestrial > Soil >...
CCCCGGTGCCGCCCATGAACACCAGCGACCCGGCCGGCCGCACTTTCGGCGAGGCATTGCGCGCGACATCGAGCAGCATCAGGATGTGTTCGTCAAGCCCGCGGCGCGCGTCGTCCGGCTTCATCTCGATCATTCGTCCATAGTGCGGATGGCCGGCGGTCACCATTACGTGATCGATCGGCGGTAAATCCCGGAAGAACTGCGCGAGCGCGGCAGAATCCGACGCCTCGAAAGCGGCTGTACTCGACGCGCCGACTTCCTTCGCGGCTTGCTGGAGGCGTTCGGCATTTCGGCCCGTCAGAATGACATTCGCGCCTTCCGCGCGAGCACGCCTCGCCGTTTCCAATCCAATGCCCGAACTGCCGCCCAGTACAACGATGGTTTGTCCGGCGAGTTCGTCTTTCATTGCGGCAACTTCGTCCCGTTTTGTTCGGCGATCATAAAAGTCGCATACCAATCCGGCCAGTTCTCATCACGGACGCCGGTTCGCTTCTCATGCTCGCCGTGGGCGGCTTCCGCCCGGCGAAATGCGCTGGCGAGATCGCTCGCCGAAGCGAACGTGGTTGTGGCCGGATCGACGCGTCCCGCCAGCCGCTGCGTGACTTCCTGCAGCAGCCATCCGTTGCCGTCGGGATCGCTGAATGTCGCGAAGGAACCGTAGCTCGCGTGATTCGGCGCGCGCCCCGCGACGCGGCCGCTGCCATCGGATTGAAACTGAGCGCCGGGCGTTGCTGGGTAAAATACCTCACTCACCTCGGCCCCACGGGCAATCAGTTCAGCACGCGCTGACTCTATGTCGGAAACGATCAAGTACAAGCCCTGCGCCGAACCAGGCACCGCTCTGGTGATCTTCGTGCCGAACTGCACGGAGCATCCGGAACCGGGCGGTGTGAATTGCACCACCCGGAATCCGTTATCGAACGGAAAATCGGCGTCGAGCCTCCAGCCGAGCTTCGCGTAAAAGGCCTTCGCGCGATCCACATCCGCAACCGGGATCACAACCGCTTCCAGCTTAAGGTCTATGCCGCTCATGGCCGCCTATGAATGTCGCAGCGATCGGAATCCCGCGCGCACTTCTTCGGAGAAGAGTTTGGGCTGCTCCCACGCCGCGAAGTGACCACCCTTTTCAACTTGGTTGAAATGGATGAGCTTGGGAAACGCCTTCTCGGCCCAACTCCGGGGAGCTGGATACAGTTCGTCCGGAAAAACGCTCACTGCCACCGGAATCCGGACGCCCTTTGCGTTGAAATATCCGAACTTGCCCCAATTCTCCCAATAGAGCCGCGCGCCGGATATCGCGGTGTTCGTGAGCCAGGTAATCGTGATGTTGTCGAGAATGTCGTCGCGCGTGAGCCCTTCGGATTTTCCATCGAAAACGCGCGCGATCAACTCGTAGCTGCGTGCGTCATGGTCCAGGAAATACGCGGCCAAGCCGACCGGTGAATCGGCGATTCCGTAGAGCGTCTGCGGACGCAAACCCATCTGATAGCCGTATGCGATCCCTTTTTGATAAACGAACTGCAGGCGGTCGTAAGCAACTTTCTCGTCCGCCGAAAGATTCGCCGGCGCCGGCGCTCCCGAAGCGGCCGCTTTGTCGATTTCGTCCGGAAACACGCCTGGCATGTTGGTGTGGATGCCAAGCAGTTCGGCCGGCGCAAGCACACCCATTTGCTCGGTGATGACCGCGCCCCAATCGCCGCCTTGCGCGACGAATCTTTTGTATCCGAGGCGCTTCATCAACACGATCCAGGCGCGCGCGATGTGCAGTGGATCCCAGCCCGTGGTGGTGGGTTTACCCGAATATCCGTAACCGGGAATCGACGGGATCACCAGATGGAACGCGTCGGACGCGTTTCCGCCATGTGCCGTTGGATTCGTCAAAGGATCGACGATCTTCATCTGCTCGATGATGGAGCCTGGCCATCCATGCGTGACTATGAGGGGTAACGCGTCCTCGTGTTTCGAACGAACATGGATGAAATGGATGTCCAGGCCGTCGATTTCTGTAATGAACTGCGGCAGCGCGTTGAGCTTGGCCTCAATTTTGCGCCAGTCATAATCGCTGCCCCAATAGCGCGCAAGCGCCTGAGTGGTTCGGAGTTGCACGCCTTGCGAGGCGTCGGGGACGGTTTCGCGGTCAGGCCATTTGGTGGCGTTGATTCGCCGGCGCAGTTCGAGCAGGTCCGTTTCCGGAACAGTCGCACGAAAAGGACGAATCGCGCCGGGGCCGGTGGTTTGTTGGAGGGGTTGTTGGATGGTAGTACTCATGCCATCGAATATGCTCCGATTCAGAATCGAGCGAAATTACCAGAAGGGAGGCTTTTGGGATACCCAGTTTGGTTGGAGGATCCGTACCTCAATTGTGGTAGGGCTATGATTGAACGATGCGAACGGCTGTCACCTTGCTCGTCGTGGCCGGGTCCATCACGTGCGCCGGTACGCTGCCGCTGCCCGCGCGGTTCTCGCTCGCCCCGCCCGAAGCCGTCATTCAAAAGCCTGCGCAAGCGCACCATTTCGTGGAATCCGTTGGCCGGCGCGGCGCAATTCTCGGGAGAGAGGATGGCACCTTCGAAGCGTGGCTGAACCCAATCAAAGTGCTGCGAGATTTCCGCCTGTCGGTCTATTTCGACGGTGCGCTGGAACCCGTGGATCTCGCCGAAATGGCCGAGCGAGTCGCGGTCTCGCCCGGCCGCGTAACCATCACCCATTCTCACGCAGCTTTCCGAGTTCGCCAGACCTGGGTGGCGGCTCTGGATCAGCAATCGCTGCTGGTTTTGCTCGACATCGATACCAACCGTCCGCTGCGGCTTCGCGCCAGCTTTACTCCCGAGATGAAGCCGATGTGGCCGGCCAGTTTCGGCGGGCAGAGCGGCTCCTGGGATAACGAAGAAAAGGCCTTCGTGCTGAGCGAAGGATTGCGGCGCTATTCCTTGCTGATCGGATCGCCGCTGTTTTCGATTCATAGCGAGGAGATTGGCCATCAGCTTCCGGGACGCACGGTACTGCTTGAGATGGAATTGACTCCGGCGATTTGTCGCGACCATATCGTGCCGATCGTGCTGGCCGGCTCGCGCGAGGCTTATCACGCGGCTTTGCGCGATGTGGAGCGCATTGTGCACGAGTCCGACGCGTATTATCAGGCATTCGAAAAGCGCACCTTCCAACTTCACACGCCGGACGCGACATTGAACGACGCTTTTCGATGGGCCAAATTCGCGATGGAAAAAGGCTGGGCGTGTAATGACGGCGTCGGCTGCGGCCTGGTGGCCGGATACGGCCCGTCTGGCGAGAGCGAGCGGCCCGGATTCGCCTGGTACTTCGGTGGCGATGCGCTCATGAACTCCTGGAGCATCCTCGATTACGGCGATTTTGAGCGAGCCCGAGCAACGCTCGAGTTCCTGCGCGAACACCAACGCGCCGACGGCAAGATGGAGCATGAGCTGACGCAAAGCGCGGCGCTGCTGGATTGGAACAAATACCCCTACGGCTACTATCACGCCGATACAACACCGCTCTATATGTTTTCTGTGGCGAAATACGTCACGCGGTCCGGCGATATCGATTTCTTGAAGGCCGCGTGGCCTTCCATTGAGAAAGCGCTGGCGTATTGCATCACCGCGCTGGATGATGATGGGCTATTGTCGAATCGAAAAGCCGGTGCGGGCGCCGTGGAAACCGGCGCGCTGAGTGGTCGCGTGGCGAACGATATTTATCTGCAGGGAGTCTGGCTGGCCGCGCTGGACGGCTACATCCAACTCGCGAAAATCGCCGGAAAATCCTCGCTAGACGCGGCTACCCGGCTGACGCGCGCGCGGACGGCGTTGAGCGATTGGTTCATCCCGAAAAAGTCTACGTTCGCGTTCGCGCGATTGACCGATGGTTCGTTTTACGATGCGCAGTCGGCTTGGCAGGGCTTGGCACTCGCGTTTGGCGGTTTGGATGTCGCGAAGACGACGGCGGCCGCGGCACAGCTGAATCGCTCCGAGCTGACCACCGGCTGGGGCGCGCGCCTGTTCGCGACCGACAGTCCCTACTACGACCCTTTGAGCTATAACGACGGCAGCGTGTGGCCGTTCGTAACCGGGTTTGCAATCCTGGCCGAGTATTCCAATCACGCAGCGATCGGCGGCCTTCGCCATCTTTACGGCGTGGCGGCGACCACTGGCCTGACGTCCGCCGGATTCATTCCCGAGTACATGAGCGGCGAACGGGCGCAGGCGCTTCCTCACGCCGTGCCGCACCAGCTTTTCTCCTCGTCGTCGGCAATCCATCCCATGGTGAGTGGAATGCTTGGGCTCCAGGGCAACGCAGTGGACGGGACGCTCACAATCGCTCCGCATATTCCGCAGAACTGGACCATTGACTTCAGCAATTACCGGGTGGGCGCATCGACTGTATCGGGAAAGATCGCGCGCGTTCGTGGTGAGACCCGCATATCGTTGTTGATCGCCGGACCGCCGCTCAGCGTTGTTATCGGTCCGGCATTCGCGGCGGAGGCGAAGATATTGCGCGCTGAAGTAAATGGCGCCCCAATCTCTATCGAGCTTCAATCCACACAGGCGGATACGCACGCGACGCTTCGGGCTAGCGGCATAAATCGCGTTGAGGCAGTGATCGTGGTAGAAGAAGCAACCGAGCGGCCGCCGGTTTTGGTGAAGCCGGAGAATTAGACCACCGAATATTGGCGTAGTAACCGTTCACAACTACCCATGATCCACGACTCGTTGCCGAACAGCTTGGCACAGCCTGAATGTAAGGCAAAGCGTGAAAGTCCGCTCGAGCTTGTGAATCAAAAGGAGACAACGCGACGATTCATTAAATTGAGAACATCTAGAGAGTAGGTTGAAAAGGATGGAGCGGGAGACGGGGGTCGAACCCGCGACGTCCAGCTTGGGAAGCAAGCTGTCGAAAGAAAATAAAGAACATAGAATTTTTCTCGGCGTTTTCCGCCTATCAAAAACCAAGCCGTCTTCATTGGGGATTCTGCGCAGCCGCTGAATGCTGTGTAGATGCTGTGCAGGTTGGCTAGGCCCCGAACATCTCAAAGAGTTTCTTCACAGCTTCCGTGACTTCATATCCGAGTGCGGCAGTTCCGAGCAGACGTTTCGCGTTGCCCAGCCATTTTGAAACGGAAGATTGGTCGGGCTCGGCTTCGTCGGCCAACTCATCCCGAACCTTGGCGAGTTCTTTCTGGGCTTTGACCACTGGCTCGGCCTGGTTGTCATCTTTGGCCAGCTTGCCCACTACATCGTCGAGCGCGGTAATGCGAGCTTGTCTCTCGTTAAACGACTGGCCGATGTTGATGTTGACCGAGGTATCCGTATAGGTGTTGCTTTCGCCTTGGATCATGCGCGATGAACCGATAGCCTTGTAGTTTCGGGAGTCCATTGTTCCTCCAGTTTGAACGATGATATTGGGCGTCGGCAGCGCGGGGAACTGCCTTACCTGCGAGAATGCAAGCGACTGGTAGTAAAGCGTTGCATTCTGCGCCAGGTGGTAATTGTGCTGAAGAAAGGTGATTCGGTTCTTGAGAAGCGTTACGACGAGATCATGCTCCTCGATACTGGTGACTACCGGGATGTCATCGAACTGTTCGATATTTCCACTTCGGACTTTTTCGATGTACTCCTTGAAGTCCTGCCGCACACGTTCCGCGCCGACTACAACTCCGTCATTCTTCACTGTAAACTTGAACGCGATCCGATGCTCAAAAGATGAGTCTATTGAGAACGCGATATGGTAGCCCTTCAACTTGGCATAGTCTTCGAATCCCTTAAGTAAGTCGTGAAAGATTGGGCGCTCGCCTTCGGACATCTCCATAACGATGTATCCGCCGGAACCAGTGCCAGCATTGGCTGTTAGTTTCTCTTCTTCGACACGGCGCGCCTCGTAGCGCGCCTCTCTTTCGTAGTCCAGCCGACGTTCTTCAAGTTGAAGTCGGTCCCGCTCCCGCGCCTGCTCAGCCTCCAGGCGTTTGTCTTCTCGCTGCTGCTCAATCGCCCAGCGTTTTTCCTGTATATCCTGCTCGCGGGCCTTTATTCGCAAATCACGTTGACGTTCGCGCAACCAGTAGAAGAATCCCATTACCGCTAATGTGAAGAACATTGTCACGCCTGTGACTATGTAGAAACTTAGCTTTTCTTGCGGCACTTGAGATTTTTAAGAATAACACTTGGCGCAGTTCCTTTTGGAAAAACGCGGCTAGCATCCGGAGCGACTTAGGGTCTTCATCAGCGCGACAGTCTGAGTTGAAGGCTTCCGCCTCCCAGTCTCCCACCGCCAGACCGTGATCCGCCGATCTTCGTCGGGGAAGCCAAGTGCGGCGGTGAAGTCCTCAGATGACAGACGGAGGCGCTTGCGGAGGCGGCGGATTTGAGATGGGGTCACTTCTGCTCGTTAGTCAATATAAAGGGTGTCGGCGTTTATGATCTGTGGATCGTTGACGACCTGTTGCAGAATGTTTGCCAGCGCACCGCCGCACACGGTGTAACCTTGTCGTGAATATTTCATTAGCCGCCGTAAGCTGGATACTGCGAAAGAAATGCGGGTTGGTACAAGTTTCTTGCGAGCAGCATCCCAAAGCGCAAAGTCGCTCATGTACAGACTGGCCCCGTCATAAGCGAACTGACAGAGCGTGAAGTCAAAGCTGTCTATCACCTTCTCAGCGGATTCGAAATAGGTGAAATTGATTAGCTGGATCTTCATCTCGGGCAAATATACACCTTCCCCGTCCATATCCTCTGGAATTTCGGAAGGCAGTATATAGAGGCTGTTTTTGTCGTTCTTTCTAAGAAGCCTCGCACCCATGTTTGCAAGGTCAGCGGTGAACTTTTCTTCTTGCTCTTTGCTCGCGAAGAAGAAGTCAAAATCACTGTCCAGCTTTTCGCCGCGGACCGTACGGCGAACAGCGCCACCGGCAATCCATGGCCCTGCTGCGGTGAGTTCCGGGACGCGGCTGAGAGCTTTGAACAAGATTGTCTCTTCGAACGACTCCTTACCGAGTCGTTGAGCGAGAATGTTTGCGGATACTTTGACGGTCATGGGATTCCCCCTTCTGTGCGGATGGAAGACAAGCAACAACAATCGGCGCAACAATCTTGTTTTTTGGGGTCGAAGACTGCCAGCCTGATTCTCTGGCATTCCTGTAAAAATGCTGTGCAGATGCTGTGTAGGGTAAAGGCGATCGCCCTAAGCCCTTGAAAAGTTGGAGCGGGAGACGGGGGTCGAACCCGCGACGTCCAGCTTGGGAAAACGGATTTCGATTGTAAATAGAGGAGTTAGGCGTTCAAGACGCTCTTTTCTGGTCAGGAAAGTCTTCTGTTTTCAATGATGGTTTTTCGGGAGCCACCTTATTGAGGTAATCAAGGTAACGGCTACTGGACTGCCGCCGCTCCAGTAAACACCGGAGAATCAAGCGATGGACCACCAGTTCAAAAGCAGATGGGTCAATCAGATTTCCTGTAAAATGGGCGTAGCAGTAACCTTTAGAAACATGGCCATCGCAAAGCGCCTTACTATCGACAACGTCAATCTCGATAACGAACGCGAAATGGACGCGTTCGTTGATCAAGTGTTGACCGCTGGAATTGAGCGCGTTCGAGCCGAGGGTGATGAATTGCGCCGATGCGGCCTCCTCGATGGACAGGGAAACCTACTGCTGAACGAACTCCCGGCTGACATACTGGAAGAGTCGGAGCGCGACTTCGGCGGGTAAATGGATTGAAAAGCCAGCCCTTGTCCGACCATGTTCCCAATGTTGTGGTCCAGCCGGATCTCGTCTTCCAGGTAAAGCTTTTCCGTAGCGAGCCGCTCCTTCATTTCCGATAACTCCCGTTAAGCGAGCGAGTTCTCTACGGCGATGGCGATCTGGCTCGCGACCTGAGCCAGGAATTCGACGTCTTCCGAAGTCCAGACATCCTCCGTCATTCGAGAGAGCGCCAACGTTCCGATGGTGGTCTCGAGTGATCAGCGAGACTGAGCAAATGGACTTTAGTCCGAGCGCCACAAACCGCCGAAAATTCGGATTCGGATAGCGGTCGATGTCGACATCGCGAGCCACTACCGGCTTTCCAGTGGCGAGCACCTCAGCCGCCGGCATGCCCACAGGATCGAACGGTCCCTGGACGGCCTCGGAGAGCTGCAAATCTGCGGAATGCAGCGCGTACACATCAAGCACGCCGCTTTCTTCGCTGCGTGGCGTTATTACGGCGTGATCGTGCCGGATGACCTTGGACGGCTGGTCGGATATTGCAGAGAATAGCTCGTCGGGCGACAGTTTGGATACAAGCGCATTTGTGATGTCGAACAGTGTCCGCAGGCGATCGCGTTCCCGCACCGCTGCTTGCCGCGCAAGAAAGCCCTCCACGGCTACTGCGAATTCGGTGGCAACACGCTCCAGGAATCCCATTTCAGCCGGGCTGGGCTCATACGGAGCCACCGAACTCAAACCGAATGCCGAGCCGGTTATCGCCGGCGGTGAGAGGAACGAGTATTAAGGTGCTGATCCCGAACTCCGCACGGGAGCGGTCTATGAACTCCGGCCAACGAGTCTCAGCAGCGAGACCGGAAAGGATCAGCAGCCGCTGGTTCAGCCATAACCACCCGGCCGGATCCGCTTCAACCGGCATCTGTCCTCGTAAGCATGGTGGGGTACGGCTTCCATGTACCGGTACCAACTCGCATCAAGACTGGACCGGCAATTCGATCTGGACGGCCAGTCCTGGACGCACGTTTTCTGCCCAAATTCTGCCGTTGTGCAGCACCACAGCGCGACGTGCGATGGCCAAACCCAAGCCAACGCCGCCGGTCGCACTGTTGCGAGAATTGTCGACGCGGAAGAAAGGCTGAAAGATCTTCGAAAGCGCATCCTCAGGAACGCCGGGACCATAGTCTCGAACCCGGATGACCGCTTCGGCGCGCTTGCGTTCGACACTGATCTCCACGGCCGACCCCTTCGGGGCATAACGGACCGCGTTCAGCACCACATTCTCAATGGCTCGCCGGAGCAGTTCCCGATCGCCCAGCTCTGTGACGGCGCCACCCGGTGCAAACTCGATACGGCAGTCACAAGACTCCGCATCCATGCCGCAATCCCGAACGATCTCGCTCATCAGATCATTGAGCTGCACTTCTTCGCGGTTGCTGGTCTCCGGATCGCCTTCAACGGAAGTCACCTGCAACAGCGTCCCCACCAAAAGAGAAAGCCGGTCGATCTCCCGGACAAGACGACCGACGGCAGCCTCGCGATTCTGCGCGGTGCGAACCAACGCCGCCGCAAATCTCATTCGCGCGAGCGGACTGCGGAGCTCGTGTGAAACATCCTGAAGCAGTCGCCTTTCTGCGGAGAGCAGGGTCGCAATCCGCTCGGCCATATGATCGAAAGCTTGCGAGAGTTCGCCGATTTCATCGCGGCGGGTGAAATTGGCGCGGGCGGTAAGATCGCCGTGGCCGAAGCGCTCCACCACCTTTCCCAATTGTCGCAAGGGCGAAGCAATGTTGAACGCAAGAGCCCAACAGAGCGCTCCAACAGCGGCCACAATCATCAAATAATACGGCGTCAAATTCCAGAACACTCGCGGCGGCGGATCGAGCAAAGTGATGAACTGGTACTGCCCTTGTTGCGATTTGGTGAGCATCGCCGCACGCGGCGGCCTGCCTAAGGTCAGTGGAGGCAGCCCTTTTTGGCGGCCCGCCGTATCCAGCAACTCAGCGCGATTCGTACCATCCGCCAAATCGATGCCGTTTGCATCCACCAGGTACTCCTGACCCCCGACGTTGCGCCGCAGCGTTTGAAGATAATCCGACAACTGCGAAGGTCCGCCGCTTTCGTACGCCGAGACAGCCTGCTCGAGAAATAGGGAATCCAGACGCGGCATCAAACCGCCCTGGGCCCGAATCCGAAACAGCACGAAAGTGTTGATGAAGCCGATGGCGATCAACGAGACGCCGATTGTGCAAAAACACCAAATCACGACCTTTGCGTAAACAGATCTCATTTAGATGGCGCGGGTTCGGCGGCGAACAGATAGCCTTGGCCACGCACAGTCTGGATCATCGGGGTGCCATCCCGCTCTATTTTCTGCCGCAAGTGACTGATATGAACATCGAGCGAGCGCTCGTAAGGAGTGGCGGGACGTTGGTAGAGGACTGCGGAAATCTCGTCGCGCGAGACGATACGCCCTGCCGATCGCATGAGCACCCCCAAGATATCGAATTCCGCCGCGGTCAGCGGCACTCGCTTCTGATCGCGCCAAACCGAGCGGCTCCGGACATCCAACCGCAGGCGTCCCACGGATACAATCTCGGCCAGCGCGTTGCCGCCTTTCGACCGGCGCAACACGGCGCGGATTCGCGCCAGCAGTTCTTCCGGACCAAACGGCTTGGGAAGATAATCGTCGGCGCCGCAATCTAACCCAGTAATGCGGTCGCTCTGTGCGGTGCGGGCGGTGAGCATAATCACTGGCACGTCGTTACGTTGACGAATCTGACGCAACACCTCGAATCCATCGACTATTGGTAACATGACGTCCAGGATTACCAGTTCAAACCTTGCTTTCAAAGCCTGCGCGAGCCCGGCGCGACCATCGAACGCGCACTCGATCGTGATGCCATGCTCGGTGAAAAACGACTGCATCAGCCCGCACAACTCAACGTCGTCTTCGATCAACAGAATCGGTCCCACTCATCTCCCTTTTTATCTCAATGGCGCCTCCAATTGAAAGAGGCAATGTGCGCTTTTAACAAAAATTAAGGCGCTACTTCCGTTGCTGCGTTGTTTACTGGACTGGTATGAAGTTCTGCACTATAGCTGCTGCGGTTGCATTGTGCGCCAACGGGATTTCCCTGCTTGCGCAAGTCGAATCCTCTAAACAATTCGTCGGCACGGTGAACGCGGTGAGAAGCGAAACTCCCGAACTTGAGATCAAGCCCGATAACGGGGCCTTGCTGGTGGTTTCCGTTTCGCCGGACAGCTTGATCCAGAGGGTTGCGCCCGGAGAGAAAGATTTGAAGAAGGCTGAAGCGATTGAAGCGAGGAAAATCGCGGTTGGCGACCGGGTTTTAGTGGCTCTGGAACCTGGAACCCGGAGCATCCGCAGGCTGGTGGTGATGCCGGCGAGCGAGATTGGGAAACGCGACGAGTTGGATCGCGAGGCATGGAGTGCCCGCGGCGTTTCTGGCGTAGTGACGGCCAAGATTGCAAATCAAATTACGTTGGTAACGCGGACGTTCCGGGGCCAAGTCGAGGTGACCGTCAAGACAGACGAGAAGACCACATACAGGCGCTATCAACCCGAGTCTGTCAGGTTCTCGGATGCTCAACCCAGTTCACTCGCAGAGCTCAAACCAGGCGATCAAATGCGGGCCCGCGGCGCGAAGAGCGAAGACGGCCGGACACTTGACGCGGAAGCCGTGGTCTTCGGGAGTTTCCAGACCAAGGCTGGAACCATCAGCTCAGTGGATGTCCCAGCGGGCCTGCTCACCATGAAAGAACTCGGTACCGGCAACATGCTGACGGTTCGGATAACTCCCGATTCACGACTGAAGCAAATGCCCGATTTTGCGGCAATGGGTGGCGGGCGCGGCGGTCCTGGCGGCAATGGGCTTCCCGGAGGTACCGATGGTCCGCCTCCGAGGGGAGGTGGAGACATGCCGCCCGCGTTTCCTGGACGCGGGGGCCCCCCGGGCGATTTTGCGCAAATGATCGACGCGATGCCCATCACGTCTCTTGCCTCGTTGAAACCAGGGCAAACCGTGGTGGTATCAAGTACCAAAGGCGGCAGCGCCGATTCGCTCACTGCCGTGATGCTGCTGGCAAATGCAGATATGTTGATTCAGATGGCTTCGGCCCGGACAGGCCGAGGTGGGCGAAACAAGCCTGATGGCGGCGAAGGAATCCAAGGAGGTAGTGGAGGCGCGTCTGCCAGTGGTCTAAGCGGTTTTGATCTGCCCGGCATCATTCCATAAAAAGTAGACGAATATGAAATCTCTAGTACTACTTGCGTGTCTAAGTGTGCGTTTGCTCGCTCAGACGGGTGCGCCATCATTGAGCGGAACGGTTACAGAT
>Ga0209060_10003928_pt1 | contig 12031 bp, 8 predicted proteins | sample Coa_R1_8_FD_187155 | JGI IMG/M metagenome (GOLD analysis project Ga0209060, IMG submission 187155) | Surface soil microbial communities from Centralia Pennsylvania, which are recovering from an underground coalmine fire - Coalmine... | ecosystem: Environmental > Terrestrial > Soil > Unclassified...
AAGTGCGCCGGCTCTATATCGAGGAAGGCTCCGCCATCGACCGCGAATATTATCTCTCCGCGCTGGTCGACCGCGCCACTTCGCGCGTCGCTTTCGTCGCCTCGACCGAGGGCGGCGTGGAGATCGAGGAGGTCGCGCAGACCCATCCGGAAAAGATTCTGAGCTTCTCGGTCGATCCGGCGACCGGCTTCATGCCGCATCACGCGCGCCGCGTCGCCCGCGCGTTGGGATTTTCCGGCGAGCTCGCCAAGCAAGCCGAAGTGGTGCTGCCGAAGCTCTACGCGGCGTTCGTCGCCAAGGACATGAGTCTCCTCGAAATCAATCCGCTGGTGGTGACCAAGAGCGGCCAACTGATCTGCCTCGACGCCAAGATCGGTTTCGACGACAGCGCGCTCTATCGTCATGCCGACGTCGTGGCGCTGCGCGATCTCGACGAAGAGGACGACAAGGAAATCGAAGCGTCGAAATACGATCTCAATTACGTGGCGCTCGACGGCACCATCGGCTGCATGGTCAACGGCGCCGGCCTCGCCATGGCGACCATGGACATCATCAAGCTCTACGGCGAGACGCCGGCGAATTTTCTGGACGTCGGCGGCAGCGCCACCAAGGAGAAAGTGACGGCTGCGTTCAAGATCATCACCTCCGACCACAACGTCAAAGGTATTCTGGTCAACATCTTCGGCGGCATCATGCGCTGCGACATTATCGCCGACGGCGTGGTCGCCGCCGTGCGCGACGTCGGCCTGCGCGTGCCGCTGGTGGTGCGGCTCGAAGGCACCAACGTCGATCTCGGCAAGGACATCATCGCCAAGTCGAATCTCAACGTCACCTCGGCCGACGACCTCGACGACGCCGCGCAAAAGATCGTGCGCGCGGTGCGGGAGGCGGCGTGATGCGCGCCGGCGCCCCAAACCATTCGTCTTCACTCCCCCTTTCAGGGGAAGATAAAGAATAGGCGCGGCAACTTATGTCTGTTCTCATCGACAAGAACACAAAGGTCATCTGCCAGGGCTTTACCGGCAAGAACGGCACGTTCCATTCCGAGCAGGCGATCGCTTACGGCACCAAGATGGTCGGCGGTACGTCGCCGGGCAAAGGCGGCTCGACCCATCTCGGCCTGCCGGTGTTCGACACCGTCGCCGAAGCGCGTGAGAAAACCGGCTGCGATGCCAGCGTGATCTACGTGCCGCCGGCCGGCGCCGCCGATGCGATCTGCGAGTCCATCGCCGCCGAGATCCCGCTGATCATCTGCATCACCGAGGGCATTCCGGTCGCCGACATGGTCAAGACCAAGCGCGCGCTGTCCGGCTCGAAATCGCGGCTGATCGGGCCGAACTGCCCGGGCGTGATGACCGCGGGCGAATGCAAGATCGGCATCATGCCGGGCAGCATCTTCAAGCCCGGCAAGGTCGGCATCGTGTCGCGCTCCGGCACCTTGACCTACGAGGCGGTGTTTCAGACCACCCAGGTGGGACTCGGCCAGACCACCGCGGTCGGCATCGGCGGCGATCCGGTCAAGGGCACCGACTTCATCGAGGTGCTGGAGATGTTCTTGGCCGACAAGGCGACCGAGGCCCTCATCATGATCGGTGAAATCGGCGGCGCCTCCGAGGAAGATGCGGCGCAATTTCTCAAGGACGAGGCGAAACGCGGCCGCCAAAAGCCGACGGTCGGCTTCATCGCCGGCCGCACCGCGCCGCCCGGCCGCCGCATGGGTCATGCCGGCGCCATCATTGCCGGCGGCAAGGGCGGCGCCGAGTCCAAGATCGCCGCCATGGAGGCGGCCGGCATCAAGGTATCGCCGTCGCCGGCGCGGCTCGGCAAGACGCTTGCCGAACTGTTGAAGGCGTAATTCATTCTTTGCGTCTTTTGATCGGAATGCCGGGCCCCTAAATAGAGTACAAAGCTCGCTGCCGCCCGGCTGATTCGGTTTCCCGCCGGATTTCGGCTTTTAGCCGCTTTGTCACGTTTTCCTGCTCTCGTCGGTTTTGTTCGACCCGCAAAACGAGATCAACCAGGATCGCTTATGTCCCGCCAGGATGCGAACGCCGCCTTCGCCGTCAGCTCGTTTCTCTACGGCGGCAATGCCTCCTACATCGAGGACCTTTACGCGCGCTACGAAGCCGATCCCAAGGCGGTCGATGCGCAGTGGCAATCGTTCTTCGCCGGGCTACGAGATGACGCCGGCGATGTCGCCAAGAACGCGCAGGGCCCGTCCTGGCAGCGCGCCGGCTGGCCGCCGCTCGAACGCAGCGACCTGATCGCCGCTCTCGACGCTGGGTCATTGGCCGAGGCCGGCACCGCCGTCGCGGCCAAGGTCAAGGGCGAGGCGCAGGCGCGCGGCGTCGATCTCGCCGCCGCCGACGTCGAGCGCGCGACCCGCGATTCGGTGCGGGCGCTGATGCTGATCCGCGCCTACCGGGCGCGCGGGCATTTTCATGCCGATCTCGATCCGCTGCGCCTCGAACCGCCGCAGAACGAGGAAGAGCTCGATCCGCGCACCTACGGTTTCGGCGAAGCCGATCTCGACCGCCGAATTTTTCTCGACGGGGTTCTGGGACTGCAGTTCGGCTCCATCCGCGAGATCGTCGCCATCCTGCGCCGCACCTATTGTCAGACGCTCGGCGTCGAATTTCTGCATCTGTCGAACGGCGCGCAGAAGAGCTGGATCCAGGAACGCATCGAAGGGCCCGACAAGGAGATCACCTTCACCCGCGAGGGCAAGCGCGCCATCCTCAACAAGCTGATCGAAGCCGAGGGCTTCGAAAAGTTCTGCGACCTGAAATTCACCGGCACCAAGCGCTTCGGCCTCGATGGCGGCGAGGCCATGATCCCGGCGCTGGAACAGATCATCAAGCGCGGCGGCGCGCTCGGCGTGCGTGAGATCGTCATCGGCATGCCGCATCGCGGCCGGCTCAACGTGCTGGCCCAAGTCATGGCCAAGCCGCAACGCGCCATCTTCCACGAATTCAAGGGCGGTTCGGCGATGCCGAACGAGATCGAAGGCTCGGGCGACGTCAAATATCACCTCGGCGCCTCGTCGGACCGCGAGTTCGATCACAACCGCGTGCACCTGTCGCTCACCGCCAATCCGTCGCATCTCGAGATCGTCGATCCGGTCGTGCTCGGCAAGGTGCGCGCCAAGCAGGACCAGCACGGCGCCACGCCCGAAGACCGCACCATGGTGATGCCGCTGCTCATTCACGGCGACGCCTCGTTCGCCGGCCAGGGCGTGGTCGCCGAGTCGTTCGGATTGTCGGGGCTGCGCGGCCACCGCACCGGCGGCTCGTTGCATTTTATCGTCAACAACCAGATCGGCTTCACCACCAACCCGCGCTATTCGCGCTCCTCGCCGTATCCGTCCGACGTCGCCAAGATGATCGAAGCGCCGATCTTTCACGTCAACGGCGACGATCCCGAGGCCGTGGTGTTCGCGGCCAAGATCGCCACCGAATTCCGGCAGAAATTTCAGAAGCCGGTCGTCATCGACATGTTCTGCTATCGCCGCCACGGCCACAACGAGGGCGACGAGCCGTCGTTCACCCAGCCGCTGATGTACAAGGCGATCGCCGCGCATCCGACCACGCTGGAAATCTACGGCAACAAGCTGACCGGCGAGGGCGTCGTCACGGCCGCCGAAGTCGAGCAGATGAAGGCCGACTGGCGCCAGCATCTCGACGGCGAACTGGAGTCGGCGCTGAGCTATCGCGCCAACAAGGCCGACTGGCTCGACGGCCGCTGGTCCGGCTTCAAGACCGGCGGCGCCGTCGACGATCCGCGCCGCGGCCATACCGGCGTCGAGCTCGCGACGCTCAAGGAGATCGGGCAGAAAATCACCGCGCTGCCGCCCGGCTTTCATCTGCATCGCACGCTCACCCGCTTTCTCGAAAACCGGCACAAGGCGATCGAGACCGGCGCCGGCATCGATTGGGCGACCGCCGAAGCGCTCGCCTTCTGTTCGCTGCTGCGCGACGGCCACCGGGTGCGGCTGTCCGGCCAGGACAGCGAGCGCGGCACGTTCTCGCAGCGCCATGCGGTGTTGACCGATCAGGAAACCGAGGAACGCTACACGCCGTTCAATCACGTTGGCGACGACCAGGCGCGCTTCGAGGTCATCAACTCCATGCTGTCCGAGGAGGCGGTGCTCGGCTTCGAGTACGGCTATTCGCTTGCCGAACCGAACGCGCTGACATTGTGGGAGGCGCAGTTCGGCGACTTCGCCAACGGCGCGCAGGTGTTGTTCGATCAGTTCATTTCCTCCGGCGAGCGCAAGTGGCTGCGCATGTCGGGGCTGGTCTGCCTGTTGCCGCACGGTTACGAAGGGCAGGGGCCCGAGCATTCCTCGGCGCGGCTCGAACGTTTTCTGCAGATGTGCGCCGAGGACAACATGCAGGTCGCCAACTGCACCACGCCGGCGAATTATTTCCACATCCTGCGCCGCCAGCTCAAACGCGAGTTCCGCAAGCCGCTCATCCTGATGACACCGAAGTCGCTGCTGCGCCACCGCCGTGCGGTGTCGCGGCTCGACGAGATGGGGCCGGACACCACATTCCATCGCCTGTTGTGGGACGATGCACAGCTTCTCCCGGGCGAAAAGATCAAGCTCGTTCCGGACCAAAAAATCCGCCGCGTCGTGCTGTGCTCCGGCAAGGTCTATTATGACCTCTACGAGGAGCGTGAGAAGCGCGGCATCGACGACGTTTATCTGTTGCGCATCGAGCAGCTCTATCCGTTCCCCACCAAGGCGCTGATGGCGGAGCTCAACCGCTTCCGCGACGCCGAGATCGTCTGGTGCCAGGAAGAGCCGCGCAACATGGGCGCCTGGGTGTTCGTCGATATTTTCCTGCAATGGCTGCTCAACCAGATCGAGGCAAAGCACCGCCGCGCCCGCTATACCGGCCGGCCGGCATCCGCTTCGACCGCGGTCGGGCAAATGTCGCTGCACTTGGCGCAGCTCAAGCAGTTTTTGGACGACGCCTTAAAGTAAATACTGCGCCGTCATGCCCGGCCTTGTGCCGGGCATCCACGTCTTGACGGTGCGACTGGACCAACGCGAAGACGTGGATGGCCGGGACACGGGCACCCCGCCGCGTTAACGCGGCGGGGACCCCGACCCGGCCATGACGAGAGGATGTCATGGCTGAGATTCGCGTGCCGGCACTCGGCGAATCGGTGACCGAGGCCACGATCGGCAAATGGTTCAAGAAACCGGGCGAAGCGGTCGCGGTCGACGAGCCGTTGGTCGAGCTCGAAACCGACAAGGTGACCATCGAGGTGCCGGCGCCAGCCGCCGGCGTTTTGGGCAACATCGCCGTCAAGGACGGCGAGACGGTCGCGGTCGGCGCGCTGCTTGGCGAGATCAAGGAAGGCCCCGGCGCGGTGCCGGCCGGCCGGCCCGAGCAGAAAACCGAGCGCGCCAAGCCGATCGACGCCGGGCCCGAACAGCCGGTGCCGCGCCAGCAGCCGGCCGCAACGCAGGCACCGAAGACCGCGCCGCCCAAACCGCCGGCCGACGTGCCGCTGGCGCCCTCGGTCCGCAAGCTCGCGGCCGAGGGTGGCGTCGATGCCTCCACCGTGCCGGGCACCGGCAAGGACGGCCGGCTCACCAAGGGCGACATGCTGGCCGCCATCGAGCGCGCCGCGGCGCAGCCGCTGCCGGTGGCGCAGCCCGCCGCTGCCATGGCGGTGCGCGCGCCGTCGCCCGCCGACGACGCCGCGCGCGAAGAGCGCGTGCGCATGACGCGGCTGCGCGCCACCATCGCGCGGCGGCTCAAGGACGCCCAAAACACCGCCGCCATGCTGACCACCTTCAACGAGGTCGACATGAGCGCCGTGATGGGCTTACGCGCGCACTACCGCGACCTGTTCGAGAAGAAGCACGGCGTCAAACTCGGCTTCATGGGCCTGTTCGTGCGCGCCTGCGTGCAGGCGCTCAAGGAGATTCCCGCCGTCAATGCCGAGATCGACGGCGCCGACATCATCTACAAAAACTACTATCACATCGGCGTCGCGGTCGGCACCGAGCGCGGCCTGGTGGTGCCGGTGCTGCGCGACTGCGACGCCAAATCGCTGGCCGAGATCGAGAAGGCGATCGCCGATTTCGGCCGCCGCGCCCGCGACGGCGCGCTCAAGATCGAGGACATGCAGGGCGGCACCTTCACCATCTCGAACGGCGGCATCTACGGTTCGCTCTTATCGACGCCGATCCTCAACGCCCCGCAATCCGGCATCTTGGGCATGCACAAGATCCAGGACCGGCCGGTGGTGATCGCCGGCAAGGTCGAGGCGCGGCCGATGATGTATCTCGCCTTGTCGTACGACCACCGCATCGTCGATGGCCGCGAGGCCGTGACGTTTCTGGTGCGGGTGAAGGAGAGCCTGGAGGAGCCGGCGCGTCTGGTGCTGGATTTGTGATAAAAACACGTAGGCGGGTTTCTAGACTCATCGCTTCTATGGGCTAACGATGCCGACGATTGCTATTGTGGCGGGTGTCCGGATCATCATATATCCCAAGGACCATTTGCCGCCGCACTTGCACACTAAATTTGCGGAGCATGAAGCTATGATTTCTATTCTCACCGGTGACGTTCTGGAGGGTTCGCTACCGCGTGCGAAGCTTAAAGCGGTCCAGGAGTGGTTGGCAGCGCGCCGCGAGCGGGTCGCCTACGTTTGGGGTGAAATCCGCGATCTCCGCTATCAGGGAGGCATGATCGACGAATGAACTATCGGATCAAAAATGTCGAAGCTGTGCGCTACCCGGTGTTGCGCGTGACCTTCGACGACGGTCTCTCCGGTGAATATGATCTTTCCGATCTGATAGCCCGTGGGCCGGTTTTCGCACCGCTGAAGGATCAAGCTTATTTCAAAACCGTGGCCGTCGGCGAGCACGGTCACACCTTTGGCTGGAATTTGGACGACCCAGGGCACGAGATCGACTTCTGTCCCGATGCGACGCGCATTCGGATCGAAAGCCAAAAAGTCGAAGAACTCGCGCGGCAATATCAGGCAAAGCGCTCCGCCGCAGAGTGAGAACGCCAAGCGGGCGAGGCCGAGCGCAATATTTTGCTGGTCTTAGTCCGATCCTTTCAGTTCCGCTTTTGGTTTGAAGGCTGAAGCAGACCGATCACGTCATGCCCTACGACCTCATCGTCATCGGCTCGGGTCCCGGCGGCTACGTCTGCGCCATCCGCGCGGCGCAGCTCGGCATGAAGACCGCGGTGGTCGAGAAGGACGCCACCTTCGGCGGCACCTGTCTGAACGTCGGCTGCATTCCGTCCAAGGCGATGCTGCATGCCTCCGAGCTTTTCGAGGAGACCGGCCATAACTTTGCGCACATGGGCATCAAGGTCGGCAAGCCGAGCGTCGATCTGACCGCGCTGCTCAAATACAAGGACGAAAACGTCGACAGCAACGTCAAAGGCGTCGCGTTCCTGTTCAAGAAAAACAAGATTGAGACGTTTCGCGGCGCCGGCCGCATCGCCGCGCCCGGCACGGTCGAGGTGAAAGTCGAGGACGGCAAGACCCAAATGCTAGAGGCCAAAGCGATCGTCATCGCCACCGGCTCGGACGTGGCGCGGCTGCCCGGCATCACGATCGATGAGCAGCGCGTCGTCTCGTCGACCGGCGCGCTGTCACTCAGCAAAGTCCCGCAAAAATTGCTCGTGGTCGGCGCCGGCATCATCGGCCTCGAGCTTGGCTCGGTGTGGCGGCGGCTCGGCGCACAGGTGACGATCGTCGAGTTTTTGGATCACATCCTGCCCGGCATCGACGGCGAGATCGCGCGCGCGTTCCAGCGCATCCAGGAGAAACAGGGCATCGCCTTCAAGCTGTCGTCGAAAGTTTCCGCGGTCGATGCGTCCGGCAAGCTGCTCAAGGTCAAAGTCGAGCCGGCCGCCGGCGGCGGCGCCGCCGAGCAGATCGAAGCCGATGTCGTGCTGGTGGCGATCGGCCGCGTGCCCTACACCGACGGCCTCGGTCTCGAAGCGCTCGGCGTGCAACGCGACAATCGCGGCCGCGTCGTGGTCGATGCGCACTTCCGCTCCAACGTCGCCGGCATCTACGCCATCGGCGACGCCATCGCCGGTCCGATGCTGGCCCACAAGGCCGAAGAGGAGGGCGTCGCGGTCGCCGAGCTGCTCGCCGGCCAGGCCGGCCACGTCGATTACGACGTGATCCCGAACGTCGTCTACACGTTCCCGCAGATCGCCAGCGTCGGCAAAACCGAACAGGAATTGAAAGACGCCGGCATCGCCTATGCGGCCGGCAAATTTCCGTTCACCGCCAACGCCCGCGCCCGCGCCAATCTCGCCACCGACGGCTTTGTCAAAATCCTCGCCGACGCCAAGACCGATCGCGTGCTCGGCGTGCACATCCTCGGCCCCGATGCCGAAACCATGATCGCCGAGGCCGCCATCGCCATGGAGTTCGCCGCCTCGGCCGAAGACATCGCCCGCACCTGCCACGCCCATCCGACCTTGAGCGAGGCCATGAAGGAAGCCGCGCTCGCAGTGGCCAAGCGCGCGATCAATATGTAAGCTGGCGAAGTAATTTCCTGACTCGTCATGCCCGGCCTTGTGCCGGGCATCCACGTCTTAGAGTCTCAGCCGGCGCAAAGACGTGGATGGCCGGGACAAGCCCGGCCATGACGGCATGAATGAGACATGCCGAATGCCCGACGCCATCACCACCCAGGTCGTGCGCAACCGCGTCTCCAGCCTGATGCAGGAGATGCATTATCATTTCTACCGCTCCGGCTATTCCACCATCATCCGCGAATCGCGCGACTTCTCCTGCGTCATTCTCGATTGCCGCGGCGGCCTGATCGTGGCGCCGCCGATGTTCTTTCATGCGCCGGTCTATCGGCACCTGGTCGGCCATATCCTGCGGCGCTACGGCGACGACCTGCACGCCGGCGACATGTTCGTCTGCAATCACCCCTACGAGGGCGGCTTGCCGCATGTCTCCGACATGGCGTTTGTGGCGCCGATCCTGTCCGGCGCGACCTTGGTCGGATTCGCCGGCTCGATCGCCCACAAGGCCGACGTCGGCGGCACCATGCCGGGCTCGACCTCCGCCAGCGCCACGGAAATTTTCCAGGAAGGCCTGCTGCTGCCGCCGGTGAAGATCTTTTCGCACGGCGAATACAACATCGATCTGGAACGCCTCATCCTCGCCAACAGCCGGCAGCCCGAGCTGGTGCGCGGCGACATGCAGGCGCAAATGGCGGCGACGCAAATGGGCGCCGAGCGCATTCTGCAAAGCTGCGAGCAGTTCGGCGCCGCGGCGTTGATGGACTCGTTCGCCGCGCTGCTCAAGGGCGCCGCCGAAGAATTGCGCGCCGCGCTGGCGGCGCTGCCGAACGGCGAGGCCTCGGCCGAAGGTTTTATGGACAACGACGGCGTCGAGCTCGACCGGCCGGTGCGCTTTGCCGCCACCGTGCGGGTGCGCGACGGCGACATCGAATTCGATTTCACCAACAGCGACCGCCAGGCGCGCGGCCCCGTCAACCTGCGGCCCTCGATGGTCGAGGCCTGCGTGTTCTACAGCCTGATCGGCGCGCTCGATCCAAAACTCAACTTCAACGACGGCATGCGCGACGTGGTTCGCTTCACCTACGCGCCCGACACCGTCACCAATGCCAGCGCGCCGGCGCCGGTCTCGTCCTACCAGGCCGCCAATCTGAAACTCACCGACGTGATCCTGCAGGCACTGGCGCCGTTTCGGCCGGAGCGCGCCGTGGCCAACGGCGGATCGAGCGGCGCCATGCTGATCTCATGGAAAGACGGCGGCCGGCCCGGCCAGCCGTCGCTGCAATACGAGATCCTCGGCTCGGCCTATGGCGGCGGCAACGGCAATGACGGCTGCTCGGCGGTTGCCACCCATACCAGCAATCTGCACATCACGCCGATCGAGATTCTGGAAACCGAGTTTCCCTGCCGCATCGTCGAATTCGATCTGGTGAAGGATTCCTGCGGCGCCGGCGAATATCGCGGCGGGCTGGCGTTCCGGCGCGTCTACGAATTGCTGGAGGACGCCACCGTGGTGCGCCGCTACGACCGCGCCAAGTTTCCGCCGAACGGCGTCGCCGGCGGCAAGCCGGGCAGCCGCAGCCGCTTCGTCATTCATCTCGGCGCCGCCAACGAGCAGGAGACGCCGGCATCCGGGCGCTACGAACTCTCCGCCGGCGAGCGCTTCCTCTTACAGAGCGCCGGCGGCGGCGGTTACGGCGATCCGCGCCGCCGCGACCGCGCCGCGCTGACGCGCGACATCGCCGAAGGCTACGTCTCGCCGGAAGCCGCGGCACGCGAGTACGGCGATTGACTCAGGTCATCTTTTTATCGATCAGAGAAAGCCGTCGATCGCAATGGCTGTCCGTGATTTCGAAAAGGATTTTTGGTCAAGGGTCTGTTGACCGCCGAAGGCGGCGCTTCGCGCCCTTGACAAAAAATCCTTTTCGAAACTTTCGCTGGCCATTGCAATCGACGGCGTATTGCGACCGAGGAAGTGAGGACAGCGAATGACCGAAAACAAAAAAGATCGCGTCGGCATCGTCGGCGCCGGCCGCATGGGCCTGTCCATGCTCAAGCACCTCGTCGCCAAGGGCTACGCCGTCACGGTCTGCGACATCAGCGAAAAGCAGCGCGACCTCGCGCGCGCCGCAGGCGCCACCATCGCCGCGACGCCGGCGGCGGTCGGCAAGGCGAGCGACATCGTCATCCTCGGCGTCGGCTATGACGACGAGGTCAACGACGTGGTGTTCGGCGCCAACGGCCTCGCCAAGACCATGGCGCCGGGCTCGATCATCGCGGTGTCGTCGACCGCCAAGCCCGACACCGTCAAAGCGGTCGCCGCGCGCGTCGCCGAGAAGGGCATCGAGGTATTCGACGCGCCGATCTGCCGCGGCCGTTTCGCCGCCGATTCCGGCACGCTGTTGGCGCTGGTCGGCGGCAAGCCGGACGTGGTGGCGCGGGCCCGGCCGGTCTATGCCACGTTCGCCTCCGACATCGTTCATCTCGGCGAGGTCGGCCACGGCCAGGTCGGCAAGGCCATGAACAATCTGCTCCTCTGGGTGAACGCCGTCGGCCTCCTTGAAGCCGGCCGGCTCGCCCAATCGACCGGCATCGATCTGGTCAAGCTGCGCGACGCGCTCCTCACCAGTTCCGGCGCCTCCGATGCGCTCAAGGAATGGGACATGATCTCGTTCACCTGGGCGCTCAAGGACATGCAGATCGTCGTTGACATGACCGACAAAGCCGGCCTGTCGCTGCCGATCACCGGCGCCATCAAGGAGCTGGTCAAGGACGCGCGCCGGATCAAAGCGACCGATCCGCCGAACTGGACCGGCAAGGGGCCGGTGAAATACGGCTAAACTAACAAGTAGAACGGGTCGAGCGAAGCGAGACCCATCACGTAGCCTCGACGTCAGACGATGGTTTCGCTCTCGCTCAACCTATCCGACGCTTGCTACGTGCTTGATTTCCAACAATGATTCGCAAAAAATGCCGAGTGGGACAAGAATCAAAGAAATACGCGCGCGGCCGGTAAAGGAAAAAACCCTGTACAATCAGTAGCGCCATAGGCCCGCGACACGACACGCTTGACATTATTTCCAAGATGGCGCCAGGGGGCTTCAAGCTCGCTCATCAGGGGCGTCAACCGGTGGCGTACCGATTGGTGGAGCGAGTTGCGGTGCCCGCGTGCGGTTTCGCAGACTGCACCCGGGCGGCTTCGGACCCCGCTCGGCCGGCATTATGGACCGGTCCGCGAGGAGCTCGCTCAACGGCGTAGGCGGCGGCGAAAGCTTGCTGCGACGTGCGTAAAACGCGGCCCGAAGCTGAAAAATACCGCGACGGAGCGCCGAAAGGCGAGGGCGCCCGCAAGCGGATGTTCGCGGTAACGCGAAACATTCGTGGCGCTCGCCGTACTGGCCGCGGACTCGGATGCGCTCATCCGAAGTGCCGGTGCGGATACTACCGTTTGCGCCGTTCGGCGCTCCGCCTCCCCTTATTTTTTTGGAGGCAAACGCTTT
>Ga0209060_10003936_pt1 | contig 12011 bp, 9 predicted proteins | sample Coa_R1_8_FD_187155 | JGI IMG/M metagenome (GOLD analysis project Ga0209060, IMG submission 187155) | Surface soil microbial communities from Centralia Pennsylvania, which are recovering from an underground coalmine fire - Coalmine... | ecosystem: Environmental > Terrestrial > Soil > Unclassified...
CTTGGAGCCAACTTTCTGGAGCAAATCCGCTCCGAGCACCTCGTCCGTTTTCATGTCAAAAGGCTCGAACAGCTTGGATTCAAGGTGGAGGTTCAAGCGATGGCAGCATGAATTTTCAGGGCAGAGGTCACAGAGGAAAGGCACAGAGGACGCAGAGGAAGAGCTTAGGAGCGTCACCAGTGTCCAAATTAGCATTTGCTCCTTATTTGAGCCGCGATCCGCATCGCCGCGTATGTAGTATCGTTAGAGCAGCTACAAATGACCAAATTTGTTTACCCCTTCCTTGCATTGTCTGTAATTGGCTTTGCCGCAGCCTTGGCGATCCATGTGGCAGCGCTCTTCGGGATCACCTATCCTTTCGACCATTTCTTCAAAGTTGTTTTTTTCGGCCTATTCGGGACGTTTATACCCATGGCCTTTGTGATGAATCAACTAACCCGGGATTTCAAACAAAAGGAAGTTTGGTCCGTCGCCCTTCGCGGCTGCCCAAGATGGATGCGGCGGGCATTATGGACAACCATCGGATATATATTTTGTAGCGGTTTTATCCTACCGCCCCTCTACCGCGGCGCCATCGATTCGCCGGGCAATACGGCCCGGTTTATGGCAGCGGGGCTGATGGCTTTTTATGCGACTACATTTTCAGTCTTGTATTCGGCTACCAAGGTTCATGATTATGATGAATTCAGGCGCTGTCCCCTCGGACATCGTGTCTCGCCGGTGGCAAATTTCTGCGAAGAATGCGGCGCACAGATTAGCAGTTAGCGAAACCAAGCTTAAAACCAAAACCTTTACCACAGAGGTCGCAGAGGAAAGACCGGAGGGCACAGAGGCAAGCTCTCAGCGACCGACAGTCGGCAATGAACGGTCAGCGAGATCAAAGTTCGAAACGGATGCCTTCGGCATGCCCATCGTCTTGGTTAGTCAAAACCACTTCATCAACAAGACGGAGCGTCCGATTGGTTTACCCACCGCAGGATAGGACATACCAACAACCCAAAGCGAATCATTGACAAGAAAGGTTTATGAACTTGTGGGCAGGGGTTTTGTAGTGTACCGATGGACGGGGCATCGCTTAAGATTACGAGGCAGACATAGATCAAATGGCTTAAGAGTTACTGTAGCTCTATCATGGAAAATCAAGTGGCTATAACATAATTTAGCTAAGTGGCTATTGCTCGACCTACAAGAAAATGGTTATTGTAAGAATGTGCATGCATTAAACGCAGAAAGATCCGCGTTGATCGTGAATGATGCGATAGCACATCTCCCACCAGCCACGAATATCCTTCCAACCATTTTTCAAGGTAATCAGCAGCCTAGGCGGCCTGGCTTCATCAGCATGGAACAAGCGGAGGAGGAAGTTGTGTCCCCACCTGCAATTCATCTTCACAAAACAACAATAAAAATCAACACCGGCTTGTGCAACTTTCCTTCAATAGAGCGTTCTTCGCTTGAAGAGATCGATACTCGACAGATGATCGTTCAAGGAGGCTTCATTCGACACGATCATCGGTCGAGGACATCATCTCGATTCAAATGGCGACTGCACTCTAGAGAAGAGCACCGCCACGGCCCAAGGAAAGGACTATGAAAAAAAGTACTCCGCGCAAAAGTAGTGTCGTCCCCAGAAAACCCTCACTAAAGAAAAGCACTCCTCCGGGACACCATGCCACAGAGGAACCGCACATCTCTCATCCCGAGCCATCGACTCACGATCAGCACTTCCCTCCCGAAATCGTTCAAGCCGCTGAAAGCAGCATGAGAAAGTGGAGAGTGCCAGCCTCGGTGACACTCGCGCAATGGGCGCAAGAGAGCGCATTTGGAAAGGACATGCCGACGGGCAGCAACAATCCGTTCGGGATCAAGGCGGTGGAAGGCCAACCCTCGGTTTCCTCCTGGACGCATGAACATATCCACGGCTCCGATGTAAGAGTCGTTGCTAAGTTTCGCAAATTCCAGACGATCGAAGAGGCGTTTGAACACCATGCAGAGCTGCTGGCGACGGCGCCCGTCTATTCACATGCCATGGGATTTGTACACGAACCCGATCAATTTGCGGATGCGCTGACGGGCGTGTATGCCACCGATCCACATTACGGAGCCGAGTTGAAAAATTTGATGAAGACCTACAATCTCTATCAGTACGACCGACCGGCAGCGGAGGCGGGACCGCGACGGGGAGCGAGAGCGAGTTAAAGAGCAGTCAGCATTCAGCGATCAGCATTCAGCAAAACCAAAACCTTTACCACTGAGGACACAGAGGGAAACCTGAGAGGTCACAGAGGAAAGGCTCAGCAGTTCGTACACGTTTCAGCTAGCCATCACGTGAGAAGAGATCAACTCGATCTTTTCTCACGCTTTTTATTTGGCGAAGGAGCCAGCTTGCCAGCAATCAGGAAGACCAAAATCTTTACTACTGAGGGCACAGAGGAGAAGCCGGGAGGTCACAGAGAAAAGCTTAACCAGGGTAGGAGACGATTCAGCTGGCCATCATGTTAGAAGGATCGATCTTTCTCCTGTCTCTCGGCACCAGAGTTTTTTCGAGGCAAGTGCATTCCACTGGCGCTAAAGCGCGGTGTAAATAGGCCGGCTGACGCATAGCTAAAGCTATGCTCTTCCACGGTTATGCCAACAGTATGAGTTGCAATAGCACGTTAGCATTTGGCATGTAGCATTCACCAAAATCAAATACAAGACCAAACCTTTACCACACAGGGCACAGAGGAAAGCCCGGGAGGTCACACAGGAAAGACAAGAAGGCACGGAGGCATGCGGTCAGCAGCTAGGTAAAACAAGGGCCAAATCAAGATGCCAAGTAGGCGGTTGCGTTCGTCATTGAAAATAGTTCAGACAGGCAGCAATACCAAGTTTTATCGATTGCTACTCACCAAATGCAATCTTGTGGAAGATAGTTACAGATCACCAAAGCGGAAAGAAGCGATAGCCGCCCGCATGCAACAATCGAGTCAACTGCTTCCACGCCTCGCCCTTCCGAAGAAACTTGATTGCAACCTTTGTTTCCTCTATTTCCGAGCTATTGTGGACCAGAACGAAGAGATGGTCGTTTTCGAACTGCACACGCGAGTAGCTCGTGAACGAGATTACGCCCGTACCCTGATGGCATTGGTGGCACCCTCGCAATATAACCCCTGCCTGACTGCCGTCCCACCCGTCTTCAAAGCCATCCTGACCTTGGGTACTGAAGACCGAAAGGCCAGTCTCCTCTTCTCCCACACGGCGCAGATCAATCGTCCCCTGCAGGAGGCCCCGCCTCGTCAGTTGAAATTGGGCCACTTGCTGCGTGCCCCTATCGAAATCCACTCGGGTATCCGCCGGAATTTTGACGTAGCGCCGTAACTGAATGCTTTCGGTAATCGGCGACGCCACCGGCCGACCGGCCGCGTCAATCAGGAGCGCACGCCGCACCAACGCCAGTTCCGTGCCCTCCGGAAACTGCGGAGGACTGCACGCGTGAAACGTACAATTGTCCCCCGGCGGCCGCTGTTTACTGTAAGCTCGCATGAATTCCAGATACTTGGAAGCATTGAGCGGACCGGATGGAGGCTTGAGATACACGAAAAATATAGACCTGGGAAAATAGTCGGCGTGAATTTCCGCCGCAGGCGTGCCGTCATCACGCCCGATCATCATCCAATCACCTGCTGTGTCCGGCAGCGCCAAGCCATCGGCAGTGGCCGAGCCGCGCAACTGCGCGTAATTGCCGGGCAGATGCTCGATTTCCGACGGCGTGAGCGCCACAACCTTGATGATTGCCGCTAAGCGGCGTTCCAGCTCTTCCCGTTCACGCGGATGATCATCGGTGGGCAGCGCCAGCCAGTTGAATACGGCCCACATGTCCCGCTGAAATATTGCGCGGCTCAACGGATCGCGAATCAGGCTCTCGGCATGAGCGTTGATGAATTCGTCCAGTAGGCGGATGGTTTCGGCATAAGCCGGGCCTTCCAAGATGTGTTTCGAACGCCGCAACAGCAGTGGGTCAACTTCATCGCAGCCCCAGGCTTTCCCCTTTGCGTCACGGCGCTCAAAGAGCCGGCGATACAAACGGTTCCATACATGATTCGGATCGGTCGCGTATGGCCGGAAATCCGCGCAATCCACGGTATTGGGCTGGCTTGCCGTTCGCTCTTCTGATTTCGAAATGGCAGGATGGCTGTTTTTGGTGTGCTGAAGCTCCGGTGCGGCATCACGCGCCGAAGCGAGGAGGAGCATCCATAGGACCAGGCTGAGCTTACGGCGCATGTTCGTGGCGATGTAGCTGCCAGATTATACGTTCTCGGTGAACGAGCGGTCAGTCTCTCAGGCGCAACAGAACCGAAACCTTTACCACGGAGGTCACAGAGGAAAGACCGGAGGGCACAGAGGAAGGCTCTTTCAATGCGCGGCGCGGTTGTGTCCCCGCCTGTAATTGACCCTCACAAAACAGCAATAAAAATCGACATCGGCTCGTGCAATTTTCCTTCACCGGAGCGTTCTTCGATGAAGAGATCAATCTTCAAGAGATCCGTATTCGAGGAGGATCTTCATTGAGGAGATTATATTCGAGAACATCTTCGTTCGAGGAGATCATCTCGATTCGAGTGGCGAATACCCTCTAGAGAAGGCTATTCTAACCCCCTTCCTCAAGGAGATATTCATTGAAGCGCAACCATGCGGTTTTTTTGTCCGGAATGCTTCTTTACATCTTAAGTTTCTTTTTGCCCGCTATCGCCGACTACCAACGCGATGGTCGCGGGAGACTCATGTTTGCAACACCATTTTCCGGATTCTTTTGCGCCATTTTTCCATTTTCATTCTGGGGAAGCCTCTTAAGAGGCGACTTTGCAGAATTTTCCAAGCCTTTCAGTTGGGTGCTTCTTGCCGTTCCACTGATCAACCCTGTCTTTCTCATCACCGCGGCTCTGGCGGCCACCAACCGCAACAATCGAACCCGCTCGACTCTAAGGATCGCGATATTCTTCCTATTCTTCATTCCCATCCCCGTGTTCTATAACCTGCACCTCCATCCCAGGATTGCCTATTTCCTGTGGATGGCCGCCATGCTCATCGTGCTCTTTCACAAGAAATTGACTGCATGGAATGGGACGGCGCCCACAAGCGAAGATCATAGCCGCATGAGTGAGTTCAGAATTGGATGGAAACAACCGTGCCCCTGGGTGAATTTCCCAAAGAATCACAATTACGGCTTTGATCGTTTCTCAAAGAGACATGTATTGAAACGCAATCGTGCGATTCTTCTATTCGGGATGCTTCTCTACATCCTAAGCTTCTTCTTGCCCGCAGTCGTTGTACCGTGAGCTGAGCGGTTATAGCACATCGCTTCCCGGATATTTTTGCGCCATTTTTCCATATACCGCGACAGGGGGCGGCAAAGATTTGGGTATATCTGGCATTTTTTACTACATCCTTTATGCCCCTCCACTGATCAACGTCTTCTTTCTCTTCACCATACTTTTGCAGGCTATCAATCTCACCAACCGAAGCTACTTGGTGCTGAGGGCTGCCCTATGCGTCCTATTTTTCGCCCCTCTTGCGGTTTTCTATAAACTGCACGTCGATCCGACGTTTGGCTATTTCATGTGGATGTCGGCCATGCTCATCGTTCTCTTTCACAAGCAATTGGCGTCATTGAATTGGACGGCACCACAGGAGAAGACGATTGCCGGATGATTGAGTTCAGATTAGATAGCATTCAGCAAAATCAAGTGCAAGACCAACATCTTTACCACAGAGGACACAGAGGAGAAGCCGGGAGGTCACGGAGAAAAGCTCAAGAATAGTGCTCATCGGATAGCCAGCGCAACTTGAGAGTAAGACTAAGCCGGATTTTGGTCTTTGTTCTTAATTCTTGACCTTTTACCTTCTCATGTCTCTTATTGGGAGCGGCCTACGCATAGCTCAAGCTATGCTCTTCCACGGCTGCGCCAACGGCATGGTTGCATTGGCAAGAATGAAGTAGTGTCAATGGTGTTCAGAATAGGATGGAGATGACTTCGCCCTTGGGTGACGCGATCCGAAATTCATTCGTCCTGCGGAAGGGCAGCGGCTCGGTGAACATCATCTTGCGCATCGATCGGAAAGACCACATACCGCCGGGTAAGCAAAGGTATTCGTGCTCTGCCGCTAGTCGAACTTTCTCCTCGCCGAAGCTGAGGAAATAATCCTCACCATTGGCTAGGTGCACGAAAACTACAGCCTCTGCCTCCATGTCTGTCGGATTACCTATAAAGATGGAGGCGGCCACTGGGAGGTCATCAACCTTGACCACGCCCCAATCGACTCTTCTCATCCAGTGGGCAGGCGCGTACGCGGAAATAATCCACAAAGCAATCAAAGACGCATTCGCGAGAGCCAATGGCCATCGTGCCGCGTAAGCCGCGAATGACACAAGGAGCGTGCAGCACGAGATGAGCAGCAGGACATCGGTGAGATGAGAACTATCAAAAAGTCCACCATAGGGCATTTGCGCTTTCATCAAGAGCACGACAAACAGAACCCAATCGGCGAGAACAACCGGCACGATTACCGAGAACAAACGCCGATTTCGTGAATTGGAGTCGGACTGTCGTGTTCGTCTCCCTATCCGCAAGGCGAGAAATAGTAGAAAGGGCGGTGAAAATAGCCATGCAAGGAAAATCGCCGCGCGTACTACGCCAAAGAAGGTTAGTGAAGTAATTGTATTCGGCATTCAGCACTCAGCAAACCAAAAGTACAATCATGCTTTAAGCATACAGGATATACAGGAGAGCCGGGAGGTCACAGAGGACGAGCTCAAGTGCAGCAAGTAGCATCGGCTAACGGCAGCATTGAGAAGAAATCGAACTGGGCCTTTTCACTTTTACTATTTCACTCTTACCGCCTCAGCTTTGCCGTACCAGAGAGTGCCAAAATGGGCTATTCTATGTATATCCGTCAAGGAGACAATCTATTGAAACGCAATCGCGCGGTTCTTCTATTCGGGATGCTTCTCTATATCCTAAGCTTCCTTTTGACAGCTATTGTCGATTACAGCAAACCCGATGACCCACTACCACTTCCCGGCTATTTTTGCGCCACTTTTCCATTTTCATTCTGGGGAGGCCTACTAAAAGGCCACTTTACGGAATATTCCAAGCCGTTCAGTTGGGCGCTTCTTGCCGTTCCACTGATCAACCCCGTCTTTCTCATCACCGCGGCTCTGCCGGCCACCAACCGCAACAATCGAATCCGCTCGACTCTAAGGATTGCATTATTCTTCCTATTCTTCATCCCCATCCCCGTGTTCTATACCTTGCACCTCCATCCCAGGATTGCCTATTTCCTGTGGATGGCAGCCATGCTCTTGGTGCTCTTTCAGAAGAAATTGGCTGCAGAGAATTGGACGGAGCCACAGGCGAAGACGATAGCCGGATGATTGAGTTCAGGATTGGATGGCATTCAGCAAAATCACGTGCAAGACCAAAATCTTTACCACAGAGGACACAGAGGAGAAGCCGGGAGGTCACAGAGGACCGCTCAGCAGTAATATGGGATTCTGCTAAGCCATCGTGTCAGAAGGAATGGGATTCTGCTAAGCCATCGTGTCAGAAGGATCGGATTGATCTTTTCTTTTTTGTCTTTTCTTCTTATCTTTTCTTCTTAATCTTTTCTTTTTGTCTTTGCTCTTTTCTCCTGTCTCTCGGCACCAACGTTCTTCTTATCAGCCGTTCTGGAGGCGCCCCGGGCGCGCGGCACTTGCCATGCCCTGTTAGTAGGGCAAACGCCGCAATTTTATCTATACCCAGAGAAATGAAACATTTTCTGTAATTTTTTGAATGGATTCATCACTATATAAACTGGGAATCTATTTCTTTTATCGATCCCCTGAGTAATTTCAAAAGGAAACTAAATTGACCCCCAAACGACTGGTTGTCTCGATGTTTCTTTTGGCTGCGTGCCTGGTGGCAGTAAGCGCGTCAGCCCAAATAACTTTCAAACTAAAACCAATACTGAAAACTGGTGACGATGCTCCTGTACCAAGTCTTTTAAGTTCGGTCGGGCAAGCATCTTTCAACAGTCAAGGACAAGTTGCTTTCATCGGCGATGGCGGCCTTTTTCTGAAATCGGGAGACAAGCTTCAAGCGTTGGCGGGCCCCGGTGAAGCGGCTCCAGACAGTGGGACTTTCCTGCAGATCAATTCACCCTCGATCAACTCCCGGGGAGATGTTGTTTTCGAAGGCGCTACCACCCAGAATGGCGGGCTCTTCTTGTTTTCGCAGGGAAGGATTACGCTCCTGTTGCCGGACGGAGTCGTCTCCACCACCGGTGACGTCGTGTTTCCCACCCAACCAGTGATCAACGACTCCGGCGTGGTTGCATTTGTGAACAACGGCATACCCGACTTTCCACTCTTCGGCCAGGGAATATTCCAGTTCGCGGACGGCGTCGTTACGAAGATTGCTGCGGATGGGGATGCCGCACCCGGCCAGGGAACATTCACGGGCTTCGATCCGCCGGCCCTGAATGCTTCCGGGCAGGTGGTCTTTCATGCCGCTTTGCAGGAAACATTGGCGGAGCCCTTCCTTCCGACAAATGGCCTGTTCCTCGCCTCGGGAAACAGCGTCACCAAGATCATCGCTTCGGGAGACGCCACGGCGCATGGCGGCATATTTTTCGATGTCCAGGGCTCACCCTCTATCAACGACGCGGGCCAAGTGGCCTTCGCAGGATCTGCCGACGGCCCTGTAGCTGATTCAGGAGTCTATCTCTTCTCCAGCAGCGGCCTGCAAGTGGTTCTGCCGATATTTAGCGCCGGATCGAACGGAATCGTCTTTCGGGACATCCTGCAGGCGGATATCAATAACGCGGGGCAAATTGCGTTCGAGAGTCTTACTCTTGGGAATTGCTGCGGTGGGGCCGTATTTCTTTCATCCAATCATACGATCTCGCAGATCATGGTTCCTGGCCAAGGCACTCCCGATGGGGATACCTTTGGACCGGGCGGTGTTTCTGAGTTGGCCCTGAATGGGGCGGGCCAAGTGTTGTTTGCCGCCGACTTGCTTCAGCACAACAACGCACTTTACATATCGTCGGGAACCCAGTTGGCGCGAGTCGCTGGCCAGGGCGATTCTGTCAGGCGAGACCCACGGTTCGCGATCCCATTCGCAGAAGGCTTGAGCAACGCCGATGAGGCTTTGGCCTTCGATGTGACCTTCCCTGGCGGGACAGGTCTGTATACGACCCACAGCCATCCTGCGCATACCGCCACGCTGGATGCTCACGTCGGCCAATCTTTCGGAAGTGCGGGCGTAATACAGGGCTTCTTTGAGAACTTCGCGATGAATGGCGCGGGGCAGGTCGTCATGAACGCCGACCTTTCAGGAGGACTTTCCACCCTTTTGTTGAAATCCGGCGACTCACTTACGGAACTGGTGCGAGCGTCCTTTTCGAGCGGCGATCCAGCGCCGAGTGGCGGGAAATTCCTTGGCGTTGCGCAGTCCTCGATCAATGGCCTCGGCCAGGTTCTCTTTTCTGGAGAAACACTCAACAATAGCGGGTTGTATCTGATTGCCAACGGAGAGACCTCGTTTGCGCTCGATGCTACTACCACGCTACCGGATGGCACGGGCACGTTTGGCTCGATTTCGTCGAATGCCTTGAATGACAATGGTGATATTGCCTTTCTTGCACAATCTTTCCCTCAGCCCACCGGCATGTATGTACGCTCCAACAACCAATTCATCACTCTGGCTCGAGATGGCAGCCCCGCCCCTGGAGGCGGCTCTTTCAATCTGTTTTTCCCCGATCCGCGCCTGGGGCCGGTGATCTCTGACAATGGCAGCATTGCCTTCGCGTCCGACCTGTCCACCGGCGGCCGAGCTCTATTCTTGTTCTCGCAAGGCGCAGTCTCTCGTATCGCCGGTCCCGGTGACGTCTCTCCCGATGGAACTACTTTTTTCTCCGCCGACGCGCCTACTATCAACTCCACCGGCCAGGTCGCATTTTCAGGACAGACCGGCAAAGGGTTCGGCGTATTTTTGTTCGCCAATGGAACGGTCAGCAAGATTGCCGCTCCTGGCGATACCTTGCCCGACGGGCGCATCATCGACCTTGCCGACCTTCCCCAGGTGAACGACCGAGGCCATGTGGCTTTCGGAGCCGATCTGTTGATGGGCAAGACCGTAATCTTTATCGCCAGGCCGGTCGATGAAGACGGCGAAGACGATGCGGAAGTCACTACAACTGCCGGACTTCCCGACGCCGCTACGCCCATGTCACGGGCCGCCGCCAAGGCGCGCCATCCAGGCAATTTCATCCGCAAATCCAGAAAGGACTTGCGCCACTAGAGCGCTTTCGACTCACAGTCGAAAATCGCAGCAATCTTCAACCGGGCCGGTTCGCGCGAACCGGCCTTTCTTGTTTTCAAAGACCGGCTATCGCGATATCTCCCCAAACCGTTGCGAGGAAACTTGGGCTTCCAGGACAATCGAATGAAAACTTTTGATAGCCGCTTATGTGAGGGGGAATGCTAGTTAGAAGCAAGCCTGGGTGGAAAGCGTCGAGTGCGATGCCTTGGAGCACAAATGAGAACAAGAGTTCTCACATGTGCTCCAAGGCATGAAATTTATTGGGCGTGCTTGACGGGGCCCTGACCCTCGTTTCGACAATCGCTCCCTCTCCTACATCTTTTATTGTGCGGCTTTTCTTCGACGGAAAAGCCGCGTCAAAAAATTCAATCCCTGGATACCATGCGTCGAAAACGAGGCACGGGCCCCTCTTCCACAGTTGTGCCAGCTTCATCGCCAGCCTGAGTATCGAGGGCCGAAGAAACACGCGAGCCGTGAGACAAAGTTCGAGATGGCACAAACCGTCAACATTTTTTCATGCGATTGCCCTGCTTGGGCCTCCAGGGCAGGAGATCTAAGCCGCACCTTAGCCGGGCTTACGATTGCCATCGATGCCAATCAAATTCGTAAGGCATTCTGGGAAACGCCGCTGCGTGGTATTGGCGCAGCTCTTGCCTACGGTCCACCGTTCATCTTTCGTCGTTCGTCTTTAGATCGTTCATCTTTCATCGTTGATCTTTCATCTTTACATCTTTCATCGCTTAGCATTCGTGACCGTTTGCTCATCTCCATATTAGATGCGCCTAACAGTGTGAACAATCTAATGAAGGTTAGATTTACAACTATCAATAATTGTAAAGAGCGTTGAATCAAGCTAGCTTTCGTGTAGAGTTATTTCGCTGGATCTGCAAGTAGTCTTTCTTTCGTTCAAACGGTTAAGCGGTTCGCACCTTAACTCGCTCATCGCGACCACCCCCATAAGCCCCACATCCCCACAGTCAACAAAACAGGAGAAAGAGACCAGATGAAAGCTAAAGTATTCGTGTTCTCGTTGTTTCTATTTGTAGCGATGGCAGCTTCCGTACCCGCACACGCGCAGCAGATCAATGTTAACGGCGTTTGCGAAAACGATATCGCCGGCTACTGCCTGCCGAATACCATGTTTTCCGAGTCGTTCATTCAGATATTCGGCACGAACCTGAACAATGTTTTTGAAGTGACTGTTAGCTTTAACGGCAATCAGATTGCCCTTCCGATCCTCTTCAACAACGGAAACCAAATTAATGTTTGTCTGCTTCCCGGGCAGAATCTTATCGCGCAGAACGCAATTCTCACGGTCCACGGCCCCGGCACAAGCTCCGTAGTGATCAATATCAGCCAGAATCCCGGCATACGAACCTGTTGATCGCTAGAGCTTCGATCCATCGGCAGCGCAACAGCTAGTCGAGCATGGCCCCAGGCTTTGGCAGCCCTGGGGCCACCTGCCAATACGGATTTTGAGAATCAAGCGATACGATGATTCTGGGAAGCATGCCTCCTAACGATATGCCAGGGCAATCGCATGAAAGCTTTTGATAGCCTCTTTATGTGGGAAGGTTAGAGGCAAGCCTCGGCGGAAAATGCCTAGTGCGATGCCTTGGAGCACAAATGAGAACAAAAGCTCTCATTTGTGCTCCAAGGCATGAA
>Ga0209060_10003938_pt1 | contig 12007 bp, 9 predicted proteins | sample Coa_R1_8_FD_187155 | JGI IMG/M metagenome (GOLD analysis project Ga0209060, IMG submission 187155) | Surface soil microbial communities from Centralia Pennsylvania, which are recovering from an underground coalmine fire - Coalmine... | ecosystem: Environmental > Terrestrial > Soil > Unclassified...
GTCCGCCGTCGCCCGAACCTGGCTCACCTGAACTCGACTCAAACCGGAGCGAATTTCATCGAAGAACCGTGCCGTTGGATTCATGGATTCTCCCGGCTGAAGATTCGCCATCTTACCATACCTGTGTGCCGTAATTTGTGTTTGACGTCGCTGCTAAAATCAATCCGATGGCACCAAGTGAGAACAGGATTCAGGAGCTTTTAGAGCCTTTTGGGTTGCAACTTGATTCACAAAAAGTGTCCAGGCTGAAGACTTATCTTGAGTTGCTTCTGCGCTGGAATGCCAGAATCAACCTCACGGCGATTCGAGATGCTGAAGAATGCGTCACACGTCATTTTGGGGAAAGTCTGTTTTTGTCGCGCTATGAGCAATTGCGCGGTAGCCTGCTGGATATTGGAAGCGGCGCCGGGTTCCCGGGTCTCGCGCTCAAGATCATCTTTCCGGAACTTGAAATCACGCTGCTTGAACCCGTGGCCAAAAAGCGGGCGTTTTTAAAAGAGGTGGCGAGGCAATGCAGGTTTGAAAAAGTAGGTGTAAGCTCACAAAGATTAGAGGAAATCTCTGGTTCCGATTTAAGATTTGATGCAGCCACAGCCCGAGCGGTGGGGCAGATGGAGCGACTTGTGACGCAAGCCGCCTCGATTCTGGTTCAAGGTGGCAGGCTTCACCTATGGCTTTCGTGTGAGCAAGCCACAAGGCTAAAGCCCCGCAGCAAGGGATTACAATGGGTGAGGCAAGTGGATCTTCCCTTAAGCCGTGGACGAGTGATCTTGACAGGCGGCCTTGGTCAATCTACTTTCATGACGCCATAATGGCGCCTTTTGACATTGCACACGAAAGGAATCGTTATGAGGTATCGTGCTTCAGCTCTTCTCATTGCCGCAATCATGTTAGCCTCGGCAAAATTCTGCCCTGCTCGCGCTGCCAGCGCCACTTGTGCAAGCCTGAAGGATCTTAAACTTCCGCACACGACCATCACGCTGGCTCAGGAAGTCGGCGCCGGTGGCTTCCAGCCATCGCGCCCCCAATTTAAGGATGTTCCGGCGTTTTGCCGCGTGGCGGGCACAATCAAGCCCACATCAGACTCCAATATCAGATTTGAAGTATGGATGCCCGTATCCGGCTGGAACGGCAAGTTTGACGGCGCGGGAAACGGCGGCTTCGCCGGTTCAATTCAATACGAGCAGCTGGCATCTGCGGTTCGCATGGGTTTCGCCACCGCTTCCACCGATACCGGTCACACTGGCAGCGCTACGGACGGACGCTGGGCACTGGGGCATCCGGAAAAAGTGATTGATTTCGGTTATCGAGGAATTCATGAAATGACGGTCAAGGCCAAGGCTATCGTTCAGCGCTTTTATGGCGTTGCGCCTCGCTGGTCTTATTTCGCCAGTTGCTCAAATGGCGGACGGCAGGCTTTGATGGAGGCTCAGCGTTTTCCCGAGGACTATGACGGGATTATTGCCGGCGCTCCAGCGAACTTCTGGACCCATCTTTTGACGGCAGCGGTTTGGGTTGACCAGGCAACCCTTGCCCATGCTGTCAGTTATATTCCGCCGAGCAAACTTCCGGCCATCAGCGCTGCTGTGCTTGCGGCCTGCGATGCCGAAGATGGCGTTACCGACGGCATTCTGAACGACCCACGAAGATGCCACTTTAATCCCGCAACGCTCCTGTGCCGAAGTGCGGATTCCAACAGTTGCCTGACCGCTCCGGAAGTGACTGCACTTGAAAAAATTTATCGTGGACCCAGAAACTCCCGAGGCGAGCAGATTTTCCCGGGTTACGAGCCGGGGGGCGAATTGGGGAACAATGGATGGGCACCCTGGATTACGGGTTCCGCGCCCGAGAAGAGTTTGTTGTTCGCGTTCGGCACGCAGTTCTTCTCAAACATGGTGTTCAGCAATCCTGACTGGGACTATCGCAAGCTGAATTTCGATTCCGACGTGCAACTTACGGATCGGAAGCTGGCCCGCATCCTGAATGCCACCGATCCGAACCTGAGCACCTTCAAAGCGCATGGGGGAAAGCTCATCATGTTCCACGGCTGGAATGACAGCGCCATCGCGCCGGTCAATACTGTGAACTACTACAAGAGTGTCGTAGCGCGCATGGGGCTCCACCAAACCCGCGATTTCCTCCGCCTTTATATGGCGCCTGGAGTGCAGCATTGCGCCCTCGGCCCAGGCCCCAGTGCCTTTGGTGCTTCCGTTGAGGGGGCAAAACTTGACCCGCAACATAGCATATTCAGCGCACTTGAACGATGGGTGGAAGGCGGAATTGCCCCGGACGACATCATCGCCACGAAATACCGCAATCCTGCGAATTCGGCGAGCGGAGCCCTCATGACGCGTCCGCTTTGTCCCTATCCGGAGATTGCCAGATATAAAGGAACGGGCGACCCCAATGACGCTCGAAATTTTGTCTGCGCCCCTTGAAGCCGCGCGAAGAGGGCTGCCTCGCCGTGAAATTGAAGGTGGGAAATTCCCGCTTATTTGCGCTGGGCGATAGTCGCATGGTCCTGTTTATTCTCAGTCCGGCTTAGCAACGCTTCGTAGCTTTTACGGATGGTTGGGTCGTTGGGAGCCAACCGGGAGGCGATTTTGTATTCAACGAGCGCGCTACGATAATCTCGCTCGCGCTCCAGGGCGGTGGCCAGGCCGAAGTGAGCTAGAGGATCATTAGGTTTGGCTTTCACGGCTTTTCGGAAGGCTCTTGCCGCCCCCTGTGGATCGCCTTTAAGTTCCAGCGCGATCGCAAGATTATATTCGACCTGGCAGCAATCGGGCTCGAATTGCAGGGCACTCCGATATTCGCGAATTGCAGCGTCTAACTCTCCCTTGCCCTGCAAGGCAACCCCCAGATTATTGTGAGCCTGCGCATCGCGCGGGTTGTAGCGGAGTGCCTTTCGGAATTCAGTAATCGCCGCATCTATCTCGCCTTTGTCTCGGTAGGCCAGTCCGAGATTATCATGAATCGCCGCCACATCAGGCTCCGTTGCCAGGGCTGATCGATATTGCCCGATGGCCTGGTCGACGTTTCCCGCCTTGCTGAGCGCCACCGCCAGATTGCTCCGAGCGGCGATATCCTCCGGGTCTCGTTCCAACACGGCCTTGTATTGGGCAGCGGCTTCAATCCATTTCCCTTGCTCCGAAAGGGCGTATCCGAGGGCAAATCGAAGATTGGGGTCGTTCGGTCTGAGTTTTATTGCCGCACGATACTCGCGTTCCGCTTGCCGATAATCCTTTGCCAGTGTCAGGCGTGCGCCGCGTGTCAAGCATTGCTCAACCGACCGATCCTTCGCTGATAGACGCGTGTGCAAAGCTTGCGCTGGAGCAGCCTCTTCAACTGTTTTGATGAGTGAGTTGTCAGCGCCCGCACCGCGGAGTTCTGCAAGGTATTGACGCGTCGGGTAAAAGTTAATCCCGCGCTCTTTGACCAGCATCACGACACGCTGGTTGGCCACGCCGCCCGCCACCAATCCCAGAACTTGCGTCCGATTAAGAGGCCTCGATGTTTGATCATTTCCTGTGCCCACGACGGCTGATGCAAAGAGTACCGTTGCCAGAAGCAGCGCGATGCCACTTGCGTTTGGAGCGCAAAATGACTTCTGTGTGGTCGAAGCCCTGATAGGACTGGGTCTCATGAGCACCTCCAAACTTTTGGGGTCAAATTCCCAGGCCTGTAGCTACAGGCACCCCAATGTAACTGCGCAACCCAAATGCCAGTTTACAAATTTGCGAAATAAGAAGCTGATAAGCGGCGTGGAATCTTGCGAATAGGAGGCTAATGGTGGATCAGGAAAGGGATATACTGCGCCTTGTGCAAATGTAAATTTTACATGAGTTTTGGCTCGGGCTGGTCTATGGTCTCGTCAGGGCCAAACCTGCCATATGATCAGGGAACCCAGTGCGTTCAACTGCTGCCTGTTCGTTGCACGTGTGCTTGTTCGGAATGATCAGTGATCCTCCACATTCTCGGTTTCCACCCTAGCCACCGCGGAGGGAATGGGAAACTTTCTCCGTATGACGGATTCCAGGCGCGGTGGAAGGGCTCCAGACTCCTCGTACTCCCTGGTTTTTCGCCGCTTCCACGGCGCGGCGTTCCTCAGCCTGGACGGAACTGAACAGAGCGATCTTGCTTCGGCGTTTTTGCGATTCTCGCCAGTCCTCTGCCCGGTACCCTCAAGCGCAGTTACACCCGTTGTGGCAATCCGCGCTGCCACTGTGCGCAGAACCGAGGCCATGAGGCCTGGTCGCTTATCTTCATGGCCCAAGGCCGACGGCGTATCGTGGGGATTCGAAGGGATAAGGTGGCGGAGGCGCGGCGGCGGGTGGAGGCAGGGTGCAAGTTTCAAGAGGTGGCGCGCGAGGTGCTGGCGGCGAACGCGCAACTGCTGGTGCTTACCAACTAACGCGGCAAGCTTCTTTACAGAGTTGCGGCCCAGTTCTTCCGGGGTCCCGATAGAACTCTGTCCCGTCGCCCACTGATCCGATGCATCTCTTCGTGCTCTTGAAGGATGTGCGACAGATCGTTTGCGGCTAACCTCGGGTTAGGGTCAACTTCAGGCCCGCGCGCTTCCGGGGTAACATCTTATCGCCAACCGCAGCAGATTCCGGCTGGAACTTTGGCGACGGTTTTGATTTAATGATGCGTTCCACTGTTGACTGAAGAGGAACTCCATGGCGAAAGCGAAGGTCAGAGTTGCGAAGAAGGCCGCCAGGCTTCAGCAGGCGGAAAGCTACAAGCACCCGGAATCCGAAAGCCCGATGCGGCCGGATGTGGGCACGCAGGCACAGTTCAAGAAAAAGAAACCGCCCGTCACTTACCGCTACGACTCTTCGCTTTCTCCGGCGCTTGATTGGGACGGGCAGAATGGGACGCGGGAACTCGGCGAGTGGCTGCTTGCAGTGATCGAGGAAGCCGCCGCCCTGCCGCCACCCCACCGGTTCAAAGAACCGCGCCGCTTCTATTACGGCAGGGACGCGAATGGAAAACCCAGAGAGTTTTGCTCCGTCACCGGCCTTCAAGACGCAATCGAGAGGTTTAAGGCGCTCTCGCAGCCGTTTTTGAACTGGGCGGGCAAGGCTGAGCGGCTCTCGTTTGATGTTCCTACCATACCGCTGTTCGTTCACGAGCGGCTTTCCACCAAAGCGATCATTGAGACCCTCACCAGCCACAAGCGCGACAAGCAGATGGATATGTACAGCCTGTTCGGGGACCAGCAGCATTCCATCACCGACCAGGTGCTGCGCGCCTACGAGCATCGGGACAAGTGGGTGAACCGGATGATTCTGGGCGATTCGCTGGTGGTGATGAATTCGCTCCTGCATTACGAGGGCCTGGGCGGGCAGGTGCAGATGATCTATATGGAACCGCCCTACGGAGTGAAGTTCGGCTCGAATTTCCAGCCCATTGTGCGCAAGCGGGACGTGACCCACGGCGATGATGAGGATATGACGCGCGAGCCGGAAATGGTGCAGGCGTACCGCGACACGTGGGAACTTGGCTTGCATTCATATTTGACCTACCTGCGCGACCGGTTCTTACTTTGCCGCGAATTGCTCGCGCCAAGCGGCAGTATCTTTGTGCAGATCAGCGATGAGAATCTGCACCATGTTCGTGAGGTAATGGACGGAGTATTTGGTCCTGAAAATTTCATTTGTCTCGTTGTATTCGTCAAGACAACAGGGTTCTCGGGGAAGACACTTTCGTCGATAGCTGATTTCATTCTTTGGTACGCAAAGGACGCAGAGCGGTTGAAGTACCGCCAGTTGTTCGGGCAGAAGGAGGCTGGCGAGGAGGGGGCGACGAAGTACAGGCCAGTCCGGGAACTTGGTTCCATACCGCCGGGGCGTTTCGAATCAGAGCGTCTTGCAACAGTGGACCAACTGACTTCGCAAGGTGCGCTGGAGTCCGAACAGTCATTTGAATACGAGGGGCGAATTTGGCGTCCGCCAGCCGGAATGCACTATAAGACCACAGTGGAAGGCCTTGAACGTTTGGCCGAGGTTGGAAGGATTGTTATTGAAGGGAATTCGATAAGGTACGTGCGGTTCCTTGACGATTTTCCGGTATTCCCGCTCGCAAACATCTGGGAGGACATCGGTGGCATCCAGAGCCGAACGGAAGGAAAAATCTACGTCGTGCAGACGGCCCCCTTGGCAATCGAACGTTGCGTCCTCATGTCCACCGACCCCGGCGACTTGGTTCTCGATCCTACCTGCGGCAGCGGGACGACGGCTTACGTGGCCGAGCAATGGGGCAGGAGGTGGATCACGATTGATACGAGCCGAGTGCCCCTCGCGCTTGCCCGCCAACGCCTCTTAACCGCGACCTTCCCTTGGTACCAATTGAAGGACGAAGCGCGCGGCCCAGCGGGCGGCTTTGTCTATGTCCGCAAGCAGAACAAAAAGGGTGAAGAAATCGGTGGGATTGTACCGCACATCACGCTCGAATCCATCGCCAATAACGAGCCGCCCAAGGAAGAAGTGCTGGTGGATCGGCCCGAAGTGGACAACAAGATCACGCGGGTGACGGGGCCGTTCTGCGTGGAGGGAACGATACCCACACCCATCCCGGCTGACGCCGGAGATAACAAATCTCAGATTGCAGATTCCAAAGAAGGCGAGGCCACTTACGTTGACCGCATGCTCGAAGTGCTGAGCAAGTCGCCGGTGTTGCGCCTCAGCGGCAACCGCACCGTGACGCTTCGCAACATCCGCCCACCGGCCAAAACGCTTTCACTTTCTGCGGAGGCGGTAGTGGAAGGAAATGGGATTTCTCCTTCCCCCGAGGCGTCCGGCGGCTCAAGGCGCGCCACATCGGAGGGATCGCAGATTTCAGATTCCGGAGCCAATCCCGTGGCGCTGGTTTTTGGACCGGAGAATGGCGCCGTCAGCGAGCGGCTGGTGCAGGAGGCCGCCAAGGAAGCTGCGCTCAAGAACTACACCCATCTCTACGTGATCGGCTTTGCCATTCAGCCGAACGCCCGCCAGTTGATCGAGAACTGTGATGCGGTGGCGGGCATCCCGACTACGTACATTCAGGCGACGCCCGATTTAATGATGGGCGATTTGCGGAAGAACATGCGCAGCAGCCAGATCTTCAGCGTGTGCGGCTTGCCGGAGATCAAGATTCATAGGGTGGGAAAAGATGGCGGTGCGGCTTCCCGGAAACCAGCCGCTGGCGCGGAATCGCAAATTGCAGATTCCAAATTCCAGAGCACTGCTGGTGCGGGATCGCAGGTGGCAGATTCAAGATTGCAGGACGGCTGCTACCAGGTGGAATTGCTCGGGCTTGACGTGTTTGATCCAGTCACCATGGAAGTCCACCACCGCCAGGGCGAGGACGTCCCGGCCTGGTTCTCGATACACATTACAACGGACTTTGTTTTCATGTTTCGCACGGATTCTTCCCGCGCACCAGCGCCTGGGATAACCTGAAGAAAGCGCTGAGGGCGGAATACGAAGAGACGGTCTGGGATCATCTGGCCGGGACGATGAGCGTGCCGTTCGAGGCGGGCGAGCACCGGCAGATTGCCGTGAAAGTGATCGACGACCGGGGGAATGAACTCCTGGTGGTGAGGAGCCTCAGCGAGGCAAAGTAGCAGCAGGCCGCGGAAAATCGCCCCATTCACGTTGTGACAGCAACGGCGGAGCGTGAAATAATCGTGATTACGGCTTACGAACCCGACCCGGGACTTTGGGAGCCCGGGTTCGAGCGGAGGCGCGAAAAATGAAATGTGCAGTCTGCAAGCACGGGGAGACGCGGCCAGGGCATACGACGGTGACGCTGGAGCGGGGTGGTGGAGCACTCGTTATCCGCAAAGTACCGGCGGAAGTGTGCGAAAACTGCGGCGAAGCCTACGTCAGCGCAGAAGTGACAAGAGTTCTACTGGAATCCGCTCGTGAAACCCTAAAGGCAGGGGTCGAGGTGGATATTCGGGAGTTTGCACCCGCCTCGGTTTAGTCCAATTGGCGGCGGACAGGTTCACAACGGAGTAGCCCCATGGCTGAGTACGCGGAAGTATCGCAGCCGATACTAAACTCGCCGTTTGAGAAGCCCAGCCGCTACTGGTACATCCAGGAAGGCGAGCAACCGGAGCTACGGGACGGCCGGCGCCCGCCGGTCGTCTTCCCGCCTCGGGATCAGAAAGAAGAGTGGACCGAGACGCCGCTGCTCCGGCGGTCGAAAGAATATCCGGCAGGTTACGAGATGGCGCTGGTGAGCCTGATCCGCGAGCGCCTGGAATCGTGGAGCGGGCAAGGCTTCCCCGGCGTGACGCGCACCACGCTTGAGTTGCTGCGCTATTGGACGCGCGAAGGCCGCGAAAAGCGGCTCTTCTATGCCCAGCTCGAAGCGGCGCTCACGATCATCTTCCTCACCGAAGCCCGCCCGGACTTTCTGCAAGGCCTCAGCATCCCGCGGGATGAGCCGAGCGATGACCGCAAGGCCGAGGGGTATACGCGCGGCTTTTGCCTGCGCACAAGGAGGTTATCTGAATGGCCATACTTGCCCGCCTATCGACCACGGAACAGCTTTTCGCCGCTCTCGAGGAGGCAAGGACGCGCACGCTGGAACTGATCGAGGATTTGAGCGACGAACAGATGATCGGACCACGGATGGAGATTGTGAACCCGCTCCGCTGGGAGATCGGTCATGTAGCCTGGTTTCAGGAGTACTGGGTGCTGCGCCACTCCCGTGGCCTGCCACCCATTTGGCCAGAGAGTGACAAGCTTTATGATTCCGCCCGCATCCCGCATGAGACGCGCTGGGACCTTCCGTTGCCCTCCAAGGCCGAAACTCTCAAATACGTACGGCAGGTCCTTGACCGCATCATCCATCCCTCTTATTCAGCAAAGCAGGTCACAAAGGAAACGAACAGTTACGGCGAAGAGTACTTCTTGAGACTCGCCCTGTACCACGAATATATGCACGCCGAAGCCATCACGTATACCCGGCAGACGCTGGCCTATCCTGCGCCGCGCATTGGTATAGCCGGGTCTCGGAAGAATGAGAACCCGAGTGGCCAATTCCAGAGCCTTGGCGATATCGAGATTCCCGGTGGATGGTTTCTGCTGGGTAGCGGGCCGGACGTGCCCTTCGTTTTTGATAACGAGCAATGGGCGCACGAGGTTTTTGTAGAGCCTTTTCGGATTGCGCGGGCGGCAGTGACGAACGCGGAATTCATGGATTTCGTGGAGGATGGCGGATACCGGCGGCGCGAATGGTGGTCTTCCGAAGGCTGGGCCTGGCGCGAAACGGTGCACGCCGAACATCCGGTCTACTGGCAGCAGGAAGCAAACGGGCGCTGGCTGCGGCGGAATTTTGATACATGGGTGAAACTCGAAGAGCGCCATCCGGTGCTTCATGTCAACTGGTATGAGGCCGAGGCTTATTGCCGATGGGCGCATCGGCGCTTGCCGACTGAAGCGGAATGGGAGATGGCGGCGAGCGTGGAACCTGCAGCATCGAACTCAAGCGGAGTGAACTCTGCCTTGCGAGCTTTCCCTCGGAAGCGGTTGTATCCCTGGGGCGATGATTCACCCACGCCGGACCGCGCCAATCTGGATTGGTACTCCATGGGTTGCGTGGAGGCAAGCGCCTTGCCTGCCGGTGATAGTTCCTTCGGCTGTCGGCAGATGATCGGCAATGTGTGGGAATGGACGGCCACCGACTTTGGTCCTTATCCTGGCTTTTCGGCCGGCCCTTACAAGGAGTATTCCGCTCCCTGGTTCGGCGATCACAAAGTCTTGCGCGGAGGATGCTGGGTAACACGCTCAGGGCTGATTAGTAATAATTATCGCAATTTCTATAAGCCTCATCGCCGCGATGTGTGGGCTGGCTTTCGCACCTGCGCGTTATAGTACGCGGTTTGATCAGCAGGGAGGACCCAATTGTTTTGCCACTTCGCGGGGTGCCTCCTGGCGGGGACAACGAGTCGTAGAGTGTCTGGAATGCGAGACTCTGCGCTGCTATCCGCTGAGGAGGGCATGGCGCGGCAGAAACGCAACCCAAGCTGAATCTCCAATTCCGGATTTCAAAAAATAGCGTTTACGTAAACTAGCGGCAGCTCGCAAAGCAAAGACCTTTGTGGAGCGCGTGAAATTTCATGGTCAGTCGCAGAAAGCAGTCAGGAGAATTCCGATGAGGCTCCGTATCAACTGTATGGTTGCTCTGATTGGGCTGGCAGCCGGAGTGCTTTGGGGTCAACACACACCTTCGCCTGCCTTACTGGTGCTGGCCAAGAGTGATCAGGCGCTGGCCATTGTCGATCCAGTCACCTTAAAAGTGGTGGCTCACGTGCCATCCGGGCCTGACCCGCATGAGGTCGTTGCTTCTCCTGACGGGAGACTGGCTTTCATCTCGAATTACGGCTTTGGTGCGTACCACACAATTTCCGTAGTCAATCTGCCTGCACAGAAAGCGCTGCCTCGGATAGACCTGGGCATCCTCTTGGGCCCGCACGGCCTGGCTTTTGCTGGGGGCGAACTGTACTTTACTGCCGAGGTGAATGAGGTGTTAGGCCGGTATAATCCTCTCACCCGCAGAATCGATTGGATACTGGGCACCGGCCAGATGCGCACGCACATGATCGAAGTTTCCAGAAATCTCGATCACATTTACACGTCAAACGTAAACTCCGGAACCATCAGCATCATTGAAAAAGTAACCGCTAGACCAGGGCCATTACCTTTGCCCAGGGTAGGCGGTCAAAGGGCCCTGCTGCCTGCCGGACCGGGCGGGCCCGGCCCGCATCCGTCCCGGGTATTTTGGCGGCAAACTGTGCTGCAAACGGGTGTGGGCACCGAGGGCTTCGATATTTCACCCGACGGCAGTGAACTGTGGTCTGCCGCTTCGCAGAACGGGACGATCTCCATCATTGATATTGGCACGAAGAGAATTGTTCAGACATTGCAGGCGCACCTCCAGGGCGCCAACCGAGTCCGGTTCACGCCCAACGGCAAGTACGTGTTCGCCTCCAGCCTGTTGGGCGGGGAGAGAGGAGATCTGGCCATCTTCGATGCGCACACACGCAAGCAGGTTGTGCGGATGGCGCTCGGCCATGGGGCAGCGGGAATTCTGATGCAGCCCGATGGTTCGCGCGCTTACGTCGCATGCAGCCCGGATAATTATGTCGCCGTGATCGATCTGAGCACTTTGAAAGTAATCGGTCGTATTTATCCGGGAAAGGGACCCGACGGGATGGCTTGGGCTGTGCAGAGGTAGCCCGTTGTGTTGGAGGGAACTGGCACTTTACTGAATAACCGTTCTCAGCCAGACACTTGACTACAGGTGGCTCCCCGGCGCCGGTTTTTTATTTCGGTTGCCTCGGCGGTGGGGACGCCACCGTGGCAGCGAATCCTCCTGCCTTTGCGTATCGTCGGGGATTCGTTATCGAGGTGGCAAGGGGCCTTCGTTCGCCTGAGAAAGCCCATGAAAATCGGGATTGTGACTCCAGCGCCTCCGCGGTCTCTTTATGGAAACCGGATTACGGCGCTGCGCTGGGCAAAGATTCTTAAAAGCCTGGGCCACCGGATCACTCTGATGCAAACTTATGGCGGGGAAACTTACGACCTTCTGGTTACCCTGCACGCGCGCCGAAGTTATCCTGCTATCCGCCAGTTCAGCCGCGAGCATCCGCAGCGGCCCCTGATTGTTGCGCTTACGGGAACCGATCTCTATCGCGATCTTGCGCGCAGCCGAAAGGCGCAGCAGTCTCTCGATCTTGCAACGCGCATTGTGACGCTCCAGCCCAAGGCATTTGAGGCGTTGAAGCCAGAATGGCGTGAAAAAACGCGCGTGATCTATCAATCCGCCCGCGCACCGAGCCAGCGCGGCATCAGGGGGCGCTCGAATCAAGACGTTCGCACCTTCGATGTCTGCGTTGCAGGGCATTTACGCCCGGTCAAAGATCCATTCCGCGCAGCGCTCGCCGCGCGACGACTTCCTCCATCCTCCCGCATCCGCATCCTTCATTTAGGCGCGGCCATGCCACAGGCCA
>Ga0209060_10003941_pt1 | contig 11999 bp, 10 predicted proteins | sample Coa_R1_8_FD_187155 | JGI IMG/M metagenome (GOLD analysis project Ga0209060, IMG submission 187155) | Surface soil microbial communities from Centralia Pennsylvania, which are recovering from an underground coalmine fire - Coalmine... | ecosystem: Environmental > Terrestrial > Soil >...
CAAGCGCAAAGCTCTTCCAGGTGCGGTTCAATGTCGAAACCACCATCATGCCGCCGGGCTTGAGCATCGACGCGCAGCGCGACAGGAACATGCCGATGTCGGCGACATGCTCGATCACCTCCATGGCCAGCACGATGTCGAAACGCTCGTGCGCATCCATCTGCTCGATGGTGGTGCAGCGGTAATCGATCGCGAGATGTCCGCGATCGGCATGCAGTTTTGCCGCGGCAATATTGGAGGCGGACGGGTCGACACCGACCATCTGCGCGCCGAGCCGTGTCAACGGCTCGCACAGGAGCCCCGCGCCGCAGCCGATGTCGAGGACGCGAAGCCCCGAGAGGCAGTTCAGGCTTCTCACATTGCGGTCGAACTTGCGGCATGCCGCATCGCGAATATAGGCGAGCCGCAGCGGATTGATCTTGTGCAAGGGCGCCATCTTGCCCTTGGGATCCCACCACTCCTGCGACAGCTTTGAGAATTTTGCGATCTCGGCCGGATCGACGGTCGATCCGCTTGCGACACCGCTGCGGGAATTCGGCTGCATGGCCATCGCTGTCGTCCCGCTCGCTGCTAGTGCGTGGTGATCGAGTTGCGGAACGCGAGCGGTGAGGCGATCGTGGAGATGGTCTCCCTGCCCTCGCCGACGCCATTGATGGTCACATCGCCATAGTTGAGGATGCGCCCCAAAATGCTCTGGCTGACGTCGACGCTCTCGACCTTGGTGAGCGCCATCTCGAAAGTGCGGCGCTTGATGAAGCCGGTCTTGTGCACCACGCGCATGTTGGTGACGTCAGTCTCGGTGGTCAGGCGATGGAACCAGCCCTTGAAGGTCCAGTACAGCGCGGCGACGGCGACGACCGCCGCGGCGGCCCAGCACGCCAGGGTCAGCGTCGGAACCGTCGCCAGCGCAGAGGCGATCAACAGGACCGCCACCACGATCCAGGCCAAGATCGCCGGCCCATAGAAGAGCCAGTGCGCATTGGTGGAATACAGCACCTTCTCGCCGGGCTGCAGGATTTCGTCGATATAACGCGCCATAAACTGTCTCACCTCACCCGACCCCACGCCCAATGGAGTGGTTTTGACGTTCATCTTCCGAAGGAACCGGCTTGCCCCCGCTCGCGCTGCTATGTATACGCGCGTTTCGGCCCTCGCGCCTCGTCTTTCGCGTGGGTGGGTAAAATTATACGCAGCTCAAGGGTTTCGCGCGCCATCATGGGTCGCCTCGTGATGAAATTCGGCGGCACGTCCGTCGCCAATATCGACCACATACGCAACGTCGCTCGGCATGTGAAGCGCGAGGTCGATGCCGGCCATGACGTGGCCGTGGTGGTTTCGGCGATGGCCGGCAAGACCAACGAGCTCGTCGATTGGTGCCGCGAGGCTTCCCCCATGCACGATGCGCGCGAATACGACGCCGTCGTTGCCTCCGGCGAACAGGTCACTTCCGGCCTGCTTGCGATCGTCCTCCAAGGCATCGGCATTCAGGCGCGCTCCTGGCAGGGCTGGCAGATCCCGATCAGGACGTCGGACGCGCACGCCTCGGCCCGCATTCTCGACATCGACGGCAGCGAGCTGATGCACCGCTTCAAGGACCGCAAGGAGGTCGCCGTCATCGCCGGTTTCCAGGGCATCAATCCGCAAACCGGCCGCATCACCACGCTCGGCCGCGGCGGCTCGGATACCTCGGCGGTCGCAATTGCCGCCGCCATCAAGGCCGACCGCTGCGACATCTACACCGATGTCGATGGCGTCTATACGACAGACCCGCGCGTGGTTCCAAAGGCCCGCCGGCTCGACAAGATCGCGTTCGAAGACATGCTGGAACTGGCCTCCCAGGGCGCAAAGGTGCTGCAGGTGCGCTCGGTCGAACTTGGCATGGTGCACAACATGCCGATCTTCGTCCGTTCCAGCTTCGACAAACCTGAGGACACCAACCCGCATGCCAAACAGCCGCCGGGCACGCTGATCTGCAGCGAGGAGGAAATCATGGAAATGCTCGTCGTCACCGGCATCGCCTTCTCCAAGGACGAGGCGCAGATTTCCGTACGCCAGGTCGAGGACAAGCCGGGGGTGGCCGCCGCGATCTTCGGACCGCTTGCGGATGCCAATATCAATGTCGACATGATCGTGCAGAATGTTTCGCAGGACGGCAAATTCACCGACCTGACCTTCACGGTGCCGGCGTCCGACTATAACCGCGCCCGTGAGACCATCACCCAGGCCAAGGGCAAGATCGGTTACGCACGGCTCGACACCGCAACCGACGTCGCCAAAGTGTCAGTCATCGGCAGCGGAATGCGCAGCCATGCCGGCGTCGCGGCGAAGGCGTTCTCGGCGCTCGCCGCGCGAAACATCAACATCCGCGCCATCACCACTTCGGAAATCAAATTTTCCGTCTTGATCGATACCGCCTATACCGAGCTTGCGGTTCGCACGTTGCACACGCTCTACGGCCTCGATCAAGGCTAGCGATTCGATTCTAACATTCGCACCCCGTCTCGGCGGGCATTAAGAGTCAAAGGACCACTCGCAAATTTTATTACAAGTGGAGCTTTGGATTTCACGTTCGTTAGAGGGACCTGCGGCAGGTAGCGCACGAACGTCAAATCCGCTTCACTAGAACAAATTTCTCTTAGCTAGCGCAGCAATTGCCCGGACCAACCCCTGGCAGGTGTTTTGCTTGGCAAAACAAGCCCCAGTTCGCTATATGGCGGAGAGCGGAGGTTTGACATTGGCTCGGTACCTCCGCGAGTCCGCATATTGGTGTTTCTGGGGGTTTAACGCCAGTTTCCGGCGACCTACCGGGCTGGCTTCAGGGAGGGGGACCACAGCACATGCGAAGCGCGTCGGGAGGCCCCCGCGTCCTGTTAAGGCGGCTTCGCGAAACCATGGCGGAGCAGGTCTCGGCTCAGGAACGCCTGGACAAGATCGTGGTCCTGATCGCCGCCAACATGGTGGCTGAGGTCTGCTCGGTCTATGTGCTGCGCGTCGACAACACCCTTGAGCTCTACGCCACCGAAGGCCTCAACCGCGACGCCGTGCATCGCACCGTGCTCAGCGCGCATGAGGGCCTGGTCGGCCTGGTCTCGAGCGAGGCATCGCCGCTCAACCTGAGCGACGCGCAAAGCCATCCGGCGTTCTCGTTCCGCCCCGAGACCGGCGAGGAGATCTATCACTCCTTCCTCGGCGTGCCGATCCTGCGCGCCGGCAACACGCTCGGCGTGCTTGTCGTGCAGAACCGCGCCAAGCGCACCTATGTCGAAGAAGAGGTCGAGGCGCTGCAGACCACCGCCATGGTGCTGGCGGAGATGATCGCCTCGGGCGAACTGACCGCGCTCGCGCAGCCCGGCGCGGAGCCGGCCGCGCGCACGGCCTTGCAAAAGACGGGTGCGATCCTGTCCGACGGGATAGCGCTCGGCCATGTCGTGCTGCACGAACCGCGCGTCGTGATCAAGGACTACATCGCCGAGGACCTGTCCAAGGAGATCAAGCGGCTCGACAGCGCGCTGGTGAAGCTGCGCGCCGACCTCGACCGCATGCTTGAGCGCGGCGATGTCGCGGATGGCGGCGAGCACCGCGAGGTGCTGGAAGCCTACCGCATGTTTGCAAACGACCAGGGCTGGTCGCACAAGCTGCATGAGGCGGTCGCGACCGGCCTGACCGCGGAAGCCGCCGTCGAGCGCGTGCAGTCCGATACTCGCGCGCGCATGCTGCGCTCCACCGATCCCTACCTGCGCGATCGCCTGCACGACCTGGAGGATCTTGGTTTCCGCCTGATGCGGCAACTGGTCGGTCAGGATCATGCGCCCTCGCGCGAGCATTTGCCCGACAATGCCATCCTGCTCGCGCGCGCGATGGGCCCGGCGGCGCTGCTTGACTACGACCGCAAGCGCCTGCGGGGCCTGGTGCTGGAGGAAGGCACCGCCAACTCCCACGTCTCGATCGTGGCGCGCGCCCTCGGCATCCCTGCGGTCGGCGAGGTGCCGAACGCGCCGGGCATCGCCGATCCCGGCGACGCCATCATCGTCGACGGCACCTCGGGCGCGATCTATGTCCGCCCTTCGTCGGAGATCGAATCCGCCTATGCCGAGCGGGTGCGGTTTCGCGCGCGGCGGCAGGCCCAATACCTGGCGCTGCGTGAAAGGCCTTGCGTTACAAAAGACGGCCAGCCGATCGAGTTGATGATCAATGCCGGGCTTGTCATCGACCTGCCGCATATCGATGATACCGGCAGCGCCGGAATCGGACTGTTCCGCACCGAGCTGCAATTCATGGTATCGCCGACGCTGCCGCGGTCGTCCGACCAGCTCGCGCTCTACCGCACGGTGCTGGACGCTGCCGGCGAAAAACCCGTCACCTTCCGCACGCTCGACATCGGCGGCGACAAGGCGCTGCCCTATATGGAGGTCGCGGCCGAGGAAAATCCCGCGCTCGGCTGGCGCGCGATACGTCTCGGGCTCGACCGGCCCGGCCTGCTGCGTGGACAGATCCGCGCGCTGCTCCGTGCCGGCGGCGGGCGGGCGTTGCGCATCATGTTCCCGATGATCTCTGACGTTACGGAGTTCGATTCGGCCAAGGCCATTGTCGAGCGCGAGCTGACCTACCTTCGTCAGCACGGCCACACGTTGCCGGAGCGCGTCGACGTCGGCACCATGGTCGAGGTACCCGCGCTGCTCTATCAGCTCGACGAGCTGCTGAAGAGAGTCGATTTCGTCTCGGTCGGCTCCAACGACCTGTTCCAGTTCCTGTTCGCGGTCGACCGCGGCAATGCCAAGGTGTCCGACCGGTTCGACACCCTGTCAGCGCCGATCCTGCGCGCTCTTCGCGATATCGTGCGCAAGGCGCAGGCTGAAAAGAAATCCGCCTCGCTCTGCGGCGAGATGGCCTCGAAACCGATCGAGGCGCTGGCGCTGATCGCGCTCGGCTATCGTTCGCTGTCGCTCTCCCCGACGGCGCTCGGGCCGGTAAAGGCGATGATCCTCGAGCTCGACGCCAAAAAGGTTCAGACGATGATGATGCCACTTCTGGACGCTGCGGCCGGCAGCGTCTCGATCCGGCAAAAACTGACGGAATTTGCGGAGAAGGAAGGATTGGCGTTGTAGGTTGCAAATGCCGAGGCGCACACGATCTAACTCCCCTCCCCCTTGTGGGGAGGGGTTGGGGGTAGGGGTCAGCCATAGACTCCGCGCTCGTCGCCTACCCTCCTCCCTAACCCTCCCCCACAAGGGGGGAGGGAACACATTGCGGCGTGTTTGATGTCGATGCTCCCCGAAGCCAAACTGGATGTTCTGCTGGCCCACCACGCTTCCCTCGAGGCGCAGGTGCTGGGCCAGCTCTCGTCCGAAAAATACGTAGCCGTCACGCGCGAACTCGCCGAGCTCAATCCATTGATCGATGCGGTGAAGGCTTATCGGGCGACGGTGAAAGAGCTCGCCGATGCGGAAGCCTTGATCGACGATCCTGCAACGGACGCGGAGATGCGGACCATGGCGGAAGCCGAGCGCGACACGCTCGCCGCGCGGCGAGCCGCGCTCGAGCAGGATATCCGCGTTGCGCTGTTGCCCAAGGACGCCATGGATGACCGCAACGTGATGCTGGAGATCCGCGCCGGCACCGGTGGCGACGAGGCCGCTTTATTCGCCGGCGACCTGTTCCGGATGTATGAGCGCTTTGCCGCGTTGCAGGGTTGGAAGGTCGATGTGATCTCGGCGAGCGAGGGCACCATGGGCGGCTACAAGGAAATCATCGCCGAAGTGAAGGGCCGCGGCGCATTCGCCAAGCTGAAATTCGAATCCGGTGCGCATCGGGTGCAGCGTGTGCCCGACACGGAGACACAGGGGCGTATTCACACGTCGGCCGCCACCGTCGCAGTGCTGCCGGAGGTCGAGGAGGTCGACGTCGAGATCAGAGGCGAAGATCTGAAGATCGAGACCATGCGCGCGCAAGGCGCCGGCGGCCAGCATGTCAACAAGACAGAATCGGCGATCCGGATCACTCACATCCCGACCGGCATCGTGGTCAACATGCAGGACAGCCGTTCGCAGCACAAGAACCGCGCCTATGCGATGACCATCCTGCGCTCGCGCATCTATGATGCCGAGCGTCAGCGCGTGGAGGCGGCGCGCTCGGCCGATCGCCGCGAGAAGGTCGGCTCCGGCGACCGCAGCGAGCGCATCCGCACCTATAATTTTCCGCAAGGCCGCGTCACCGATCATCGCATCAATCTGACGCTCTACAAGCTGCCGCAGGTGATGTCGGGCGAAGGTTTGGGCGAGTTGATCGATGCGCTGACGACCGAGCATCAGGCGGCGCAGCTTGCCGCCCAGGGCGCGGCGGCGTGAGTATTTTCTGTCGTCCCGGCCAAGCGAAGCGCGAGCCGGGACCCATAACCGCAGGCGGTTGTGGTTGCACAAGACCTTCTGACACCGAGTCTCCTTGGATAGGCTCCGCGATATGGGTCCCGGCTTTCGCCAGGACGACACGGGGACTCTCACCGCGCCTCGCAATCGACGGAGGCGATGAGTGACCGCATCGCTCGCAGGCCAAACCGTCGAGGCCGCGCGGCGTGCGCTCACCGCGCGCTTTGCCGCCGCGGGAATCGATTCGGCCGAGCTTGACGCGCGGCTTCTGGTCGGAGCCGCACTTCATCTGGATCTGACCGGCCTCATCGCAGCGGCAGCACGGCGCTTCACCGCGGCAGAGGCGGCTCGGGTTGAAGATGACGCAGAGCGCCGCATCGCGGGCGAGCCCGTCGCGCGCATTATCGGACAGAAGGAATTTTGGGGCCTGACCCTCCAATTGTCGGAGGCGACGCTGGTGCCGCGGCCGGACACCGAGACCGTGGTCGAGCGGGCGCTCGAGATGGTGCGCCCTGCTCGCGCGCGTCCATTGCGGATCGTCGACATCGGCACCGGCTCGGGCGCCATTCTCCTGGCGCTGCTGTCTGAGCTTTGCGACGCGACCGGCGTCGGCAGCGACATCAGCCCCGCGGCGCTTGCGACCGCACGGCGGAATGCCCGCGATCTCGGGCTTCTCGCGCGCGCTTCGTTCGTTGCCTGCGACTATGCCGCGGCTCTGTCAGGCCCGTTCGACCTGATCGTATCGAACCCACCCTACGTCCAATCTTCTGATATTCGGAATCTCACGCGTGAGGTCCGCGACCACGACCCTCATAAAGCGCTCGATGGCGGCCGTGACGGATTGGACGCCTACCGCGCGCTGGTTCCGCAAGCGGCAACCCTGCTGAAAGAGGGCGGGTCACTTGTGGTCGAGGCAGGGCTCGGACAGAGCCGCCAAATTGAACATTTCATGATGCAGGCTGGCATGAAAGTCACAGGTCCACCAAAAGTGGACCTGGCGGGTATTCCGCGGGCCATTGCAGCTCAAAAAATGCCGCCATAAAGCCCGATTGGAACGCAAAAACCTCTTGGAATATTCGCCGGGAACGACTACGTTTCGGTCACAACATCGGTGCTGGCCCCGTATTGCTACGGGCGAAAGCCGAGGCTCTTGCCGCTTCCAAACGAGAGCCGCGCCGGATGAAAGGTTCCTAAACGCAGGTCCAAGCGAGCGCGATTGGCTTTTGAGAAGCTGCGCCGCGGGTGTGACCGCAAAGCGAACGAAAGCCTGAATTGCGCTTGACGACTTACGCAACAAAATTGGGCTTGTTTTGGCAGGCTGAATAAAGGGTTCGCTGGCATGGCGCCGGCGGGTGGGGAACGCGTCTTTGCTGAACGCGATGGTCGACGGTATCGGCACGGTTTTGAGCGGCATCGAATCGCGATGCGGCCAAGACCTGCGCGATTTCGATTCGGAACGATCGCCTGAGGCGATATTCGAATGCTTTTAACTCAAGGGCTGGAATAAAGGCAGGACATGAGAAACGGTCAAAACAACAAGCGGATGCGCAACCGGAACAACAACAACAACAATAACAACCGACGCGGCCAAAATCCTATGACTCGGGTGTTCGAGTCCAATGGACCCGATATCAAGATCCGCGGTACGGCCTCGCATGTGGCGGAGAAATACGTACAGCTTGCACGCGATGCGCGCTCCTCCGGCGACCCGGTCGCCGCCGAAAATTACTACCAGCACGCCGAGCACTATTTCCGCCTGATCGCGGCGGCCCAGGAGCAATTCCGACAGAATCAGCCGCAGCCGCGCGGCGACGAAACGGTCACCGAGGACAGTGACGACGATACCGAATTTTCGAATTTCGGTCAGGAGCCCGGCTTCGTGCCGCAACAGCAGCAGTCGCAGCCCTATATGCGCGACAACCATCAGCGCGATGGCGGTCAGCCCTATCAGCGCGATCAGCAGCAACCGCGCGAGCATCGTGAACATCGTGAGCCACGCGAGCACCGGGAATCGCGCGAGCATCGGCCGCAACCGCAGTATCAGCCGCAGCCCCAGCCGGTGATGTCGGATGCGAATGTCGACCGCCTGCCATCCTTCATCACCGGGCCGCAGCCACAGCTCAATGGCGGCTATGAGGGCAATGGCGGTGGAGAGCGCTTCCCGCGCCGGCGTCGCCGACATGGCGGCCCGCGTCCGGAAGGCATGGGCCAGTCGCAGCCCGCCAACCCCAGCGAAGATTTCAATCCGGGTAACGATTAGGCCTGAGGCGCAGCCCTGTCGACGACGGCACTAACACGGGCTCCAGCGCCGGGATAAGCCGTGTGCGTTCGCGCTTGGCGGGAATCGCACGATAGACCTGTTTTGTCGCTTCCACGATGTGAACGCCGGCGACTGGCAGCGACAGCGCCGCGCCGACGCGCTCCCAAGCGAGCGCCGAGCGCAGGAACCAGCCGGCTGCGACCGGCGGCATGAACAGCGCTTCGCCCCACGCCGTTGGCGTGAACCAGGTCTGCCGCAACAGTTGCGTGATCTGCGCGCGCGAATAGGGCCGACCATGGCCGAATGGCGTCTTGTCGGTTCTGGTCCATACTCCGCGCCGGTTCGGAATCACGGCGATAACCCGACCGGAGGGTGCGAGCACCCGCCACACCTCGCGCAGCAATCCTTCCGGGTCGTCGGACATTTCCAGCGCGTGCACCAAGAGGATGCGATCGACCGCCGAATCCGCCAGCGGCATGGAAAACTCGTCGACCAGTGCGGCCAGCGTCGGGCGCGCGGTCGGCCATTTCAGCACGCCCTGGGCCGCCGGCATGAAGGCAATGCAGCGCTCGGAATCGTCGCGAAACAGGCCGAGATAAGGCGTCGGATAGCCGATGCCGATCACGCGCTGTCCTTCGGCATTGGGCCAGCGTTCCCGGATGCCGCGGTTGATGAGCTGTCGCGCGACAATTCCCAGGCGCTGCGAATAAAAATCCCGCAAGTCGATGACATCGATGCTCATGACACCAATCTAACATGTCGGGTCGATACCCGGGGCGCGGAATATTGGATTGCCCGATCAGCGTTAACGCCATATCTCTAAGGGCTGGAGCCCCAGCTTTCGATGGAGACGTCATGGCCGCCGAAATCCGTACCTTCCCCTGCCTCAACGACAATTTCGGCTATCTGATCCATGACAACGCGAGCGGCGCAACCGCTTCGATCGACGCGCCGGAATCGGCCCCCATCATCGCAGCGCTGGAGCGCGAGGGCTGGAAGCTCACGGATATTCTGATCACCCATCATCACGGCGACCATGTCGGCGGCGTCGCCGAGCTGAAGCAGAAATTTTCCTGCCGCGTCGTCGCTCCGCATGACAAATCAACCAAGATCGCCAATGTCGATGTCAGGGTCGGCAACGGCGACGTCGTAAAGATTGGCAATTTGCTCGCGCGCGTACTCGAAACACCGGGCCACACGCTCGACCACATCTCATACGTGTTCGACAGCGACAAAGCGCTGTTTGCCGCCGATACGCTGTTCTCGATCGGTTGCGGACGCGTGTTCGAGGGAAGCTATGACCAGATGTGGGACTCGCTGTTGAAGCTGCGCGCGCTGCCCGACGATTTCAGGCTTTATTGCGGTCACGAATATACCGCCTCCAATGTGAAGTTCGCGCTCTCGGTCGAGCCCGACAATCCGGCATTGCAGGCGCGCGCCGCCGAAGTCGCAAAGCTTCGCGCCGACAACAAGCCGACTATCCCGTCGCTGCTTGGCGAAGAGAAGAAGGCCAACGTGTTCCTGCGCGCCGACGTGCCGTCGGTCGCGGAGAAGCTGCACCTGAAGGGCGCAGGCGCGATCGAGGTTTTCCGAGAGCTGCGCGAACGCAAGAACAAATCCTGATGGACCCGAAACTCACCGCGGCCGACGTCATCGCTCGGCTCGAGCTCAGGCCGCATCCCGAAGGCGGCTACTATCGCGAAACGTTTCGCGACGCGCGCAGCGATGCTCAAGGTCGATCGCTGTCCACCGCGATCTACTTCCTCCTGACGCGCGGCAATCGCTCGCACTGGCATCGCATCGATGCCACCGAGATTTGGCACTATTACGCCGGCAGTGCATTGAGCCTGCAAATCGCCCACGAGGGTTGCAGCAAGCACACCGTGAGGCTCGGACCCGATCTCGCCGCGGGCGAGCGGCCGCAGGCGATTGTGCCCGCGTCCGCCTGGCAGTGCGCCGAAAGCACCGGCGACTGGACGCTGGTCGGATGTTCGGTCGCGCCGGCCTTCGAGTTCGCCCATTTCGAGATGGCGCCGCGCGGCTGGGAGCCGTAACTACCTTTTCCGCAACAAATCCTTTGCCGCGACAAAACCACCGCCAGCGATCAGCACCGCGGCGACCGTGATGGTCGTGGTCGCTCTGGCAAAGCCAAAGGCGATCAGGAACGCAGTCGACAAGAGCGGCGTCGCGTAGGAGGCGGCACCGAGCACACGGATGTCGCCGCGCTTCATGCCGATGTCCCAGGCGTAGAATGCCGCGCCCACCGGACCAATGCCAAGCAGCGCCACGGCGAGCCATTGCACCGGCGTGTCCGGCCAGACCGTCGTCTCGACAAGACAATGGACGAGTGCTGCCAGTAGCGCGGTGGCAAGACAAAATCCGGCCACGGCAGTCGTCGGTACCGTTTTGAGCCGTCGCGACATCACCGAGTAACTTGCCCAGATAAAGGCCGCAACAGCGGCAGCGATCAATCCGGGCAGTTGCCCGGCCTCGAAGCGGCCGGCATTGCCGGCAAACAACAACACGGTGCCGGCGAGCCCAAGCAGCGTGCCGACGATATGATGCGTCAAGAGCCGCTCCCCCGGCAACAGCGAGGAGAACAGCACGATCAGAAGCGGCCAGAGATAGTTCAACAGGCTCGCCTCCGCCGGCGGCGCAAAGCGCAGCGCGAGGAAATAAAGGGCATGGTAGCCGAACAGGCCGCCGACGCCGACCATCCAGGCGAGCGGCGGCTGTGCGAGCGCGCGGATCGGGTCCTTACGTCCAACCCAGGTCAAGAAGCCCACCAGCGCGCCGATCGCAAACGTCATCGCCGCAAGCTGAAAGGCCGGGATCTTGCCGCTCGCAACCGTCAGCACCGAGAGCAGCGACCACATCAGGATCGCCGTCAGTCCGATCAGAGTTGCGGTGCGAGGGGACATTGGATCTGTCATTGCGAGGAGCGTGAGCGACGAAGCAATCCAGGCTTTTGGATTGCTTCGCCAAGCCTTGTCATGGGCGCAGAGGGCGCGCGCCCCATTGGCTCGCAATGACGGGAATTGTCAGACCTGATACTGCCCGCCGTTCACCGTCAGCGTCGATCCCGTGATGAAGCCGGCCTCATCGGCGGCGAGGAACAGCACCGCACGCGCGATTTCCTCGGGTTCACCCAGGCGATTGAGAGGGATTTGCGGGATCACGTTCTTCTCCAGCACCTCCTTCGGCACCGCCTGCACCATTTCCGTGTTGATGTAACCCGGCGCGACCACATCGACGGTGATGCCACCCTTGGCGTTCTCCAGTGCCAAAGCCTTGGTGAAGCCGATGTCGCCGGCCTTCGCCGCGGAATAGTTGACCTGGCCGAACTGGCCCTTCTGGCCGTTGATCGAGGAGATGTT
>Ga0209060_10003942_pt1 | contig 11997 bp, 10 predicted proteins | sample Coa_R1_8_FD_187155 | JGI IMG/M metagenome (GOLD analysis project Ga0209060, IMG submission 187155) | Surface soil microbial communities from Centralia Pennsylvania, which are recovering from an underground coalmine fire - Coalmine... | ecosystem: Environmental > Terrestrial > Soil >...
CCGGCTCCATGCGGGTGATGTAGCGGATCTTGCGCTGGAGGTCGCGATTGAGGCCGACGAGGTAGTCCACCGTGTTGGCCGGCCCGCGTGGCAACTCGGCAAGCAATGTCTTGAGGAGCGGGCCCGCCGGCTCCGGTTCGAGGAACGCCGTCAGGTCGTTGCGCAGTTGCTCCGGATATTCGAACGGAAATTGCTCCGCATATGGCTCGACAAAAAAATCGAACGGATTGATCACCTGCATGTCGGCCACGAAATCGACCGCGACCGCAAACTCCGTGGTCTTTTCCGGAAACACCAGCCGGGCGAGCCAATTGCCATGCGGGTCCTGCTGCCAATTCACGAAGTGCGTGGAAGGCAAGACTTTGAGGGCATAGCTCTTGATCGGCGTGCGGCAATGCGGTGCCGGGCGCAGCCGGATCACCTGCGGGCCGAGACTAACTGGCCGATCGTAGCGATAGGTGGTGACATGGTGGAGACCGACGAGAATCGACATTGAACGCCCTGATGTCGCCCGAGCCTCGTTTCGGCATGGTGCCTGCAAGCGGCCCGGGAATTCGCGGTGTTTATTTTTGCACGGACCGAAGCCGCGACGACTTCTAAATTTGTCCATGCAAGTCGCGGGCCGGGAAAAGTAGCGCGGTCAATCGAAGCGATATGGCGGATTGCCCAAGAATTGGGCGCGCGGCGTGGGGCACCGTCGCGGGCGGGGTCGGGCGGGTTCGGAACCGCATTCAGTCGGCTACGTTAGCCAAAGTGGCTTACTCAACTTAGGTCGCCATAGCACGATGGAACCGGGAGAGTGGAGCCAAAGACGCGGGACCGGGGGACGCGGCGCTCACAGTGTGCGCCGAAGACTGTAGCCAGTTCGGCGATGGCCCTCGCGCCGGGTCGAGAATACGCAACATGAGAGCCTAGCACGCCCTGTCACGACGTGGGGCCGTCAGCAGGCGTGCTCATGGATAGCGGGGCTTAATGGAGCAGAAACGATGCGGAGCGACGTCCTGATCATTGGCGCCGGGCCCACCGGCCTGGTGCTTGCGCTTTGGCTGGCCAAGCTCGGGGTCAACGTACGCATCATCGACAAGACCGCCGAGCCTGGCACGACCTCTCGCGCCCTCGCGGTGCACGCACGCACGCTCGAACTTTATCGCCAGCTCGGTCTCGCCGATTTCGTCGTCGCGCACGGCCACAAAGTCCCCGCCGTGCGGCTTTGGGTCAAAGGCAAACCCGAAGCGCGCATCTCTTTTGAGGAAATCGGCACAGGCCTCACGCCCTACGCTTTCCTACAAATCTTTCCGCAGGATGAGCATGAGCGACTTTTAACCGCAAGACTGGGCGAGTTGGGTGTCGCGATCGAGCGGCAAACGGAGCTCCTCGGCTATAGCGATGTAGGAGCGCATATCGTGGCGCGTCTGCGCAGACCTGATGGCCAGGAGGAGAGTTGCGAGGCAGCCTACATTGCCGGCTGCGACGGCGCGCATTCCATTGTGCGCCAGACGATGGGCACGGGCTATCCGGGTGGCACCTACAGCCAAATTTTTTATGTCGCGGATGTTGAGGCATCAGGTCCCGCGATCGATGGCGAGCTTCATGTCGATCTCGACGAGGCGGATTTCCTTGCCGTGTTTCCACTGGCCGGAAAGGGACGCGCCAGGCTCATCGGGACGGTGCGGGATGAACGCGCGGACCGCGTCGATGAGCTCAAATTTGAAGACGTGAGCACGCGGATAATTGAGAACCTCAAAGTCACAGTCGGAAAGGTGAACTGGTTTTCGACCTATCGCGTCCACCACCGCGTGACGGCGCATTTCCGGAAAGGGCGTGCCTTCCTGCTCGGCGACGCCGCACATATCCACAGCCCGGCCGGAGGCCAGGGCATGAACACCGGCATCGGTGACGCCATCAACCTTGCCTGGAAGCTGAAAGCCGTGCTCGTCGGCAATGCGCCGGACGCGGTGCTGGACAGCTACGAGGCCGAGCGCATCGCTTTCGCGCGGCGCCTGGTCAAAACCACGGATCGGGTATTCACGGTCGCAACGGCGGAGGGCAAGCTTGCTGAAATTATTCGTACCAGCATTGTGCCGACCGTATTTCCGCTGTTGGCGAAATTCGAGGTGTTGCGAGAATTCGTGTTTCGCACGGTGTCTCAAATCACCATCAACTATCGCCACAGCCATTTAAGCGAGGGAAGAGCGGGCGACATTCAAGGGGGCGACAGGTTGCCCTGGGTCGTGGCCGGGGGTGTCGATAACTACGAATCTCTCGCGGCTATGGTCTGGCAGGTGCATGTCTACGGCAACGCCGGCCGTGATTTGATGGCGTGGTGCAATGAACGCGGTCTGCCTCTTCATGTTTTCCCGTGGCAACCGAAATACGGGGAGGTGGGCCTCGCCCAGCACGCCCTCTATCTGCTCCGGCCGGATACATATGTCGGGCTTGCCGACAGTTCGGGTGCCATCGAAGTGTTGCAGCGCTACTTCGACAAACACCGGATCGAGCCGTTCCGCAGAGAAAGCGCCGATGCTCCGGCGAGCCAAAGGCGGCGCTCCGCTGGCTAATCTAAGAGCTGATTTCGCTCAAATGGAAGTAGATACCGGTGTCATCGCCCCCGGTTCTCTACCGCGTCGAACCGCTTCCGCGCATCCTCGATGGCCGCCCGATTTTGCCGGGCCCAAAGGCCAAGCCCGTTGACCGGCTTGAGCAGCGATCGTCCAAGCTTCGTCAGTTCGTAGTCGACGCGCGGCGGAATGGTCGGGAACACGGTACGCGTGACAAGCCCATCCCGTTCGAGGCCCCGCAGGGTTAGCGTCAACATCCGTTGCGAGATGCTGCCGAGCGCGCGCCGAATTTCGCTGAAGCGCTTCGGGCCGTCGCCGAGCACGCCGACGACCAATACCGTCCATTTGTCGCCAACGCGCGCCAATATTTCGCTGACGGCACGGCAGTCCTCGGGCACATGCAGGTTACTCGGTATCAGCACTGTGCCTTCTTGCGGCTTGCGCGCGGTCATCTATTTAGCCTCGGTATCGAATGTTAACCAAGGTAGGCCCGCTATGGCAAAGTTCAAGGTCGCCGTCATCGTCGGCAGCAACCGCCGGGAGTCCATCAATCGCAAACTTGCGCAGGCGCTCACCGGGCTCGGGGCGGACAAATTCGCATTCACCTTCGTTCAGATCAATGACCTGCCGCTCTATAACCAGGATTTGGAAGCCGAGCTGCCGAAAGACGTCGCGCGGTTCAAGTCCGAGATCGCGGCGGCTGACGGCGTCTTGTTCGTCACGCCCGAGCACAATCGTTCAATCCCGACCGTCCTGAAGAATGCGATCGACTGGGGCGCTCGCCCTTACGGCCAGAATTCCTGGAACGGCAAGCCGGCGGCCATCACCGGCACATCGCCCGGCGCGATTGGTACCGCCATCGCGCAGCAACATCTGCGGCAGGTTCTTGGCGACCTTGGCGTGCTTGTCATGGGTGGCGAGGCATATGTCGGCTTCAAATCGGGCCTCATCGATGCCGACGGCGCCATCACGGATGAAAGCACTCGAAAGTTCCTGAGCGGCTTCGTCGACCAGTTCGCGGCGCTCCTCGCCCGGTTCGCCGATCCACAGCGGGCGGCCGCGTGAGATAGCGAGCGGCAGACCGCGGGGTCATTCGGCGGCGCACGGGCAGGGTGATATTGCCCAGCATGTGGTCGATCTCGATCGCCGATTTCACGGCAACGATGCCTTCTCGCTTTGCTCAACGACTTAAAAACGTGAATGGCCGCGGCGAGCGCGGCCATAATGAAGGATAGACGACGACGCTCCACGCGGCGCCAGCCTCCATCCAGGTGGCGCCGCGCCGGTTTCGCGCGTGTTCAGTCCAGCGGCTCCACCTTGACGATGGAGGCGCCGTGGTTGCTGCCGGTCCAGAACGTCACCGGCGTCGTGGTGTTGTCCACAAAGACGCGGCGGATGTTGGTGTCCTTGGGCAGGAAGTACTCGACGGTCTGGCCGGTCTTCGGATCGAGCCGCGTGACGCGATCGGTCGTCATGCCGCCGGTCCAGATCTCGCCGTTCTTGTCGACCACCGGATAGTACGGGCCCGACCACGGGGTCGGCAGCGCCCATTCCTTGAAGCTCTCTTCCTTCGTATCAAACATGCCGATCTTGTTGCCGCGGTATTCCGCGAACCACAGCCGGTCTTGTTCATCCATGATGCCACGGCGGTTGCGCGAGCGCTCCGTCGGAGCGCGGTAGAAGCTCAGGCCCAGCGTCTTGGCGTCGACCTTGCCGATGTAGTTGTCCTGGAATTCCATGAACCAGAGATTGTTCTTGGAGTCGGACGCGATGCCGTAGATCGTATGGTTGCCGGGCGTCGTGATCTGCTTCATCGGCGCGAATGTCTCGTATTTGCCCGATGCGAGATCGATCCGGTAGAGCTCCTGGTTGCCGGCATTGTTGGTCCAGATCTTGCCGTCGACCTGATGCTCCAGCCCGAGCATGTTGAGCTGGGTCACGTTGTTGTTCTGCTCCTTCGGGATCGGATAAAACTTGAACTGCTCGGTGTTGGGATCGAACTTGGCGATCGCGCCCTGGAACATCATGCCGATCCACATATCCCCGGCCTTGTCGATCTCGAGATCGAGCGTGCCGACCGGGAAGCCCTTCTTGAATTCCGGCAGCGCAATTTCCGAGTGCGCACCGGTCTTCGGGTCCATCTTGCCGAGATACTGTTCGCCGAAGTTCGAATACCAGACCATGCCTTTCTTATCGAGGATCACGTCGTGTGGCTCGATGGTCGGGCGCGGCAGATCGTACTCGGTGATCAGCACTTTGGTGGCGCGGCCGGTCGGACGCGGCAGCGTCTTGAGCGCATACTCCCACTTGTCCGACTCGGAGAGATTGACGGTCGCGAGGAAGTCCGCGAACCGGCGGAACGACTCCGGCTTCGGCGCCCATTCCGGGTCCATGCGCTTCTGCGGCTTGATGGGCTGGCTCACCTGGGCGTAGTTCGCCATACGGTAGACGACTTGGGTGAACTCGTCGGAATTGTGCGTCGAGCGCACGATGCGCTCCAGCGTGTGGCAGCCGACGCAATTGAGGAGCTGCGCCTTCTGGTCGTCGGTTCCCGGCATGCTCATCATCCATTCGGCATTGACGAGCTGGGACGCGAGATTTTTCGTCTTCTTGAGCTTGAGGTCGGCTGTGGTCGGCTTCTGGGGATCGACCATCGCCTTGATGGCGCCGTCCTTGCCGGCGCCGTCGAGATCGAAGCCGGTGGCGCGGATGCGCAGGGTGTAGTCACCGCCTTCGATCTTTCCGGCCGGGAAGCTGTAGTGGCCCTGGGCGTCGCTCACGACCGTATACGCGATGGTCGAGCCGTTCTTCTTGGCGGTGACGAGAACGCCTTCCATCGGGCCTTGCTGCCCGGTGACCTGTCCGGAGAGGCCGGGCTCGGCCTGCGCCGTGGCGGTAAGCGCTGAAGTCGCGAGCGCGACCGCGAGACTCGCGGCCGTCGATAACAGCAGGTGTTTAATTTTCATAATGATCACTCCTGGGTATGTGTTTTTAAGCACCAACTTTCGGAAACATTCAGAACCTCGTCCTGAGGAGCGCCGCATGTTTGCGGCGCGTCTCGAAGGATGGCCACTTGCTCGGACTATGCGTGTTGCCATCCTTCGAGACGCCGCACTGCGCGCGGCTTCTCAGGATGAGGTCCGAGTGGTGTTTCACATGCTCTCAGTTCACTTCGTCGCATCCTGCACATTGAAGTATTTCAAATCCGGTGGGCGCTGGCCTTTCTTCGCCGGCATCAGGAGCCCGTCGGCGCTGCGCATATAGGTCTCATTGCCGAGCTTGATGTGGTCGTTGTTCTCCGAGCAGATCGCCTCGACCCAGATCGGATTGCGCACGCGGTTGTAGTGTTTCGTGACCGTCCACGGCCGGGTCAGCGCATGGTCGATGGTGGTCACCTCGTCGTGCAAGACGTCCGGTTTGTCTTTGTCCTGATAGAAGCGCTCATGCACGATGGTCTGGCCGTCGGGATGGAGCGGTATGCCGCTGGAGTCGAACGCGCGCGGGCTTTTCAGGAAGCGAGTTTCGACCTGCAGCTCGTCGAATCGGCCGTCGCCATCGGTGTCGACCCACTTGCCGATCGAATAGCCCATGAACGACGTGTCGGTATCTTCCGGGAACTTGCGGCCATCCGTGTAGATGCGGCGGAACATCTGCAAGTATTCGATATGGATGTACGTCGTGTTGGGCAGGATGATCATTTCCATCGGAAAGATCACGTTCATCGCCCGCGGCATGCCGTCCGGAATGCACGTATAGGTCGGATCGGTGCCCTGTCCGCCCAGTTCCTGATCCTTCAGGTTGGCTTCGAAGATCGCCTGAAACTCAGGCGTCAATGGCGCTCCTTCCTGCCCGCGCGGCTTGGTCGGATCCCACTGGTTGTTGACCCCTGGCGGCCGGCGCCATTGGCCGTTCCAGTCCGGATATTTCGACTCGTCATGCGCCTGCGCGCCGACGCACGAAACGGCGATCGCGGCAGCAAACAGGAGCGAGCCAAAACCACTACGAGACAGCATCACGTTTTTTCTCCCAGAAACACAGTTGTTCTTAATCTTCTGACGTCTCTCTACGTCTTTCTACATCGGCCTCTCCGGCTACTTTCGCGATTGGGGGAAATATTTCAAGTCCGGTGGTGCCTGGTCTTTCTTGGCCGGCATCAGAAAGCCGTCCGCGCTCAGCATGTAGGGTTCGTCCGCAATCACCACGTGAGGGTTGTTTTCGGCACACACCGACTCGTGCCACACGGGCTTGGTGGACTTGCGGACGTATTTCTTGGTCACCGTCCACGGCCGGGTCAGCGCGTGGTCCTTCACGGTGATCTCGTCGTAGAGCGTGTTCTTATCGGCCTTGTCGAGATAGATGCGCTCGTTGATCACAGTCTCGTTGTCGGCGTGGAACGGCAGCCCGGTCGAGTCGTAGGAGCGCGGGCCGCGCAGGCCGCGGGTCTCGACCTCCAGCACGTCGTAGCGTCCGTCCCCATCTTCGTCGATCCATTTTCCGATCGAATAGCCGGAGAAGTTCGGCTGGATCTCCTTGGGCCAGTCGCGGCCATCCGTAAAGATGCGGCGCGAGTCGTGGATGTGATCCATCAGAAAATGGGTCGTCCGCGGCGTGACGACGATCTCGAATGGCTCATACGCATTCATCACCCGCGGCATGCCGGGTGCTAGGCACGTGAAGGTCGGGTCGGTGCCCTGTCCGCCGGCCGCCTGGTCCTTCACGTTCTCTTCGAAGATCGCGCGGTATTCCGCCGTTAACGGCGCTGACTTGGCGTCGGCCCAGCGCGGCGCCGTCGTGCGGTCCCATTGGCCCTTCAGGTCGGGATATTTGGATTCGTCGAAGGCCTGGGCGCTCGCGAGCGTCAGGACAAGTGCCGCCATGAATGCGGCCACTCGGGCGCACGAACCGATCAGGCTCCGGTAACGCATGCATATCCTCCCGTAATATTTCGGTGAATTATCCCGCCGAAAAGCCGCGCAGGTCAACACGCCCTGCCGCAAAGGTTAAAGGCAATTGAATTTCGGCACGGCGCAACCTTTTCTCCTCTCCCGGTTGCCGGGAGTGGGGCGGGGACGAGGGGCCTACTCCCAAGCTGGGACTCATGGAGAGGGGCCCTGACCCGGAATTTGCGCGAAGGGCGCAAATTCCGACCGCTCCCCGCAAGCGGGGAGATGTTGGCCTCAAAGGTAATCCGGTCTAGCCGCACAATGCGGGGCACGTTATCATAGTCAACGTAAACGCGGCCGGGACGGCCAGGCAGAATCCGGCTGAACAGCCGAATTGGCGCTGACGCTTCAAGAAGGGAGAAACCATGACCACCAAGCTGAAACTCACGATCCTCGCCTCGGCGGCTGCGCTGTCGCTCGCCGGGACTGGCGTCCTGCTGGCCCAGCAGAACAACATGTCGTTCTTCGTCACCAGCGTCGGATCCGGCAAGGGCGGCGATCTCGGCGGTCTTCAGGGCGCAGATGCCCATTGTCAGGCGCTTGCGCAGGCGGTCGGAGCCGGCAACAAGACGTGGCGCGCCTATCTGAGCTCCACCACGAATCCGAACAACGGGCAGGCTACCAATGCCCGCGACCGCATCGGCAAAGGCCCGTGGCAGAATGCCAAAGGCGTCGTGATTGCGAAGGACGTCGACGACCTTCACGCGAACCCGAACATCAATAAGGAAACGTTGCTGGACGAGAAGGGCGAGCGCATCAAGGTACGCGGCGATACGCCCAACATGCACGACATGCTGACCGGTTCCGACATGCAGGGCCGCGCGTTCCCAGCCAACGTCAACCTGACCTGCAACAATTGGACGAGCAGCACCTTCGGCAGCGCCATGCTGGGCCATGGCGATCGCGAAGGCATCGCCGATACGGTCTACCAGCATTCCCCGTTTGCGGCGCACATGTCGCGCGACTGCACCCAGGCGGGTCTCGTCGCGACCGGCGGCAACGGGCTGTACTACTGCTTCGCGGCGCAATGACGCTGCGCGCTCGCGGTGGATTGCCGGCGAGATAGCGGCCGGCTCAGATCGACGCGAGACGGGTTCGGAATGGCCGGGTTACCCCGGCCATTCCTTTTGGTTCGACACGAAAAGCATCCGCGCCCAGCTTCTTGGCCAGGTAGAGGTATGGTAGCATGTTGCTGACCGGCGCCGCCCGAACGAGTTCTTTCGCGAGCACAAGCCGGTTTCTGGGCCAGGAGGAGGTAGCGATGGCACACCAGGTGCACTGGGAGCTTTCTGGCGACTACTTCGAGAACTGCAGCTGCAGCGTCGTATGTCCTTGTCTCGTATCGACGGCCGCCCCTCTGACCTCACGACCAACCGAGGGCGTATGCAACGTGCCGCTGATCTTCCACATCGACAGCGGCAAGTACGGTGACGTCACCCTTGATGGGCTCAATGTGGTGCTTGCAGTCCATACGCCTGGCCCAATGGCGGAAGGAAACTGGTCGGTGGCTGCTTACATCGATGAGCGCGCTGACGACAAGCAGACCGAGGCCCTGGGGGCGATCTTTACCGGTGCCGCCGGTGGGCCCATAGCGGCGTTCGCGCCGCTGATCGGCAAGAACCTCGGGGTGAAAAAGGTCCCGATCACATTCCGAATCGAAGGCAAAAAGCGTTCAGCGGAAATCCCTGGTGTTCTGCATATGTCAGTCGATCCGCTGCCGACCGTGCATCCGAGTGGCGAGATGTGGGCGAACACGGGTCATCCGGTCAGCCCCGAAAAGTTGGCGTTTGCCTTCGGCGCGGCCGGCAATACGTTCAGCGATCATGGCATGCGCTGGGATAATTCCGGCAAGAACGGCCACTATGCGCCGATCCGCTGGTCAAATCAGTCGTGATGCATTTCGAGAAACGTCCTTCCGACCAAGGCCGGCAACCCCCATAGCAATGACTGACAGCACTCTTGAAACGGTGCTGAGGCGCGATCGCTGGGTCGTTGCCGGCGCGCTTGGGATCATTGTCGCGCTGGCGTGGGGCTATGTGCTCTGGCTCGCTGACGACATGGAGATGGGCGGCATGGACATGACGGGATTTCGCATGATCCCGGCCGGGATAGGAATCATGTTGCCCGCGAACGAGCCATGGAGAGCGATCGAGTTCGCGTATGTATTCGTGATGTGGGCCGTGATGATGGTTGGAATGATGGCACCCTCGGCAGCGCCCATGATCCTCATGTATGCCCGGGTGGGGCGACAAGGGAAAGCCGAGGGCAAACCGTTCGCTGCGACCGGCTGGTTTGCCGCCGGTTATTTCCTGGCCTGGAGCGGCTTTTCGCTGGCAGCAACCTTTTTCCAATGGGTGATTGAACGGGCGGCTTTGCTTGATTCCCGGATGGCGATCGCCAGCAACGTGCTCGGCGGAAGCGTGCTGATTGCGGCGGGGGTCTACCAATGGACACCGCTTAAGGACGTCTGTCTTACCCAATGCCAGACGCCGATCGGGTTCCTGATGCGCCACGGCGGCTTTCGTGGCGATTTGCGGGGCTGCCTGCTGTTGGGGCTTCGGCACGGAGGCTATTGTGTCGGCTGCTGCTGGGTTTTGATGGCGCTTTTGTTCGTAGGCGGGGTGATGAACGTGCTTTGGATTGCGCTTTTGGCGCTGCTTGTGCTTTTGGAGAAACTTACCCCGATCGGGCGATGGGTCGCGCGCGCCGCCGGCGCTGCATCTGTGGCCGCAGGCACTTGGATGCTAGTGTCCTTGCCGCAGTGATGAGCCACCTGCTTGGTGTTCAGTTCGATGTAACATCAGCAACGCTGCAATGTAACGCGACCGCACTGTCCCGCCATTGCTTCTTGTCGGCCGACGATTGCCGGGGCAAGCTCGGCAATTGCGTTTTGGCAAATCAGCGGGACGTCAGCAATCTTTGCCGACTTCACCGGTCCGCCGCCCGCGTGCCGTCCGCCAAGAAACGTGCTGCTTCCTGCACCGTTGCCTTGTCGGTGTCGCGGTCGAGCATGTAGTTGGCTTGCCGCATGCGCTCCACCGGGATTGTGCCGATCAGCGGAGCGAGCGCTGCGCGAAGCACGTCATCATCGCGGCGGCGCGGTGAGATCAGGATCACGGCATCGTAGGCCGGGATGGCGTGCTTCACGTCGGCAAGGACCATGAGATGGTCCGCCGCGATGCGGCCGTCGCTCGAGAAGGCCGAGATCACGTCGACGGTGCCGTCCGCGAGCGCGCGATACATGAAGGTCGGATTGTACGACTTCTCCTCCGCGAAACGCAGGCCATAGGCCTGCTTCAAGGCCGCCCATTCTGGCCGGCTGAGAAATTCAAGGTCGCTGCCCAGCCTGAGGTGCGGCGTCAGCGGCGCGAGATCCGCGATGGTCGCGATCTTGGCTTCGGCGGCGCGAGCGGACCGCATCGCCAGCGCATAAGCGTTCTCGAAGCCGAGCGTGCCGAGAACCGTCACGCCGTAGCGTTCCCGCAGCGCGGTCGTGAGTGCGTCGAGCATCGCTTCGCGGGGCAGCGAATCGCTGCGCCCCAACTCGTTCGTCCACAGCGTGCCCGAATAATCCACGTAGGCGTCGATGTCGCCGCCAGCCAGGGCGCGAAAGATCACGGCGGAGCCGAGCCCTTGCTTGCGCTCGACGCGATGGCCCGTCGCCTCAAGCCGCTCCGCCATCAGCTCGGCGAGAATGAATTGCTCGGAAAAATTTTTCGCCCCGATCACATAGCTGCTGCGATGCGACCCGGCTATCGGTAGCGCGGCCGCCGCAATGCCCGCGGTGAGCATTGCCAAGCCGATGACCATGCGGCTCACGCTGCTGCCAACCGCAGCCGCTTCGATCAGACCGAGCACCCAATCGACGACAAGCGCCAGTGCGACGACGGTGGCGCAGCCGATCAGCACCGAGATCCAGTTCTCGGTCTGTAGCCCGGAAAAAATGAAATTGCCGAGGCTGGTCTGGCCGACTGTCGTTGAGAGCGTCGCCATGCCGATGGTCCACACCGCGGCCGTGCGGATTCCCGCCATGATGACCGGTGCCGCGAGGGGAAGCTCGACGCGCCAGAGTTTCTGGCGGCGCGTCATTCCGACGCCGTCCGCCGCCTCAAGGTAGGCGGCGTCGATCCCGAGCAGGCCGGTGACACTGTTGCGCAGGATCGGCAGCATCGAATAGACCGTGAGTGCCAGCACCGACGGCAGGAAGCCGAGCGCCGGCACGGTCGTTCCAAATAGCTTGACGGCGAGTGCCGAAACCCCAAGCAGCATTGGATAGAACAGCGCGAGCAGCGCGAGTCCCGGAATAGTCTGCACGAGACTTGCGATCGACAGCACGGCGAATCGCAGGCGCGGCCGGCGCGACGCCAGTACGGCGAGCGGCAGGCTGATGCCGATGCCCAACGCGAGGGCGGTCGCACTAAGCAGTACGTGCTGCGAGGTATAATCCCCGAGGAGCGAGAATGCGCCGGTGAGCCGCTCATCCATGTGGGGAATAC
>Ga0209060_10003943_pt1 | contig 11996 bp, 15 predicted proteins | sample Coa_R1_8_FD_187155 | JGI IMG/M metagenome (GOLD analysis project Ga0209060, IMG submission 187155) | Surface soil microbial communities from Centralia Pennsylvania, which are recovering from an underground coalmine fire - Coalmine... | ecosystem: Environmental > Terrestrial > Soil >...
TGATAACCATGACCAAGTCCTTCCGATCGAGCTTGGTCTCTCGCAGATTGGCGCCATCCGGCATTTGAGTGTCCATCTTGCGTCCATCGCCCGCCCAGCCGTGGCACGCTTGGCAGTTGCCCTTCTGCCGGAACAGTCTACCGCCCTCGGCGATATCCGACGGATCGGCAGCTTGCGCCCAAGCGGCTGAACCAGCAAATAGAGCCAGTAGCACTCCGGCACAGGCTAAGCGCGCCGTGCCTCGAGGCGCAGATGACCGACAACTATAGCTTAGCATCTCGGCGGGACGGCAGGATGCTAATGAATGACGCTGTTGTTTGCGTATCCGATGCTGGCCGAAACGACTGAATATCGAAAAGAGGCGATATATCATTTCGACTGTCCTACTTCTTGCTGCCATTGGAGGCGAACTGTTTGAGGTAGCCCCACAGATCCGTGACCTCCTTGTCGCTCTTGATGCCGGCGAAAATCATCTTGGTACCCGGAATCTTGGCCCGCGGATCTCGGATATATTCCTTGAACGTTTCCTCGTTCCAGGTGATGCCAGAGTTCTTGTTTGCATCGCTGTAACTGAAGCCCTCAACCGAGCCGGCCTTGCGCCCATCGAGCCCGTTGAGCACCGGCCCAACCTTGTTGGTGGCATCCTGGCCGACGCTATGACAAGGGGCACATTTTCGGAATGAAGCCTCGCCGGCCTCAAGATCTTGGGCCAGAACCGTCCCCGACGATGCTGCGATGGACAGAGCTGCGATCAAAAGTCGTTTCATGTGCAGTTCTCCTGTGGGCTGTCCCAAGTCCTCTTGTGTTGTCACCGATCATCGTCGTCTTGCCGGGCACTAGCAAAATGGCCGGCCAATCCGACCAAAGCTGCCAGCCCGAGAAGGGCCGAGTCGAAGATGGCTGCAAACATCAGCTTTCGCCGGTTCATGTGAATCTCCTATTTGACCATGACCCAGTCAGGTTGCAGGAGCGGGAAGGCGATCAGGCCGACGACGGCAGTTGCCGCAATAAGGAGCGGATTGCTGACTTTCCAGCGAAACAGAACCGCGAGTGAGGCAACGCCGGTGAGTACAGTCAGCCAGTCGCCGATCGCGATGCGGCCCAGCAGGATGCAGGCGCCGAGAATCGTGCCGATCGCTGCCGCGTAGGCGCCTTTCACAAAGCCCTGGACATTTGGGTTGGCGCGATACCTGGCGAGCAGTGGTGCGGCGACCAAGACCAGAATGAAGGACGGCAGGAAGATGCCGATGGTTGAAATCAGCGAGCCCCAGAAGCCGGCCACAAGATAGCCCACGAATGTCGCGGTGATGACGACCGGACCCGGGCTGATCATTCCGACCGCGACTGCGATCAGGAACTGCCTCTGATCCAGCCAGCCATATTGCGTCACCAGCCCCTGCTCAAGGAATGGAACGATCACCAGGCCACTGCCGAACGTCAACGAGCCAGCTTTGAGAAAGAACAGAAGGAGCTTGCTCAGCGTCGAGGCGGACGCGACCGGAGCGAGCTGTGCCAGTACCGGAGCAGCGCTGACCTGCAGCAGGACCGGTGGCTGGCGCCGCAGGAGGTTGCCATAGTAGAGGATGCCGATGATGCCGGCGCCCACGAACAACAGAGCGACCTCGGCGTTCAGAATAACGGTGACGACGAGACAGACCGCGGCAATCGCCCACTGCACCGGGTCTTCCATGCCCAACTTGGCGAGCCGGTAGCAGGAGTGCAGGATCAACGCGATCACGGCCGGGCTCACGCCGTAGAAGATCGCGGTCACTGGTCGAAGGTCACCAAAAAACGCGTAAAGCGCGCCCAAGGCGGCAACAATCACGAAATTCGGGAAGATAAAGGCCCACCCGCCGGCCCATGCGCCCCAGAATCCGCAGCGCAGATAAGAGATGTAGATGCCCACCTGGATGGCGAGCGGCCCGGGCAGGGATTGGCAGATGGCGATGGATTCACGCATCTGCTCGTTCGAAAGCCATCCACGCTCCGCGACCAGCTCCCGTTCCATTTGTCCCACAAGAGCTACGGGTCCTCCAAAACCAAGCAGTCCCAGGCGCAGAAAGTAGAGGGTGACTTCCCCGATGCTGCCGCGAGCGGGAGGCGCCTGCGTGCTCATAGGAGATGACCCTTCCCAACGGAGATCCGAGATGCTGGCGCTGAGTAATCATCGAGGTCGTGGCGCAAGAGCGGGCACACCTGGTAGCAGCCTCCGTGATCCTTGCCGCGATCTACACATAGTTCGTCATTTTCGATTCGCCACTTGCCGTCCTTCTTGCGACCCATCGAATAGGTTTTGAGGTCTCCATTCGGCCCAAACACATCTGCCCAATGGACATTATCGGTCATCTCCATCCCGACAAACCTCGCGCGGATCTGTGCACCACCAAGCTTTTGGAACCTTTCCGTGGCGAAGCCATTCACGCCGGAAACGAGAACCCCTAGGATCGCTATACCTGCTGCAGCCCTACTCTTGATCACAAACTGCCTCCGGGCATTTGTCCTATGACGCGGACCTGCGATACCGTTGTTTCGCGTTCAACGACGGCCGATCTATTCAACTTTACGACCCCGATGTTCCTCATAGGGAGATTGACTGCCATCGTACGGTGACAGCTCATTTTCCGACGAATTTCGCGAGGATGTAATCGACGACTGCCTCGATTTCGCGCTTCGTCAAGCTCGTCGAATGCGGATCGCGCGCCGCGTCGTTTCCCAGATCCTTACCTTTCAGCCCGTAGCAGTCCGTATCCTCATAGGCGTATCTGTCGAAATGGGGCATTTCGGTCCCCGGCCGCCCGCAGGCGATCACCTCGACCAACTGTTCGCGATTGAGATGGGTCTCGTGCAGGTTTGCGGCTCGGCCCGGCGAGCGTGGGTCGCCGCGGCCATCGCCGTCGATGCCATGGCAGAACTGGCAGTCGGCCTTTTCCTGGAATAGGCGCTGGCCGAATGACGTGTCTTGCGCAAATGCCGGATCAAGCGACAACATCAGCGTTGTCGCTATGACAACTGCGGAGAAACGGATATGGGCATAGCCAAGCGCACTGTATTCGATCGATGCTAAACGTTCTGCACTCACTTCCGATTCCTCCAATGTGGTCTGGCTCATGTAGGGCTTCGCCATCACAAGTGGCTGCATTGATTAGCGCAGAATTTTTAAGGCAGTATTTGCTGTCCTCGCTCCGAGCGTGCGGAGGTCAGGGACGAAGTCGGCATCAGGATGCAGATCTCCGGCCGCGCCATCGCCACCCGTGAACCGAAATCGGGCTGGATTGACTCTTCAGCAGAAGGGGCAGGATTTGGCGACATGGTGCGTCCTTGCATCGGCGCCGGACGCGATTCTTCGGCATGTCGCCTCGTGGGGAGATCGCATTCCCCATGCCGCTCAATAAAGGCAACGCTCTTTGCACTGTCAAGTGACAAAGCTCGGTCGTGCTGGAGAGCGTTCGTCGTAACTGCGCAACATAGAAGGATACGAGCGTTTGTTTAACGCAGTTTTATGCGCTTATGGCAGTTTTGTGGAATCAGGCAAATTTGCTTCTTGCCTGAATGGACAGTCCGGCACACCGTCGTGCGGGCTCACGTAATTCACCTGCAGATCATCACGGCGAACGCTTTCAGCGCCACGGAGTGAGACCTGACTTGCCACGGTCCATACCTAGCACCCAAATAGGAGGAACAAATGTCGAGACGACCTCAACTGACACTTGTTGCTCTGCTGTTTGTGATGTATCCGCCGATCGCGGTCGCCCAGGCCCCTTCCCCTCCCGGCATTCATGAACGCGAGCTTGCACAAATCATTCGTCAAGCCGGCTATGACTGCCGCGAGGTTGAACGCATCGAAGTCAGAGTCAGTCCCGATCCGGCGTTCGATAGCCTTCGTCCGGAAATAGCGATTTGCAAGAATGGAAAAAAGTTTCTGGTGGCGAAGTCGGGCCGGGGCGGCGTGAACGCAAGGCCGATCGTACGACCTCTTCCCGCAGATGTCTGACGAGACCTCGTCCAGCGTTAGCGTCAGCCGACAAATCCTCTACGAAGAAGACGGCCGGCGTTGTGCCGACTGTCCTCGATCCAGTCAACGGCCTTCAGCTTCTCGGTGTCGATCTTGATCAAACCGTTGAGCCAGCGAATCGTGAGAAAGATGGCTTTCCCGTCGTTTGTGATCGTCGGGATCCGAGGCCAGCTGACCGTCGGTATCTCCGCTCTTGGCGTGAGTGTCGCGGCGTCAATCGCAACGATCTTGTTGTCTCCCCCGGATGTTACGTAGAGGCGTGATCCGCCTGGGGACACCAGAACGGCGTCAGGATTGCGGCCAACCGGAATGCGCCTCTGGAGTGTCCAGTCTTGCAGAGCTTTTTTACTTCACTGGCTCATAAGATGGCCGAACCGCAGGGTAAAGATTACGCCCCCTCCGGGATTATCGTCGACGCTGACGCTGCCTTGATGGGCTTTCATGATTTCCGCCACTATGGCGAGTCCTAACCCCGCCCCCGAGCCTCCTTTCCCACTGCCACGCCAAAATCTCTCGAAAATATGTTTGCGCTGCTCAACTGCAATTCCTGGGCCGCGGTCAGCCACGCTGACAGTACCGTTTGGCGATGTGCTTACGGTCACCTCGCTTGAGGGGGGCGCGTGAGCAACGGCGTTCTCCACCAGGTTTCTGATTGCATCACCGATTGCGTAGCAATTCCCCTTCACCACGACGGGCTTGGCATCGGCATGCAAGGCGATGCATCTTTTCCGAGCAAGCGACCAGGGCGCCATCGCAGCCACGATTTCGGACGCGACATCATTAAGATCAACAGCGTCTGAAACATCCAGAGCGACGGCGTCCAGCCGGGCGACGCGCAGAAGCTGATCGACGAGCCGATTCATGCGCGCAACATCAGCCTTGATCTTGGTTATGTCGCCGTTCCCCTCAACGATATCGAGCGCTGCCGTCACGATGGCAAGAGGTGTGCGCAGCTCATGGGCCGCATTCGCAGTGAACTGACGCTGAACCTGGAAGCCTTGGTCGAGGCGGTCCAGGGCGCGGTTGACTGCAATGACCAGGGGGACGATCTCGCTTGGTAGATTTGTCTCTGGCAAGCGGATCGAGGTCGCCCCCGGACCAATCGATGCAGCCATTTGCGATACTTCCGCGATAGGCTTGAAGGCGCTTCGAATTGCCACCGCCCCCACAACCAGAGTGGCGGTGACCAGCAATGGAATGATCCACCCCAAATCCAGCACAAATTCGCGCAACAGCGAGTGAACCAGGATGTCGGCATCGGCAGCGCGTGCTACCGATATGGAGAGAGGGCCCGCAGCACTGCTCTGCACCAGAGTCAAACCATAATACTCACGCCCCTCGCCGCCAAAGTCCTTAAGGTGGAAGTAGCTCGGGTCGTCCGTTCCCAATGGCCATTTGGATGCAACTTCACCAAAGCTCGGTGGCGAGGCGGCAACGACCGCATCAGAAGTACGGCGAACTGCAAAGATATCGGTGTTACCAGAGGCCTGATATCGGGCGGCAAGCTCGCTCGGCAGGGTAAGACGGGCGGCCCCCGTCGAATCGACAGTAACATAGTGCGCGAGATCGACAGCCCGCAAACTGAGCTCGCGATCGTTAAGGGTATCGGCAGTTTCATAGGCCTGGTAGATCAAGGCGGCGACGGCTATGATAGTTGCCGCCAGATAAAGCCCCGCAAGGCGAAGCGCCAACTTTGCCTGCAGCGACCGGAGCCGAACGGTCTTCATGTGCTGCTCTCAGTCAGGATGTACCCGACGCCACGTACCGTGTGAATCTCGGCGGTTGCGCCTGCGTCCAATAACTTACGTCTGAGATAGTGGACGTGGACGGGGATCGTATTTGAGCCGTGTTCGTCATCGACCCCGTACAGTTTTTCTTCCAAAACCGGCTTTGGCACAACGCGACCAAGCCGCCGCATCAAATGTTCAAGGATGGCGCTCTCGCGGCGCGGCAAGACCAACGGGGCGTCTCCAATCCTGACATCCCGTTCGACGGTGTCGAAGCTGATATTGCCGGCTTTCAGGGTCATTCCCAGCGCCCCGCCGGGGCGACGCAATAATGCCTTCGTTCGCGCGATGAGTTCCTCAATCGCAAACGGTTTGACCAGGTAATCGTCGGCGCCGGTATCGAGGCCGCGAACCCGATCCTCGACAGCATCGCGGGCCGTCAACACCAGCACGGGAGTAAGATTCCCGTCCGCGCGCAGCTCCCTGAGCAAACCCAGCCCGTCCCCGTCAGGCAGCCCGAGATCGACAATCGCCGCGTCATACGACGTGACCTTGAGCGCCGCCCGGGCATCCGCGCATAGCCCAACCGCATCGACCGCGAAACCCGCGCGCGCCAAAGCCCCCTGAACGAGTTCGGCAATCCGCGCCTCATCTTCCACGACCAATAGACGCATTCTCACCTCGAGTGTTCGCGCCCACTGTGGCTTTCCGCTGCAAGGCGTGTGTTACCGCTGTCGATTCCTCTGCAGCTACAAGTCAAGGAATATCATTTCTACCCTGCCGTTTGAAAGTATTCCAACCAGTGCTCCACTTCGCGCGGTGATGCCAGGCAGATCGGCATGTCGTACATGGCAGGCTGCGAATGAATTGCCATCCCTGTACGTTCTTGCAACTGTATGTCGCAGCAAAATCGCGACCCGTACCACTCTCCCACAATCTTGCCTCAAGTGCATAAAACTACCTTAAACAAAGCCATGTAGCGTTCGGCCGTGCTGCAACGAGATGCTTTGATCCTTGACAGCGTAGGGACGTTCTACGCTTAATGGGTCCATGGGGAAGCGATCTCCCCACGAGGCGACAGCCGAAGCATCGCGTCCACCAGGTCAAGTCTGCGCTGGCAGCAGGTGTAAGGACGCGCGATGTCGTCGATAGAGACTTTTTTCCACGAACAATTTGCACGTCTGATTGGTGAGCCGGCCGCGCAGACGCGCTTCCTGAGAACGAAGGGCATTGCCGGGCGCGACACGTCCGATCAGCGTCCTTTACACGCAATCGGACTATCCGCCGCGACTTGACTGCGACGTCGACAGGCAAGCAACGCTGACGCACACGAGGGAGATCAAAATGAGTCGAAATTGGAAGTTGGCCATAGCGGCCGGGCTCACGACTCTGGCGGGTACCGTTGCGGTTCAAGCGGCGGAGAGCGCAGACGAAGTGCTCATTAAAGCCCTGGCGGGCGCGAAGATCACCTTGTTGCAAGGCATCGCACAGGTCGCCAAGGGCACCGAGGTGCCAACCGAAGCAAAGTACGAAATGGACAAGGGCAAGCTTGCCCTGACGGTCTACACCTCCGCGAAGGGTTTCGATACGCCCGCGGAGGACAATTCCTTCAATGAGTATGGCGGTGACGCGACCGCGGCGGCCTGGTCGCCCGAAAAGGAAGTGTTCGCTGACCTTAAACACATTGCGCGATCGGCGCAGTATCACACGTTGCTTTCGATAACGAAGATGACGATTCCGGTGATCATCCAGAAGGCATCGCCGCAGGGCACGGTGTTTTCGGTGAAAGAGAAGATCCGGAATGGAAAGCCCGTTTTCGAAGTAATGACGGCCCAAGGCGGTTCAGCCAAGACCACTTTCTATGACCTGATGACGGGCGAACCCGCGGCCGGTCTGTGAAGCGACGTCAGGAGAAAACAGGCGTTTGGGTCCGGGCGGCGACGCTCGGACCGATTATTTCGCTGAGATCGGCCGCCATATTTGAGAGCACCAGCTTGCGCGGACCACATAGGGAGTCTTGGAATGATCGGGATCGTCCTGAGAGAGGCAGGAAAACGGGTAGGCGGGTGTTCGGCGCTGATTGCTGCCGCAACTTGCTTCCTCTGGTTCGCGGGTGATATGCGGCCTGCTGCCGCTCAGACGGCGCCGACCGCGGAAGAAGCTCGCATGCTGGAGTTCGGCAAGGAAATCTTCAAGAGCAAAGCGGTCTGTCAATATTGCCATAAGTGGGATGCGTCAGGCGACCAAGGCTATGGCGGCAATGCCCTATCGCTACGCGCAACGCATCTCACACCCGAGCAACTCACCGAGGTGGTGAAATGCGGCCGGCCCGGCACCGGGATGCCGTATCATGACCGGTTCGCCTACACAGACAGACGTTGCTACGGACATACGCGCGAAGAAATGGGCAAGGACATGCCACCGGCCGGCAACGATTTCCTGTCGCAACGCGAGGTCGACGCCGTCGTCAAATATCTATTCGCCAAGGCTGTCGGACGGGGCCCGGCGACGTATGAGGACTGTATAGACTTTTGGGGGACGAATACCCGCCAATGCGATCCGATGAAGCAGTAAAACGGCCAAAACCAACATCGCCCATTCGCGATCGTGCTCCAATGCAAGTGCGGTGAGGCAGACGATGAAATCGATCATGCGAATCCCCCTCCTGCTCCTCGCGACCGTGCTGGTGCCACTGGTTGCCTCGCCATCGGCTGCCCAGGTTCCTGAGGCACCGCTCCTTGAGCTGGAAGCCAAGATTGCGCTCGGCGACGTTAAAGGGCGTATCGATCATATGGGCATGGATCTCGCCCGGAATCGACTGTTCGTCGCGGAGCTCGAAAACAACTCGCTCGGCGTTGTGGATCTGAAGGAGCGCAAAGTCGTTCACGTCATCTCGGGACTGACAGAACCGCAAGGCATCGGCTATGAGCCGTCGACCGATACGCTTTATGTGGCCAACGGCGGTGATGGATCGGTTCGGCTGTACCGCGGTGCAGACTACGCCGAGGCAGGCCGCATCGATCTGAGTGATGACGCGGACAACGTCCGCATCGATCCAAACTCCGGACATGTTTTGATCGGCTACGGAGCGGGCGGTATCGCGAGGATCGACCCGACCACGCGAACCAAGATAGCAGATTTTCCGCTGCCCGCCCATCCGGAGGGCTTCCAGCTCGATCGCAGGAACAACCAGATCATCGTGAATGTGCCGCGTGCACGGGCAATCGCAGTATTCGACAGCGTCAGTGGCCAACAGAAACCCGTATGGCCCATGAAAGAGCGCGGCGCGAATTTTCCGATGGCTCTCGATGAAGATGCCCAGCGTGTCCTGGTGGCATTTCGATCCCCCGGAAGACTAGTGGTGTTTTCCGCCCGCGACGGAGAGGGTGTTGCAAGCGTTGAGCTCTGCGGCGACGCGGACGATCTGTTCGTGGATCCAAAACGCTCACGCATCTATGTCAGCTGCGGCGAAGGTTTCCTCGACATTTTCGACGCACGCGCCGGGGACTATCGCCGGCTTGCCAGAGTGCCCACAGTCCGTGGCGCGCGCACCTCCTTTTATGTCCCGTCGATGGACCGGCTGTTTCTTGCGGTGCGCGCAGCATCGCTCGAGCCGGCCGCAGTGTGGGTGTATCGTCCGGTGCCTTGAATGGGCTTCGAAGGAGTGGCGTGGCAATGAGGCATCGGATTTCGAAGATCTGGTCTTCATCATCCCTTACGTGCGTTGTGATTGTTGGCGTAGCCATGGTTGGCTCCACGGCATCATTCGCGTATCGGCCGTTCGACGGCACGGATGCGGCAGTGGCCGAGCCGCGGGAGGTGGAAATCGAGTTTGAGCCGGCCGGGATACTTCGTCAGGGCGCGCAGACGTCGCTGATCGCGCCATTCATGATCTTCAATTATGGCTTCGCAAAAAACTGGGAATTCGTGTTCCAGGGTCAGGGTCAGGTTCCGCTGACCAATTCCGACGAAAGCAGCAGTATCAATGGCATCGGAGCATTTCTCAAGGGCGTGTTAAGGGAGGGGAGCCTTCAGGGCGCCAGCGGGCCGAGCATTGCAGTGGAATTCGGGCCGCTGCTGCCTGGCCTTCACGCGGACAGTGGTTTCGGCGCGAGCTTCGGCACGATCGTCTCTCAGCGCTGGGATTGGGGGACGGTGCACGCCAATGTCGTCACCGAACTCACGCGCGACAATCACGCCGACGTCTTTCTGGGCGGCATCATCGAAGGGCCCTCGAAGTGGAAGGTGCGGCCGGTCGCCGAATTCTTTTACGAAGAGGAGATCGGTCAATCGAGAACGGTATCCGGCCTGGTCGGCGCGATCTGGCAGGCGAAGGATAACCTCAGCTTTGACGTCGGATTTCGCCATGCCGTTGTGAATGGGCGCCCGGTTGAGGAGTTTCGCGCCGGCATGACGTTTGGCTTTTCGCTTCCCGAACTCAAGGGGAGACGAGGAGCGTAGAAGCTTCCGCGCGAATTGGTCCGTGCCAACAACGAACAAAGGAGGGCTCTTACATAAAGATGATGACTTCGATCATTGTCTCATGCGTGAGTTCGGCGCCGCCATGACTGGCGCATCATACCGCATTGATTGGAGGTATCATCTGATGTCAAAGCACTTGCACATTCAACGCGTACCCGAACGCCTGCCGATGGCGAGCGGTAATGGGCCGTAGTTTTGCGGGCCATTAGGCCAGCCGGCTCGGGAGTAAGAGTCAACAACCAGGCACTTGTGCCTGAAATCACGGAGGACCATCAAGATGCGAGTTATTAAGCTCCTCGCCGCTTGCGGCGTTGTTCTGACAACGGCAGCCGGTGCACATGCGCAAGCCATCGACTGGTCCAAGATCGATGGCATTCTCGGCAGAACGGGCGCGGTCGGCGGCGCCGTTCATCGTTACGGCTTTCCGCGATCCGACCTGCAGGTGACGCTCGACGGCGTGACGATCCGCCCGACGCTCGCTCTCGGCGGCTGGGCCGCGTTCCAGCCGATGGGGAACATGGCGATGGTGATGGGCGACCTCGTGCTGCTTCAGAGCGAAGTCAGTCCAGTCATGGCTAAGCTGATCGAAGGCGGCATCGACGTCACAGCCGTCCACAACCACCTGCTGCGCGCCGAGCCGCTGACCTTCTACATGCATATCGGCGGGCATGGCGATCCAGTGAAGTTCGCCACCGCCATTCACAACGCGCTTGTGGCGAGCAAGACCCCGATGACGGCGCCGACGCCGCCCGCGACCCAGCCGGCGATCGATCTCGATACCGCCCAGCTCGACAAGATCATGGGGGTGAAGGGAAATCCCAACGGCGGGGTTTATGCGTTCGGGGTGCCGCGGCGCGATCCGATCTCCATGATGGGCATGCCGATCACGCCGGCCGGCCCCATGGGCGCCGCCAACGGAATCAACTTCCAGCCCACCGGCGGCGGCAAGGCGGCGATCACGGGCGACTTTCTGGTGACCGGCGACGAGGTCAATCCGCTGATCCGCACCCTGCGGTCGAATGGCATCGAGGTGACGGCGATCCACAGTCACATGCTGGACGAGCAGCCCCGGATGTTCTTCATCCACTTCTGGGCCAATGACGATGCCGTCAAGCTCGCCCAAGGCATCAGGGCCGCGCTCGACAAGACCGCGGTCGCGAAAAGCTAGCGCTAAGGGCAACGCGCGGATTGGGTCGTGGCGGGGCCCAATCCGCCCGTGCAGCGGCCATTCAGACCTCGGCAAATTTTCCGTTAGACCTGCCCTGCTGCATCATCTCCCCGCAATAGGCGTAGAGCGCGTCGTAGGCGATCCATTCCGCGGCATTGAGCGCGTGATCGTCCTTGAAGCCGAGATGACGAAAGCCTTCCGCGATGGCCTCGAGTCCCGCGCCTTCGGGCTGTCATGCCTCCCGGAATCATCTGGTTTCGTAGACGAGGATTTGGCTGTCCGCTCCACCTGGCTGGCGCCGTGTTGCCACGAACAGCTTGTTCCATTCCGGGACGAAGAGTCCGGTCTGCGCGGCGAAGCCGGATTCCACGCTCTCGATCCGCTCGTAGTGGTCGGGATCCTTCTGCTGGAAGACTTCAATGACACCGGGACCCGGTATTCTCGGATCATCTTTCCGGACGATCCGGGCCAACACGTAGATGCGGCCCTTGCCAGCATCAAAGAACATGTCGTCCGAGCTCGCTCGCGGCGTGAGCGGCATGGACGCCACCTGCTTGCCGCTGTCGGAATCCAGGGCAAGCAGGGTCGCGGAGGCGCGGCACATGAC
>Ga0209060_10003944_pt1 | contig 11996 bp, 3 predicted proteins | sample Coa_R1_8_FD_187155 | JGI IMG/M metagenome (GOLD analysis project Ga0209060, IMG submission 187155) | Surface soil microbial communities from Centralia Pennsylvania, which are recovering from an underground coalmine fire - Coalmine... | ecosystem: Environmental > Terrestrial > Soil > Unclassified...
CAGTGCTGGAAGGAGGTGGTCTTGGCAGGCAGGACGATCTCCTCGCCTCGTGCCCACTGCTCCAGCCCGGTTCGCAGGTCCTCCAGCAGGACGCGCCAGGAGACGCCGTCCACGCCCAGGTGGTGGATCGCCAGCATCAGGCGGGCGGGCACGCCCTCGCCCAGATGGATGTAGCCCGCGCGCAGCAGAGGCCCGCTCTGCATATCCAGGCTGGCCTGTAACGCGGAACACACGGCGTTGATGGCCGCGCTCTGTACCGCCGCGTCCACCGAAGAGAGGTCCCTTACATCGAAGACCGGATTGCTCTCCTCGGGCGCATTGGTCTGCTGCCAGCCATTGGCTGTGCGTTCAAAGCGCAGGCGGAGGGCATCGTGATGGGCGACCAGAGCCTTGACTACTGCTTCGATCTGCTCGGGGCGCACCCTCGGGTCCAGCATGAGCAGCCTCGCCTGGTTGAAGTGATGCATCTCCGCCAGGTCCTGCTCAAAGAACCAGCGCTGGATGGGCGTGAGCGGAACGGGACCGGAGATAGTTCCCTGCTCCCCGACCACAGCCGCTTCCGTGCCTGCCACGGCGGCCAGCCCGGCAATCGTCTGGTGTTGGAAGACCTGCCGGGGGGTGAGCTTGAGCCCGGCGGCATTCGCGCGGGAGATGATCTGGATGCTGAGGATGGAATCGCCGCCCAACTCGAAGAAGTTGTCGTGGATACCCACCTGCTCCAGGCGCAACACCTCGCGGAAGATCGCCGAGAGCCGCTCCTCGATGGGTGTCCTGGGCGCCACCCACTCCTCGGTGCGCTCCGGAGCGTCCGGGGCGGGAAGCGCCTTCCGGTCTATCTTCCCATTCGCCGAGAGGGGGAACGCCTCCAGCCACACATAACCGCTCGGGACCATATATTCCGGCAGCCGCGACAACAGATAACCCCGCAGCGCCGAGGCTTCCACCGGCTCTGCGTGCGCTACCAGATACGCCACCAGCCGCTTCTGACCAGGCACATCCTCCCGAGCCAGCACCAGCCCCTCTTTGATTGCCGCATGCTCCCGCAGAGCACTCTCGATCTCGCCTAGTTCGATGCGGAAACCGCGCAGCTTCACCTGATGGTCCAGGCGGCCCAGATACTCGATGGTCCCATCCGCCAGCCAGCGGCACAGGTCTCCTGTCCGGTAGAGGCGCGCTCCGGAGTCGGCGCTGAAGGGGTCCGGCACAAACTTCTCGGCGGTCAGATCCGCGCGCTCCAGATAGCCGCGCGCCACCTGCACTCCGCCCAGGTACAACTCGCCCGCGACGCCCTGAGGGACCGGCTGCATGCGCGCATCCAACACATACCCCTGCGTGTTCCACACCGGGCGACCTATAGGAACCCGCTCCAGGTCCACTCCGCGCGGGCACTCCCAGTAGGTGACATCCACCGCCGCTTCCGTCGGGCCGTAGAGATTGTGCAGTCTTGCGCCCAGGCGGGCATGGAAGGCCCGCACCAGAGGCGCAGGCAGGGCTTCCCCGCTGCAGAACACCTGACGCACGCTCGCGCAGCGCTCGACTCCGGCCTCCTCCACAAACACTCCCAGCATCGAGGGAACAAAGTGCAGGGTCGTGATCCGGGCCGAGGTTATCAACTCCGCCAATCCCGCCGCATCCTTATGCAGTTCCGGAGCCGCGACCACCAGGCGCGCGCCGGTGAGCAGCGGCCAGAAGAACTCCCAGACGGAGACGTCGAAACTATAAGGGGTCTTCTGCAGGACGCGGTCCTGGGGGGTGAGCGCATACGCGTGCTGCATCCAGAGCAGCCGGTTGACGATGCCCCGGTGAGTGTTGCCGGCTCCCTTGGGTTTGCCGGTGGACCCGGAGGTGTAGATAACATACGCCAGGTTATCCGGGGTGACCTCGGTATCGGGATTATGGCCGGGTTGCTGCTGCAGGTGGTCCCACTCGGTATCGAGGCAGAAGACGTGTTCCAGGGCGTCCGGCAGCTTCTCTTTGAGAGCGTGCTGGGTGAGGACGAGGGAGAGCCGGGCGTCCTGGACCATGTGTTCGAGCCGCTGGTAGGGATAGGCAGGATCGAGAGGCAGGTATGCGGCTCCCGCTTTGAGGATGCCCAGCAGCCCGACCACCATCTCGATGGAGCGTTCGGCGCAGACACCCACGCAGGTCTCCGGAGTGACGCCCTGAGCGCGCAGGAAGTGTGCGAGTTGGTTCGCCCGTGCGTTGAGCTCGGCATAGGTGAGAGACTGCTGCTCGAAGACCACGGCAATGCCCTGGGGGGTGCGCTGGACCTGCTGCTCGATGAGATGGTGGAGGCAGATGGGCGGAATCGGGGCCTGTGTGGCGTTGAACTCCACCAGCAGTTGGTGGCTCTCCGCCTCGCTCAGCAGGGGCAGGCGCGACGTCTGCTGCTCCGGATCGGCAACGATGCCCTCCAGGAGGGCATGGAAGTGATCCAGCAGGCGCTCGATGCGCTCGCCCTCGAAGAGGTCCGTGTTGTACTCCAGGCTCGCGCGCAGCTTGCCGCCGACTTCGGAACATATCAGCAAGAGATCGTACTTGGCGGTGACGCTCTCGGTGCGAAGCGCTTCCCACTGCAGACCGTCGAGGTTCAGGGTTCCGGCAGGCGCGTTCTGGAAGATGAACATCACCTGAAAGAGGGGGGAGTGGCTGAGGCTGCGCTCCGGTTGGAGTTCGTCCACCAGCTTCTCGAAGGGCAGGTCCTGGTGGGCGTAAGCGCCCAGCGCCGTCTCGCGCACCCGGCCCAGCAACTCTTGGAAGCTGGGGTCGCCCGAGAGGTCCGTGCGCATCGCCAGGGTATTGAGGAAGAACCCGATCAACCCCTCCAGATCCGACTGGGTGCGGTTGGCGATAGGGGTGCCCACCACAATGTCATCCTGTCCGGAGTAGCGCGACAGCAGGACGTTGAAGGCCGTCAACAGGGTCATGAAGAGGGTTACTCCCTCCTGCTGAGCCAACTGCTTTATGGACTGGGAGAGCGGCTCGGAGAACTCATAGCGCTTGCGAGCGCCCTGGAACGTCTGCACCGGCGGCCTGGGACGGTCGGTCGGTAGCTCCAGTAGTGTGGGCGCGCCTCTAAGTTGCCCCTTCCAGTAGCCGATCTGGCGATCCAATACCTCGCCCTGCAGCCAGTTGCGCTGCCAGACGGCGTAGTCGGCATACTGGATCGGCAGTTCGGGCAGCGGGGAGGGCCTGCCTGCGGCGAAGGCGTTGTAGAGCGCCGTCAACTCCCGGATGAGCACTCCCTGCGACCATCCGTCCGAAATGATATGATGGAGCGTCAGCAGCAGAATATGCTCTTCCTCACCGAGACGCAGCAGCGAGGCGCGGAAGAGAGGCCCTTCCGCCAGGGAGAAGGGGCGTTGCGCCTCCTGGGCGATCAAGCGCTGCGCTTCGTGGGCGCGCAGCTCCGGCTCCAGGGCGGCGAGGTCGGTGAGGGCTAACGCGACAGGCGCGTAGGGCTGGATCACCTGGCAGGGCTCCCCATCCACCATGGCGAAGACGGTGCGCAGTGTCTCATGGCGCTGCCGCAGCGCATCGAAGCTGCTCTGTAGCGCCTGGATGTCGAGGCTGCCGCTCAATCGCAGGGCCATGGGAATGGTGTAGACGGACTTGTTGGGATCGAACTGGTCCAGGAACCAGAGCCGCTGCTGGGCAAACGAGAGCGGCAACCGGCCCTCACGGGCGGCCCGCTGTAGCTGTGGGGCTGTGTCTGCCATGCTGCCGGGCAGCGCGGCGATCTTCTGCGCCAGCAGGGCGATGGTGGGCGCTTCGAAGAGCGTTCTCAGCGGCAGTTCGACCTGGAATGTGCTGCGGAACCGGGAGATGGCCTGTGTTGCCAGCAGCGAGTGCCCACCCAACTCGAAGAAATTGGCGTGAATGCCCACGCGCTCCACCCGCAGGATCTCGCACCAGATCTCCGCCAGCCCCTCCTCGATGGGGGTCCTGGGCGCAACATAAGTCTCTCTCTGCTCCCCTGCCTCGGGGGCCGGAAGCGCCTTGCGGTCCACCTTGCCGTTGGGGGAGAGCGGAAGCGATGGCAGCGCAACAAACACCGATGGGATCATATACCCCGGCAGCTTGTCGCGCAGGTGCTCCCGCAGATCATTTGGATGGACCGCCCCGTTACGGCTCACCACGTAGGCGACGAGGCGTTTGTCCTGCGTCCCATCCTCACGCGCCAGCACTGCCGCCTCACGCACTCCCGGATGTTGGCTCAAGACGCTCTCGATCTCGCCCAGTTCGATCCGGAAGCCGCGCACCTTCACCTGGTCGTCCACACGCCCCAGGTACTCGATACTCCCATCCGGCAAATAGCGACAGAGGTCGCCCGTCCGGTACAGGCGTGCGCCGGCTCTCCCGCTGAACGGATCGGGCACAAAGCGCTCCGCCGTCAACTCCGGTCGGTTCAGATACCCCCGCGCCAGGCTCTCGCCGCCCAGATAGAGCTCTCCGGCTACCCCTGCGGGAACCGGCTGCATCCCTCCATCCAGCAGGTACACCTGGGTATTGGAGATTGGGCGCCCGATTGGAGGCAGCGTCTCCTTCCCCATAGCCACCGTGCCCGCCGTCGCTACGACGGTAGACTCCGTGGGACCGTAGTGATTGATTAGCGCAAACGGCAAATCGTGCCGCTCTACCGGATGGAGCCGGTCTCCTCCCGTCAACAGCGCCCGCAGGGACAGCGTTTCACAGCCCGCCTCCGCCAGAACCGCCTCCGCCAGAGGCGTGGGAAGAAAGCTTACCGAAATCGCCTGATCGTTGAGCCAACCCAACAGTTGTGAGGGGGAGAGAATGGTCTCTTCGGGGGCGATATGGAGGGAGGCTCCCACCGCCAGGGTGGGCCAGATCTCCCACACCGAGGCATCGAAGGCGGAGCGGGCGACCTGAGTGGTGCGGTCGGAGGCGTCGAGAGCATAGGTGTGCACATGCCAGTGGACCAGGTTGAGCAGATTGCGATGCGAGACCTCGACCCCCTTGGGCAGTCCGGTGGAGCCGGAGGTATAGATGACATAGGCCAGGTTGTCCGCCAGGACCGCGCTCTGCGGATTGGCGCTGCTCTCCCCAGCATAGGCCGCCTCGGTATCCACCAAGAGGACGCGCGCCTGCCCGCCGTCCAGGCGTCCCTGCAGGCTCTGCTGGGTCAGCAGGAGGGGCGCGCGGCTGTCTTCGAGCATAAAGGCGAGCCGCTCAATGGGGTAGGAGGGGTCGAGCGGAAGGTAAGCGCCTCCGGCTTTGAGGATGGCCAGCAGGGCGACGATCATCTCTGGAGAGCGTTCGAGGAAGACGCCGATGCGCGTCTCCAGCCCGACGCCCTGCCTCTGCAGAGCATGTGCAAGGCGATTGGCCTGGGCATTGAGTTCGCGGTAGGTGAGTTCTCGCCCCTCGAATGCGACGGCTATCGCCTCCGGGGTCCGCTCGACCTGCTCCTGGAAGAGTTGGTGCATGCACCGATCACGTGGATAGTCGGCCTCGGTGTGGTTCCACTCGACAAGCAGTTGTTGGCGCTCCGGCTCCGTGAGAAGCGGCAGACGGGAGAGCTTCTGCTCGGGATCGGCGGCGATGCCCTCCAACAGGTTACGGTAGTGCTCCAGCATCCGCTCCATGTGCTCGGCGTCGAACAGGTCCGGATTGTAGCCCAACACTACCTGGAAACCGCTACGGTTCGGGACAATGGAGAGCCGCAGATCGAACTTACCGCTCTCCCAGCCGCCGCCATCGCGCTCGATCCGCAGGCCCTCGAACTCCAATGCCTCGCGAGGCACATTCTGGAAGGTAAAGACCACCTGAAAGATGGGGGAGTGGCTGAGGCTCCGCTCCGGCTGTAGCTCCTCTACCAGCCTCTCGAATGGCAGGTCCTGGTGGGCATATGCGCCCAGACACGCCTCGCGAACGCGCCCGAGGAATTCACGGAAGCTGGGGTCTCCGGAAAGGTCGCCCCGCAAGGCCAGGGTGTTCAGGAAGAAACCGATCAGCCCTTCGACCTCTGCGCGGGTCCGGTTGGCGATAGGGGTGCCGATCACGATGTCGTCCTGACCGTTATGCCGGGAGAGCAGCACCTGAAATGCGGCCAGCAGGGTCATAAACAGGGTCGCATCCTCTTGCTGGCTCAGGGCCGTCAGGGCTTCCGATACGTTTGCCGAAATCGCCAGGCGCTGGGAGGCGCCCCGAGAGGTCTGCACCGGCGGGCGGGGACGATCCAGGGGGAGATCCAGCAGGGTGGGCGCGCCCGCAAGCTGCGTTCTCCAGTAGGAGAGCTGGCGCTCCAACTCCTCGCCCTGCAGCCGTTCGCGCTGCCAGAGGGCGTAATCGGTGTACTGGATCTGCAGTTCGGGCAGTGGGGAGGGATTGCCGGCCAGGAACGCGTTGTAGAGCGCGCTCAATTCTCGCCGCAGGATCCCACGCGACCACCCGTCCGAGACGATATGGTGCATCGTCAGGGTTAGGGTATGCTCCTCATCGCCCAGGCGAAGCAGCATCGCACGGAACAGAGGCCCCGTACTCAGGTCGAAAGGGCGCTGCGTCTCCTCGTGGATAAGTCGCTGTGCTTGCTGCGCACGCGCCTCCGGAGCGAGATCCCGCAGATCCGCCACGGGCAAGGAGACCGTCTCCGCCTCATGGACCCTCTGGATGGGCGCACCCTCCACAAAGTCAAAAGTTGTTCTTAACGCTTCATGCCGGCGCACGATTTCAGAGACGGCAGCCTGAAGCACACCCTGGTTCAGGCTGCCCGTCAGCCGCAGCACGCTGGGAACGTTGTATACAGAGCTGCCCGGCTCAAGCTGGTCTATAAACCAGATCCGGGATTGAGAATAAGACAGGGGAGCAGTGCGTTGCCCACGGCGAGGAATGGCTTTTTCGGACGTTGTCAGTCCGAGTTCGCCCCGTGCCACCGCTCTCAACAGATCTGCGCGTATCTTTTTCACTGTCTTACTCCATTACCTCTCTTTTGCACTGGTCTGCTCCATTGACTTCCAGATTACGCAACCGCTTGCCGGGCAGGAGAGGCTACTCCCACTCCATATCCCTGCCGATCACTGCATAGAGCTTCTCATTCCAGGGGCGATAGAACTCCACCAACTTGCTCCGCGTCTCTTTCTCGAAGGGCGGCGGCTTGATCGGATTCTGGTTCACGATCGGGTGGATCTCCGGCTTTATGGGCGGAATGTCCAGGAATTGGTGGATGTCGCACATGGTGGAGGGAATGTCCTGGAAGAAGTCTTCGGCCTTCAGGATATAGACATTCTCTCGCCCGAACCGCTCTATCCACAACTCCACGGCTTTCGCATAGATGCCCGTTTGCAGGAGCGGAACTTTGACAAAAAATGCGGGCATCGGCATCTGTGGAAAGAAGTTGAGCGCCGTGTCAATATACGCCGAAAAGGTCTTCATGTACGGAAAGTTTGCCAGGCGTTTGCCATGCACGAACAGGTCCCACTTATATTGGGAGTAAGCCCGATCCACCGGGTTGCGCAGCACAAGAATGATTTTGGCATCGGGCTTGGCCGCGCGGTAGTTATCCATGAGCGTCAGATTGTTCATCGCCGGCAAGAAGAACCCGCTCAGCGCCTTACCGTACTCCTTCTCGACCTGCTCCTTCTCCCGTACTGTGGGATAGTAGGGCCGCCACTCCTTCGGATTTAACGAACTGATCTCCTTGCTCAACGGCGGAAGGATACAGGGATGCTGGAACAGATAGGCGCAGAGGTCACTGGTTCCGCTCTTGATCACACCCTGGCAGGCAAAGTCCGGAAGCGTGCGTTCCCCGCCGAAGGAGCGTCGCATCCAGAGCCGCCATCTGGGTGGGGCGGCAGCGTAGTGGGGGAGAAATTGAAACTTCAACCGTGCGATTCTGGATTGGATGCGATCCGACAGGGTCTTCCGCCCGTCATAGCTCGCGATGCGTTTCTGCACCGTCATCTCGTAGGTTTCGGTATAGCGTTTCCAATCGTGTGTGGGTCGGGTCACGATCTGCCTTTCTTGATTAGCCTGTTTCGTTGGGTTCCAGATTCCGTAGTCGCTCTTCGAGCTCCGCTTCGGACAAGCCGCTGAGGGAGACCAGCATTTCGGCCATCTGCTCGATGTCGGGACGCGTCTCCGGGTCGAGCACCATCAATGCGGCGAACGAGGCGATGGTGGGCGCGTCGAAGAGGGCCCGGAGGGGCGGATCTACCTCGAAGGTCTCTCGAACCCGAGAGATCACCTGTGTTGCCAGCAACGAGTGCCCGCCCAGATCGAAGAAGTTCTGGTTCATGCTGATGCGCTCACGCCGCAACAGCTCCTCCCAGATGCTGGCCAGCACCTCTTCCAAGGCATTTGCTGGGCCGACATATTCTAATTGCTCCTCCAGCGCCTCCGGTGCAGGCAGGGCGTTTCGATCCACTTTCCCGTTCGCCGTCAGAGGAAGGCGGGCCAGGCACACCAGGGCGGAGGGTGTCATGTATCCCGGCAACTTTCCGCCGAGGTACTCACGCAGTTCGCCGGCGGCTATCGTGCCGTCGGTCCCCACCACATAACCTACCAGGCGCTTCTCGCCCGTTCCATCCTCGCGGGCCAGCACCACCGCCTCACGTACGCGGGGATGCTCCAGCAGGACGCTCTCGATCTCGCCCAGTTCGATCCGATACCCCCGGATCTTCACCTGGTGGTCCACACGCCCCAGGAATTCGAGATTGCCGTCCGCCAGGTAGCGTACCACATCGCCCGTGCGGTACATCCGAGCGCCTGCCTCGGCAGCGAAGCGATCTTCTACAAACTTCTCTGCGGTCAACTCCTCACGCCCCAGGTAGCCGCGTCCCACGCCGGCTCCGCCGATGTACAGCTCTCCCAACACGCCCACCGGGACCGGCTCCCCGACCTCGTTCAGGACATACATGCGGCTGTTGGGCAGCGGGCGTCCCAGCGGCACGGTGAGGCTATCCGGCCTCGCCTCGCCTACGGCATAGGTCAGCACGCCGACCGTCGTCTCCGTCGGACCATAGTGGTTGTACACGCGCAGAGCGGGCGAGGCGGCGCGAATACGCCCTACCAGATCCCAACTGCTCGCCTCGCCTCCCAGCACCAGGATCGCGCGGGGCAGCGCCTCGGCAGCGCCCGCACCGCTCCCCAGCAGTGCCGAAAGATGCGAGGGTACGATCTTCAGGCAGTCTATCCGATGCTGCTTTAGATACTCCCGCCACGCCCCCGCATCCATGGCCGTGTCGGAGGGGATCACATGGAGGCAGCCGCCCAGGCACAGGGCTGGGAACACCATGGTATTGCCCAGGTCCGCCGCAATGGTGGAGACGGTGGCATAGCTGGCTCCCGCAGGCAACTCCAGCCGCTCACTGACGCCCTGTACATAGTTGAGCAACTGGTGATGCTCGATCCCCACGCCCTTGGGCCGTCCTGTGGAGCCGGAGGTGTAGATGACATACGCCAGGTGGTGCGGTTCCACGGCGCTCTGCGGGTTGGCTTCGCTCTGCTGGGAGATCGCCTCCGCGTCCCGGTTCAGGTGAACACACGCCACTCCCCCCAGTTCCGGAAGCGCACCCCCGCTCACCAATAGGCGCGCGCCGCTGTCTGCAAGCATGCCGGTCAGGCGCTCATGCGGCAGGGCAGGATCGAGAGGCAGGTAGGCGCCTCCCGCCTTCAGGATGCCCAGCAGACCCACGATCAGGTCCAGCGAGCGCTCCAAATACAGTCCGACCGGCATATCCGGAACGACCCCCAGCGCCTGCAGGTGGTGGGCAAGCTGATTGGCGCGCCGGTTCAACGCCTCATAGCTGAGTTGCTGGTCGGCATAGACGAGGGCAGCATCGGGATGGCTCTGCGCGGCCTGTTCAAAGAGGTGGTGGATTGCCGCGACCGATGGATAATCGCGCTGGGTGTCATTCCACTCCACCAGCAGCTTCCGGCGCTCGGCCTCGGGCAGCATCGGCAGGGAGCCGACCGCCGCGTCGGAGTTGCCGAGGGCGCTGTCGAGCAAGACCAGGAAGTAGTCGGCCAGTTGTCGGAGGTCCTGCTCCTGGAAGCGACGGGCATCGCAGGCAAACTCCAGAGTTAATCCATCGGGGCGGGCCAGGCAGGAGAGCTGGAGCTTGAACGGCTCCAGGCAGTACGCTTGGCTATGGAACGTGAGGTTCAGACCGTCCGCCGTCCACGCTTCGGGCTCGGCCTCGAACTGAAAACCGATCCGCTCGGCAGCCGTAACTTCCTCTCGGCCCTCCGCCGCGCTCGATCCCCCGTTCCAATAGAGCTGCCAGTGGGTCCCATCCCCCATCGCCTTCTTCGTCCGCCGCCACAGGCGGGCCGCCGGGATGGAGGCGTCGATCCCGACCGGGATGGGGATCCATTTCGCCAGGGGGCCGACCGCGTTTTCGAGGTCCTCCGCAGGCCGTCCATCCAGGATGTGGTGTACCAACAGATCGCGTGTGCCGCTCAGGCGCGAAAGGAGGGTCTGCCAGCAGCCGGCAAGGATCGCCGCAGGCGGGACCTCTTTATGGGCCGCCGTCTCCTGCAGCGTTTGCCACGTATTGGGGTTCAATTCCAATGCGAATGAGGCGATGTGGAAGGCGACATCGCCCGCAAGGGCGCGCTCAGACGGGAACGAGGCGGCGGGCGCTTCCGTATCCTGCTGCCTCCAATAGGCATGGCCGGCATCCCCGCTGGTACTGTCCTCCAGCAGTTCGTTCTGCCAGTCCGCAATATCGGCATACTGGAGCGGCTCCTCCTCGCCATGTGCATCGCCAGCGTAGCATGCCGCCAATTCACGTACCAGGATGCGGAGGGTAGTCGGATCTGCGCACAGCGCGGGGAGGCAGAGCGAGAGCAGGCTCCGCTGGGCGCTCAGGCGCAACAGTCCCAGGCGGAAGAGAGGGCCTCGCTCAAACGAGAAGGCCAGGGGAAGCTGCTCCTCCAGGTATTGCCGAAGGGGCTCCTGTTGCGCTGCGGGGGCAAGATGCTCCAACCCCACCTCTTGCCATTCGGGAGAGAGCCTGTCATGGATCACCTGGACCGGAAAGAGGCGACCGGGAACGTGTCGGAACGTCGTTCGCAGGATCTCATACTTCGCCGCGATGGCTTCCGCAGCCTGTTTCAATCTGGGAAGGTCGAGAGCGCCTTCGATCTCCACGCTGATCCGGGCGTTGAATACCCGCGCATCCCGGTGGAATAGCCAGGTGCGTCGCTGTTGGGGCGAGATCTCAAACCCTTCCAATCCCTCTGTCGGCGTCTCTGCTGCGCTCATTGCAGCGATAGTGTCTCCAGCCATGAGTTTGTTCCTTATAAATGTAGCCATATAAATGCGCACGAGGGAGTCTCAGATGGCCTGGACCACCTGGACGCTCTGGAGGTGAGTGTATGTTACAGGGAAATTCATCACGGTGTATCAGGTCGAACTGTAAACTATAAAGTGCCATTCGGCCCGCTCCTGTGCATACATGCGAGGGTGGTGGAGTGGACGTCAGGTCTCGACCAGAGAGGAGTTTGCGGCTGCGGCCACTGCCTCTTCCTGCGGCAGGCCGCCTTCACGGGCCTCGCTGCCGAGTGCATCGGCGCGCGTCGGAAAGAGCCGGTCTCTCAGCACGAGCGAGGGCCTTTCGACCAATTTCGCCGTCAATATCCCTACCACGATCGCGGTGGTGATATACAGAAGCATCATCAGGGGCCAGCGGACCGTACCGGGCAGCCCATTGAGCCAGCCGTTATCACACGCCCTCTGGATCGGGTGCATGATGAAATCGAGGTGCCAGATGTAGATCGAGTAGCTGAAGGTTCCGATATAGGCGAGAGCGCGCGCGGTACGCGACTCCACCCACTTCCCGAGCGTTCCCTCGCCTGGAGTGGTTGAGACGAACACTACCAATAGGCAGGCATACCCTAACGAGAGCATCGTGAACCCGATCGTGTGACAGGCCTTCGGCGGCGGTGCGGCGCTGGCGCCCACCGGCGCGATCGCCAGGAGACCGGCCACGGCGAGGATCACCGCGAGTCGCGCGATCATCTAGGCCTGCGGC
>Ga0209060_10003945_pt1 | contig 11990 bp, 11 predicted proteins | sample Coa_R1_8_FD_187155 | JGI IMG/M metagenome (GOLD analysis project Ga0209060, IMG submission 187155) | Surface soil microbial communities from Centralia Pennsylvania, which are recovering from an underground coalmine fire - Coalmine... | ecosystem: Environmental > Terrestrial > Soil >...
TCCTCGATGATGCTTGGAGCAGGCAACCCCTGACTCCGGTTGTAGACACCATCAGTTTGAGGGACGACCACACACCCGCGTAACTAGACTAGCCAGATGGCTAGTCCCGGCCCGTTACCCCATCTACAGGGCTGCGCCAAATGCGATGCCCCGCACAGGCCAACCCCTTCTCGTCAGCTATCAACTGGTGTATTTTTGCGTTCGAGCTGTCGTCGCAGGCGGCATGCCGAAGTCTTCAATACCGGTGCAATACCGAACGGGGAAACGCATGAAGAAAACCTATCTCGCCACTGTATTCGCGGGTGCCGCTTTTGTCGCCTTCACCGGCATGGCCCTCGCGCATCACTCCTTCGCCATGTTCGACCAGGAACACCCGCAGGAAGTCACTGGGGTGGTCAAAGAGTTCAAATATACGAGCCCGCACTCCTTCATTATCCTCGACATCAAGGACAAGGAGGGTAAGACCGAGGCGTGGAACCTCGAAGGCGGCAGCCCGAGCGCACTTGCCCGCGACGGTTGGACCAGCAAGTCGATCAAGCCAGGCGACGAGTTGCGCCTGACCATCGAGCCGCTGCGTAGCGGCGCGCCCGGCGGTGCCTGGAATGTAAACAGGATCAAATTTATCGACGGCAAGCCGATCGTCGAGAAGACGCAGTAAGGCCTCATTAACCACAGGATGGGTTAGCGAGAGCGAAATCCATTGCTGGCCGGCCCACAAGCGCCGGCCAGCAGGGTGTCACAAGAGTTCACGCAGTCCCGCGCTGTTGCACCCGCTGCTCGCTCGTGTTCGTGAGGAGGGACGACATGTCATTCTTCAGCGCAACCCCGAAATTGTTCCTCTACGCCGGCCCTCTTCTGGCAGCACTGTGCGTCCCGCTGGCGGGCGCTGCCGCAGATGAATCCAGAAGTCTCGACAAGTATCCGGATCTGCGGGGGCAGTGGGAGCGTGCTTTTGTACCGCGTTGGACGGTCGGCCAGGAAAAGCCACCGCTTACGCCTGAATATCAGAAGGTCTACGAGGCCAACCTTGCCGACATGGCGGACGGCGGACCCGGCAACGTGCCGTCGTGGTATTGCCTGCCTCAGGGCATGCCGATGATGATGAACGCCTACGATCCGATGGAAGTGGTCGTGACCCCCGAGACCACTTACATCCTGATCAGCCATGTCAACGATTCCTATCGGCGCATCTACACGGATGGGCGCGACTGGCCCGATCCGGAGAAGACGTTGCCGGTGTTTGCGGGCTATTCGATCGGCAAATGGCTCGATGAGGATGGCGACGGCAAGTACGACGTGCTTGAAGTCGAAACTCGGTATATCCGTGCGCCGCACACCTATGATGCCCAAGGCATTCCGTTCCACGAGGACAATCAGGCGATCATCAAGGAGCGGATTTATCTCGACAAGGCCGACAAGAATCTGCTGCACGACGACATTACGTCCTACGACCATGCGTTGACGCAGCCGTGGACCAAGAATCGGACCTATAAGCGCAACCCCAACCCAAAACCGGTGTGGCTCGAAGAGGCCTGCGCGGCCGATAATGCTATGGTCAAGATCGGGGATGGCGCCTACTTCCTGAGCCCGGATGGGCTGTTGATGCCGACCCGCAAGGATCAGCCGCCACCCGATACGCGGTATTTCAAAAAGAAGTAGAGTCGCATTTGTCAGCGTCTGCTGACGTTTGGGGCGTCCGGGCTTGACCCCGCAATCCAGCCCCTCCCTTGGCTCCCCGCAAGCGGGGGGAGGGTAGGGAGAGGAAATGAACCCGCGGGTCAAGCCGGGTCAAGCCCGCAGGTCACGCGACGAGTGGATGATCTCGTTCAAATGTCTATCCCTCGTATTTCTCGACGATCTGGGCTGGTCGAAGGTGCGCGTCGGCCGGATCGCGACCGAATTCTTCCAGGGCGCGGCGCTGGCGCAGCAGATCCCAGTACTGATCGAGCTCGATCTTGATTTTCCGCAGCCGTTCCTGATCGGCATCGGTCGGCGTGCTATGCTGGTAGAGGCGCTGCTCTTCCGCGACCAGTTCGCGAATATGGTCGAGCACCGACTTATCAGACGGCTGCGCCTTCTCGGCGGCATGTTCGTTTGGCATTTGCAACTCTCCGAACGCGTCCGGCTTCAATTGAGTGCGAGAATGTATCCCGATGGACCTGATCCATCCTTTGCTCGTCACCTGCGGGCTTGACCCCACCCGTCCGCGAGCGGAAGAGGGTGGGACGGCTCGGCCCGGCAATGACGCTGAACCTCAGCGGACGCGCTCTAATTGAGCGCTGCCGGCCACGGCTGCAAGATGCGCAGCAGCATCATTCCGCGGCCGCCATTGCGGCGGCTGCGAGCTCTTCCTGATGAATGCGCTCCAGAATACGGCGTGCCTGGATCACGCCGGCATCCGCATTGATGTCGATCTGCGGGGCGTCGGGCAGGATCGTCATGTTACGTTGCTGTGCCTCGAATACCGCCACGTCTTCCATGAAGGCCGTGGTGATCTGTCCGACCAGCATATCGGTCAGTACTGTATTGCGGACGTCCCAGTCATGGGCCTGGCCCCAAAAATAGTGACTGGTGGTCTCGGTCTCCGGCGTGATCGCGTTCAGGTTGCGCATATTGATGCCGCCCACGCGTTTGCCCTGCGGGGCGCCGGTTCCGGTCGGCGTGCAGCCGACATCGAGGCGCAGGAAGGCCGGCGGAACAAAGTCAATGATCTGCCACCGGTCGACCGGCGTCGTGAAGCCACCCGCCTTCACGAAGGTGGGCGGTGCCGGCGCGTCGATGATCCAACGGGTCACCACCACGTTATTCGGCGCCCGCGTCACCTTGACGGCCGCGTTCTCGACCAGCGCCGCATTGCCTATCGTGGATTCGTGCACGAAAGCGAGATGCGTGAGGTCGAGTAGATTGTCGACGATGAGCTGCCAGTTGGCTTTGACGTGCAGATAACTGCCCTTCGCGCCCCAATCGGGATCGTCGAGCCAGTGGAAATCCGTGATCTTGTCCGGATCCGCAAGCGCCGGATCGCCCATCCATATCCACAGCCAGCGATACCGCTCGACCACCGGATAGGCTTTCACCTGCGCGGCCGGCGGAATCGTGTTCTGGCCCGGCACCTTCACGCATTTGCCGGTGCAGTCATAGCGCAGGCCATGATAGTGACATTGCAGGTGGTCGCCGACGAGCTTGCCCATCGAAAGCGGCAGATGCCGGTGGACACAGCGATCCTCGAGCGCAACCGGCGTGCCGTCCTGTTTGCGGAAGAATACGATCGGCTCGCCGAGTATCATCCGGCCAAACGGCCTGCGTGCAGCCTCGTGATCGTAGGCGGCGACGTACCAGAAATTTCTCAGGAACATGGCGTGCCTCCGCGGCCAAGAAATTTTAGAGTGGAAGACCATGAAGAGCAAATCCGTCCGGCTCAACCGACGCAAGGCCACGGCCCGCCGGGCCAAGCGCGTGGGCAAAACGGCCGCCAAGGTGGTGAAGCGTGCGCGCGCTCGCGTGAAGCCAGCGCGTGGTCGCCAGTCGGCCGAAGCTATGCTTTCCGAGCTTAAGCGCCGGCTCATGGAAATCAGCGACCTCAATTTCGCCGGAGCCGTTTTGAGTTGGGATCAGGCTACCTACATGCCGCCTGCCGGCGCGCCGGCACGTGGACGTCAAACCGCGACGCTCAGCAGGCTTGCCCACGAAAAATCGATCGATCCGGCGCTCGGCAGGCTGCTCGACGCTCTTGCGCCCTACGCCGAGCAACTGCCGCATGAGTCTGATGATGCCAGCCTGATCCGGGTGGCGCGGCGCGATTTCGAAAAGGCGATCCGGGTTCCGGGCGACTACGTGGAGCGAGCAAGCGCGCACAGCTCCGCCTCCTACATGGCCTGGACCAAGGCACGGCCAGCAAACGACTTCGCCGCCATGCGGCCGTTTCTCGAGAAGAACGTCGAACTGAGCCGCGAGTACGCCGGCTATTTCGCCCCCTACCGGCGCATTACCGACCCGATGATCGACGACTACGACGCCGGCATGACCACCGAATCGGTGCAAGCGCTGTTCGCTGCATTGAGGCGGGAGCTGGTGCCGACCGCGCGTGCCATTTGCGACCAGCCGGCAGCGGACGAGAGTTGCCTGCGCGGCACCTTTCCGGAGACCCGGCAACTCGATTTCAACGTCGCGGTGGCCAAGCGGCTCGGCTACGATTTCGAACGCGGCCGCATCGACAAGACCCATCATCCTTTCTGCACCAAGTTTTCGGCCGGCGACGTGCGCATCACCACCCGGGTCGACGAGGCCGACATCGGCCAGGCGCTGTTCTCGACGATCCATGAGGCCGGCCATGCCATGTACGAGCAGGGCGTGAATGCCGCGCTCGTCGGCACGCCGCTAGGCTCGGGCACATCGGCGGGCGTGCATGAAAGCCAGTCACGGCTGTGGGAAAACGTGGTCGCGAGGGGGCGCGGATTTTGGGAGCACTTCTACCCGCAGCTGCAGGCGGCATTCCCGGATCCATTCCGCAACATCGCCCTGGAGGTGTTTTATCGGGCCATCAACAAGGTGCAGCGCTCTCTGATCCGGACCGATGCCGACGAGGTAACCTACAATCTGCACATCATGATGCGATTCGACCTGGAGCTTGATTTGCTCGAAGGCCGCCTCGCCGTGCAGGACTTGCCCGAAGCCTGGCGCGCACGCATCGCTGCCGACCTTGCCATCGCACCCGACGACGACCGCAACGGCTGCCTGCAGGACGTACACTGGTTTTCCGGCAGCATCGGCGGCAGCTTCCAGGGCTACACGATCGGCAATATTCTCAGCGCCCAGTTCTACGCGGCCGCCATCAAGGCGCATCCGGAGATTCCGCGCGAGATTGCGCATGGCGAGTTCGGCACGTTACACAGGTGGCTCGCCACACACGTCTATCGCCATGGTCGCAAGTTCGAGCCGGATGAACTCGTCCTGCGCGCTACCGGCGAGCCGATGACAATCGAGCCCTATCTGGCGTACCTGCGCGGCAAGTATGGGGAACTTTATCGATTGCCTCGGAGCGCGGGCGTCCCGCCCGCACTTTTCTAGAAGATGCGGGCGGGACGCCCGCGCTCCCAGGCCTCACAGTCCCGCGTACCACTGGTAGCCGCGGTCTTCCCAGAAGCCGCCCCGGCCGCGCCCCAAGTGGGTGAGGCGATCGACCGCCTCGATCCGGTTGACGTATTTGGCATGCTTATAGCCGATCTGGCGTTCCACGCGCAGCCGCAGCGGCGCGCCGTGGGCAACCGGCAGCGCCTTGCCGTTCATCCCGTAGGCCATGATGGTCTGCGGATGCAGCGCATCGAACAGATCGATGCTCTCGTAATAGAAACCGGAATTGTCCGGGGTGCGCACCATCTCATCCATGCAATGGAACACGACATAGCGCGCTTCGGGCTTCAGCTCCGCGGTCTGCAGCAGATGGGCGAGCGGAACGCCCGTCCATTGGCCGATCGCCGACCAGCCTTCGTCGCAACTGTGCATCGTGATTTGAGTGCGCGACGGCATCGCCTTGATCTCGTCGAGCGTGAGCGACAAGGGCTTGTTGACCATGCCATCGACGGTGAGGCGATACTCGGCGAAGTTCGACATGATGTGGCGGAAATACGCCATGCCGTTAGGTCGCTCGGTGCCGTTGGGCGGGAACTCCGGCGAGATGTCGGCCTCTGAGAATTCGCGCACTAGCGGCTGGCCCGTTAGCAACAGGCGTTGCGCGTGGAGCGACAGGAACTGGCCGAAATCGAGGATCCGGCGCAGCGATTGCGGATCCGTAACCGAGATGGGTTCGCAGCCCGCCACGAGCGTTGCCGCAGCTGCCGAGCCGCCGGCAATCAGCGAGCGGCGCGTGATGAGACTCATTTTCCATCCTCCGGCAGAATCGCATAACGCCCCGTGATCATGGAGCGCATGTTGTTGAAGACACCGGTCACGATGACTTGGATGATGTGAACGAGCACGAACAGCACCAGGAGATTGGCGACCAGGAAGTGGATCGTGCGCGCCGACTGACGCCCTCCGAAGATGTCGAACAGGAACGGCATCGCGGCCGTGACGGCAGGCGACATGGTGAGTCCCGTCAGTACCATCAGGGGCAGCAGGGCGAATATCACGATCACGTACGCGAGCTTTTGCAGCACATTGTAGCGACGCGCCGCCTCGCCGCGCGCCCGGCGCAGCCGCATGTGGCTCCAGATCTCCGCCAGCACATGGCGCGGGTGGAGTTCTCTTTGGGCCGGCACCAGGTCGCGGCGGAAATGGCCGTTGGACAGGCCGACCAAGAGGTAGACGAGGCCGTTGAGCACCAGCAGCCATGCCGCGGCGAAATGCACGTCGCGTGCAAACGCCAGGCCGCCCGGCAGGGTCAGCCAGTTTGGAAAAGCGGCTGAGACAGGCTCGCCCTTTCCATCATGAGAGACGCCCAGCACGCCGGTGGTGATGAAATTGTGCCCCATGATGGTGGTCACGCCCACGGGCTCGTCAGTCTCGATATCCTCAAAGGCCGCAATGGATATGAAGGCCGGCACGCCTGCGTAGCCGTAATTCCCCCAGTACAGGGCCGGATGGTAGTTGAACAGACGCAGTCCGCTTATCAGCAGGAGGAGAAGGATCAAGGCATTGATCCAATGGGTCAGACGCACCACGACGGTGTGCCGGTAAATGACTTCGCGTTGCGGCGCCGCGGCCGACTGCATCGCTTCCGAATCGGCGTTCAGTTCACTCGAAGTCATGACGCGCCATCTTAAAGCGGGTTTGGATCAATTTGAACACGGTCCCGGATTGAGCGGAAGCGAAATCCGGGCTGGCCTGTCAACATGACGGCGTCTCCCCGGGTTTCGCTGCGCTCAACCGGGCTACGGCGCCACAGCATTACGGAAACATATAATAGGCCGTAAAGCGTCCGTAGGCAGTGACCGCGATCCAAGTCACGAGCGACAACGCTCCCGCAAGCTTGGCGGACCACGGAACCGGGACGCCATGGTCCCACTTTGCGACGCCCCGATAGGTGATGAAATGAAACACCAGCACGTTGAGACCCGCGACCGCCATCAGCGCGAGCTTAACCAGGAACGCGAAGTTTGCTGAATATTTCGCGGCCTGACCGCTGAACATGAGCGCGCCGGTAATTGCTGCGATCACGAATGCCGTCCAGGTCCAGGGCAACACTTGCCGGGAAAGATCCGTAACGGAGAAATCCGAAAACGCCATCCCGGTCAGGCGCAGATCCAAGATCGCGATCGTACCAAACACGACCGAGACGGCGGCGACGTGGAACATGTCGATCGCCGCGAAACCATAAGTCGATTGCGAAACAAAGAGTGCGAGCGGTGTCGTCTCCACCCAGTGCAGCAGATCCGTGAAGGCCCGCAATCTTCGCTCCTCGTTCTTCTCCGCTCCCCTACAAGGGGGAGCTAGCCGCCCAGTACGCCGGCGATCCAACGGCCGCGACCCGCAAGCGTCGCGCCGAGCCACAACACCAGAGCTGCGGTCCCTACGAGTTGTGCCGGCACACCGGCACCCTTCCCACTGAAATCATTCCGTCGCAGCATGATGGGCAACGCTATCGTCGCCACAGTCGCGGCCAGCATCATATAGAGCTTTGCCACGAACACGCCGTCTCGCCACGAACGCGGTGAGCCGAACATCAACGCGACGCCGGTCAGGGTTGCGACCGCGAGCGCGGTCCACATCCACGGCATGAAGCGCTCGCTGCGCGTGATCGCGGTGCCGGACCGCGAAGCTCCCCAGATGCGCAGATCAATCATGACCACCGACGACACAACGATGCCGATCGACAGGATGTGCAGGATTTGCAGCATCGGAACGAGCCACGTGATCCGGCGCATCACGATACTGAGCGGCAGGCTTCCGACCCACTGCGAGAGTTGCGCCATCATGCTCATGCTCGCCCCAACGGTTGTCCTGAATGGCTACTGCAACACCCACGGCGTCATGCCCGCGCTTGTCGCAGGCATGACCTCGGAAATTAGTTCAGCGTGACCGGAATCCACTCCAGCAGCACCTATTTGCCGGTCTTGATGAATTCGAGAATCTGATCGGAGAGCTGCGTGTCAGCCGTGTTAATCGAATAGGATTCCGACATGTGGCTGTGCTTCGGCAGCAGGATGCTGCGCACGCAGCCGTGTTCCGATTTGCACAACGCATCCTTAAGGAGTGCCGACTGTGCGGCAATCGGCGGCGGATCGAGTTCGGCTGAGGACATCATCAAGGGAAGCTTCGTCTTGATGAGCCCCGCAACGGACGAGCGTTGCGCCAGCAGCGCCGGATCGTTGCCGAAGTACGCGATCCTGCCCTCGCTCTGGTCACCCTGGGTGAAATCGTAGCCGCCCGAGGAAAGGATCGCGCCGGCGAGCCCCGAGCCCTTGGGCCCGTGGAATTCCGGATGCGATACGTAGGAGGCCACGTGCGTGGCGCCCGCCGAATGTCCCATCAGGTAGATGCGGTTCGGGTCTGCGCCCAACTCACCGGCTTTGTCGGTGACGAGGCGTATCGCTGCCGCGAGATCCTCGTTGCCGGCCGGCCACGGGAACTGCGGCGCCAGCCGGTATTCGACGTTGACGCCGACCATGCCGTGGCGTGCCGCGAACAGCATGATGTTGTCATAGAAGGGGCTGCCGGGCGGATGCTTGTTGCCGCGGATCATGCCGCCGCCATGCACGAACATCAGTACCGGGCGGCCGCCCCCGCCGGTCTCGGGCACGAAAATGTCGACGACATTGCGTGCATCGCTGCCATACTTCACGTCGCGCGTGACCTTGACGCCCTTATAGGGCTCCTTCTCCTGCAGCGGCGCATAAATCTTCCCGGTGTTCTCGGGGTCGACGACGCGTCCGAGCGCCGCGATCTTCTCGGCGATATCCGACGGCATCTGCGCGAGCGTCACGGTCGGTAACATCAGGCTGGCGCCGAAAAGCGCGGCAGCTGGGAGGAGAGCCATGCGACTCGCCGACTTTCCCGCCGTGCCGATATGATTGCCGCGGGTCTCGTGCAGGGCCGTCTTCAGCCGATCAGTCATAGGCGATACCTCCTGGGGCGCGTAGCCATGTTTCTTGCAGCAAATGTAGCACATCGCGCCTGCCCGAACAGCATGCCGACAGCCTCACAGCCGAGACGCTCTGCGCCGGCGATTGCCGCCTTCCGGGCGGTCGCCGCTCTGCTACAATGCCACTCGGCACAATTCGGGACAGCCGAGCCCGCAAAACGCGAAAGCAAGGGAGGACGTGATGACGGCAAGGCGGCGACCATTCCAGGTAGAGCGGACGCTTTTGGCTGTTGGCATGGCGGCACTCGTCGCGGTGCTCGCGCTGCCGGCACGCGCGCAGGCGCCTGCGGGCATCCCGGGCGTGCTGGCGCCGGGTGTTGCGCCGGAGCTGGTGCAGGAGGGCTACACTTTCACGGAGGGGCCGGTCGGCACGGCGGACGGCGGCCTCTATTTCTCCGATATCCGCGTCAGCAAGACCTACTTCCTGGATCCCGGCGGCAAGATCAGCGCGGTGCGCGAAAATACCAACGGTGCAAATGGGCTGGCCCTCACCAAGGACGGCGAACTCCTGTTTGCGGAAGGCGACGGCAAGCGCATCACCAAGCGTAACCGCGACGGCAGCATCACGACGCTCACCGAAGGCCCGCCGGGGGCGCCGCTGCTCGCGCCGAACGACCTGATCGTGGATTCGAAGGGCGGCATCTATTTCACGGATCCGGGCCCACGGCCGGTGGTACAGGGCCGACCGACCTATGTGTATTATCTGCCGGCCGGCGCAAAGGTGCCCATCCTGATCGACGGCGCTGTGCCGCGGCCCAACGGCCTGACGCTCACGAATGACGGCAAGACGCTCATCGTCGACGACACGCTCAATCCGACGGTGTTTGCCTACGACGTGCAGCCCGATGGCAGCGTGAAGAATAAGCGCGCGCTTCTGCAACTGCGCGACATTCCGGCCGGCTCCGAAAGCGGCGCCGACGGCCTGGCAATCGACCGCGATGACCGGCTCTACATCACGACGGTCGCGGGCGTTCAGGTGTTCGACATCAAGGGCCAGTATCTCGGGACCATCAAGGCCGGCCGCCAGGCCGCCAACGTGGCATTCGGCGGCCCCGACAAGCAGACGCTTTACCTGACGGCGCGGGAGGGACTCTATCGGGTCAAGACGCTCGCCAAGGGACCGGACCGCCTGGGCAAGTAACGGATGTTGGGGCGACACTTGTGGTCGCCCTGTCGCGGAATTTTAAGATTGGCTCGTTGAGGGGCGACCACAAGGATTCGCCTCTACACTCGCAGGGAGGGAATCATGGTCCGCACCGGACACGGGCTTCGCAACATCCTCATGACGTCGTCGGCCTGTCTCACTGCCGTCGGGTTCGTTCTCGCGACGGCCGCAACCGCGCAGGCGCGCGTTGTTCGCATCGCGATCGAGAAGAAAGTCTCGCCGGCGTTCGACGGTGCGAGCTTCGGCAGCGCCGGCCAGTACGAAACGCTCGCCGGGAAGGCATTCGGCGAGCTTGATCCCAACGATCCGCACAACGCCATCATCCAGGACATCAAGCTCGCGCCGCGCAACGCGCGCGGCATGGTGGAATACACCGCGACCTTCCAGATCGCGAAGCCGATCGACATGGCGAAGGCAAGCCGCCTGATGTGGCACGACGTGCCCAACCGCGCCGGCCGCATCACGATCGTGCCGATCGAGCGCGCCAACGGCGACATCGGCCTGTCCAGCGGCTGGCAAGGCGACAATTCGGGCGCGACCGCGCCGGGGCCGAACAACGACTACGTCGTGGTGCCAGTCGCGAAAAATCCGGACGGTTCGCCGATCACCGGCCGCGTGATGGCGCGGATTATGAATGCGTCCGGCAAGGACTCGCGGCCGATGATCATTCACAGCAACCCGATGCCGTATCGGCCGGCGAGCCTTGATACCAAAGAGGCAAGCCTCACGACGCATGCGTCAGAGACGATCGACGGCACCATCGGGGCGACCGCCGAGATCGCGCCTTCCGACTGGGCCTTCGCCAAGTGCAGCGCTGACAATCCGTTTCCCGGGACGCCCGACCCGACCCAGATCTGCGTGAAAAACGGCTTCGATCCGAACCTTCTCTATCAGGTGACGTTCACCGCCAAGGACCCGCCGGTGCTCGGCATCGGCTTTGCGGCATTCCGCGACGTGGGTTCGTTCTTCCGCAACGCCATGCAGGACGATGCCGGGACACCCAATCCGATCGCCGGCGGCGTATCGTGGGCGATCACACGCGGGGTTTCGCAGTCCGGCAATTTCGTGCGCGGCTTTATCCATCTGGGGTTCAACCAGGATGAAGCCGGCCGGCAGGTCTATGACGGCGCATGGCCGATTATCGCGGGCCGGCGGATTGCGCTGAACTATCGATTTGCGCTGCCCGACGGCGTGCTCAAACTCTACGAGGCGGGGAGCGAAGGCCCGCAATGGTGGGGTGACGCGCCGGATCCGGTTCGTGGGCTTCCTGCAGCCGGCATTCTCGATCGCTGCAACGCGAGCCACACCTGCCCGAAGATCATCGAGCATTTCGGCGCCGCGGAAGTGTGGGGCCTCAAGCTCACGCCCGAATGGGTGGGCTCGGCTGGCGACAAGGACCTGCCGCTGCCCGACAATGTGCGGCGCTACTACATCCCGAGCACGCAGCACGGCGGCGGGCAGGGCGGCTTCAACACGGCGGCTCCCGCGGCGCCGGCCTGCCCCAGCTTCGGATGGGGCAGGGGCGCGCTCGCTGGCAATCCGGTGCCGCATACCCAGACTGTGAATGCCATCCGGGCGCACTTCCGCAACTGGGTCATGAAGGATGTGGCGCCGCCGCCGAGCCGCTACCCGACGCTCGCGGGCGGAATGTTGGTCGACGCCACCGCTGAAGCGATGGGTTTCCCGGCTCTGCCGGGCCTGCCGGGGCACGCGCCGACCGGGCTCATCAATCCGGGGCTCGACTAC
>Ga0209060_10003951_pt1 | contig 11980 bp, 12 predicted proteins | sample Coa_R1_8_FD_187155 | JGI IMG/M metagenome (GOLD analysis project Ga0209060, IMG submission 187155) | Surface soil microbial communities from Centralia Pennsylvania, which are recovering from an underground coalmine fire - Coalmine... | ecosystem: Environmental > Terrestrial > Soil >...
TTGGCGGGTTGGAGAAATGACTCTTAGTCGCTCGTGGATTCATGGTACGATGCCGCCTCCTGTTCGTGATTAAAGGAAATGACGGAGGGGGGCCGGGACGGGCAGGATCTGATTAAATAGGCTTCATGCTTCTGCCATTCTTGGCGATTAGTACGAAGCCGTCCTCTTAGCTGCTCGAAACGGTCGGCTCCATAGAAGGAGCTTCGTCGCGCAATGAAATAAACTTGTGGGCAGTCGGTTGACCGGCCGAAGAAGTTCTCGAGAAAGACACGACTCTTAGCGAGCAATGGGACGAGATTACTTCACGCCAGCGCTTCCGATTTCCAAGTTTCCCAACTGGACATTCGGCTCACGTCAATGGCAGATCAGCAGTTTGGCGGTTTTAGGGCCAAGTGGCGACGTACTCTCCGATAAGGCAACACCGTCCACCGAGGGCAAACCACCTCGATCACTTCGGAGTAGTGGGGCGATAATGGTTCGTACGCTATGCCCAGGGTTTGGTTCATCATTCCGCCGTACAGAAAATTCGCCGACCGCGTGATCGGAAGCTCTCGTTTCGGGCAGGACCAGGAAACGAAAGAGTTTATCGAATCAGTTTTGGCTAGCGCGGAAAGGCGCAAGCAGCAGACCGAGCCTGGACAAAAGTTCTGGCGAGCTCAGTTGGGGCATGACGACATCGTAAGCGTCCCTGATGCCAACGGCGAATGGGCTTATGATTCGATACGGCCGCACACCCCGGAGCGAATGACGCCCTCATCGAGGTTCGTGAAGAATGGTAGAGCGAATCCAGCGGGAATTGCATACTGGTACGGTGCTACGGACCCAGAAACCGCGGTTGCGGAGATGCGGCCATGGCAAGGCGCGGTACTCACTGTTGTGGAGCTCAAGGCAACCCGTAACCTACAGTTCGTTGATTACGCTTGCAATAGCCCGGATTCGAGCAGGGAACAGAATGTATGGAACTCGATCGGTGAAGCATTCTCCCGACCAGTCGCACCGGAAACCATCGATGTTGTACGTGCCAACCCAGATGCTTGCAGAGGCTTTCAGAATAAAGGGCTTTGACGGCATTCAGTACAAGAGCCACCTGGGCGATGGTATGAATATCGTAGTATTCGACCTGTCCGCTCTCGCGATAGGGAAACGTCAGCTATGGACAGCAGAGCGTGTGGGTTACGAGCTTAAGTGTCACGGTGATGAAATGGAGAAATGTTAGTTCATCGGCTCATCGGGAGCGGAAACGCCTTGAGTTGAATCCGATTGTCGTAGCTGTTGTGCCTCAGTGGACACCTGAAATCCGGCCATACGTGGACACTGAAAATACGGCCAACGGAAGCGAAGCATTCAACGGGCCCTGCCGGACGCATCGCCATCGGATTTCGCCGGATCGAGCGAAGCAGCCATTCTGGCGCCAAAGCGTTAAATCCCAGGGGCTTGGGGACAGAGTCCCCAACTTCTAAGCTGCCGTCTTCCAAATGTGTTTCGCAGAGTTCAACTCCGCCTCCGCTCTGCGTTTTCATTGGCCGGATTCTTGGTGTCCACGTGTGGCCGCATTGGGGTGTCCGCCGAGGGTTGTGGTCCACTTGGCCGCGTCGGCTATGGTGATTTGTGCATCTCATGGTCTCCAAACGCGAGATCACTCCTTGGGAAACCGCCGTCCATTCCGGTTGCTTAGCCTGTCATTGCGAATTGAAAACGATGATGTGACCGGCGTTTGCCGAGGCGCATCCGAACCCCGAAAAGAGCAACCGCCTCCCAGCAGTCACCGAGTAGCGCGTGATCCACTCGAAGCACCGGGAGGGCGCTGGCAGATCCGCGAGATGGCAACTCCTTGCTCAGTTGACGCATGGCTTCAATTGAATCGACATTTCTTTGAGAAATTCTTCCACTCGGTTTGGAGCCGCCACCAAACTCGGCGGCCGCGATAAAATCGTCAAATGCCAGATGTTCAAGTCATAATTGTTGTCGCGCTGATGGGCATTAAGGATGGGTTACATGAGCCCGAAACGCGTGCGCGGATCAAACAGGCAAAACTGGAAGCAGAGAAATATGACCGACCAGTGCTCTTCCTGTGCGGTGGTTACACGGGTAGTCCCAACGACCCCGCAGAAAGCACGCTTGCCGAGAAGATGATTCGTGACGAGGGACTAGCCGACGCCTTCGGGCAGATTTATATAGAAGCATCGTCGCATGTGAGCCTTGAGAACGCAACATACGTCGTCCGCGCAATTAATCGTCTCCTCGAACCCGCGCGGTTGCGGATTATCATTGCAGTCTCCTCTGCGCGGCATATTCGGTTTTTCGATCAAATGCGAATGGCGATTGACTTCAGCAGTGAGTCGCCTTGCAACCTGTTCATGACCTCTCAAGCTGAGTACCACAAGGAGAAGTTCCACAGAGAGGTCATGGACGAGCTGAAGGGCGTGCCGAATGGACGGATAGCCTCGGGCGAAAAAGTGCGATTACAAGAAAGGCCTTTTACGTATGTCAAGCTCGTCAAAGAGGGCAAGGTGCCAGCCGATTCATTGCGCGTTCTTGTCACGCCATACATGCTTCAGATCGTGTTCGTCCAGGAGTTGCTTCGTCGGTGCCGTGATTCCAATCTCGATGTCCGAGTCGGAGTCACAGGTCGGTCGGCGATTCCCGGGATTCTTCTCGATCCCGACGCAGACGTGGATGTAATCCTGTCAGGTAAGATCAATGACGAGCCGCAGAATCCTGCGATCCGTTTCATTCATCTGGCCGTTGATCGACTTGGAATCCTCAAGAATGCAGAATTCAGAACGAAGCATCCGCGACTTCGCAAATCGGGTGTGGAACTGTTGGAGAAGGCTCTCGAAGCTGGCGATTTGGTGTGGCCGCTAAACGGGATTTTCTCCGAACTACTTGAAAAGACCGTTGGCAGACGGGAACAACGACCAGACAAGGCAATCCTGGTGGACTCGATGCAGGTTGGCGTGGAAGTAGTTGCTGCGAACCTTGTACCTGCCTGTATGCTGATCTCGGAGCCCTGGAGGCGGGTTGCGCCGAAAGCTAGCTATCGCAAACTGACGAGTTATCCGTTTACCATATTGCTGGGGTGCTTTCTACGTCGCGACGAACCAGGACTCAGCGCGAGAGCATCGCAGGTTGCAAAGTTCAAAGAAATCGTCACAGCGTATGAGACGCGATGATCTCGTCGGGTCTGCCTCATGTATCACGTTAGAACTCAATCCGAACCGGCCCGGCCCCAGACTAATCTTTCACAGCGTCGGATTCTGCCGGGCCGCTTCCGATTTGAGTTCTAACGTGACCCGCCCAGAATTAACCAGACGGGACATCTTAGAGCAGTGTCTCGAAATAGACAGAACTGGCAGGCCTTTAAATGTCAAGTACCCGTCGGGGCATCGTGCGATGACACAGACCGTTCGTGCCTGCTACAGAAACCCTGCCCGACGTCTGGTTCGAATCGCCGTCGTACAGGCCGATCCCGTTAGGCAATGCGCGATAATTAGGCTTATGGCTTGTCAGGACACCTTGGCAATCCCAGAAGGTTAATATCCCTTCATAGATGGGACGCACATTATCTCAGGCTCTTAAGACCCGTCGCAATGGGATCGAGGGCGTGCCATGTTAAATCCGATTACCATCAAGATCGTCGAGGATGACCAACGACACGCTGGGGACGTAGTTCGGATGCTCCTTTCGGAATTTCCCGAGGCTCACGTGGAGGTCATTCGAACCGAGTCACAGTTCCGATCAGAGTTGCATTCTCTTCAAAACAACCCTCCGGATTTGATTATTCTCGACATGATGTTGCGGTGGTCTGACCCCACCATTCCGCCGGGCGCAGCCACTTCGCCAGAAGGCGGTTTCGAAAAGGCTGGACTTCGCTGTTTTCAGCTTCTTCAGAGCGACGTCAGGACGAAAAGCCTGCCCGTGATATTTGTCACGGCCTTAAGCGAACGCGCGCTTGTAAGTTCCATTGGAGCTTACCCCCCAGTAATCGAGAAGCGTTCGATGAATCGCAGTCAATTGGGTACCTTAGTACGGAGTCTTCTGGCCGTTCGGCAGGAGTCTCAATCTGCGGACCCGGAAACGACGAGGCTGCGATCGGGCATTTTCATCAGTTACAGCCACCAAGATAGTCGATGGCTCCGGGAGCTTGAGGTAACGTTACGCCCGCACGTGCGCGCGGGAGATCTGCAATACTTTTCGGATCGGGATTTGAAGCCCGGAGAGTTGTGGCAGGAATTGATAATGCGCGAATTGAACCAAGCTAGGATCGCCGTTCTGCTGGTGAGTCGGTACTTCATGTCATCTGATTTCATTGCACGTTTTGAATTACCGGCGATCCTTGATGCAACGACTAAGGACGGATTGGTTGTATTTTGGATTGCAGTATCGGCGAGCGCGTATAAAGAATCTCTAATCGCAAACTTTACGTGTGCGAATAGGCCCGAGAAGCCGCTTGACAGGCTCTCGCGAGCGCATGCCAGCCAGGAGCTTGTCCTCATCGCTGAGAAACTCGCACACGCGTACCGTGGGACGGATGCTTGAAGCTTATGGACCGACTAGGCACCCCAGGAGTCATAAGGCCAGACGAAGCGACGCGCGCGTGGTTTAGTGAATTCTGCGGTGTCGTGCCGACCGATATCGAGATCGGTAGCCGAGCAGCAACCTTCCTCTGTGCGCTAGCCAGTTCATCACCGGCAGGACGCTTCATTGGTGTCGAGATTAATGCTGACGCGTGCGCCAAAGCGGCGACGCGAGCTCTCCGCTCAAATGTTAAGAATATACGCATCGTGCAGATGGAGGGATACCGCTTCTTGAGCTCAGTGGTACCAGATGAATCTGTTCTCAGCATTCACATCTACTTTCCAACCCCGTTCCCTGAAAGCATCGGTCTGAAACGTCGCCTTGTTAACTTAGATTTCATGGACGAAGCTAGACGCATTCTGGTACCCGGAGGCAACCTCCGAATCGCAACGGACCAGCAGGATTACTTCGCTGAATGTTGCATGGCGGTCAATTTGGCATACTGGTGGCCAGTCGAGTGGCATCCCTTCAGCCTTGGCCTGCGTTCGGGTCTTCTGATCGGCTCTCCCTGCGAAATAAAATACAGGATCGAGGAACGAGCAGCAGTCAGCTATCTGCAAATAGTACGCAAACGATAACAAGTTCTAATCTGCTAGCGGCAGTACGACCGTTGCCGTCGTGGTGAACTCGCTCCCACGTGGATGGCTCCGCCGAGAATCAAGTTCAAGTTCGCCGCCATTGGCCTTCACGACTTGGTGGGCATTCCAAAGACCCCATCCTGTTCCCTCAATCCCTGCGGCGATTGCGTGCCTTCCCCGATAGTTCTCTTGAAATACCAACTCCAATTCGTCCGGATCGATCGGTATACCCCAACTCTCGATTGTTATAAAGGCATCGCGAAGGTGCCCGAATACCCGAACGTCGATCCAGAGCTTTGGGGCATAGCCCGTGTACTTGATGGCATTTTTCAATAGTTCTGCCATTACTCCAATGATCTCCTCGGTGCGAATCATGACTACCGCGTGCGGTGTTCGATACAAAGGGCGCAGTTCTATGCTTCGTCTGCTCGCAAGCGGAGAGACGACGGCCAACGCCCTATCGACGAGATCTGTGACCCTGGCAGAGGTCTGCCCGTCGGTTGACCATGCAGGGCCGGCACGGCCCCTGCGGTGGAGGTTTCGGGCGACTCGGTCCATACTTTCGATCAGTTCAATGGAGTTATGCACCTCATAAATGCAGCAAACACGTTGGATGTCCTGCGCCGCCCGAAGCGCGCTTTTGAAGACTTCGCGATTGTATTTTATCTGGGCATTCTTTAGCTCAAGAATTAGCTTTTCCAGGCTCTCGCGAACAGCGGTGGCATAGGCATCAAGAGCATCCGGTATGTGAATGAAAGGAAAATCGCGATCGTAGCGTTGAAGTTTCAACGCCAGCATGCTGATTAGGTCCAGCGGCGACTGTGGTAGATCGCCTCGCTCGCGAAGCGACGCGATGGCGACGAGATTAGATGCCAATGCGGCGGCCAGGGGGCCGAAAATCTTCTGAATTTCCGTGGCGCCGATATTCTCGAGTCCGGAAAAGGCATCATCCCCCAGGAAACGCAGTACCTGCGAGAGTCGGCGCCTAATCGAGACGAGATTTGTTGCGTGAATATGCAAAAAAGGTATGAACTCTGCTGGAGCGCTGTCTCGCTGTTCTTCGGGTGCCGGGTCAGGATGCATGCCTAAACATACGATATTACAGCTGCCCTTCCGGATTCCGACTCGAAACGCCTCGGAGTCTGTGCCGAAAATGCAATTGAGAATCTTCCGAGTCCGGAAGTCTCGCGAGATGTTTTTTCGAGGTAGTTCCCGCTGGCGACGAGACCGTCGCGGGATGGATGAGGTGCGGCTAGGAAAGGTGTGGGAACGTTAATAAAGAGTGCCGTGAAAACGGCGACTTCAGCTCTGAGGGGATTGTCGGCCACTCGGAGAATGGTCGCCTGTTTTGGGCTTCCGTTCGGCTGTCGGTCCTGGCAAGTCGCCGTCCATTCCTTCATCCTGGGGGGATGTGATCGCCGTTTCACGGACTATAGAATGTTCTCAGTTGCTCGACGGCGACTAACTGGACTGGTCGTCATGAGCGACCGGACGACCGTGTTCGCGGAGCCGACACGCGGCACGAAGGTCTAAATATTCGCTGTAACACGGTGCACAGTGAATGACGTGTTTCCAGTCTTGATCGCTGTCGATTTCCTCGTGTCGGGCGGATCGAGCTGCAAGGTCTTGCAGAACCTCGGTTCCGGGACAACCATGGCGTTGTGGGTTGGGGTACGAGATTTGTACCGCTTTTTGGTACTCGCGTTGGAGGCGTTCCCATTGCTGTTGCGGAGTTTCGCCCTTCATGTTCGCGAAGTCATTATGGCATATGCCACCTAACCAAAACTTCAGCGCTAAGCTTCGTTTCGGAAGTTGCGGTTGATCCATCGCCAGAATCGCCTCTTTAGCGCTTCGGCGTTCGAGTCATTCACCCGCGCGGCGATTTCGTCCCAACCGTACCCTTCGCGCAGCATCTTGAAAGCCTCTCGGAAATCCTCGCGACGCTCCATACGTATCCGGCGTTCGACGAGATCCACCAGCAGGTCTCGCTCATAGCTCTCCTCCCACCCCGTACCGCCAGCGCGCTTTCTATAAAGACGTCGTTCGAGGGAGCTCACCTTCAGTTGAACAGTGTGCGACCTGCGCCACGGGGACCCGCCCATGGCCAAATGGCGCGCTTCCCACTCTGCACGTGTCAGCACCCGGCGCCACGGTAGGAAGCCGGCATTTTCGCCATGTCGCTCCCATAGTTTGTGCACGGTAGCCTCGGCCAACTCCGAAACGCGGTGAACGTCCCCGAGTCTATACCGCGCAATGCCGCGAAGCTGGTCCTGGATCGGAACAACGCCTTTCTCGAACCAGACTCGCGCAATCTCACTTCCATGACGGTCCATGGAAGCGATGCAAATTGGCGTGATCGCTCTCTGCTGGTCGTCTGACAGCTGGTCGTAATCGAACGGGATGATAACAAAGCCCATAGTCGTGATCCCTCGCCCATGCGGACCGAGAGTCTCTCTATAAATAAGGAGGATTTGGAACCCCAAAACCCACCCGAAAATTCACCCCACGGGCCTCTTTTCGCGACGCGTGAACTTTTTCTTTGTCAAGTACCAATTTTTGGGTGAGATTTACCGGTCTCAAATCCTCCTTAGTATTTGGGGAAGTGTTTTAACCAGATTCCGGCACCCTCGATGGACCAGCAGGACGACGCACAGAAAAAATACTGGATTCGGCACCGGGATAGTCTCGGCAACGCAGTCGATCATCGGCTGATCGAAGCAGCACACCGTATATGGGAGGAGGCTCGACTGAGGGTGATTCGCTATCTCGCGGAGGACACTGAGGCACCAGAGATTCTTGAAGGCGCCGGTGACTCTGCCTCTCGCGCTATGGACACCCCCAAGTCCATCGAGTTTTTCGAACATTATCTCTTAACGTCAGTTACGCGGGAAGCCATTCGCCGCCGCAAGAGAAATCAACGCGTCGAGTGTGTCGAAAGGAAGGATCTTGAGCGACTCGCGGGCGCGGTGTCCATGGACGTGGAACGGCAACTCGATGACGCAAAGCTGATCGAGCTCTTTCGCGCGTGTTTGGACGCGCGCGGCAGGGCAATGTACGATATGCGTGTTCTGGATTTCGATTGGCGATGGATAGCTAAGCTTACCGGATACGCCGGCGTTCGCAGCGCCCAGGTCCAGTTCTCCAAGAAGTGCGATAGAGCCTTGGAACGGTTCCGGGCTCTCCACGGTTCACGTTTGAAGCCGCAGTCGAGCGAATGAATGCAAACTGCATCGAATGAATCCGATGACCGAATCTAATCGCTCCGCGTCCTCCACGTTGGTGAGAGACGTTATTGCTCTGGGCAAGAAATATGCCGGGGCTGGCTTTCCGAATCCCAACCGCGTGGGTTGCCCGAACAGTTCGACCTTGCGCGCGATGGCGTATCGAGATCGGCGCCTTAGGCTGCAAGACATTCCCGCAGCCCACATCGTTAGATGTTCGCGCTGCTTCCAAGAGTACGAGGAGTTCCGCCGCATGGTGCTCATTGTCCGCCGGATTCAGATCACGGCAGCTTCTCTTGCAGTGGCTGCCATGATATTCCTGACGGCACGATTTGCATGGAACCACGCCCACCGCAGCGGTGAACCATCGCTGGCGGCGATAACGCGAACACCCCATATCGCGCCGTTTCCGCTTAAGGTAGATTTGGCTTCCTTCTCGCCAAATCGTGGCGACGCTAGCGACCACTCCGAGAAGAAAGTGCGTCTCCCGCAGAAACTGTTAAGAGTTGACTTCATTCTGCCCCTTGGGATGGAACCCGGCGAATATGAAATTCGATTGCAGGACTCCAAGGGAACCGTATTCATTGACAAGCGCGCGCCAGGGCGTATGAACGACGGCGTTACTTCGGTAACGACGGATATCGACCTCGCTGGTGCAATGCGAGGCGGCCTTACCTTGATTATTCGGGCGCCCGGCATGGACTGGCGGAGATTCCCGGCGGTCGTTGAGTGAGACAAGGGCACTTGATGCGGTTTAACCTTCTCGGTCGAATGGCGTTTCTGATCGCTTGTAGTTCATTTGTAGAAGCTCAGCAGCCGCAGCCACAAGAACTGCTTTCCCACGCGCTTCACCTCGCTGACCTCTACAACTGGGAGGATGCTGGCCCAGAATTCGCGGAAGCAGAACATCTTTTTGTTGAGGCAGGCGATCAACGGAACGCCCTGTATGCAAAGCTGGGCCGAATTCGGTCACATATTGACCGTGACCAGCAAACACTTCCGGCGGTCGCCGCGGAGCTTTCGGAGGAGTTGGAAGACGACCCCCTCCTCCAGAATGACAAAGAGCTCCGCATGTTCTGCCTTATCGTCAAAGGCGACATAGACGGCGAGATCAATACCGGATCAATGAAGCAGGATTGGACACAAGTTCAGACACTCGCGCAGGACCAGGGCAACACGAAGTGGCCGCATCGGGCACTCGCGCAGCTAGGTATCGCAGCATTCTACGATGGCGATCTCGAAGCAGCTCGCAAGGACGTCGGCGCGGCGCTAGCCGCTGCAACAAAAGCCGGCGATGTCGGCGGCCAGATGAGAATTTTGATGATCGCCGCAACTGGCCTGAACGAGGCCAAAATGTATCAGCAGGCGCTTGCGTTCGTTGACAATTCAATCAAACTCGCGAGCGGCACTCCAGAAACTGGTTACCAGTTTCCCGCCCAAGAACTTCGCATAAACGTATTGATCGCCTTGAAGCAGCTCGATACCGCTCAGCGGTTAGATCAGGAAGCTCTGACACGTGCGCGAGAGGCTCACAAGCCCATACATGAAGCTGCGTTGTACGGGCTGGCTGCCACCATCGCTGAAGCTCGAAACGATCGTGAGGCTGCATTGGGAGCCCTTCAGCAGGCGATAAGTCTTGGCGAATCCACCGGCCTAACGCGGATGCTCGCCGGAATCTACGCCCGAGCGGCTGATATTTACAAAGTGAGTGGCGACCTCGACAACGCGGAACGCTTCGCCGACTTTTCGTCCGCATCTACACAAGCCAGTGGTGACCTGTGGGCTGTTCCTCAGCATTTGCAAATACTGGCCGAACTTCAGATTGCCCGCGGCAGGTATGAAGAAGCCGACCGGACGTACGACCGAGCAGAGGCATTCCTCGACTCCATGATAGGCAGCAGCGCAACACTACTCGAACAGACGTCCGTGATCACGGCATCGAGCCAGATCTATTCTCAACATTTCGCGCTGATCGCTACCCATCTTAATGACCCACGGAAAGGCTACAACATTATCGAGCAGGTTCGGGGACGCGCGGCTGCCCAGCTGCTGGTGTCGGGATTGGCTACTCCGCCACGAGCGAATACCGCCGACCGGGCGATCTCTCGATTGCGGCTCAAGCTAACGGATGCCCGATCGACAGCAGAAGTGCTGAGCCTCCGCGATCAAATCTTTTTGAAGGAACAGGAGCGCTGGATAACGCCGGGTTCAACCGTGCTCAAGACCAAGCCACGTGAGACAGTCAGCTTGGAACAAATTCGCCAAGCTTTGCCGCCTTCTGCAGTTCTCCTGGAATTCGTAATGGCTAATCCGAACTCCTATTGCCTTACGGTCTCTCGCAGTGGATTTCGCATCGTGAGCCTGGGTAGCAGGGAGCAGATCGAGAAACTGGTCGCGTCTTATCTCAAGGTTGTAAAAGCCAAGCTCCCCGCTGTCCAAGAAGCACACAGCCTGTACGACGCTCTGCTGCGCCCGATCCGCGAGACTTCCCAGAAAGGCACGTTCATTATTGTTCCCGATGGCCAACTGCATCTAGTTCCGTTCGATGGACTCAAAGACGCAACAGGCCGCTATGTGGTCGAAACTCGAACGGTCGTGTACTCACCGTCGGCAAACAGCTTTTACCTTTTGGCCGAGCAGAACCGCCCGCAACAGGATCGCAAGGCGCTGCTCGCGATTGGAGGAGTTCCTTACTCTCGAAGTCCCATGAATAGGACTGGACTCACGCGCGGGTTCAGTCGAAGTGGGTTTGCAGATCTCCCGTCGTCAGCCGACGAGGTTCGGATAGCGGCGGCCGCGTTTCTTGGGCAGAAAGTCGACTTGCTAATGGGAGCATCTGCAACCGAAGCCGCGTTCAAAGCCGCAAGCTTGAACGAATACCGTGTTATTCATTTGGCTGTCCATGCGTACGCAGACTCCACGTTTCCAGACCGGGCGGCTTTAGTGCTATTGAGCGATCCGGCAGCTGGCGAAGATGGATTTCTGCAGGCGTCGGAAATTACCCAAATGCGTTTTCCGTCCGACCTCGTGGTACTTTCGGCATGCGATACCGCCGTTGGTCCACTCCAAGGGCAGGATGGCATTGCGAACCTTTCAAGAGCATTCCTCGAAGCTGGTGCCCGGAGCGTCATATCGACCCTATGGGCGATTGATGACGATTCGTCCTTGTTTCTCATGAAACGGTTCTATGCACACCTGTCCGCGAATCAGTCCGCAGCAACGGCTCTGACCGGCGCCAAACGAGACATGCTGCGAACGTTTGGAGGAAAGGCGCTTCCATACCAGTGGGCCGGCTTCACAATCGAAGGTGGGGCAGATCGGCAAACATCGTTGAATGAGAGCCACAAACAAAAATGACCCTTGATTCGAAAAAGCGCACTAAGATTCTGCGAGCCATAAAGAAGTTAGTGCTCGCGCACCACATCAATGTTGCTGGAATTGATTACGGTGCCTGGACCGAGCATGTCGATCAACTAACGGCGGAATTACTCGCTGGGGACGTAGCTAGCTTTGAGCAAGGGGTGCGTGAGCTTCTCACAGAACTCAAAACCAGCCATACAGTCTTTTATCATTCGCTTCCCACAGAATTGTTGCCGCAGCATA
>Ga0209060_10003955_pt1 | contig 11967 bp, 10 predicted proteins | sample Coa_R1_8_FD_187155 | JGI IMG/M metagenome (GOLD analysis project Ga0209060, IMG submission 187155) | Surface soil microbial communities from Centralia Pennsylvania, which are recovering from an underground coalmine fire - Coalmine... | ecosystem: Environmental > Terrestrial > Soil >...
GCGTCACCCGCGAGCAGGTCATGGCGAAGGTACACAAGATCCTCGCCGGTTACCCGCAGGCGTCGGTGACCGAGTTGAACTTCAATCCGCCTTCCTATTGCTCGCCCGACGGCGCCATGGTCGGCATCATCCAGAAAAACGTCCAGACGCTACGCGGCTTCAAGCCGGCGCCCATCGTCAGCCTTGGCGGCACCGATGCCCGACTCTGGCGCTATCGCGACATCCCGGCCTATGTTTATGGGCCATTTCCCTACGGCATGGGTTCGGCCGACGAGCATGTGGAGCTGGAGGAATTCCTCCACATTGTCAGGGTGCATGTGCTGTCGGCCTACGACTATCTGATGGCGGAGTGAGGATCGCCAGGTCGTCCGCGGGCTGGGTTAGCTCCCGTCAGCCTGTGCGCTCTCATTGTTTGACATGTGGGCTATCTCCTCCAGCACCTGGCCCACTGTGGAGCATCTGAGAAAGAGATCGATTTCAACATCTTTGCCCAGCACCTCCCCAAGTTCGGCAGCGAGCACGACGGCATCGGGCGATTGCAGCCCGATGGCCTCGAAGGTCCGTGTTGCATCGATCTCGACCACTGGAATCCCGGTATATTCCGACAACCGACCGATGATGAAATTGCTCAAGCTCGCCGTCATGGTTCAGACAAACTCCATCGGCATCGTTTCGCAGGCCCGGACCGAAGCAGAGTTGCGCGCAACGGGCTGTCCGCAAAGTTTAAGTCGCGGTGCGTCGGCGAGAGCCGACAACGCAGAATGCACAAGGCTGCGCCCAATTCTGAGCCCAACGCAAACATGGGCGCTAGTTCCGAAAGACAGACCGATACCACACGCGCGTTTCCCGATCTTATGGGGATCTGGACCGCAGAGTGCCATATCATGATTGGCCGCCACGAGCGCAAACACGACATGCTCGCCGCGTCGAATATGTACGCCGCCGATTTCGATATCGTCGGTGAAGCGGCGCCTCACGGCCACGACGGGGCTCACGTGCCGGATCACGTCATCGGAGACTTCGGGCCAAGCTTTTTGATCGATGTTGCAGCCACTCTCCGACAACAGTTCATAGACACCGTACGCAATGGCACCGGCAATCGTGTCGCTTCCGGCCGCGATGAGGATGGCAAGCGTCCTCGCTATCGCATCGACCTGGCTGTCATCCTCGGCCACCGGCGTAATCGCCGCCAAAAGGCGAATGAGGGTCGGCGCTTCCGATTGAAGGCACCGTTGCACGTGGTGCGCCAGTATCTCGTGATTATCGGCCAAAACGCGGGAGAGCTGGCGATATTTTTCAATGGTCTTCGGAATTTCGAAAATCGCCGACAATTCGCGGGCATTGCGCAGGGCCTCACGCTTGTCCGGGTCAATATCGAGCACTTGAAAGAGGGACTCTGTATAAAGCGTATTCGCGAAATCCCGAGCGAGGTCCAATCCTCCCCGTCTCGCTGCTTCTTCCACGCGGCTTTGCGCGACCCGGCTGGCGAGACTCTCGATCTCGGCGAATAGCCTCTTGGCAATGTCGTTCGTCGCCTCGTGCATGCGTTTATGGTCGGTTCCGCCCAGCCAGAACGGAAAGTACCGTAGCGTCTTCAGGACCGCCTCGCTATCTATGCCTGCGATGCCGTCGAGCTTCCGCCAGAGCTCCGTGTTCGAAACCTCCCTCGCCGTCGGATGTCTGATCAACTTCGCGGCCTCTGCGTGCCCCGTCGCCAGCCAAGCTCGCAGGTGCGGCGCCCATTGAACATGACCTTCGCTCCGGATCGCGTCGAAAATGGATGCGTGCGAGAGGGGAAGCGGCTCCAGGAGAAGATCGGGATCTTGCTCGATTGCTGCCTTGGTCATGTCAGCGGCACCTTGCCCGAAGCGTCGATGGCATCGATCACGGCCGCAACCTCACGCCGGCGCACCTTGCCGCTGGTCGTCCGGGGCAGCTTGCCTGCGGCCAGAAAAACGACCCGGGCCGGTACGATGCCGGTCGCTGCCGCAACCGCGACGTTGATGCGTCCCCTGAGATCCGATGTTTGGTCGGGCGACCGCGACAATTCGACGGCGACGCACAGCTTTTCCGTACCCGCCTCGCTGACGCCAATGGCGGCAACGCCCCCCGGCACGATGCAATCGCTCAATGGAAGGACAGCCTGCTCCGCGTCCTCCGGGTGGACGTTCTGACCGTTGACTATGACGAGGTCCTTGATCCGTCCGCTGACATAGAGGTCGCCGCCCATCATGAAGCCGAGGTCCCCCGTCCCGAGATAGGTCGGCGTGGCGCCGCGCATTGAATCCAATCCGACCCGTCCGACCGATGGGCCCGCGATGCAGATCTCCCCGGTAATGCCTTCCGGCAATGCCACGCCCTGCGGGTCGCGAATGGAAACGGTACACCCTCTCGGCTTGCCGCAAGATACCACACGCTTTCCATCGACTTGCAGGCTTTGCGGCCCGCCAGTTCCATAGCTCGTGGAAACGAGCACCGTCGCTTCCGCCAGGCCATAGCTCGGCGACAAAGCCTCCTTACGAAATCCAAACCGAGAAAAGACCTGGCAGAAGCGTTCCATCGTTGCCGCAGAGACGGGCTCCCCGCCGCAGAGCGCCATTTCAAGCGTGGCGAGGTTCATGTCCGGATCGCCTCCCGCAGCAGCCATGGCACGGCAGCACATCTCATAAGCGAAATTTGGCGCACATGTTGCCGTTGCACGATATTTGCTCACGGCCTGCAGCCAGCGTATCGGTTTCTGAAGAAATGACAACGAATCGAGAAGAACCGACGTGCAGCCGGCCATGAAAGGGCAGAGAACATGCCCGACGAGTCCCATGTCGTGATGGAGGGGAAGCCACGACACGCCGATCGATCTGGGACTGAGTTGGAACGCGTCGACAGCGGTGCGGCAATTGGCAAACAGGTTTCCGTGGCTAAGGCAGACCCCTTTTGGGTCGCCCGTCGTGCCCGAAGAATACTGGATCAGGGCTAGGTCGTCTGATCCGACGCCATGTCCATCAAAGGAAGCATCGGTCGCGCCATCCCGCCAGCCTTCGCCGTCGTCCAGCACGATGATTTCAGCTCCAGCAGCGCCGGCGAGATTGCGCAGCCACGGCTGCCCGGCCAGATGCGACGAGGCCAAGATGGCGTCGGGGCGGACATTGTCGCAGATCGCTCGTATGCGCGGCGCGGTGCGGGGATTGAACGGCAACGGGGCGGGCACGGCAACGGTACCGGAGAGCAGGCATCCCGCAAGGGCGCTGACAAACACCTCCGCCTCGCACAGAAGGAGCAGACGCGCGTGCTCCGTGCCTTGGCCGGTGAGTTTGCGCGCGACAAAGCAGGCACGGGAATGGAGTTCTCCCCAGGTCAGAGTCACCGGCTCCGCGCTCCCTCGTCCGACAAACACGAAGGCGCTTGCGGAGGGTTGTTGTTCGGCGTGGGTCCGCAGAAAGCCGCCGAGGTTGGCGAAGCCGTCCATCAGCCCGCGGAACCGCGGTTGTCCGGCCCCTCCGGCAATTCGAGAAATCGCCGCAGCACCGGCATGAACCGTCCCTGTGCAAGCAGAAGGGAAGCAACGTCGTGAATCTTGCCGGGCACTGCCTCGACATCGACGTTCGGAAGCCCCGCCAGATGCATGGCCTGCAGCCGATCGACGCCCTGCTCCTCGGCGTGGAACAGCTTGATGCGCATGGCTCCTTTCTGCGCGGCGACCTGGGGATAGGTGTCGATCATGAACCTCGGGACCCGTTCAAACAATTCCCGGCGGCCATAGTACCGCATCCGCGGCAGCGGAGACTTCGGCGACAAGTCGGTGTGGATGCTAAGTCCCAGGAACGCACGGGCTCCCAGGTTCAAGGCGTATACGAGCCCCCCGAAGCCGCCCGCCGACGATCCCATGACATAAAGTTCAGGCTGGCCCAGTTCCTTCTTGAGCCGGCGCAGCCGGTCGATTGTCGTATCGTACGATCCCCCCAGGCTTTTCACGCCATTGAGAAACAGCAAATCCTCGGAATCGCGCAGGAACACCGTGGACAAAGGCAGTCTGCGCAGGTAGGCCCAAAGCACGTTCAGGGATATGAAGAAGTTGTCACCCGCGCCTGGAAGCACGATGAGCAGTTTGGTCGCGCCACGGCGCTCGTAAACGAGGCTGTCGTGCCGGCCCTGCAGGATTTGATTGGGCGCGACACCCGACGAGACAAGAGCACTGAGTTCCCCGACGAGCCTGCTGTTCTTCAGGAAACCGATGACGCGACGGGCGCGAAAGATGTGGCTGAGCGGCAGATCCGCCACCCCCGTCCTTGTGAGAAGCGCCGAGGCCTCCTCGATCAGTCCCCAACTCGCCAGCTGCTCGGCGGCGCTCCCGATCGCCACAGGTCCGGCACCTGGCTCATAGCCGGCCGATATCAAGGCCTGGGACTTCGCCGGCAAGTCCCTTATGGACTCGAGGGGCGGCGGGGTTACGGCGTTCGCGCTCATTGATCAGTGTTCTAGCATGCCGTCATTGCCCAATGGGCATCCACCAGGAGCCCCGCTTCCTCGGCTTGATTCTGGTGCGTCGGGCGGAAATCGGCAAGCCCGGGCCGTTTTAACGGGACCCTCTGGGGCCGCTCCGCGGAGCGGCCCCAGAGGGTATCGGCCGCCCACCGAAGGCGTCCTCAGCCAGCCGCCCTACTGCGCGAGAACGCCGCCGTCGACCGGCAGGGTATGGCCGGTCACCATGGCCGAGGCCGGGCTCGCCAGGAACAGGACCGCGCCCACCACGTCCGACGGCTCGGCCAGACGGCCAAGCGGCGTCATCGCGCTTAACCTGGCGACCAGCGCCGGCCGGGCCAGCAAGCCCTTGATGAAATCGGTTCGCACCCAGGTGGGTGCTACGGCATTGACCCGGATGCCGGCCTTGGCCCATTCGAGGGCGAGGGCGCGGGTCATGTTCACGATCGCCCCCTTGGTCGCCTGGTAGGAGATGTCGGTGAACGACCTGCTGCCGACCAGTCCCGCGACGGAGGCCATGTTGACGACGCTGCCGCCGCGGCCGGCGATCATCAGCCGCGCTGCGGTCCTGGCGCAGAGAAACACGCCGGTCATGTTGACGGCGACCACTTTTTCCCAATCGGCCACGGAAAGCTCGACGCTTGGCCTACCTAGGGCGATGCCGGCGTTGTTGACCAGCACATCGATGCCGCCGTGAACCTCGGCAATCCTCCTGAAGCCCCGCTCCACCGAGGCTTCGTCGGCGACATCGAGCGCGACGGCGATCGCCTCGCCTCCTTTGCCGCGGATCGCCGCCGCGGTTTCCTCGGCGGCGGGAAGATCGATGTCCGTGATTGCCAGCCGGCCGCCGGCCTCGGCAAGACCACAAGCTACCGCTCGTCCAATACCGCGCGCGGCGCCCGTGACCACCGCGGATCGTCCCTCGAGACGAAACGATTCCAGGACACCGCCAACGGTCACGAGGGCACGCTCAATGCCACGCAGAGGCCGAAAGGAGGACGCGCCGGAGGTTCAGGCGGCGGTCTTCCGCCGCGCCCGCTGCAGCTCCGCCTCCAGGCTCCCAACCCTTTCCGACAGCGCCTTGATCGCCGCGAGGCATACCCCGACGGCATCGATGGTGCTGATGGTCACGCCATCGCCCACGCCGAATGCGCTGCGGAAGTCCTCGGCATAGGGGCCGATGTGCGTCTGTTGCTCCAGGCCGGTCTCCGGCTTGTAACGCCATGCACCCACCGGCAGGGCAGCGACGCCGGCCAGGATGCCGGCGGCGTCAATCTCGGCCTTTGCCGTTTTGAGCGCTCGGCTTGATACGCTGCATGGGCTAGGTGAATGCGGCGCGGCCTTGCTTGGCTTGGTCTGCGCCGCCAGGAGCAGGGTTACCGTGGGCGCCGTCACGGTGGCGAAGCGGCCGAGTTTCTTCAGCGTGGCCCGGCGCGACTTGGCCCGGTCCATGGTCGTGAGGTCTTCCGGCTTCTGCTGCAGTGATTTCTTGTCGGTGTCGCTCATGGTGACTCCCCCTATCCGCATCACGCTGAACAAGTCCCGGCGAAGACGACGGCGCCGCGTTGCTGGCCGCGTTCGTGCAGCCAGCAGAAACGCGGCCCATGGCGCCGCTTTCGATCTGGTCCCTTAACTCGAATCCTTGGGACCTCATGCCAATTGGCAGAATCATCCTATACGGCAGAGCCGCCTTGGGCAACGATCCCACCGGTAAGCGGCCGCCACAGGCCGCTGAGCGGATGCCAGAAACCAGGCGGCGACCATTGCGCCCGCCTCTTGGCCTTGGGAAGTTGCTGGGTTAACTTGTGTAAAGCAATGCAGATCGGGAGGGACCAGATGAGCGACAAGATCGAAGACGGCTCGGCCAAGGCCGCGACGCCTCAAGACGCGTCGGCGCAGGCGCGCCGTCCGGTGCTCAAGAAGCTTGGGCGGTTTGCCGCCGTGACGGCGCCCGCGGTAACGCTTCTGCTGGCCGCTGAGACAAAGCCGACGAAGGCGGTGGCGTCATCGGCACCGGCACCATCCAGCCGGCAGTTGAAGACAGCGGAACGGGCGGTCGATGCTTCGTCCGTGCTTGCCGGCGTCGCGGCGCTTCCGGTCGATGCATGGCGCTATAAGCCGGAAACCGGCCTGGAGCAGCAGATGCACATCGGCCCCTATGCCGAGGACTTCCGGGCGGCGTTCGGCGTGGGTGACGGCGTTACCATCAGCACCACTGACGCCATCGGGGTATGCCTCGCCGCGATCAGGGCGCTGTCCCAGAAGGTCGAGACCCTGGAGGCAGAGCTGCGGGATACGCGGAGCGCCGTGGCTTAAATCGATTCGGCTACGCTAGAGCCGCCGTCGCCCAAGGTCTGCAAGACGGCCAGCGCGCCGGGCAGGTCGGCAAAAGCAAGTTCGTGAAACGAAAGGCCGCGTGTCCAATCCACGAGCCGGACGGCCTCTGGCACGCCGATGCGTCGCGGTATCGACACGCATTCGGCCAGCAGCCGCTCTATGCCCTCGATCCTGGCGAGCTGGCGAAGCCCAGTCCCGGACTCGGTGCGGCGAGGAAAGACGACATGGGTTGCCTGGCAGCGCTCGATAACCGGTCCGGGCGGCGGCAGATAGCGCACGCGTCGTCCCCCGCGTTCCTGGATGGGCTCGTCGAGAAGCCGCGGATAGTAGTGCGCCAGGAGAGGCCAACTGCCCTCCTTCACGCAGGACGACAGCGGCGCCATGCGCAGCTCCTTGCCGTCAGACGCCAGCAAGGTGGTTTCGTCCGTGCCATAGGTCCATCCGCTCGCGCAGAGAGCGGCAATCAGCGTGGTCTTGCCGCTGCCCGACGGGCCCGGCAGGACCAGCCCGCAGCCAGGCCGCGCCGCGACACCGGCGTGGAGGGCCAATAGGTGTGGCGTGACGTCAATGGCCCTGCGCAGCATGGCCGGCTCGAGCAGGGCCGCCACACCGGCAGCATCGGGCGCCACGCCGACGACCAGGCCATCGCGCGCGACCAGGATGCGCCCACCCACCTCGATGACCGTGATCTCGATATCCGCAGTTCCTTCGGCCGGCCGAGCGACGCGGGCCAGCATGCCGGCGACCCGAGGCAGGAGCGCCTCTGCGGTGAAGCCGACGCGAATGAGGACGTCGAACAGGCGCCAGCTGCAGTAGACCGCGCAAGGCGGGATGCGTTCGAGCTGCTGCCCAGCCGCCGGCCCAGTGTCATTGGGAGGTGGCGGGTCGGCGAGGTTGTCGCCGGCCGCCTCGAGAAACCCCTGGGTTCGGAAGATTTCGATCGAGCTGCGCCACCAATCGAGGGCATCGGCTTCCGGCGCGCCGGCCGCGGCAAGCTCGGCCAAGGCGGCCGATTCCGGAAGCCCTTCCGCGAGCACGACCCAACAGAGGGCCGCGGTGGCGTTCAGTCCATAGAAGCGCTGCCGCCGCTCGTGGAACAGCACGCCGCCATCGTCGATCTCGAGAAAATGGACGTCGCTCTGGGGTGTCGTCATGTCGTCCTGGGCTGGCTTCCGATCATGCGCTGGCGAGGCTGAGTCATACCTCCAGGGATTCGGTGGCTGGGGTCAAGGCGCGAATCGAAGCCTGTCACAGCCAAATTGCGGCACCGATGTCGATCCTAGCATCATCATGCCGACCGAAGGCAGCTCCAGGGGTTCCAGACGCGGGTTATCAGGCGAGGCCCGCATCGAGAGGCCAGCGCCGACATCCAACCAAATCCGGCTGCGACTGTTCATGCAACCACCTCTCCTGCATTATGGCGGGAGAAGCCATCGATCAGTCAGGCCCTAGCCCGCGGCCCGGGAGACCAGGAGGACGCCGTTGAATCCCGTCACCGTCATCCTGCAGGGGGGATATGCCCTGGAACTGGATCCGGAAGACAGGGACCCCGTCATCCAGTCCCTGATTTCGGGCGAGGTATTTGCCACCGCGCCGGATCGGGCGCTCGAGCTTTCCACGGCGGGCGGAGAGCGGCTTCGCTTCCGTGCCGGGGCCATTGTCGCCGTGATCATGCCGGGCGCCGGAGGGGAGCCCATAGGCACCCTCGAAACGCCGCCCGGCGCCGATGCGCCGCCAAAGGCCGCGATCGTCTATAAGCGCGCCGCCCCGGACGCCGTCGAGCCCTATGTGCTGATCGAGAATTTTCTTCCCGCGGCCGAGCATGACGAGGTCCTGCGCCGGACACTGGCCGCCCGAGAGCGCTTTGCTCCCTCCAAGGTGGACGACAACGAGCCGCATTATCGGGCGTCGCTGGTTCTGATCGACGAGGCCGCCATCGCCGACGTGATGCGGCCCCGGATCGCGGCGGCCCTGCCGGCCGCGGCCGCGCAGCTGGGATTGGCCAAGGGGCCGGTCCGCGTGGAGCCGTCGACGGTCGAGTGCCAGGTGACGGCCCACAACGACGGCGATTTCTATCGGGTACACAACGACGCCGGCTCGCCCCGCACGAAGCACAGGACGCTCAGCTACGTCTATTATTTCCAATCGAGGCCGAAGTCCTTCCAGGGCGGCGAGCTGCGCCTCTACGAGGTCGCTATCAAGGATGGCTTCTACGCGGCGGGCGAAAGCTATTGGCTGATCGAGCCCAAGGACAACGCGCTCCTGTTCTTCCCGAGCCACGCCATGCACGAGGTGCTGCCGGTGACATGTGCTTCGCGGGCGTTCGAGGACAGCCGGTTTACCGTCAACGGGTGGGTGGCGGTGTAGCGGTGGTTGGGGTTGCGAAGAATGTCTCTTATTTGGTCCGCGCGAGCTGTTCCCTGTAGAGATTGGACTGAGGCAGCTCATATCCACGCCGACCCCAGATCTGCTTCGCAATATAAATAGCTTGAGCAATTCGGAGATAACGAACCTGTTAAGAGGACCCGGGACGACAATAGGCGGTTTCTGCAACAGCGGCGCTTGCCTTGCGCCTTTTCGGTGAAACCAATGACCTATTACAAAGATTTATCGGAATATGGCTATCACAATGGGGCATTCCATCGCCCTGGAACATGGAATGTTGGTTGGCTTGGACTAGAGCACGAATTTGAACAGGCAGAGCCAACAGATGAAATTTTAGATAAACTATGGAGTTTCTGTAAGATATCCGTTGCGCAGATGCGAGGGATACACGGGTGCGAGTTTTGTCGCGATGATTCATATTATGCGGAGAGGAAAGGCGAAACGCTTCTTCTGGGATCGTCTGAAATACGTGTATTCTCGTGCGATAGAGAAATATACGCTGCGCCAAATCTTATTTACCACTATATGAAGTCTCATAATTACAAACCACCCGATAAGTTTATTCGTGCATTAAGAGAGGGTCCTGCACCAGAAACCCAGGAGTATTTTGATAGGCTCAAAGAATTAGGCCTTGAGTGGAACAGGACGGCCGCCCCCGCCAGTAAGCCCGTACGCTTTCGATTGACGCCAAAGCCAGCCGAAGACCGATAAGGCGATTGGACGCCGGGGCGGCAGCATGAAGCTCTATAAGGCCATGATCTGGATACGTGATTTGGATAAGCCTAGACGGCTTGTCAACGTTCTTGCCGAAACCCTGGAAGAGGCAAAAGGGAAGCTGAAAGATCTGGAAAGATCTGGGGTCAGAGTGGACTTATGTAGCCCGCCGCGCCGCTCGATGAAATCCCGCCCGGCCACGTCGCCACCGTCTCGCACCCCTATTTGACCAGCGGTGACACTGCACATAACGGCAGCTTCACCTACGACAGCTTGAGCCGCCCGACCCAGACCGCGGTCACCGTGGACGGCTCCCTCTACGCCACCGGCACGACCTATGACGCCAATGGCCGGATCCAGAGCGTCACCTACCCCTCGGGCTTCGGCGTCACCTACAGCTATACGGCCACGGGCTTCCTCAACAAAGTCGCCGACAGCGTCAGCGGCCTCGCCTACTGGACCGCCAATACCTACGACGCCGAGAGCCACCTGACCCAGGAGACCATGGGCAATGGGCTGGCAGATACCTACAGCTACGACGCCAACACCGGGCGGCCCCTCACCATCCAGGCCGGCGCCAGCGGCGCGGTCGAGAACGCCAGCTATCACTGGGACGCGCTGGGCAACCTGACCCAGCGGATCGACCTTGCCGCCGGCCTCACCGACACCCTCACCTATGACGGGATGAACCGCCTCACCAAGGTGGTGACCGGCAATCCGGGCCAGACCATTAGCCTGACCAGGACCGTGGCCTATGACGCCACCGGCAACATCACCTCGCGCTCGGACCTGGGCAGCTACAGCTACGACCCGGTCCATGTCCATGCGGTGACGGGCATCACCGGCAGCTTCAATGCCGCCTATGTCTATGACGCCAACGGCAACATGACCTCGGGCGGGGGAAGGACGATCTCCTGGACCTCCTTCAACATGGTGGCGGAGGTCACCCAGGGCACCAGCAGCCTCACCTACGTCTACGGCTCCGACCACGCCCGGATCAAGCAGACCGCCGCCGACGGCTCGTTCAAGTACTACCTGAACGACCCCATCAGCGGCGCTATGGCCGAACGCCTCACCGACTCGACCGGCATGAACGTCACCTGGAACGACTACATCATGGCCGGCGGGGCCATGGTGGCCATGCATGCCATCGCCACCGGCGGCATCGACCCCATCGAGTATTTCCACCGCGACCATCTGGGCTCCATCGCCGTGGTCACCGACGCCAGCGGCAACGTGATCGAGCGCGACAGCTACGACGCCTGGGGCAAGCGGCGCTATCCCAGCGGCCTCGATTCCCTGCCGACCATCACGCTGGTCAGCCAGCTGACCCGAGGCTTCTCCGGCCAGGAGCAGATGGACAGCGTCGGCCTGGTCAACTTCAACGGCCGGGTCTACGACCCAACCATCGGGCGGTTCCTCTCTGCCGACCCCTTCATCCAGCTTCCCGACAACAGCCAGAGCTACAACCGCTATTCCTACCTCTTCAACAATCCGCTGTCGGGGGTGGACCCGAGCGGGTATTTCAGCCTCGGCAGCTTCTTCAGCAGCCTGTTCCGGGGCATCGGGCATCTGTTCTCCGAGATCTGGCGCAGCACCATCGGTAGGGCTCTGCTCGCCATCGCAGGCGCGGCCTTAGGCCAGTGGTATCTGGCGGATGTGCTCGAAATCGGGTCGCTCGGCGCCGCGATAGGTGCCGGTGCAATCGGAGGCGCTATAGGAAGCGGGAACCTCAAAGGGGCCATCATCGGGGCTGTAGCCGCGGCAGCCTTCTGGGGGGTGGGAACGCTTGCGTTCGGTACTCCGGGGATCGATCCGGTCACCCATCAGCCAGGCATGATACAGAATGATGTTTCGAGCTTCCTGAAGGGCGCCGGTTTGCAGGTTCCCTTCGATATCGCCGGTCATGCCGCGGTAGGCTGCGTCGCCTCTGTCGCCGCCGGCGGTAAGTGCGGACCGCAGGCCCTTGCAGGCGCCGTAGGAGCCACGGCAAGCTTCGTGAACGCCGGCATCAGCAGCGCCGAGTCGGGCCTTGCGGAGGTCGAAGGCCTAACC
>Ga0209060_10003957_pt1 | contig 11964 bp, 7 predicted proteins | sample Coa_R1_8_FD_187155 | JGI IMG/M metagenome (GOLD analysis project Ga0209060, IMG submission 187155) | Surface soil microbial communities from Centralia Pennsylvania, which are recovering from an underground coalmine fire - Coalmine... | ecosystem: Environmental > Terrestrial > Soil > Unclassified...
CGTGCTCATCTGCACTCGGTTTTATCGGTCCGGTTTCGATAATGGCAGGGGACGAAGACTGGTGCGACCGTTCGAATACCTAGGGGTGCGTGTCGAGCCACGAGCCCAATCTGCGTTCCGCGGCCGGCCCGGGCGATAAAAAAAGAACGGCGGCCTTTTGGGCCGCCGTCCGTAGTCGAAACGATCGTGGCGATCAGTACTTGAGGGTCGCCGCGACGAAGAACTGCCGGCCGAGATAGTCGTAAGTGCCGGGGTACGTGTTGGCATTGCCGAACGGAAGCGGCGTCGCCACCGTCGACAGCGTCGGCGGATCTTTACCGAGGACATTGTTGACGCCGGCACGCATGTCAAAGTTGGGACTGACATGCCAATCCGCGCTGAGATCGAACCAGTTGAAGAACGGGATGTGGTTGTCGTGGCCAACGTCAGGCGCTGAGCCGGTCAGCAGCGGGTTGGGAGAATTGAGATCGATATGCGTGGCACTGAGCGCGCGCCAGGCAAACCCGAAGTCGATGTCCCAAGGCGACGACCACGTGATCCGGAACTTGTGCCGCCAGACGGGCGTCGGAACGCCGCAAGTCGGTCCATACAGCCCGTTGCAATCGTAGCCGCCGACGACCGGAACCGACTCGATGATCTGATTGATCGAGTAGGTGCCCAGGAAGGCAAACGACAGGCTTCCGTCCCCGTTCAGGCCCCAGTCGTCGAGATCTGTGGCCCAGTTCGCACCGACGTCAACACCGCGGACTTCGAGGAAGCCCGAGTTGATGTCAACGGCAGACACGAAGCCGTTGCCGTAGATTTGCCCGATCGCATTGCGATGCACGAACGGACAGAAAAATGACACGGTTGCAGCCGTGGCACTGGCGCCATAGCAGCCGGTCAGGGTTTCCTGCGCCGGTATGCCCGTGATCGCGTTGGTGATCTTGATGTTGTAGTAGTCCGCCGTGAGGCTGAAGTTCTGGATGAACGACGGCGTCAGCACGAAGCCGACGGTCTCGGTCATCGCCGTTTCCGGCTTCAGCAGCGGATTGCCTCCGACGAGATTGTTACACTGACCCGCGGGACAGGCCAGAAGCCCGCCTGCGCCCGTTCCGGAATTCGGTACGGACGCGCACTGGCCCGCCGATGACGCCGCGCAGGGGTCCTTGCCCGAGAACAGGACGTTGTTCTGCGGAGCGAAGAGCTCGAGCACGTTCGGCGCACGGACGGCGCGATTGAGTCCGCCGCGGATCTTGATGTCGTCGGTGACCTGCCAGTCGAGGTCGGCCTTCCAGGTGTTGGTCGTTCCGGCCGGCGAGTAGACCGAATAGCGATAGCCGAGCTCGGCGGTCAGATCCTTGAAGAACGGCGCGTCCTGGACGATCGGAACGCGCAGCTCGAGGAAGCCTTCCGCAACGTGGAAGCCCGACAAAGGCGTTGACCGCGTCGCACCGCCGGCACCCGCCAAGTCGTTGGTTGAGTACTCCTTGTCCGCAAAGAGTTCCAATTGCTCATCGCGATACTCGGCGCCGAACGACGCCCCGATCGGGTCTTTCGCCCATGGGGATTTGCCTCCCCAAGGAGCGAGATCGCCTGTGAACACCGCGCTGGTGACGATTTCGCGCGTGTCGCCCGTCAGGATGCCGATCGTCGTCACGTAATCGGCCATATCCGGCGTCATCGACCCGAGGCCGTTGAAAAGGTCCAGCGGAATGCAGCCCGTCGCAGAAGGCGGGAATTGCTGCAGTCCAATACACTGGCCAGGGACGAGCGCACCGCTCGGCGTCAACGTGCTGACGGGGTTTCCATGGGTGTCGATCGGGCTGACTTCGAGCGCATTTTGGATAGCGGTCTTCGAAGCATCGCCGGTGATGACCTGCGAGAATCGCGTTGAGCTGATCTGGCCATAGACGTCATACGTCCAACCATAGGCAAGATCGCCCTTCACGCCGATCTGACCGCGGAAATCTGTATGACGCTGCTGCGTGAAACGGTTTCCCGTCTCGATAAAGCGACGGCCGATTTCCAGCAGCGATTGTCCGGCATGCTGGTTTGCCTGGCCATTCCAATAATCATGACCCAGCGCAGCACGCTCGGCGCAGGCGTTCGGATCAGGCACGGTGCCGCAATTGAGCGTGGTCACAAGCGTGTCGTAGCCGTTGCCGTAGGGACCGGCCGCTCCGAAATCGGAGAACAGCGTGTCCGGGACTGTTCCCCCGTCACCCGGATCGGGGTGTGCGACTGAGTCCTTGTCGAGCGTCGTCGACTGGATTTCGCCGCAGAGGAACTGGTTCTCCTGCGCATTCATCAGCGGGTTGGTGCAATTCGTGGCGAAGAACGCGCCGTTCTTGAGCGTCGGGATCGGGCCCGCGCCAAGGAACGCCGCGGTCGGAGCGGCGATGGACACCGTGTGGTCGTCCATGAACATCAGGCTGGCATACGCCTCGGCGTACTTGCTGATCTCATAGTGTGCAAAGAAGCCGCCTGTGTAGCGCGTGTCGGGACGCTGCAGGACGTTCAGGGCACCGTAGTTGAAATGCGTCTGTGGGCTCGGCAGTGAGCTGAAAGCCACAAAATGGCCGCTGCCAGGAGCCCCGGTGCCCGTTTCGAAGAAGTTGCTGTTCGTCGCCGCGTGGCCCGAGCCCGTGAAGTTCGCAATTCGTGCGCTCGAATTATCGATCGAGATCCAGCGATTCTTGTTCGACGAACCGGCGCAGGAGATCTGCGGCGGGTAGTATGTGACACCATTATACGTGTCGTTGGTCATCGTGCAGGCGCTGAAATCGCGCGCCTGCCAAGAAATCGGGCTCTGCCGGTGATAGGTCAGGTAACCCGTCACGTTGCCCTTGTCGTCGGGGGTGTTCGCACCAACGACGACGGAAACGTCCGCGACACCGCCGTCGAACACGGGGTGCGGCGCGTAGAAAAAGCCGGCTCCTCCCGCTGCAATGGCGGCACGATCTCCGGAATTTGTGTTGTCGGCCTCGTCGCCGCCCAACTGGCCGTCGACTTCGACGCCCTCGAAGTCCTTGCGCATGATGAAATTGACGACGCCGGCGAGAGCATCCGAGCCGTAAACCGCCGAGGCGCCGCCTGTCAGCACTTCGACATGGTCGATCATCGCGGCGGGGACTTCGTCGATGTCGGCAGCGGGATCGATCGGATCGCCCGGCGCGAGGCGGGTGCCGTTCACGAGCACCAGGGTGCGCTTCGCTCCCAGAGCGCGAAGGTCGACGTTCGCCGTGCCGGACTGGCCGTTATTCGATGATCCGCTCTGGTCCAGTGTGACCTGCGGCAGCTGGTTCAGGATGTCGACGACTTCCGTCTTGCCTTCCTGCTTGATCTCTTCGGTCGAGACCGTCGTCACGGGGCTGGCGCTATAGAGTCCCGTCTGCGGGATGCGCGATCCGGTGACCACCACCGTTTCGACGGCGTCGGCGTAGGCGGATGCGGAGAAGGCGGTAACGGCTGCGCCTGCGGCGCCGAGGAGCAGAGCGGCCTTGAGGCTGCTCTTGCCATTGAGTTGGTACACTGGAACCCCCTTGGTTCGTGACGACTGTTGCTCTCGAGACAATCCGGATGCGGATTGCACCCCTGCCTGCACCACTGCCCATGCAGGCGAACTGCCCCGTTTGAAGCCAAGCTAAAAGGCTCCTTTCAAGGGGTCAAAAGACAAATAAGGAGTTAGCGCGATTCACTCGTGGAGTGTTGCATTTGGGTGTCAATCCTCGCGCTTCGAATGAAGCCGGGACAGGCGGTTCACGAAGCGGGTGAAAGAAAGTTACGATTCAATGGCTTATGGCAGTTGAATCGGCTCGCTCGTTCGCTTCAACCGTGCAAAACCTCGGTTTGATGCCGCGAATCGCCGTCGCTATGGTCCGACTCGAATGGGCAACAATGGCGGCGGGCCTCCACCGCAAACATTGACACGTAGTGGCGCAGCGGCCTGGGGCGCGGCTTCGCAGCCGGCCGAGTCGCAGGTCCTCGAAGAGGTCCGCCGCCTTGATTCCTTTGGCCGCGGGGCCGAGGCCGAGCAGGCCTGCCGGGTGTTTCTCGAGCGGTCTCCGCAATCCGTTCCGGTCCTGAACCGGCTCGCACTGCTCGTCCTGAAGCGCGGCGATTTCGCAGAGGCGGAGCCGCTTCTTCGCAAGGCCATCGAAGTCGCTCCGCGGGACCCTGGCCTTCAAAACAATCTGGGTGGGCTTCTTTACCGTCGTGGAGATCTCTCCGGCGCGGAACAGGCTTGGCGCCGCGCGCTCTCGATCGATCCGAAGCAGCTCGATGCCTGTTTCAATCTAGGGATTGCGCTCCGCGCGCTCGGGCGCAGCGAAGAAGCGCTCGCCGCCTTCCGCAAGACCGTCGCGATCGCGCCCTCGCACGCCGGCGCGCATGCACAGATTGGTGTGATCATGGCCGAGCGCGGCGACACGCGCTCTGCGCTTGCCGAGTTCGATTCGGCCGTCGCGGCGGACCGCGGAGTGTTCGAGGCACATTATCATCGCGGTGCATTGCTCGCGAGCGAAGAGCGCTTCGAAGATGCAATCGCGTCGTTCCAGGCGGCAATCGCGGCGCGTCCGGACCGTCACGAACCACGTTACGCACTGGGCAATGCGCTCACTTCGCTCGGTCGCAACGAAGCGGCGCTCAAATCCTATGGTGAGGCGATCAAGCTCGCGCCTGCTTTCCTGCACGCGCATTTTTCCTATGTGACTCTTGCCTGGAGCATGGGTCTCGAAGCCGCGCAGAAACTGGAAACCTATGCCTGGGCGCGCGAGCAGCTCGGAGATACGCCCGATCTGCTGCTTGCCGAAGGCGAATTCCGCATCCGGTTCGGCGAACTCGAAACCGCAGAGCGGTTGCTGCGCGATGCGCACCGCAAAGCGAACGGTCGCGCCGATATCCTCAGCACGCTGGCGCGCGCACTTGCCTATCAATCGCGCTTCGATGAAGCGATTGCGGCTTACTCCGATGCGACCCAGCTCGAGCCCGCCAATCACAGTCACAAGCAGGAACTTGGCGTCGTCCTGTTGCGCGCACGCCGCGCGGCGGACGCGGCGCGCGCATTGGAAGAGTCTCTTGCGCTCGCGCCCCACGACCAGACGACGCTGGGTTATCTCGTATCTTCTTATCGCGAGCTCGACGACGGCCGCGCGCTCGAGCTCTTCGATTCCAGCCTCGTGCGCGAATTCGATCTCGTTCTGCCGAAGGGCTACGCGTCTGTCGCCTCGTTCAATCATGCCTTGCGCGGCGAGCTCGAAGCGCTCCACTCCGCGCGCGTCGAGCCGCTGTTCCAGACGCTGCACAACGGCACGCAGACCACCGGCGATCTCTTCTCGCGGCGCCAGACTCCCGCCGTGCAGGCGCTGCAGGAGAAGATCCGCGAAGCAGTTGCCGAATACATCGGAGCGTTGGGCGCCGATCCAACGCACCCGTTCTTCTCCCGCCGCGCGGATGAGTTTTCGTTTTCCGCGTCCTGGTCGTGCCGGCTCAATCCCACCGGCTACCATTCGAATCATGTTCATTCGAAGGGTTGGATCAGCTCCGCCTACTACGTCGCTTTGCCGGAAACGGTCGCCGGCTCGCCGCACAAGGAAGGCTGGATCAAATTCGGTGAATCCAACCTGCTCCTTGGCGGAGCGGATCGTGCGGAGCGCTTTGTCGAACCCTCCGTCGGAAAGCTGGTGCTGTTTCCGTCCTACTTCTGGCATGGCACGGTGCCGTTCTCGTCCGACGAGACGCGCCTCACAGTCGCCTTCGATGTCGTGCCGGGAAAACTTGCTCCGCCCGTCCCCGATTGGGCAAAGTGGTGAGCGAACGGGTCGATCGACAACCTCGGCGCGCGACGCCGCGCTCATGACGCTTGGCCAGGATGATACATGAGCAAGAGCACCGCCAAGGAGCCGGCCGCCGCAATCGAAACCCTCAGCTTCGAAGCGGCGCTGAAAGAGCTCGAGGCCATCGTCTCGCGTCTCGAGCAGGGCGAAGTCGATCTCGAGGATTCGATCGCGCTTTATGAACGCGGCCAGGCGCTCAAGGCCCATTGCGAAGCGAAACTATCGGCAGCCGAAGCAAGACTCGAGAAGGTGATCAAGGGCCCGAAGGGTCCCACCACGGAGCCCATGGAGCTGTAGGGCGTGTCGCCCGGCATCACGATGGCTTGGTGATGTGTGGCTTACGTCTCACAATGCCCGGTGCGGGTCTCCGCCCCACATGGGGAGATGGGAAAAGCAGGCGCTGCCGAGCACCCTCCGAAGATTTCATAAAATTTCCGGGCGAAAAGCCCTTCCACCTGCGTTTGATTCATCACCCATGAGGCGCCGCGCTGCGAGGTTCCCGAAAGGCCGCCGTCCCCGATGTGTGTGAGAAATCGAAGAAGATTGGGGCAAAAGGAGCAGTCGCCCGGCTTCCCCGCGCGCCTTGATTTCTCCCTAAATTCCGCAGAGGTTGCACGAGTTCCGCTCGGCCCGGCGCAACTGCGGCCGCTTGATGGGAGTTCCTTCCGCTAATGGGCCTGATGCAAGAAGCCTCGCGCACGCCGCTACTCGATCAGATCGGGAGTCCCGAAAAGCTCCGGACCCTTCCGCGCAATCGTCTGCGCCAATTGGCGGATGAGCTTCGTGAAGAAACCATCGACGTCGTTTCGGTCACCGGCGGTCACCTCGGCGCGGGCCTCGGCGTCGTCGAACTGACGGTCGCACTTCATTACGTCTTCCAGACTCCGCGCGACCGGCTGATCTGGGATGTCGGTCACCAGGCTTATCCGCACAAAATTCTGACCGGCCGGCGCGACCGCATGCGCACGCTCCGCCAGGGCGGCGGACTCTCCGGCTTCACCAAGCGCGCCGAAAGCGAATACGACCCCTTCGGCGCGGCGCATTCCTCGACCTCGATTTCGGCTGGGCTCGGTTTTGCGGTCGCGCGCGATCTCAAGGGCGATACGAACAATGTCATCGCCGTGATCGGCGATGGCGCGATGAGCGCGGGCATGGCTTACGAAGCCATGAACAACGCCGGTGCGCGCAAGGAACGGCTGATCGTCGTCCTCAACGACAACGACATGTCGATCGCGCCGCCGGTCGGCGCCATGAGCGCCTATCTCGCCAAGCTTGTCTCGAGCCGCTCCTATCGCGGCTTCCGCAATTTCGGCAAACGCATCGCGCGCCTCATGCCCCGCCCGCTCGAAGAGCGCGCGCGCCGCGCCGAGGAATATGCGCGTGGCATGGTCACCGGCGGTACGCTCTTCGAAGAGCTTGGCTTCTATTACGTAGGCCCGATCGACGGCCACAATCTCGATCACCTCATCCCCGTGCTCGAGAACGTGCGCGACACGCGCAACGGACCCATTCTCGTCCATGTCGTGACGCAGAAGGGCAAGGGCTACGCGCCCGCGGAAGCCTCGGCCGACAAGTATCACGGCGTCACCAAGTTCAACGTCGCCACGGGCGAGCAGAAGAAGTCGGCCTCGAAGGCGCCGCAGTACACCAAGGTTTATGCCGAAGCGCTGATTGCTGAGGCAAAGAAGGATAGCCGCGTCGTTGCCATCACGGCCGCCATGCCGTCTGGTACCGGCCTCGACCAGTTTGGAAAGGTTTTCCCGGAGCGCTGCTTCGATGTCGGTATCGCCGAGCAGCATGCGGTGACCTTTGCTGCGGGCCTTGCGGCCGAGGGTCTCAAGCCTTTCGCCACGATTTATTCCACCTTCCTGCAGCGCGCTTACGACCAGGTCGTGCATGACGTGGCAATCCAGTCGCTGCCGGTTCGCTTTGCCATGGATCGCGCGGGTCTCGTCGGTGCGGATGGCCCGACTCACGCCGGTTCTTTCGATGTCGCCTATCTCGGCACGCTTCCAGGCTTCGTGCTGATGGCCGCGGCCGACGAGATCGAACTCATGCACATGGTTGCGACCGCGGCGCAGATTGATGACCGGCCGAGCGCGCTCCGTTATCCGCGCGGCGAAGGCCTCGGCCTCGAACGCCCGCTCGAAGGCACGCCGCTCGAGCTCGGCAAGGGCAGGGTGCTCCGCGAAGGCAACGCTATCGCGATCCTGAGCTATGGCGCACGGCTCCCGGAATGCCTGACGGCCGCCGAGAAGCTCTCTGCACACGGACTTTCGACCACGGTCGCCGACGCGCGCTTCGCGAAACCGCTCGATACGGATCTGGTGTCGCGACTGGCGCGCGAGCACGAAGTTCTGATCACCATCGAGGAAGGCGCCGTTGGCGGCTTCGCGGCGCATGTGATGCAGCATCTGGCGCTCAAGGGCCTGCTCGACCGCGGTCTCAAGATCCGCCCGATGGTCCTGCCCGACCGCTTCATCGACCAGGACACGCCGGAAAAAATGTACGAAGCGGCCGGTCTCGATTCCGCTTCCATCGTGGCGACCGCGCTCGGCGCGCTCGGCCGCGAAGAGGACCTCGGCAAGTTCGGCAAGATTGCCTGAAGCCTTGTGCCGTCATTTCGGCGCCTGCGGCGGCTGTACGCTGCAGGATCTGAGCGAAGACGCCTGTCTCGCAGAGAAGCGCGCACGCATTGAAAAGGCGCTGCGGAACGTCGGTCTCGAAGCACCGATCGGCGAAGTGATCCGTGTCCCGCCGGCTTCACGCCGGCGTGCCGCTTTTGCAGCGAAGAAGGCGAAGGGCAAAGTCGCGCTCGGTTTTCGCGGGAGCCGCAGCCACGCTATCGTCGACATGCAGCAATGCCTTGTGCTGACGCATGCGCTGTTCGACCTTGTCGCCGGTCTGCGCGCCATGATGGGCGAACTTCTCGCGGACGGTGGTTCCGCGGAACTGCATGTGACGCAGGTGCGCGAAGGCTTCGACCTCGCTTTTCGCTGGTCGCGCAGGAGCGATCCTGCGCTCGCCGCCGTTGTCGCGCGCTGGGCGCAAAGACTTGGCTTCGTGCGCGTCACCGCGAACGGAGAAATCCTGACCAGCCTCGGCACTCCTTCCGTTGACCTTGCCGGCGTCTCCATTGCTCTCCCGCCCGAATCGTTTCTGCAGCCGACGCGTGAAGGCGAGAAGGCGCTCCAGCAACTGGTCTCCGCCGCGGCAGGCGGTGCCAAAAATGCCGTTGATCTCTTTGCCGGCTGCGGCACCTTCACCTTCGTGCTCGCGAAGAAGGCGAAGGTGCACGCGGTGGAAGGCGACCGCGCCATGCTGGAAGCGCTGGCCGAGGCCGCGGGTCACGCGAAAGGACTGAAACCGGTCACAACCGAAAAGCGCGACCTTCACAAGCATCCGCTGACCGCACGTGAACTCGCGCGCTTCGACCTTGCGGTGCTCGACCCGCCGCGCGCCGGTGCAGCCTCGCAGGCACGGCAGCTTGCCGGATCGACGCTCGAACGGATCGTCTATGTTTCCTGCGACGCGGAGAGCTTCGCTCGCGACGCGCGCACGCTCACGGATGCCAACTTCCGCTTGCGCGCACTTACGCCCATGGACCAGTTCCTCTGGTCGGAACATATTGAGCTCGTCGGAATCTTCGAGCGGTAGGACGATGGCTCTTGCGAGCGCATGCCTCTTTTTGTTTCATCGCCCGCTTACGGCGAAGGTGCCCGCCCAAGCGCGCGCGTCCATCTCAGCCATGAACGGGTGAGGGAATTGGTGCGGGTTCCAATTTTGGCTGCGAGGCTTGCCCGGGGCGTGGCTCTCGTCGCTTGGGCATGGGTTCTATTCTTCGTTTCCACCCCCGTCTCCGCCTCCGGCTTCTCCGATTGGGGCGCGATCGTCGTTGCCGGTGACTGGCACGCGCATTCCGGCGCGCCGAGCGAAGTTTTCGACAATGCCAGGCGCGATCTCGCCGCGAACCTCGTCCAGCTTGGATTCAAACCCGAGAACGTGCTGCAATTCTCGATGCGCCCCGAGCGCTACCCGAAGGCCAATCCGGCGCACTCCGATCCCGCCGCGATCGCAAATGCACTCTGGGATCTATCGAACCGGACGAGCGGCGGGTGTCTTGCCTATTTCACCTCGCACGGCTCGCCGGATGGGCTCGCGCTCAATGACGATGTCCTGCCGCCGCACAAGCTCGCCCGCATGCTCGACAATGCCTGCGGCGATCGTCCCACGGTCGTCATCGTCTCCGCTTGTTTTTCGGGCGTGTTCATACCGGCTTTGGCCACGCCGGAGCGTTTCGTCTTCACGGCGGCACGTCCGGACCGCACCTCGTTCGGCTGCGGCGAAAGCGACAAGTACACGTTTTTCGATACGTGCATGATGCAGGATCTGCGCGCGAGCGGAGACTTTCCCGATCTCGCGCACAACGTCGAAGCCTGCGTCGCCACGCGCGAGAAAAAGGAAGGAGTCTATCCTTCCGAGCCTCAGCTCTCGATCGGCTCGGCTGTCGCGAAGCAATTGCCGGTGTGGAAATAGACTCACACGAAGACACACGAAGCCAATCTTAGCCGTCTATCCCTGTCATGGCCCGGCGCGCAGCGTCCAGGCCACCCAGCGACCGCGCGTCAGCGCGGTCAATAGACCCACTGGCTGGCCCGCATGCGCGGGCCATGACATGGATGTTTGTGGTGCCTCTGCGCGTCTCCGCGGCTCCGCGTGAAAACATTCACGGGCGCAACGAACTCAGGCCAGATGTATGTCACCCCATCTGCGCGCGGTGCCGCAGGGCGTGGTCCGCGAGCACGCATGCCATCATGGCTTCGCCAACCGGCACCGCACGAATCCCGACGCAGGGATCATGCCGTCCCTTTGTCGCGATCTCCGTCTCGGTCCCGCTCGTATCGATCGTCTTCCTCGGATTGAGGATCGACGACGTCGGCTTCACCGCGAAACGCACAACGATCGGCTGACCCGATGAGATTCCGCCCAGGATTCCGCCCGCATGGTTGGAAAGGAATCGCGGGCGGCCGTCATTGCCGGCACGCATCTCGTCGGCATTCTCTTCGCCGCTGAGCCCTGCTGCGCCCATGCCAGCGCCGATCTCGACGCCTTTCACCGCATTGATGCTCATCATCGCGCTCGCGAGATCGGCATCGAGCTTGCCGTAGATGGGAGCACCGAGGCCCGCGGGAATGCCGTCGGCGACAACTTCGATGACGGCACCGATCGACGAGCCCTTTTTCCGGATCGACTCGAGATAGCGCTCCCATTCCGCAACGCTGCTCGCGTCGGGACAGAAGAACGGGTTGCGTCCGACTTCTTCCCAGTCCCAGTTCTTGCGCGCGATCTCCTTTTCGCCGATCGCAACCAGGGCACCGCGAATGACGGACTTGGGATAAATTTGTGCGAGGATTTTTCGCGCGATCGCTCCTGCTGCGACCCGTGCCGCTGTCTCTCTCGCGCTCTGCCGTCCTCCGCCGCGATAGTCGCGTACGCCATATTTGGCGAAATAGGTGTAGTCGGCGTGGCCGGGACGAAATTTGTCGCGGATGTCGCTGTAGTCGCGCGAGCGCGCATCGACATTCTCGATCACAAGCGCAATCGGGGTGCCCGTGGTGACCTGTTCGGCCATCCGTTCGTCCTTGAAGACGCCGGAGAGAATGCGAACCTGATCCGGCTCCTGCCGCTGCGAAACGAACTTCGACTGTCCTGGCCGGCGGCGGTCGAGATCGCGCTGGATGTCGGCTTCGGTCAGCGGGATGTTCGGCGGACAGCCGTCGACAACGCAGCCCAGCGCCGGCCCATGGCTCTCGCCGAAGGTCGTCACGCGGAAGAGGTGGCCGAAGCTGTTGTGCGACATTGCTCAATTGTCGAACCGGGTGTCGGTGCACCATACGATTTCCTCCTCCGCGAGCGAAGCGACCGGTGGGAGGTGCTGAGCGCGAAGCGGAGGGGGCGTTGTCCAGATGCGGTCCCCATCTGCCTGGTGTGACTGCGCCACACTCGGCACCGGCCGCCGCTTCCCGGGGGATGTTCCTTCAATCCAGCCGTTCGACCGCGCTTCCGCGCGCACGGAACACGCAGCCTTGCGGCTCGTCGAGATCGGACATCTGGCGCCACGTCATATCCTGAAAGAGCCCGCGCAGGA
>Ga0209060_10003968_pt1 | contig 11950 bp, 7 predicted proteins | sample Coa_R1_8_FD_187155 | JGI IMG/M metagenome (GOLD analysis project Ga0209060, IMG submission 187155) | Surface soil microbial communities from Centralia Pennsylvania, which are recovering from an underground coalmine fire - Coalmine... | ecosystem: Environmental > Terrestrial > Soil > Unclassified...
TAGGCGGCTGGCCGAGGAGCTGCTCGCGCAGGGGGCGGGGGCGCTGCTCGGATCATGAGCGCGGGCCGGGTGGTGCTCGTGGGCGCGGGGCCCGGGGACCCGGGGCTCCTCACGCTGAGCGGCCAGCGGCATCTGGCGGCGGCGGACGTCGTCGTCCACGACCACCTCGTGCCGCCGCGGCTGCTCGAGCACGTGCGCCCGGACGCCGAGGTGATCGCAGTGGGCGCGCCGCACGGGACGGGAACGCGGCTCGCGCAGGCGGAGATCGTCGCGCTGCTGATCGCGCGGGCGCGTGCGGGGCGATACGTCGTGCGGCTCAAGAACGGCGACCCGTTCCTCTTCGGCCGCGGCGCGGAGGAGGCGCAGGCCCTGCACGCGGCGGGCGTGCCCTTCGAGGTCGTCCCCGGCGTCACCTCGGCACTGGCCGCGCCGGCCTTCGCCGGCATCCCCGCGACGCATCGCGAGCACGCCTCGCTGGTCACGATCGCCACCGGCCACCAGGCGACGTGCGCCGCCGGCCCCCCCGCGCTTCCCTGGGCGGCGCTCGCCCGGCAGGGCGGGACGCTCATCTTTCTCATGGGCATGCGCCAGGTCGAGGCGATCTGCACGCAGCTCTTGGCTCACGGCCTCGACCCGGCCACGCCCGCCGCGGCCGTGCGGCGTGGCACGCTCGGCGGCCAGGCGAGCGTCGTCGCCACGGTGGCGACCCTCGCCGAGCGCGTGCGCGCGGCCGGCCTCGGGCCGCCGGGTGTCCTCGTCGTCGGCCCGGTGGTGCGCCTGCGCGAGGAGCTCCGCTGGTTCGAGCGGCGACCGCTGTTCGGCCGTCGGGTGGTGGTGACGCGCGCCCGCGCGCAGGCGGGCGACTTGGCCCGCCTCCTCGAGGAGCAAGGCGCGGAAACGATCGTGTTTCCCACGATCCTCATCGCGCCCCCGCCGGACCCCGGGCCGCTCGCGCGCGCGGTCGCCGCGGCCGGCAGCTACGACTGGATCGTCTTCACGAGCGCCAACGGCGTGCGCGCCGTCCTCGGCGAGCTGGCGGCGCGGGGGGGCGACGTGCGCGCGCTCGCCGGCGTGCGGCTGGCCGCGATCGGCCCGGAGACGGCGGCCGAGCTCGGCCGCCACCTCCTGCGCGCGGCGGTGGTGGCGGCGGAGTACCGGGCCGAGGGGCTCCTCGCCGCCCTCGGCGGCGACCTCGCCGGCCGGCGCGTGCTGTTGCCGCGGGCGGCCGGCGCCCGCCCGGTGCTGCCCGAGACGCTCGCGGCGCGCGGCGCGCACGTCGACGAGGTGATCGCCTACCGGGCCGTGCCGCCACCCGGCGCCGACGTCGCGGGCATGCGCGCCGCGCTCGCCGCGGGCACCGTCGACGCGCTCACGTTCACGAGCAGCTCGACGGTGCGCAACTTCGTCGCGCTCGTGGGCCGCGACGCGCTGGCGCCGGCGGCCGGGCGCCGGCCGCCCGTCGTCGCGTGCATCGGGCCGGTCACCGCGGCCACGGCGCGTGGGCTCGGCCTCGCGGTCGCGGTCGAGCCGCAGACGTACACGGTGCCCGCGCTGGCCGCGGCGCTGGCGGAGTATTTTTGCAATGCACGCGGGGATGCACTATCGAGGGGGAGCGCATGAGCCGCTACCCGGCGTACCGCCCCCGCCGCCTGCGCCGCAGCGAGGCGCTGCGCCGCCTGGTACGCGAGACGCAGCTCACGGCGGCGCAGCTCGTGCAGCCGCTGTTCGTGGTGCCCGGCCACGGCGTGGAGCGGCCGGTGGCCGCGATGCCCGGCGTGGCGCAGCTCTCGGTCGACCGCGCCGCAGAGGAGTGCCGGCGGCTCGCCGACCTGGGCGTGCCGGCGGTGATCCTGTTCGGCATCCCGGAGCGCAAGGACTCCGGCGGCACCGCGGCGCTCGATCCCGACGGGGTGGTGCCGCGGGCGCTGGGCGCCATCCGCGAGGCGGTGCCCGGCCTGCTGCTGATCACGGACGTCTGCCTCTGCGAGTACACCGACCACGGGCACTGCGGCGTGCTGCGTGACGGCGAGGTCGACAACGACCCGACGCTCGCCGTGCTCGCCGAGGAGGCCCTCGCCCACGCGCGCGCGGGCGCGGACGTGGTGGCGCCGTCGGACATGATGGACGGGCGCGTGGGCGCCATCCGCCGCGCGCTCGACGCGGCGGGCTTCGCCCACCTCCCGATCATGAGCTACGCGGCCAAGTTCGCCTCGGCGTTCTACGGGCCGTTCCGCGAAGCCGCCGAGTCCGCCCCCGCGTTCGGCGACCGCCGCGGCTACCAGATGGACCCGGCCAACGCCGAGGAGGCGCTGCGCGAGGTCGCGCTCGACATCGACGAGGGTGCCGACGTCGTGATGGTGAAGCCCGCGCTGCCGTGCCTCGACGTGATCCGGCGGGTGAAGGAGCGCTTCGGCTGGCCCGTCGCCGCCTATCAGGTGAGCGGCGAGTACGCGATGGTGAAGGCGGCGGCCGCGCGCGGCTGGCTCGACGAGGCGCGGGTCGTCGAGGAGTCGCTCACCGCGATCCGTCGGGCCGGGGCGGACGTCATCGTCACGTACTTCGCGCGCGACGTGGCGCGGGGGCTCGGCCGATGAGACGAGGCCGTGCGCTGCTCGCTGCGGCGCTGGTGCTCGCCCTCGGCGGCCCGGCGCACGCGTCACCCGACGAGCGCGAGCTCGGGCGCACCTTCCTCCTCGAGGCGCGCGCGGAGCTGCCGCTCGTCGCCGACCCGGCGGTGCGGGAGTACGTCGAGGGGATAGGCAACCGGCTGGTCAAGGTGCTCGGCCCGCAGCCCTTCGACTACCGCTTCTTCGTCGTCCAGGACCCCTCGCTGAACGCGTTCTCGGTCCCCGGCGGCTTCGTCTTCGTGTTCACGGGCCTGCTCGCCCGGGTCAAGAACGACGACGAGCTCGCCGGCGTGCTCGGCCACGAGATCGGCCACGCGCACGCCCACCACATCGTGCGCATGGAGACGCAGACGATGGGGTGGTCGGCCGCGCAGCTCCTCGGCATGGTGCTCTCGGCCGTGAACCCGGTGCTCGGAGCGGGCGCGGTCGCCGCGGCGCAGACCGCGCAGCTCAAGTACTCGCGCGACTTCGAGCAGGAGGCCGACTACCTCGGGCTGCGGTTCACCAGCGAGGCGGGCTACGACCCGCACGCGCTCGGCTCCTTCTTCAAGACGCTGCTCGCCGACCAGCAGGTCAACCCCACGAGCGTACCCGCCTACATGCTGAGCCATCCGCTCACCGAGGAGCGGGTGGCGAAGGTGGACACGATCATCGGCGCCGAGAAGCTCAAGACCCCGCCCGGCCGCCCGGCGGCGAGCCCCGCGCTCGCCGAGGTGCGCGCGGTGACGCGCGCGATCGCCGGCCCGGTCGATACGGTCGTCGACGAGTACAAGCGGCAGGCCGAGCAGAAGCCCGACGACGCCGGCCGCCAGTTCCTGCTCGGTCGCATCTACCAGACGGTGGGTCAGCTCGGCGCCGCGCGCGCGGCGCTCGAGCAGGCGCAGAAGCTCGGCGGCCTCGGCGAGCGCGTCGACCGCCCGCTCGGCACCGTGTACGCCGACCTCAAGATGCCCGAGCAGGCCGAGGCCGCGCTCGGGCGCTACCTCGGGCGCCATCCCGACGACGGCTACGCGCTCCTCCAGATGGGCAAGGCGCAGGCCGCCGCTGGGGACGACGACGGGGCGCTCAAGGAGCTCGAGCGCGCGATCATCGTCGATCCCGACCTGGAGGAGGCGCAGCGCCTCGCGGGCCTCGCGCTCGGGCGCCGGGGCAACGAGGCCGACGGCTTCTACCACCTGGCGCTCGCGTCGCGCCTGCGCGGCGACCTCGTGCAGTCGCTCAGCCAGTTCGAGCGCGCCGCGCCGCTGTTCGCGACCGGCACGCCCCGCAAGCAGGAGGTCGAGCAGGCGATCGCGGAGCTGCGGCCGATCGTGGCGGAGATGGAGCGCGAGCGGGAGGCGCAGCGCCGGCGCGGGCGGTCGGGGCTCGACGCGCGCCGCGGGCGTTGAGGCGCGGTCGAGCGGCGGCGCTCAGCGGCCGAGGTCGCGCACGAGGTCCACGACCGCGGCGGGGCGCTCGAGCCCGAGCGCGTGGCCGGCGCCGGGAAGGATCTCCAGGCGCGCGCGCAGCGCCGCGGCGAGCGCGCGGGCATGGTGCGGGGGCGTGAGGACGTCGTCGTCGCCCGCCGCGATCACCGCCGGGACCTCGATCGCCAAGGGAGTGCCGGCACGGGTGCCGAGCCACGCCCGCAACGCCTCGGCGTGATGCCGGAGCGCGTCCGCCGGCGTGCGCGCAGCCATGGTGCGCCAGGCGCGCACCGCCCCCTCGCGCCGCCCGTCGTGGGCGAGGAAGTCGCGGCCGAAGAGCCAGGGGAGCAATGCGCGCACGCGCGCGTCGGCCGTCGGGTCGCCGGCGTCGCGCCAGGCGGCGAGTACGGCGGCGAGCCGCGCATCGGGCAAGAACGGCGGCGAGAGGAGGGCGAGGGCGCGCACGGCCCCGGGATGGCGCAGGGCGACCTCCAAGGCCACGGCCGCGCCCAGGCTCGCGCCGGCGAGGACCGCGGGCGCGCGGCCGAGGTGGGCGAGGAGCGCGTGCGCGTCGTCGGCGAGCCCGGCGACCGTCGCGGCGGCGCCGGCGATCGGGGGCGAGCCGCCGACGCCGCGGTGCTCGTAGCTGATCACGGTGAACGCGTCGCGCAGCGCGTCGGTCTGCGGCTGCCAGGCGCTGGCGTCGACACCCCAGCCGTTGAGCAGGAGCAGGGTGGGCCCGTCGCCGGTGACCGCGAACTCGAGCCCGCCGCCGCTCACGCCGCCGGCTCCCGCCGCCGCTCGCTCGACGTCCTCGACGGTGACCCGGCCGCCCGGCCCCGTGCCCGGCACGCCGGCGGGATCGATGCCAAGCCGCCGCGCGAGCGCGCGGGCGGCGGGTGCGACCGGTCGGGTGACACCGACCGCGGGCGCCCGCGCGCCGGGCGGCGCCGCCGCGGCGGGAGCCGTGGGCGGCTCGACCGTGGGGACGAAGGTCGCGGCGAAGGCCGCGGCATCGAACGGCTCGCCGGGCGCGGCGATCGCGCCGAGCAGCGCGCCGACCGGCATCGCGCGGCCGGGCTCGACGTAGACCGCCGCCAGTACACCGCTCGCGCTCGCCTCGACCTCCACCTCGGCCTTCTCCGACTGCACCGTGAGCAGGGTCGCGCCCCGGCTCACGCGATCGCCCGGCCGTGCACGCCACTCGACCACCGTGCCCTCGACCATCGCGAGGCCGAGCCGCGGCATGGTCACCGCCGCCGCCATCCCCGTCAGGTCTCGAGCGCGGCGTGCGCGGCGGCGACGACCTGCGCCGGCGAAGGGACGTAGGCATCCTCGAGCACGGGGCTGAAGGGCACCGGTGCGTGCGGTGCGGTCACGCGCTTGACCGGCCCACGCAGGAGGTCGAAGCCGCGGTCGACGGCGAGCGCGGCCAGATCCGCGGCGAGGCCGCAGCGCGGCGGCGCCTCGTCGACGACCACGAGGTGGCCGGTGCGCGCGAGCGAGGCGAGCAGCGTCGCCTCGTCGAGCGGCGAGAGGCTGCGCACGTCAACCACCTCGGCTTCGACGCCCTCCGCGGCGAGCGTCTCGGCGGCCGCGAGCGCGACGGCGACCATCCGGCCGACGGCCCAGATCGTGACCGCGCCGCCCGGCCGCACGACCGCCGCCGTGCCGAGCGGCACCGTGTAGGGCTCGGCGGGGACTTCGCCCGTGGTGAAGTAGAGCGTCTTCGGCTCGCAGAAGACCACCGGGTCGTCGTCGGCGATCGCCGCGAGCAGCAGCCCCTTGGCGTCGTGAGGGTTCGACGGCACGACCGTCTTGAGGCCGGGGATCGCGGTGGTGAACGCGTGCAGCGACTGCGAGTGCTGCGCCGCCGAGCGCAGCCCCGCGCCGATCAGCGTGCGCACCACGAGCGGCACGCGCGCCTTGCCGCCGAACATGTAGCGCAGCTTGGCCGCCTGGTTGAGCAGCGGGTCGAGGCACACACCGAGGAAGTCCATGAACATCAGCTCCGCGACCGGCCGTAGCCCGGTCGCGGCCGCACCGACCGCCATGCCGATGAAGCCGGCCTCGCTGATCGGCGTGTCGATCACGCGCGCGGCGCCGAAGCGGCCGATGAGCCCGCGCGTCGCCCCCATGATCCCGCCCCAGGCGTCCTCGATGCCCTGCGCCGCGCGGCCGCCGCCGCCGGCCACGTCCTCGCCGATCACGACCACCGTGGGATCGCGCTCCATCGCCTGGTGGAGGGCCTCGTTGATCGCCTGGACGAACGTGAGCGTGCGCTCGGCCACGGCGCTAGCTCTCCGGCGGGCGCGGGTAGTCCACGTAGACGTCGCGCATGAGGTCGGCGGGATCGGGCGGCGGGCTCGCCTCGGCGTGGCGGACCGCGGCGGCGACGGCGGCGGCGACCTCGTCGTCGACGCGGCGGAGATCGCCCGTGGCGAGCCACCCCTCGGCGACGACACGGCGCTCGAAGAGGTCGAGCGGATCGCGCTCCGCGCGCATGCGCTCGGCCTCGTCCTTCGGGCGGTAGGTGAGCGGGTCACCGACGTAGTGGCCGAAGTAGCGGTAGGTTTTGCACTCGAGGAGCGTCGGCCCCTCGCCCCGGCGCGCGCGCAGAATCGCCTCGCCGGCGGCGGCGTGGACCGCGAAGAAGTCCATGCCGTCGACGACGGCACCCGGCATGCCGTAGCCCGCGGCGCGCACGGCGAGGTCGCGGACGCGCGCGTGGTACTCGACCGGCGTCGCCTCACCGTAGCCGTTGTTCTCGAGCACGAAAACCACGGGCAGCGCAAGCACGGCCGCGAGGTTCAGGCTCTCGTGGAAGAGTCCCTGGTTGGCGGCGCCGTCGCCGAAGAAGGCCACGGCGACGCCGCCGGTGCGCAGCACCTTGGCGGAGAGCGCCGCGCCGACCGCGAGCGGGATGCCGCCGCCCACGATGCCGTTGGCGCCGAGCATGCCCTTCTCGGTGTCGGCGACGTGCATCGAGCCGCCCTTGCCGTGGCAGATCCCGTCGCGGCGCCCGAACAGCTCGGCCATCATGGCGTCCAGGTCGACGCCCTTGGCGATGGCGTGGCCGTGGCCGCGGTGCGTGCTCGCCACCGCGTCGGCAGGGCCGAGGTGCGCGCACACGCCGGCCGCGACCGCCTCCTCGCCCGCGCAGAGGTGGAGGAAGCCGGGCACGCGCCCGGCCAGCGACAGCTCGTTGAGGGTCTGCTCGAAGGCGCGGATCGTGCGCATCGTGCGGTAGCCGTCGAGCAGCCGAGCGCGGGGCAGTGACATGACGGACGTCATAGCGTCGTTGCGCCCGGGGAGCCACCCCCTTGCATCGGCGGCCGGAACGCGGCACGGGACGATGTTTCACCGTGCCGCTCCTCGACCGATACGTCCGCTTCCTCGTCCGCCGTGCCGGCGTGGTGCTGGTCGCGATCCTGCTCGTCACCGCCTGGCTCGCGGCCGGCCTGCCACGGCTGCGCACCGACTTCGACGTCGAGGCGAGCCTGCCTGCGGACCATCCCTTCGTGCGCATCGACCGCGAGATCCGGGCGACCTTCGGCGGGCGCAACACGGTGATCGTGGCGATCGTGCCGCGCGAGGGGGACGCCTGGCGCCCCGAGGTCCTCGAGGTCGTGCGCGACGTCACGCTGGCGGCGCTGCGGCTGCCCGACGTGATCGCGCAGAACGTGGTAAGCCTCGCGTCGCCCAGCGTGCGCCACGTGGAGGACACGGGCGGGGGCTTGAGCGTCGACTACCTGATGCGCGAGGTGCCGCGCACGCCGGCGGAGATCGCGCGCCTGCGGGCGTGGGTGGACGAGGACCCGCAGCTCCGCGGGCTCCTCGTCACGCCCGACGACAAGGCCGCGATCGTGCTGCTCGATTTCTGGCCGGGCGCCCCCGCCCACGAGCTGGCCGACCGCGCGCTCTCGCTCGCCGCCCCGTACCGCGGGCGCCCGATCGACTTCTACTTCGCGGGTGAGCCGATCATCTCGCTCACCGACGTCGAGCAGTCGGCCGAGGTCGCCCACCGCATCCCGGTCACGTTCGCGGTGATCGCGCTCATGCTGCTGTTCTCGTTCCGCAATCTCCAGGGGATGATGATCCCCATGCTCACCGCAGCGCTGAGCACGGTGTGGGGCCTCGGGATCATGGCGCGCACCGGCATCGCCATCGACAGCTGGAACGTTGCCGTGCCGATCCTCCTCATCGCCGTTGCCGCGGCGCACTCGGCGCAGATGCTCAAGCGCTACACCGAGGAGGTGGTGCGGCTCGGGGACAACCGCGCGGCGGTGATCGAGTCGACGGTCCGCATGGGCCCGGTGATGCTCGCGGCGGGCTCGGTGGCCGCGCTCGGGTTCGCCTCGCTGGCGCTCTTCGGGGTTCCGGCGATCGCGAACTTCGGCCTCGCCTGCGCCTACGGGATCGGCAGCGCGGTGCTCCTCGAGATGACGCTCATTCCGGCGCTCCGCTCGCTGCTGCCGGCCCCGCGGCGCACCCCGCGCGCCGGAGGGGCCAGCGAACGGCTGCTCGCCCGCATCCACCGCGGCATCGTGCGGCACGACGGCCGCGCCGTGCTCGTCGGGACGGCGGTCGCGCTCGGGCTCGCTGGGATCGGGGCGACGCGCATCCGCACCTTCGGCCCGACGCGCGAGTACATGGCGGCAGGCAGCCTGCCGCGCACGCACCTCGAGGCGATCGAGAAGCATTTCCCGGGGACGGTCACGATGACGATCCTCTACGAGGGGGAGCCCGGGAGCGCCAAGACGGTCGGCGTGCTCCAGCACATGGACGCGCTCCAGCAGGAGCTCGTGGCCGACCCGTTGGTCTGGCGGACGGCGTCGCTCGCCGACCTGGTGAAGACGCTGCACCGCAGCTTCGACCCCGACGGCGCGCGGCCCTACGCCATCCCCGACGATCAGGCGCTGGTCTCGCAGCTCGTGTTTCTCGGCGAGTCCCCGGCCTTCGAGCGCTTCACCGACCGCGCCCAGGGCAAGGCGCTCGTGATCGCGTACCTCCGCGACGACGACTCCGCGCGCGTTGGGCCGCTCGTCCGGCGCGTTCAGCGCTGGCTCGTGGAGCACCCGCCGCCCGCGGGCGAGCGGGTGCTCGTCGCCGGCGGGGCGGGCCCGACCGTGCTTGCGGTCAACGAGCACACGACCTACGGCAAGCTCCTCAACATGCTGGTCGTGCTGGCGACGATCTGGGCCGTGTCCTCGCTCATGCTGCGCTCGCCGCTCGGCGGGCTTTACGTCGCCACCCCGATCCTGATCACGGTGGCGCTCCTCTTCGGGCTGCTCGGCTGGACGGGCATTCGGCTCGACATGGGCTCGGCGACCGTGATCGCGATGGCCGCGGGGGTGGGCGCCGACTACGCGATCTATTTCCTCTACCGCCTGCGGGAGGAGCGGGCGCGCACCGCCGACGACGTTGCGGCGGTGGGCGCGGCGCTGCGGACCTCCGGGCGCGCCGTGGTCTTCGTCGCGGCGAGCATCGGGGCGGGCTTCGCGGTGATCGGCTTCACGCGCTTCTTCGGGCTCAGGCTCTTCGGGACGCTCATGCCGGCGGCGATGGGCATCTCGTGCCTCGCCGCCCTGGCGGTGATCCCCGTCATGGTGCTGCGCACGCGGCCGCGCTTCGTCTTCGGCACGGAGGCGCGGCCGGCCCGGGTGCGGGCGGCCGCCTCTCGCCCGCTCGCCGTGCTCGTCCTGCTCGCGCTGGCGCCGCTCGCCGCGCACGCCGACGAGGCGCTCGCGCCCGGCGGGATGCTCGACCGGGACACCGCGGGGGCGGCCGATGGCCTGCTGCCGCCCGAGACGCTTGCCCACTACCGCGCCGGCGAGTACCGCAACGCGATCGCCGCCTGGCCGTCCGGCCCGGCCTGGGAGGAGGCGTTCGAGGCCGCCTCGCAGCGCAACGCCGGCCGCCTCGCCGTGAACGAGCGTGGCACGATCGTCGAGCGCGGCGGCGGCAAGCCGGCGCGGGGTCTCTACGGCCTGCCGTTCCACATCGACCCCGCCGACCCGCAGGCGGGCGTCGAGGTCGTCTGGAACGCCTACTACGCGCTCTGGCGCACCGCGAGCTCGCACGACGTGCTCGCGCTCGACTGGATCGGCCAGCACGGCCTCGAGCGCCAGGCCGAGATCGAGAGCCGCACGCTCTACTGGGAGGGCGCGCCGCCGGCGCGGGCCCCGAAGCAGAACGAGCTCGGCCTCGCCTCGCAGCAGCTCGCCGTCGTGCTGAGCCCCGCCGACCTGAACGGGACGGCCTCGCTCACGTGGCGGTTCCAGGACGCCGACAAGCGGGATGGGGCGTGGACCTACGTTCCCGCGCTGCGGCGCGTGCGGCAGATATCGCCCGCCAACCGCTCCGACGGCTTTCTCGGATCGGACCTGAGCCAGGACGACGGCACGTTCTTCGACGGCAAGCCCGAGGACTTCGCCTGGCGTCTCGTGGGCGAGCGCGACGCGCTCGTGCTCGTGGACCCCGCGAGCCTGACGGATCGGGTAGACCGCCGCGCGCGCCCCGACGGCGGCATCGAGGAGACCTGGCCGGCGGAGCAGAAGGTGGTGGGCTACGAGGAGCCCGCGTGGAAGGGCGTGCCCTGGGCGCCGATCGGACCCGTGCTCGTCCGGCGGCGGCTTTGGGTGGTGGAGGCGAAGCCGCGGGACCCGTACTATTTCTTCGCGCGCATCGAGGTCGGCATCGACCAGGAGACCTTCCAGGGCGCCAGCAGCCGCAAGTTCGACGCGCAGGGGGGGCTGCTGCGCAGCCTCCAGTTCCTGCTGCATGCGCCGCGGCCCATCGACGTCGGCGGCGAGCGGCTCGTGATCGGGGGCTCGTCGATGGAGTACATCGGTGCGGAGAACGTGAAGGCGGCGCGCGCGACCGTGGTCGCGCCGTCGCCGGGCGGGCGCGGAGCGCACGAGCGCCGCATGCCGATGGACCCGGGGCTCTTCGCGCTCGAGCACCTCGGCGCCGGCAAGTAGGGCGTGTGGGCTCGCCGCTCACGGCACGCTCTGCGGCGAGAACTCCCAGTGCAGTCGGGCTCCGAAGATCGACACCGGACCGCGAGCCCGGTTGAATGCCGGATCGACGACGAGCTGGTAGTCGACGGCGAGGTGGACGGTGCGCCACACGTCGCAGTCGTAGTACGTCTCCAGGTTCTTCTCCCAGCCGTACGTCAGGGCGCCGTCGCCGTAGAGGATGCCCGTGCCGCCGGCCTCGAGGAACCTCTGGCTGGCGCGTGAAGCCCCGCTGACGACGCCGACGAGGCCGAAGGTATCGGCCGGCCGATGCCACGCCCGTCCCTTGAGGCTCCCGCCGAGCGACCCGGAGTAGTTGGTGTCGGTGTAGGCCCAAGCCTCCGTGCGGCCGTCGTTCCAGCCCAGGCGTGAGAAGGCGCCGACGTCGGGGGCGATCTCCTGCTCCCAGTTGAGCCCGAAGCCGTACTTGTACCGGTAGGCGCGGGCCGGCACGATGCTCGCGCTCGGTCCCTCTCGCCGCAGGATGGCGGTCGCCGCCTCGTAGGTGGCCATGTGCGCCTCGTTGAGCCAGGCGAGCAGGCGCACGATCCCCGGACGCCCCGCGGCGCGGTACCGGCCTTCGAATTCCACCGGCATGTCCCAGGCCTTCGTGAACGGCCCGTCCCGTCCCTCGGGCGGCCACTTGAGGATCCGGTCCTCGGCGGTGAACGAATTCGGGGCGGCCGGAAGCTGGAAGAAGCCGTAGCGCAGCGCCCAGGTCGGGCGGTTGAGCTCCAGCGCCATTCCGGTCGTGAACCCGACGCTGTCGGCGGCGTAATCCCAGGCGATGTTGGTGACCGCCGCCCAGTTGAGGAATTGCCGGTGCGGGTCGCTCGCATACGCGTTCTGGTCGAAGAGGTCCGTGGGGGTGAATCGGCCGAGCGTGATCGTGAGCCGG
>Ga0209060_10003969_pt1 | contig 11949 bp, 9 predicted proteins | sample Coa_R1_8_FD_187155 | JGI IMG/M metagenome (GOLD analysis project Ga0209060, IMG submission 187155) | Surface soil microbial communities from Centralia Pennsylvania, which are recovering from an underground coalmine fire - Coalmine... | ecosystem: Environmental > Terrestrial > Soil > Unclassified...
GGAAAAGCGGAAGGCGCCATGGACGCGGGCAATCTGCTGAAGCCGATGCTCGCGCGCGGCGAGCTGCACTGCATTGGCGCGACCACGCTCGACGAATACCGCAAGTACATTGAGAAGGACGCGGCGCTGGAACGCCGATTCCAGACCGTGTTCGTGGATCAGCCGACGGTGGAAGATACCATCTCCATCCTGCGTGGCCTGCGGGAACGCTATGAAATTCATCATGGTGTACGAATCAAGGATTCGGCTTTGGTTGCCGCGGCGGTTCTCTCGAATCGCTACATCACGGACCGGTTTTTGCCGGACAAGGCAATCGATCTGGTAGACGAGGCAGCTGCCAAACTGCGCACCGAAATCGATTCCATGCCCGCGGAGTTGGATGAAACGCTGCGCCGGATCATGCAGCTTGAAATCGAGCGCGAGGCGCTGAAGAAGGAATCCGATGCGGCTTCCAAAGACCGATTGAAGAAGATCGAGAAGGAAGTGGCGGATCTCAAAGCCGATTCGTCGGCCTTGAAAGCACAGTGGCAGGCCGAGAAAGAAGGCGTGCAGCGTCTGCGTGCGTTGCGCGAGCAACTGGAACAGACTCGCGTGGAAATCGAGAAGGCCGAGCGGCAATACGACCTGAACAAAGCTGCCGAATTGAAGTACGGCAAGCTAGCCGAACTCGACCGGAAACTAAAAGCCGAAGAGGCTCGGCTGGCCGAGAAACAATCCGGCAAGCGGCTATTGAAAGAAGAAGTGGACGAGGAAGATATCGCTGAAGTGGTCAGCCGCTGGACCGGCGTTCCGGTTTCGAAGCTCCTCGAAGGCGAAATGCAGAAGCTGTTGCACCTGGAAGAAGAGCTGCACAAGCGGGTCATTGGTCAGGATGAGGCTGTCGAAGCGGTGGCGGAATCGGTGATGCGGGCCCGGTCCGGATTAAAGGATCCCAACCGGCCGATCGGTAGCTTCATTTTCCTGGGACCCACCGGCGTCGGCAAAACCGAATTGGCCCGAGCGCTCGCCGAATTCCTGTTCGACGACGAAAAGGCCATGATTCGCATCGACATGTCGGAATATCAGGAGAAGCATGCGGTGGCGCGGCTGATCGGCGCTCCGCCGGGTTACGTAGGTTATGAAGAAGGGGGGCAACTAACGGAGTCCGTGCGACGTCGTCCATATTGTGTGGTGCTTTTCGACGAAATCGAGAAGGCCCACGCCGACGTGTTCAACGTCCTGTTGCAAATCCTTGACGACGGGCGTCTTACAGACGGGCAGGGTCGCACCGTCGACTTCAAGAACACGATCGTGATTATGACCTCGAACATCGGCAGCCACAGGATTCTGGAGTATAGCGGTACTACGTTCAGTGGCGAAGGGTTCGAGCGGATGAAAGGGACGGTTCTGGACGAGTTGCGGCATCATTTCCGGCCGGAGTTTTTGAATCGGGTGGACGAGATCATCGTGTTCCACGCCCTGTCGGAAGAACATTTGAAAGAAATTGTGGAGATCCAGCTCAACGGTCTGCGCAAGCGGCTGGCGGAGCGGCATATCGAAATTGAATTGACCGATCGGGCGCGCGGGCATCTGGTTCGCACCGGCTTCGATCCTACTTATGGCGCTCGTCCGCTGAAGCGGGCGATCCAGCGCGAAATTGAAACGCCCATGGCGCGCAAGATCCTGGGCGGCGAAGTACGCGACGGATATCACGTCGGAGTGGATGTGGATGCGTCGGGGAATTTGAAGTTTGAATCTAAAATCGCGAGCCGGGAAAAAGAGCCGGCTCGGAAGGAAGCATAAGAACTATGAAGGGTCACATCCGAACATCAACGGCTGTTATGTTGTTTACGATTGCGCTGCTGGCCGGCGCGCTGTTCGTCACGCTGGGGCAGCATCGAGTTCCCGTTTTTATCGACACCGCGCACGCGGCTGCGGTCAGCGAAGGACCGTTGACGAGTTTCTCGCCGGTAGTGAAGCGAGCGATGCCGGCGGTGGTGAATATTTCGTCGTCCAAAGTTATCAAGGCGCAGCAAATCCCGCGCGGCATGTTTGACGATCCGATGTTCCGCCAGTTTTTCGGCGGGCGCGTGCCGGAGATGCAGCAGCCGAAATCGCAGCGCGAGACCAGCCTCGGGTCGGGCGTCATCGTCAGTCCGGATGGTTACATCATTACGAATAATCACGTGGTGGATGGCGCGACAGACGTAAAGGTGGAGTTTTCTAACAAAGAAAAGTATGCCGCCAAGATAGTCGGCACCGACAAATACACGGACGTGGCGGTTTTGAAGATCGATAAGAGCGGTCTTCCGACGCTGCCTTTCGCGGATTCGAATCGCGTGCAGGTTGGCGACGTGGTTCTCGCCATCGGCGAACCGTTCGGATTGGGCGGCACGGTGACCATGGGAATCGTGAGCGCGAAAGGGCGCAGCCTGGGCGGTCAGATTGAGCGCTACGAAGACTTCATCCAGACCGACGCCGCGATCAATCATGGAAACTCCGGCGGCGCGCTGATCGACACGCGCGGTGAGCTGATCGGTATCAACACCGCGATCCTTTCGGGCGACGGCGGCGGCAGCGAAGGCATCGGGTTCGCGATCCCGGCGAACCTGGCGCGCAACATGATGGATCAGATCCTCAAGAAGGGCAAAGTAACGCGCGGCTTCATGGGAATCCTGCCGCAGGAACTGACGCCCGACATGGCCAAAGAGTTCAACATGACGAATGGCCATGGCGTTTTGATTGCGCAAGTGACGCCGGATAGTCCGGCCGCGAAAGCTGGATTGAAAGTCGGCGATGTGATCACGACGATCAATAACGATCCGGTGGAAGACGTGAACTCGTTCCGTCTGGCAGTAGCCGGTTTCGCTCCGGGAACAAAGGTTGAGCTGAAGGTCAATCGGGAAGGCAAGACGATGGATATCCCCGTCACGCTCACTGAATACAACATGGAAGCCGGCAACGGACAAAGCGCTCCTGAAGGAGTTCCGGGCAAAGGCGAGAAGGGATCGCTGAAAGGCGTATCGGTGGAAGCCCTGACGCCGGAAGTTCGTCAGGAAATGCAATTGCCGGATGGTGTCAAGAGCGGTGTTGTAATTACCGACATCGATGACGACTCGCCGGCAGCTACCGTCGGATTGCAACCGGGCGATCTAATTCTTCAGGTGAATCACAAAGCCGTGAACTCGGTCGCGGAGTTCAACAGCGCCGTACGCGCGGGATCCTCCAAGGATTCCACTTTGTTGTTGATAAGAAGAGGACCTGGAACCTCGTTCGTCGTGGTTCCTAACAAATAACGAAGCGAAATAGTTGAGTAAAAGAGAAGCAGGTTCTATGCGGGCCTGCTTCTTTTTTGCTTTTGGTGCATCTAAGATCTAGAACGTATGCGAAGTCGAACCAAAATTTGGAGCTTTGCCGACGATAGCCCGGCGCTGTGGGAACCTTCGGCGGATGTCTATCGCACGCGGGACGGATGGCTGTTGAAGTTCGATCTGGCGGGCGTGAGACCCGAGGATGTGACGGTATCGGTGCGCGGACGCCGCGTTTCTGTTAGCGGAGTCCGGCGCGACCTGATGTTAGAGGAGGGTTTTAGCTACTACTCAATGGAAATTTCCTACAACCGCTTCGAGCGATCGATTGAAATGCCTGCCGATCTTGAAAACGCTCAGGTGATGCTGGAAGCGCGAAACGGATTGTTGCTGGTGAGGATGATCACGAGAGGAAACGAATATGTCTGACCAACCAGTTGTCTATGAATTGCCCGTGCTGCCGCTGAAGAACGCGGTGCTCTTTCCGTACCTGTTGATGCCGTTGTCGGCGGGGCGTCCGGGATCTGTCGCGGCCGTGGAAGCGGCGCTGGCAACTGAATCGAAGGAAGTCCTGGTGTTTACGCAGCGGGACGCCGAAGTGGATTCCCCGCTCCAGGGCGACCTCTATCCGATCGGCACCAAGGCGGTGATCCGGAAAATGAACCGGTCCGGCGAAGGTCATCTCGAGTTGCTGGTTTTAGGAATGGAGCGCGTTGCGTTGACGCGCTTGGATACTTCCGAGCCTTTCTTGAAAGCTCGGGTTACTCCGCTGCCGCTGCCGGAAGATAAAAGCTCCGAGATTGAGGCTTTACAAGGCGCTCTGATCGAGCTGGCCGGCGAAGCGCTGACGCTGGCCCAGCCCAACGCTCCCCAAGAATTGCGCGGGTTGCTTTCGGCCAACGAAGATCCGCTGCGGTTGGCTTTTGTGCTGGCGTCAATGTTCAGCTTGGATGCTGAAAAAGCCCAGGCTCTGCTCGAAGCTCCCACGCGAGCCGAAGCTCTGCGGCTGGTGCATCGCTACTTGACGCACGAAGTGCAGGTGCTCGAGCTGCGCAACAAGATCACCACCGAAGCGCGCAGCGAGATGAATAAGGAGCAGCGCGACTATTTGCTACGCCAGCAAATGCGCGCCATCCAACAGGAGCTCGGCGATAAAGGCGGCGAGCAGGCCGAAGCGGAGCAGTTGCGCGAACGCCTGAACAAAGCGGATCTGCCTGAGGACATCCTCAAAGAAGCGACGCGCGAATTGAATCGGCTGGAGAAGCTGAATCCAGGCGCCCCGGATTATAACGTCATCCGGACTTACTTGGATTACGTGCTGGAACTGCCGTGGCGCAAGAGCACGGAAGATTCGCTGGATATCGCGAAAGCGCGCCAGGTTTTGGATGAAGACCACTACGGTTTGAAGGATGTGAAAGAGCGCATCCTCGAACACCTGGGTGTGTTGAAGCTGAATCCGAACGCGAAGGCGCCGATCTTGTGCTTCGTCGGGCCTCCGGGAGTGGGAAAAACTTCACTGGGTCAATCGATCGCCCGCAGCTTGAATCGCAAATTCGAGCGATTGAGCTTGGGCGGCATGCATGATGAAGCCGAACTGCGCGGCCATCGCCGGACGTATATCGGCGCGATGCCCGGCCGTGTGGTGCAGGCGATGCGGCGCGCGGGAGCCAACAACCCGGTACTAATGCTGGACGAAGTGGACAAGCTCGGCCGCGATTTCCGCGGCGACCCAGCGGCGGCGTTGCTCGAGATCCTGGATCCGGAACAGAACAAAACGTTCCGGGATAATTACCTGGATCTGCCCATGGATCTGTCGAAGGTTCTGTTCGTCACCACGGCGAATGGGCTGGACACGATTCCCCGCCCGCTGCTCGACCGTATGGAAGTGCTGCGGTTGGCCGGCTACAGCGAAGAAGAAAAGCTGGAGATCGCAAAACGGTATCTGCTTCCGAAGCAGCTCAAGGAAACTGGATTGAGCGCGGAGCAGTGCACCATTCCGGACGAAACCGTGCGGGCCATCACCTCGCGCTATACGCGAGAGGCGGGCGTACGCCAGTTGGAACGGGCCATTGGCCGCGTAGCGCGGAAGATCGCGCTGCGATTCGCCGAGGGCAACGTTGAGTCCTGCGTGGTTCGGGCGGATGATCTGATCGAGATGTTTGGACCCGAGCCGTTCAGCCAGGAACAAGCCCGGCGCGAACTCCCCGCAGGGGTGGCGACCGGCTTGGCCTGGACCGAAACGGGCGGCGACGTTCTGTACATCGAAGCGACTTTGCTGCCGGACGGCAAGGGATTGACCTTGACCGGACAGCTCGGCGAAGTGATGCAGGAATCCGCCAAAGCGGCCCAGAGCTACATCTGGTCGCACGCGGGCGATTTCGACATCGATCCGGCGGTGTTCAAGAATTCGGGCGTGCACGTCCATGTACCGGCGGGCGCGATTCCGAAGGATGGTCCGTCGGCCGGTGTGACCATGGCGACAGCGCTGACCACGCTCTACACAAAGCTCCCGGCTCGCAGCAACGTGGCGATGACCGGCGAGATTACGCTGACCGGCCTGGTTTTGCCGATCGGCGGGGTGAAAGAGAAAGTGCTGGCGGCGCGGCGCGCGGGAATCGATACCGTGATTCTGCCCAAGGGAAATCAAAAAGACCTGCGCGATCTGCCGGAGCATGTGCGCAACGAGATGAAGTTCGTGTTCGCCGAACGGGTGGAGGATGTGCTGCGAGCAGCCGTCCCGCACTTGGGCGACCGGATGGATTCGGCGAAGATGCACCGGATCGATCACGCGGCTTAGCTAGGTGGCGCACGCACTTTGCGTGCGCCACGGGTTATCGCGCGGAGGAGGGTTCTCGGATGCCTAAGAGAGACTCTCCTCCTTCGGCGGTGAAGGCGTTCAGAGCTTCTTGGTGAAGCGAGCGGGCTTTGTCCAGAATTTTTGCGAATTCCGGATTGGCACGCATCGGGTCGAACCAGGAATCGCGCACCATCGCGGGATAGCAGAAAAATCCCAGGTCTACCGTTTGCGAAAGAGCCTTTAAGGCCCGTCCGGATTCGCTGAAATAAGCGAGCTGGCGAGCCTGATAGTACCAGCCTTCCGGATCGCGGAAGGATTCTCCCATCAATTCATCCATCGCCTGAATACTTCCCTCGCGATTGCCTTCGAGCAGCATGCGGAAAGATCTGGTGTAAAGTTTGGCGATGCGAAAATCAGCTGGTGGTTCGTTCTCTCTGAGCAACCGGAGCGCTTCATCCACTCGGCCGAGCATGGCGAGCGACACCGGCATGTCGAAGCTGTAGTTGTCGCGGCTCATATCGAGAGCGGTTTGATATTCGCCCAACATCAAATAAGTGTGGACGACGCTGGTTTGGATAGCCGGGTCCAGGCGCTTCGCTTCCGAATGCGCCGCCACGGAAGCCTTCAATAATCCACAATAGCGGCAGACGTGCGTCAGTCCCGCGAAAAGCTCCGCTTCGTTGCGGGAGATGTGCAGGCGCCGCAACAGCCGCCTCAATGCATCGAGGGCGCGTCCCTGATCCACTTGAATCGGAGTGTAGAGCTGGTGCGCAAGCGCAAGATCCGGATTCAGTTCTAAAGCCTTGCGCAGGGCGCTGTCGGCGGACGCCAGTTTCTCGGCCGACCCCGCCGAATACTTGTCGGACAACCAGCGGGCCCGGCCGAGGCGCGCCCAGGCCGGCGCGTACGATTGGTCTTTGGCGACGCACTGCTCATGCAGTTCCAGCGCCGCGAAGACGTTTTTGCGATCGCGGTCCAGCTCATTGGCGCGCAAGTAAAGATCGTACGCGGACGGATTGGCCGGCGCGTCGCGCGTAAGCATGCGCTTTTCGCCCGCCGTCAGCGGCAGTGCCAGCGATTCCACCACTCCGCGCACCAGCGTGTCCTGCAATTGAAAAATATCGCGCAATTCCACTTGCGACGCGCGCGACCAGACCAAAGTTCCAGCCGGCGCTTCCACCAATTGCGTGGTGAGCCGAAGTTCGGATCCGGCGCGCAACAGCGTTCCGGTCAAGACAACATCGACGTCGGCTTCGCGGGCGATCTCTTTCAAATCCGGAACGGTACCGGCGTAGCGCGCCGCAGCGAGGCTCGACCGCACCACCAAGGAACTCAATCCAGTCAACGAAGCAGCAATGGCTTCCGGCAGGCTGAACGCGAGGAAATCGGTATCCGGATCGGAACGTAGCGCGCGAAACGGAAGAACGATCAACTTCTTGGCGGACAGCGCTTCTACCCGCGCGGCGGGAGCATCCATTTGCATCACAGCACGCAGCTCGGCGGCCATGGCATCGGCTTCCTGGTAACGCGCATCCGGATCTTTGGCCAGCGCCTTCTGCACCACGCGATTGACGGCGGAAGCGGCTGCCGATCCGCTGAGCGCAGGCGGTGCGTCGTAAAGGATGGCATGAAAAATCTCCATCTGTGAACCGCCCTGAAAGGCCTGGCGTCCGGCCAGCATTTCGAAAAGCATACTGGCGGTGGAGAAGAGATCGGAGCGGGCATCCACCGGCTTTCCGGTGAGCTGTTCGGGCGAAGCATAGCGCGGCGTGGCGGCGATGGCGCCGGGCTGCGTGAGATCGATCTGGGTCGCCGAATCTGTGGTGGAGGGTTGAGCGACCGGCTTAGCCAATCCGAAATCCAAAACCTTGACGCCTTGCGTGGAGATGAAAACGTTGGAAGGCTTGAGATCCCGATGCACGAGAGCGCTGCGGTGAACAGCGGCGAGCGCCGACAAAACGCTCAGGATAATTTGAACTGCCTCGGGAACCGCCATGGGACCATGCGCCAAGCGGGCGGCAAGCGGTTCACCTTCAAGCAGCTCCATCACCAGAAATGGGCGGCCATCTTCTTCGCCGATATCATACAAGCGGCAGATGTTCGGATGCGTGACGCGCGCGGCGGATTGGGCTTCGCGCAGAAAACGCTTGCGGCCGCTTTCATCGTCACCCGATCCGAGAATCATCTTGACGGCCACCGGCCGATCGAGCCGTGAGTCATGCGCACGATACACCACGCCCATGCCGCCTTCGCCCAACTTGCCGGTAATTTGATACGGACCAATGCGTTCCGGATAACCGGACATACGTACAGAAATCCCCTCTTCAAGTTTAGACGGATCGCTCACAGCAGCAGGTAAGTCACTATCGCGACCGCGGCCAGCTTGCGCTGGGAGTCAGATAGATCGACACGCCCGACGCAGAGCTTCTTGCCGATGCGGAGCAGGTGCGACCTGGCCGTTAATTTGCCGTGCGCAATCGGGCGCAGGTAATTAATTTTCAAGTCCGTCGTAGTGCAAGGACGGCGTCCCTGGAAGTGGTGCGCCAACGCGATGCCGACCGCCGCGTCCGCCAAGGTGGCCGCGACGCCGCCATGGAGCACGCCGGCGATATTCTTCAGCTCGTCACGGAAGGCGCATTCGAGGGTCACGCCGTCGGAATGCCCGCGCACCACACGCAGTCCGATGAGCTTGTTGAACGGCATGTTTTCCGCCATGGTTCGAAGCTGCTGGATGTTCACTGACTTTACGGTGACACAGAATGTGACGTTACGCATCTCACAATGTGGAGAAGAAAGGCGATTTAAGGCGGCATCAACGCACGGCTGTTTCGGGGCAGGCTCAGTTGAGCTGGACCGATCGCATGGGCGAGCAAAAGTTCGCTTATGCGCGGATTTTAGATGTTTCGGAGTCCGGGTTGCGCGTGGAGCTGCGCGAGGCCTTAGCGAGGCATGCGTACGTGTCGCTGCGCGCGGATCACATTGCGTTGCAGGGTAGCGCTTCCGTGCGAAGCTGCGTGAAGAAGGGCAGCTTATATCTGGTGGGCCTGGAGTTCAGCGGCGGGATGAAGTGGAAGCCGAAATTAAAGGAGTGACTCAATCATGCAGGATGCGGAAGATCGGCGGGACGCACAATTCGATCCGCACAACAAGCAGCCGGCGAATGCGCGCCGGATCCGGCTTTCGTTGATCATGGTGGCGCTTATGTTCACGGCGCTCGCCCTCACGGCGATGATTATTGCGTATCGGCCGTGAGTGTATGATCGAAGAATGAAGCTGCAAAACAAAGTCGTGGTCGTTACCGGGGGTGGAAATGGGATCGGCCGCGCCATGTGCCGGCGATTCGCCGCCGAGGGCGCCAAGGCTGTGGTGGTTGCGGATATTGACGTTAAAGCCGCCCGGGAAGTCGCGGCCGAAATTGCAGGCTTTGAGTATTCGGTGAACGTCGCCAGCGAATCCGACATCCAGATGCTGGTGGACGATGTTCTTAAGAAACACGGACAAATCGATCTGTTTTGCTCGAACGCGGGCATCGGCGTGGAAGGCGACTGCGAAGTCACCGACCGCGACTGGCAGAAAATCTGGGAAGTGAACGTCATGGCGCACGTCTATGCATCCCGCGCCGTTTTGCCCGGAATGCTGGCGCGCAAGGAGGGCTATCTGCTGCAGACGGTTTCCGCCGCGGGATTACTCACGCAGATCGGCTCCGCGCCTTACGCGGTGACCAAACATGGCGCCCTCGCGTTGGCCGAGTGGCTCTCGGTCACCTACGGCGATCAAGGCATCAAAGTTTCGGCGCTCTGTCCGCAGGGCGTGAAAACGCGGATGCTCGAAAGAGCGGAATTCGGAGGCGGCACGTTTTTACTCGAAGGCGCGCTGGAACCGGAGCAGGTGGCCGAAGCCGTGGTCAAAGGGCTCGAGGAAGAGCATTTCCTGATTCTGCCGCATCCGGAAGTTTTGGAATACATGCGGCGCAAGGCCGCGGATTACGATCGCTGGCTGCGCGGCATGCGAAGGTTGCAAGCGAGCGTGCAACCGATCAAAGCGAAAGCGTAACGCCGGACTCCGTTTCTCCTTTCCGCCCGGGCGTCCACCACCCGTTACAATAGAATCGTCGCGCCTCCATGAAGACCTTTTACATCGAGACCTTCGGTTGCCAGATGAACGCGCACGACTCGGAAAAAGTCATGGGCGTGCTCGTGGGGCGCGGATATCAGCAGGTCGAAACGATCGAAGCGGCCAAGCTGGTGCTCTACAACACGTGCAGCATCCGCGAGAAGGCCGCGCAGAAGGTTTTCTCCCGTCTCGGAAATTTCCGCAAAGCGGCGGGCCCGGAAAAGATCATCGGCGTGCTCGGCTGCGTGGCGCAGCAGGAAGGCGAAGAGATCTTTGAGCGCTCGCCCTGGGTGCGCCTGGTGTGCGGGTCGGCGAGCTACAGCAAGCTGCCCGATTTGATCGACGAGCTGGAAGCCGGGAATCGCCGCGTGATGGGCCTCGACACCGATACCGAGGCGACGTTTGAAACGGAAATTACCCGCCGCGACAATCCGTTTCGCGCCTACCTGACGATCATCGAGGGCTGCGACAAGGCCTGCTCCTATTGTGTGGTGCCGTTCACGCGCGGGCCGGAGCGGAGCCGCGCCAGCGCCTCAGTGCTGGCCGAAGCGCGGCGGCTTGCAGACGCGGGCTATTCCGAAATTCAGCTGCTCGGCCAGACGGTAAACTCCTACAAGGATCCGTCGCCGCGCCACCTAACGTTCGCGCAATTGCTGGCCGAAGTGGCCGCGGTTCCCGGCATTCGCCGCGTGCGCTTCACCACCTCGCACCCACGCGATTTCGGTCGCGATATCGTGGAGGCCATTGAATCCGTGCCGGCGATTTGCGACCACGTGCACCTGCCTGTGCAGTCGGGCTCGACGCGCGTCCTACGTGAAATGCTGCGCACCTACACACGCGAAGAGTATCTTGAAAAAATCGCCATGATCCGGGAAGCGCGCCGCCCGATCGCCGTGACGTCGGACATTATCGTCGGGTTTCCCGGCGAGACCGAAAGGGATTTCGAGGAGACGCTGTCGCTGCTGGACTCCGCGCAGTACGACGGCATCTTCGCGTTCCAGTATTCTCCGCGGCCCAATACCGCGGCGCGCGAGATGCCGGATGCTATCCCCGAGGAAGAAAAAGGGCGCCGGCTCGCGGGCGTCCTAGATCGCCAGCGCGAAATTCAACTGGCGCGCAACGAAATGCTGCTCGGCCAGACGTTCGAGGTTCTCGTCGACGGCGAATCGCGGCGCGCGGGGCAATGGTCGGGGCGCTGTTCGAGCAACCGCGTTTTAAATTTCACTTCGCCGGGCATGGACCTTTTGGGAAAATATGTTCAAGTGAGAGTGGATCGCGCCGGTCCCAACAGTTTGGTCGGCGAGCATGTGCAGTAACCAGGCAAGAACGGGCCGGCGTTTTCACAGAGAAGTCCGGGGAGGGTGCCATGGAAGTTGAGATGAAGATCCGCGGACTCATGATGGACCCCGTCACCAACATGCCCATCGTTGTGCTCAAGGACGCGGGAGGCACTGCGGTCCTGCCGATCTGGGTAGGCATCTACGAAGCCAACGCCATCGCCCTCGAAATCGAAAAAGTACAAACGCCGCGCCCCATGACGCACGACCTGCTGCGCAACGTGTTCCTCGGCCTCGACGTGCGCGTGCAAAAAGTCGTGGTGAACGACCTGAAGGACGACACCTTCTACGCCCTGATCTGGGTCGAGCGCAACGGCGAGATCATGTCCATCGATTCGCGCCCGAGCGACGCCCTTGCTCTCGCCCTGCGCGTCGATTGCCCCATCTTCGTCGAGGACGAAGTTCTGAAGAGCTC
>Ga0209060_10003970_pt1 | contig 11948 bp, 9 predicted proteins | sample Coa_R1_8_FD_187155 | JGI IMG/M metagenome (GOLD analysis project Ga0209060, IMG submission 187155) | Surface soil microbial communities from Centralia Pennsylvania, which are recovering from an underground coalmine fire - Coalmine... | ecosystem: Environmental > Terrestrial > Soil > Unclassified...
GGCGTTTGGTGGCTGATCCGACGCAAGAAGCCGACGCCTGTTGTGACAGAGGTGAAGTGATGTTGATTCAATTTGGCCAGGCGTTCAACAATTACCTCTACGACATTTTCGTCGCCAAATTCGATTTCTGGCTGGTCTTCGGCCTGGCGGCGCAGCTTGTGTTCGGCACGCGCTTTTGGGTGCAGTGGATTGCGAGCGAGCGAGCGGGAAAAAGCGTGGTTCCGCTGGCGTTCTGGTTCATCTCCATCGCGGGTGGCTCGATGACGTTGCTCTACGGTCTCGTCGAGCGCGAGCCGATCATCATCTTCGGCCAGCTCTCGTCGAACATCATCTATGTCAGAAACATCATGCTGATCTGGAAGAACAAGGCGACCGGGTCGCAGACACTCGATCGTTGAGCGGTCGACAACATCTGCCAGCCCGATCTACTACCTTGGCGGCTGAGCGCATGGTGAAGTCAGATTGAATCGTCATTGCGAGGAGCGGAGCGACGAAGCAATCCATGCTTGAGCAAGCGGAGAGATGGATTGCTTCGCTTCGCTCGCAATGACGGCCAGACCGGCGACCGAACCTAAAATCCTCAGGCTCTAGCGCGGCTGCGGCTGGGCGGTGACCGGGGGAGGCTGGTTTGCAACATCGCTTTCCGTTCCGCGCAAGGCCGCCAGCTCGCCGGCCGCATCGAGCACGGGGTAAGCCGTGGAACAGGCGTGCGAGTGAATGCGCCGCAGGTCTCGCAGCACGTCGAGGTGCAGAGAGGTGGTCTCGAGTGTCTCCGGCCGGCCTTCGCGCAGGCGGTCGAGATGCCGCTCGGTCGCAGCCAGCTCGGCGTTGCGCAAGGCCGTCTTTTCGGTGAGCAGCCGACGTGCCCCGTTGATATCGCCCGACATGAAGACGGAGAAGGCGATCCCCAGTGCATCGACGATGCGCTTATGGAACGCGGACAATTCCTCCGCGCCCTCGGGCGAGAATTGCAGCCGCCGTTTGATCTTCTTGGTCGCAAGCTCGCTCAGATTCTTGTCGATGATGTCGCCGATATGTTCGAGGTTGATCGCAAAGGAGACGATCTCCATCGCACGCTTGCCCTCGTGCTCGTCGAGGCTACCGCGCGTTAGCTTGGTGACGTAGAGCTTGATCGCTTCATCCAGCTTGTCGACGATGTTGTCCATCCGCGAGACCTGATCGACCAGCGTGCGATCGTTGGTCATGATCGCCGTCATGACCTTGCGTAACATCACTTCGACGGTATCGCCCATGCGCAGCGTTTCGCGAGCGGCGTCGGCCAGGGCGAGCGAGGGCGTCTCCAGCGCGCCTTCGTCGAGGTAGCGCGGCTGCGCCGGATTGTCCTGCGCGATACGATCCGGCAGCAGCCACGCCAGGAGCCGGGCCATGCCGTCGAGCAGGCCGATGAAGAGCGCGGCGGTGGCGAGGTTGAAGGCGACATGGAACTCGGCCGCGAACTTCGCCGGGTCTGGCTGCCAGACCTGCAAATGCTCGGCGATCGGATGCAGGAATGGCGCGACCAGCACGATGCCGATGAACCGGTTGAGCAGGTTGCCGAGCGGAAGCCGGTAGCTTGACGGATTGTCGCGCCGGCCTCCTTCGAACAAGGGGTTGAGCGCGCTTCCGAGATTGGCCCCGAGCACCAGCGCTAGCGCGGCGTAGGGACTCACGAAATGCGAATAGGCCAGCGACATGATCAGGAGAACGGTGGCCACGCTCGAATGCACGGCCCAGGTCACCGCCGCGGCGATGATGATGCACAGCACGGGATCGCCTGTGATGGCGTTCATGACCACGCGCACGCTCGGCGCATTCTCGGCTGGCGCTAGCGTATCGAGCAGGATGTGCAGAGCCAGCAGCATCAAGCCCAATCCGATGAACACGCGCCCGATGTCCTTCACGCGCGAGCGGGGTCCTGTTCGGAATGCGACGAGGCCGAGCACGAACAGGACCGGCGCGATAGCTGCAATATTGAACGAGAGAACCTGCACGATGAGCGTCGTGCCGACATTGGCGCCGAGCATAATTGCGAGTGCCGGCACAAGAGCGACCAGACCGTCGGTTGCGAAAGAACTCGCAATCAGGCCAGTCGCGGTGCTGCTCTGAAGCAGCGCCGTGAGCCCAAGGCCGGCGGCAAAGGCGCTGAAGCGGTTGCGCAGCGCCCTGGACAAGACCAGCCGCAGGTCCGGGCCAAACGCGCGAAGGATGCCACTGCGGACCATGTGCAGGCCCCACAGCAGCAGCGCGACGCCGCCCAACAGGTCGAGAAGAACCATGCTTCCCATCGCCTTGTTTCCAGTTTTGAGTCGAATGATCGATCAGGCTATCGCCAAACGAGGGCGGATCAATGATTTTGTCGCAAAATTAGCTTGCAATTAAGTGCTAACGCGCTCGCCAACGCAGCGTTCCCAGGGGCGCGCTGCGATGAGGCTTGCTCTAGTGGTCCGATGCTGACATTCGCATCCCTTCTCGGTGGCCACTTTTGCGAATGTTAGCATCAAAGGACCACTAGCAAATCATTGATGCTAGTGGAGCTTTGGATTTCACGTTCGCATGAGGGACTCGCGGCAGGCGGGTAGCGAACGTCAAATCCGCTCCACTAGGCCGCGTTGAAGGCTGCAAATCCACGATCGAGATCGGCCTTCAGATCCTCGACATTCTCCAGCCCGATGTGCAGCCGCATGGTCGGCCCGCCCGGCGCCCATTTGGTCGCGCTACGATAATCGGAGCAGTCGAAGGGAATGGCGAGGCTCTCGAAACCGCCCCAGGAATAGCCCATGCCGAATAATTTCAGCGTATCGAGCATGGCGTCGACGGCGGCCTGCGGCTTGGGTTTGAGCACGATCGAGAACAGGCCGGACGCGCCGGTGTAATCGCGCTTCCAGATCGTGTGCCCGGGATCGGTTTCCAGCGCCGGATGCAGCACGCGCGTCACTTCGGGCCTTGCCGCAAGCCAGCGTGCCATCTCGAGCCCAGAGCGGTAATGCTGCGCGAGCCTGACGGCAAGCGTGCGCATACCGCGCAGCGCCAAAAACACGTCGTCAGGGCCGGCGCATACGCCGGTGAGGCGGATCGTGTCCCAAACCAACGGCCAAGCCTTCTCGTTCGCCGAAATGGTGCCGAACATGATGTCGGAATGGCCGCCGATATATTTGGTGCCGGCCTGCATGCTGATATCGACACCGAGCTCGAGCGAGCGGTGATACAGGGGGGAGGCCCAGGTGTTGTCGTCGATGACGAGCGCGCCGCGCGCGTGCGCGACCGCGGCGATCGCGGGGGTATCGGCCATCTCGAAGGACTGCGAGCCGGGCGCCTCGACCAGCACCGCTCGCGTGTTCGGCTTGAACAGCTTCTCGATAGCTGAGCCGATCAGGGGATCGAAATAGGTAGTCTCGACGCCGTTGCGCGCGAGAATGCCGTCGCAGAAATTGCGTGTGGGCCGATATGCGCTGTCGCAGACCAGGATGTGGTCGCCGGCTTTCGTCACCGCGAGCAGTGTGGTGGAGATCGCCGACAGGCCCGACGGCACGATGCCGACGCCCGCGCACTGCGGACCTTCCAGCGCCATCAAGGTTTCCTGGAACGCCTTGGTGGTCGGCGTGCCGTAGCGGCCATACCGATACTCGCCGCTATGGGCGTGCAGGTCTGCGGCGGTTGGATAGAGCACGGTAGAACCGTGCACGACTGGCGGATTGACAAAGCCCTTTTGGGCGCGTGTGTCGCGGCCCGCAGTGACCAGCCTGGTTTCGGCCTGGTGCGGGGAGGCTTTTCCGGAGTCGTGAAAGGAAGTCATGTGTTCGCCTAAAATTGTAACCGATCGCGTCGTGAGCACTGCGCGAGACTAAGGATTAGGGCGGATTGTTAATAACAGGAGACCGAAGTGGGCCGTCAACCCCTTGACCCGGATGGCCAGTCGTTCTGTGATGCGGCCCAGCTATTCCGTCGCCGCACGTTGAGGGGCCTGCCGCGATCTTCGATCCAACGCGTTTGCCGCTTGCGCATCCCGTGAGGAGGATGGCCGCTTGCGGTCGGGGATCATGGGTTGGCCCATCCATTTGCGCCAACGAAAAGCGAACGTTCCAAGACGATTTCGTAAAGCACACCGACTTCGTCAAAGCGACTTTGTAAAGACCTTGAAAGGCCTTGCCCATGAAACGCGTATCGCTGGTTTGCATCCTCGCTCTCGCCGCAGGTTTGTCGGCCCAAGCTGCCCAGGCCCAAACGCTCAAGACGGTCAAGGACCGCGGCATGCTGTCCTGCGGGGTCAGCCAGGGGCTGCCGGGTTTCTCCTCTCCCGACGACAGGGGCAACTGGACGGGGCTCGATGTCGACGTCTGCCGCGCGATTGCGGCTGCTGTCCTGAACGATCCAACCAAGGTCAAATTCGTGCCATTGTCGGCCAAGGACCGTTTCACGGCGCTGCAATCCGGCGAAATCGACGTGCTGTCGCGTAACACGACGTGGACGCTGTCCCGCGACACCTCCCTCGGGGCCAATTTTACGGGCGTGACTTATTATGACGGCCAGGGTTTTTTGGTGAAGAAGTCGCTCAAGGTAAACTCCGCGCTGGAGCTGAACAGCGCGTCCGTCTGCGTGCAAACGGGTACCACCACAGAGCAGAATCTCGCCGATTACTTCAAGGGCAACAACATGAAGTATGAGGTAATCGCGTTCGCCGGCGCCGACGAGACGGTGAAGGCCTATGAGTCCGGACGTTGCGATGTCTTCACCTCCGACGTGTCGCAGCTCTATGCAGAGCGCCTCAAGCTCGCCAATCCCGACGACCATGTGGTGCTGCCCGAAGTGATCTCGAAAGAGCCTCTCGGGCCAATGGTGCGCCATGGCGACGACCAATGGTTCGACATTGTTAAGTGGGTATTGTTTGCGATGGTCAATGCCGAGGAGATGGGTGTCACCCAGGGGAACGTCGACGAGATGGCGAAATCCGACAAGCCGGATCTGAAACGGGCCTTCGGCACCGACGGCAATCTCGGCGAGCAGCTTGGGCTCACGAAGGACTGGTTCTCGCGGATCATCAAGGCGGTCGGCAATTACGGTGAAGCCTTTGAGCGCAACGTTGGCACAGGCTCGAAGCTCAAGATCGCGCGCGGCCTCAACAACCTCTGGAGCAAGGGTGGAATCCAGTACGCGCCGCCGATCCGCTAATCGCAATATATACGGTTGGCGCCGATGACGAGCGAGACCCGGCAACGTCCGCCGCAATATACGCTCCGCCTGAAGCGCGCACTGGGCGGCAATGCCGGATGGGGCGGGTTTGCCGTGGAGGTCGTGTTCGTCATTGCCCTGATCTGGATGGGCTATGAGATCGCCTCCAACGCGCGCGCCAACCTCGAGACCCAGCACATCACCTCCGGTTTCGGCTTTATGCAGAACACGGCGGGCTTTGACGTCAGTCAGAACCTGATCCCGTACACGGACTCGGATTCCTATACACGCGTGTTCCTCGTTGGGTTGCTCAACACATTGCTCGTCTCGGTCATCGGGATCTTCTTTGCAACGGTCATCGGCTTCATTGTTGCGTTAGGCAGGCTGTCACCGAACTGGCTGATGTCGCGCGTTGCCGGCGTCTATGTCGAGGGCATCCGCAATCTGCCGCTCCTGTTCCAGATCCTGTTCTGGTATCTGGCCGTGCTCGGCGCGTTGCCGGCGCCTCGTCAGAGCATTTCGCTGTTCGGCAGCATCTTTCTCAATAACCGTGGCCTGATCATTCCAAGGCCGCTTCCCCAGTCCGGCCTGGGGGCATTCGTCCTTGCGGTCGTGGTCGCAATCGTCGGCGCGCTTGCGCTGCACACTTACGCGCGGCGGGAGCTGTTCCAAAAAGGCAGGTCGATCACGACATGGCCTTATCTGCTGGGCCCGCTGATCGGCCTGCCGCTGCTCAGTTGTCTTGCCTTCGGCGTGCCCGTCAGGTTCGAAGTACCGGCGCTGAAGGGGTTCAACTTTGCCGGCGGTTCCCGGGTCATTCCGGAGTTCGTCGCGCTCCTGGTGGCGCTGTCGACCTACACGGCAGCCTTTATTGCCGAGATCGTGCGCGCGGGCATCATGTCCGTGAACAAGGGGCAGATGGAAGCGGGTCTGTCGCTGGGGCTGACGCGCGGCGCGGTGCTGCGGCTGATTGTCGTGCCCCAGGCGCTGCGGGTGATCCTGCCTCCGCTTACGAACCAATATTTGAATCTCACGAAAAACTCGTCACTGGCGGTCGCGATCGGCTATCCCGACCTGGTCTCGGTATTTGCGGGCACCACGCTGAGCCAGACCGGCCAGGCGATCGAGATCATCGCGATCACCATGGGCGTCTATCTGCTGATCTCGCTCGTCACCAGCGCGATCATGAGCTTTTATGGGTGGCGGATCGGCCGGAGCATGGGCGCATGACCGACATCGCCGAATCCTTTGTCCGCACGGGAGAGCTCATCGGCGAGCGGCCCGCGCCGGTCAAGACCACGGGGCTGGTCGGCTTCGTCCGCACGCGGCTCTTCAACTCGCCTCTCAACATCCTCCTGACCGTGCTCGGCGCGCTCCTGATCTGGTTCATCGCGGTGCCCGCATTGAAATTCATGCTGGTCGATGCGGTCTGGCACGGCAGCGATCGCAACGCCTGCCTGGAGCAGAATGCGGGACATCCGGTTGGGGCCTGCTGGCCGTACATTTCCGCCAAGCTCGACCAGTTCATCTATGGCTTCTATCCGGAGGAACAGCGGTGGCGGGTCAACCTGACCTTTATCCTGGCCGCCGTACTGCTGCTGCCGCTGGTGATCCCGCGCCTGCCCGCCAAGACCCTCAATGCCGGCCTGTTCTTCCTGGCTCTTCCCGTCGTGGCCTTCTTCCTGCTGCATGGCGGCGGGCTCGGTGGTTTTGCGGTGAGCTGGACCGCCGACTTGTTGTCGAGCTTTGCGAGCAGCATCATCGGTGCTGGAGAGGCGCTGATGCGTGAGGGGGCGGCGACGCCGATCATTGGGCTCTTGTTGTGGCTGCTCGGAAAGCTGATCGGTCTCCTCGGCTTCGCCATCTCGCTCGTGATCTGGCCGCTCACCTGGCTGCGCGATCAAATCCAGGCCCTGGGGCACCCCGTCTGGGCCGACCTTGCAATCACGGCCGTCGTGGTGTCGGCGGTCGCGTTCTTTTTCAGCGGCGGGCTTCGCAGCGGCTGGCGCGCGCTGATCCTGAGCCTGGCCGCCTTTGCGGGCGTTGCGATCGTGATCGCCGTGATGGGGCTCGACCGCGCCGGCCTCTCTGTCGTCGATACCAGGCTTTGGGGCGGCCTGCTCGTGACCTTGGTGGTCTCGGTCACCGGCATCGCCGCCTCGATGCCGATCGGCATTGCGCTGGCGCTTGGGCGGCGGGCGACCATTCCGTTGGTCCGGATCTTCTGCATCGCCTTTATCGAGTTCTGGCGCGGCGTGCCGCTGATCACGGTGCTGTTCTTTGCCACCTACATGTTGCCGCTGTTCCTGCCCGGGAACTTTAGCGTGGACGGGCTGGTGCGCGCACTGATCGGCATTGCGTTGTTCGCCGGTGCCTATCAGGCCGAGGTGGTCAGGGGCGGGCTCCAGGCGATCCCGCGCGGGCAGGTGGAGGCGGCTGCCGCCCTTGGCCTGTCCTGGTGGAAAACGACCGCCCTGATCGTGCTGCCGCAGGCCTTGCGCCACGTCATTCCCGGCCTCGTCAACAGCTTTATCGCGCTGTTCAAAGATACGTCGCTGGTATCTATCGTCGCGCTCTTTGACCTTCTCGGGTCATTGCGCGCTTCGTTCTCCGATCCGAACTGGGCGACGCCAACGACGCTGTTTACGGGCTTCGCCTTCACTGGTCTAATCTATTTCGTTTTCTGCTTTGGAATGTCGCGCTACTCCCTGTTCGTCGAGCACCGGCTGAATGCACACCGGCGCAACTAAAGAGATGACCATGAGCGAAAACTCGATCGTCAATATTTCCACCCTGAACAAATGGTATGGCGATTTCCACGTGCTGCGGGACATCAATCTCGAGGTCGGAAGGGGCGAGCGGATCGTGATCTGCGGCCCCTCGGGCTCAGGCAAGTCGACCCTGATCCGCTGCATCAATGCGCTGGAGGAGTTTCAGGAAGGCGAGATCGTCGTCGACGGCATCGAACTCGGCCCCAACCTCAAGCGGGTCGATGAGGTGCGGCGCGAAGTCGGGATGGTCTTTCAGAGCTTTAACCTGTTTCCGCATTTGACCGTGCTGGAGAACTGCACGCTCGCCCCGATCTGGGTGCGCAACATCCCGCAGAAGGAGGCGGAAGCGGCCGCCATGAAATATCTGGAGCGGGTGAAGATCCCGCATCAGGCCAACAAATATCCGGGCCAGATGTCGGGCGGTCAGCAGCAGCGCGTGGCGATTGCCCGCGCGCTGACGATGAGCCCGAAGGTGATGCTGTTCGACGAGCCAACCTCGGCGCTGGATCCGGAAATGGTCAAGGAGGTGCTCGACACGATGGTCGATCTCGCGAAAGAGGGCATGACCATGCTGGTTGTGACCCACGAAATGGGATTTGCCCGCGAGGTCGCCAACCGCGTCGTGTTCATGGATGCCGGCCAGATCATCGAGCAGAACGCGCCGAACGAATTTTTCGCCAATCCGCAGCATGCGCGGACGAAGCTGTTTTTGAGCCAGATTTTGCGGCACTAACCGTCATTGCGAGCGAGATCGTAGGGTGGGCAAAGGCGCACTAAGCGGCGTGCCCACCATCTAGCCCAAATCGAACAAACTGACTGGTGGGCACGCTTCGCTTTGCCTACCCTACGCGTTCAGGCGCAGATCGCGGTCAGATCGGCGAAGGCTTCAACGGCATGCAATCATGCGACTGCCATCGCTCGCGAGTATCGGGGACAGATGTCCTTGGCGAAACGGCTCATCATGCGACGGCGCAACTCCACAGGCGTCCCGGGTGTTGCGGATGACACCATGAAGTAATTGAAGCCAAGGGCGATCAGCGAGTCGATCCGGCGGCAAATGGTCTCGGCGCTGCCGACCAGATTGGAATCCAGGAAAGGATCGAGGTTCTCGGGGTTGGTCATCTTGCGCAAGTTGGCAAACATCCTGTTGAAGTCGACGTACTCGGGAATGTTCGTCCATGGCTTGGAGTCGGCTTCATAGTGATCGGCTTGCAGGGCGAAATACGGCGGGTAATACCGTCGCCCCAAGTCCCGTGCCTCCTCATCGGTGTCGGCAATGAACATCTTGACGGAAATAGGAAGCGTGGCGCCCTCGGCTTTCTTGCCGGCGCGTGCTCGCCATCGCTCGAGAATCTTGATCAGCAATCCATCGGGAAAGGTCGAAAGGCAGATGGGCGCGATGCCGAGATCTCCCATGACTTGCGCGCTCGCGGGACTTCCGATCGCGCCATAAAAGTTGACTGGCTTCTGGATCGGTTCCGGACGGAGCCGGATCGGGCGGTCGATATTCCAGAACGTGCCGCGATGCGTGAACTCCTTGCCGGTCAATCCTTGCTCCACGATCCCGAATACTTCCGCGAACCTCGCGCGGCCTTCGTTCATGTCGATGCAATAGGCATCGTATTCCATCTTGGCCGTGCCGCGTCCGATGCCGAGATGCAGCGTGCCGCGAGTCAGGCTGTTGAGCATGGAGATTTCTTCCGCCAGCCGAAGCGGGTGGTACCAGGGCAGCACGAGAACCGAGGTGCCGAGGGAAAGATCGGGACATCGGGCAGCGATATGCGCCATCAAGAGAAGCGGGCTCGGGGTTGGGTAGTAGTCGCTAAAATGATGCTCCAGAAGCCAGGCGGCGTCGTAACCCAGGCGAGCGCCCAGCGCGCAGTCGTCCAACAGCTCCTGATAGAGCTTCTGATCGGTGTGGACGCCTTCCCCAGCCGCCGCCGCCTGAAATCCGAAGCGGATATCGGTCATCTCTGCACTCCCGACGTTGTCCTCGCCGCCGATTTTATGGAGGGGCCAGAAGCAGGCAAGCCACCAAATCTCGTCCGGCCAAACAAATGGAGGAAGACAGGACGCCCCTCCGGAAAGGACGACGCCGAACCAGATTGCAGGTTCGCGCCGCGTCACCGTAGTCCTACGGACAGTGGTAAGCCGGATATACGGCCCCCGCGCGAACGTCTACACGACACGCTGTGTCCTTACTCCCTGTGACTCGCCGCCGAGGTTCCAACTTTGGCGGCCTTTTTGTTTGCCCGTCCGACAGTGCAAGCCTGCGGCCGGCGCGCGCTCGAATCGCACGCGATTGCAGGCGCCTTTGTCTAATCTAAACCGCTCTACGAGCTCGATTGCGCAGACGGCGCGGCCATCAGTTCGGGGCGGGTGTGACGATGTGCAGCCTGGTCCAGTCGGAGGCCGGCACTTCCGTCGCATGTTGTTGAGCGGAATTGCGTTCGACAGTGTCGAGCAATTCGGTGTCGACGCCCATTTCTCGCAGGTAGACCCGGAATTGCGCGCCATAGAGCGCGGTGAGGCCTTCTCGCCGCTCTTCGGAGACGTTGGGCGCAAGGCGGTTCTTGATCGCCATGCCGCTGAGGATCATTCGCGTGCCTGCGGGGAGGCTGCGATGGACGCCGCCGGCCAGGATCAGCACGCAGGCGATGTCGCAGCGCGGCTCCGACAGGTTGATCGCGGCGTCGAGCGGTCCGCCCGGACGCTTGAGCGCGAAACAGTCCGCTTCACTCTTGCCGGCGCATGCGGCGACCTCAGTCGTGCCTTCCGTCGTGTCGAAGCCGCGATCATGCAGGATTCGGCCGAGGCTCACGGCGACGTTGAGATTGGACTCGCCCCAGGAATGGATAACGAGCGGAAGCTTGCGTCCGGCCTGGCGATCAAGGATCGCAATCAGACGCTTGTGGGTGTCCCACTGCACCGTACCTTCCGCGGCGATCCAATCGGAGCAACCGGGCCCGCAGGCATCCGCCGGCCCGTGCGCGACATAGAAGATCATGGCGTCCGGCAGAGACGCGACGCCGCCGACCGGCGGGCGCGAGGCGGTTTGACCCATACTGACATCGGTTGTGAGGATCGCGATGAGGCCGCAGGAAAAAACCGCGCGTAGCGCGCTCATGTTCATGCTGACAGCCCCCGGGTCCGCGTCGTGATGACATTCCACCATGAAGCGCAATTGCGCAAGCATATGCACCGCAGGGTAGCACGGCGCCAGTGCGGCTTTGCTCACCCTACATGCGGCCACTCACACCTTTACGAAAGGCACGTCGACCTTTGTGCGGCGCTCAAGCCATTCCGGCACGGGCAGCTTTTTGTCGCGCATGAAGGCCGGGTTGAACAGCTTCGATTGATAGCGATTGCCGGAGTCGGCGAGGATCGTGACGATGGTCTTGCCGGGGCCAAGTTGCTTCGCAAGCTGGATGGCGCCGGCGACGTTGATGCCGGTCGAGCCGCCGAGGCACAAGCCTTCGTGCTCGAGCAGATCATAGATCACGGTAACGGCCTCCTCATCCGAGACCAGGAAGGCATCATCGACCTTCGCGGTCTCGATCACGGGCGTCACGCGCCCGAGACCGATACCCTCGGTGATGGAGTCGCCGGGCGTGGATTTGACCTGGCCGTGCTTGAACAACTCATACATCGCAAAACCATGCGGATCGGCGCAGGCATTGACGATGTCTTTTTTCTTTTCCTTCAGATAGCGGCTGGTGCCGGCGAGCGTGCCACCGGTGCCGACCGAGCAGATGAAGCCGTCGATCTTGCCGTTCGTCTGCTCCCAGATCTCCGGGCCGGTGGATTCATAGTGCGCCTTGGCATTGTCGAGGTTGTTCCACTGGTCGGCGAACAGGACGCCGTTGGGCTCCTTTTTCCGCAGCTCTTCGGCGAGGCGTTTGCCGACATGCTGATAGTTGTTCGGATTGGCGAAGGGCAGCGCCGGCACCTGGATCAGTTCAGCGCCGCACAGCCGCAGCATGTCCTTCTTTTCCTGGCTCTGCGTTTCCG
>Ga0209060_10003972_pt1 | contig 11948 bp, 14 predicted proteins | sample Coa_R1_8_FD_187155 | JGI IMG/M metagenome (GOLD analysis project Ga0209060, IMG submission 187155) | Surface soil microbial communities from Centralia Pennsylvania, which are recovering from an underground coalmine fire - Coalmine... | ecosystem: Environmental > Terrestrial > Soil >...
TTCACCCTGACGTGGGTGGCCGCGGTGGGGATCTCGGCGCTGGTCGCCCTCGGGACCTCCGACGCGGTCATCAGCCCGGCCCGGCACGCGGAATACCTCCTCCTCCCGCTCGGGCTCCTGGCGGCCCTGGCCCTCGGCCGCATGGTCGCCCGGTGGGGCGACGTGGGGGGCCGGAGGGCGACCGCCGCGGGCGCCACCGCGCTGGTACTGCTGCTGGCGGCCAACGCCGCGATCGTCTACCCGCCCCCGGCGGACTTCGGGGGGTTCCAGGAGGGGCTCACTAACGCCGACGCGGCGATGTGGCTGTGGGCGGGGGTCGGCCTGCCGGCGGGCGCCGTGGTGGCATCGGACCACCGCCTCTCCTCGATGGTCTTCGGCTTCGACGGAGACCCGGCCACCTGGGGGTCCACGCCGCGCCTGTTCACCGGGTGGCCCTCCGACTGGCCGGCGGTGGCGAGCGAGCTCAACGGGAGCTTCGCCCCCCACGGGGCGCTCCGCCCCATCGATGCGGTGATGGTCGACGGGGTCATGTACGGCGGCGTGGCGCTGGACCCAAGCCAGCTCGCCCAGCCGCTCTCGCCGGCGGCGCTGGCCTGGCTCTCGGGGGCACCGTTCGTCCCGATCTACGAGTCGGGGCCCCAGGTCGTCTACTGGGTCGACGGTCCGGTCTCGTAGGGGACGATCGTCCCGTCCGGGCGCCATCGGAGGATGGGGACCGGCCCCCGGGCGAGGAGGGCGAGCGCCTCCGATGCCCAGTGGAGCTTGCGGACCTTCTGAAGGTGGGCGAGCGGCTCGAGCTCCTCGGTCTGGTCGAACTGGAAGCCCCAGAGCAGCACCCGCCGGGCGCCGACATGGGCCGCCAGGAAGGCGCCCCGGTCCCCGTCGGTGAAGCCGCCGACGTCGATGAGCCCCGGCTCCGGAGGGCCGGCCCAGGAGCCGGCGAGCTCCCCGTCGAACTCCGGGACCCACCGCTCGAGGGCGTCGACGTTGTCCCCGTGGGCGTGGAGCACCGCCAGCGCGCCCCGGCTGTTGGCCGTCACCTCGGCCGGGACGGGTCCGTCCAGGTCCGTGACCACCACCTCCGGGACGAGACCCGCCTCGAGGCACCGTTCGACGGCCCCGTCCGCCGCCACCAGGGCCGGCCCTGGCGCGGTGGCCGGGAGCTTCCAGATTGGAGGGGCCCCCGCCCGGGGGGCGAGCCCCACCACGACGGCGTCCCGGCCCCGCAGGCGGGCGGTGATGCGCCCGAGAGGGTCCTCCCGGGCTGAGGGGGGCAGGAGCGCCAGGAGCCGGTCGGCGGCGAGCTCCTCGGCCTCCATCCGGAAGCCGTACTCGGCCTGGATGCGCTGGTAGAACGGGGCCCACGACGGGTAGTCCACGGTTCTCACCGACGGACCGAGCCACGCTTTATAAACAGGATACCTCTGGGCCGGTCCGAGGACGACCGTTCATGCGACCTTTGGCCCAGGAGATACTCGCGCACCTCCCGACGGACGCTAAGCGCGCCCCCGAGGCCCCGCCGGCCACGAACGACGACCGGGAGCTCGAAGCGGTCCTCGCCTCGCTGAAGACCAACATCAAGGTCGTCGGGTGCGGCGGCGGCGGCTGCAACACCATCAACCGGCTCTCGGAGGAGGGCCTGAGCGGCGCGGACATGGTGGCGTGCAACACCGACGCCCAGCACCTCCTCGCGATCCACGCCCCGAAGAAGATCCTCCTCGGACGGCGCCTCACGCGCGGCCTCGGGGCCGGCGCCCTGCCCCAGGTCGGCGAGCAGGCCGCCCACGAGGCCGAGGACGAGATCAAGAAGGCCCTCGCGGACTCCGACATGGTGTTCATCACCCTGGGGCTCGGCGGCGGGACCGGTACCGGCTCGGCGCCGGTGGTGGCCCAGATGGCGAAGGACGCCAACGGGGGCAATCCGCTCACCATCGCGGTCTGCACGCTCCCGTTCGCCTCCGAGGGGCTCGTCCGGACCGAGAACGCCATGTGGGGCCTCGAGCGCCTCCGCTCCACCATCGACACGGTGATCACGATCCCGAACGACCGGCTCCTGGAGCTGGTGCCGCGCCTTCCGATCCAGACGGCGTTCAAGGTCGCCGACTCGGTCCTCGCCCGCGCCATCCGGGGGATCACCGAGATCATCACCCGCCCGGGTCTCGTCAACCTCGACTTCAACGACCTCCGCACGATCATGAAGGGGGGCGGCGTCGCCCTCATCGGGATCGGCGAGTCGGAGAGCGAGAACCGGGCCGAGGACGCGGTCCTCGAGGCGATCAACTCCCCGCTCCTTCACGTCGACATCGCCGGCGCCACCGGGGCGCTCATCAACGTCACCGGCGGCCCGGACATGACCGTGAGCGAGGCGCAGAAGGCCTCCGAGGTCGTCCAGAAGGCGATCTCCCCGACGGCGCGGATCATCTGGGGCGCCGCCGTCGACCCCACCATGCAGAGCACGATCCGGGTCATGCTGGTCGTCACCGGAGTTAAATCCCCCCAGATTTTCGGGGGAGCATCCGGTTCCACCGGTCCGTCCCGCAAGTCGGGTCCGGACCTGGATCTGGTCCGGTAGTGAGATCATGGCGTTCCTCGACCGCGCGAAGCGCGTACAGGAGAACTTCGACGGCCGGCTCCGCAACGCCGGCCACGGGAAGTACGGCCGCATCCTCCGGATGGCGCGCCGCCCCACGACGCAGGAGTACGTCCGGGTCCTCGAGGTGACGTGGCTCGGCGCCGCCCTCATCGGCGCCGTCGGGTTCATGATCTACATCTTCTTCGGCCAGGTCGGCCCCTGGCTGTGGACCAACTTCTTCTCGGGGCTGTAGACCATGTCCGGCACTCCCCCCGACGAAGGGATCGGTCTCCTCACCGGCGAGGAGTCCGCGCCGGCGGCCCCGGCCCCGCCGGTTGCCGTCCCCGCGAAGCCGGCCGTCCCGAGCCACGAGGCCCCGGCGCCCGTGGCGCCGAAGCCCGAGCCGTCCGGCCCCCTCACGTTCCAGGCCGCCGACGACAAGCCCCGGGACATGACCGCGGGCGCCATCACGAACCTCACCGCGGTCCTCTCGAGCAAGCTCTCCGAGCCGGTGAGCGTGAGCGTCACCGCCGAGATCGCCTACACCTCGACGTACCCCGGCGAGGGGGCCGAATGGCCAGTCGCCTGGATGCCTCCGGGGAAGCGCTCGTTCCAGGAGCTCGTGGCGAAGCAGGAGCGGAGCAACGTCACGGTCCCGCCCGGCGTCGGCGTCCCCTTCCAGTTCCAGGTCGAGGCCCCGGTCGGGGTCCGGTACGGCGACCGGCTCGAGATCCGGCTGTCGGCCCGGACGGAGCCCAACGCCCCCGCCGCGCGCGCGACGCTCCTCTGCGTGGCGCGGCAGGCCGTCCTCGCAATCAAGACCTCCCGCGGCTACGAGCGCGAGGTCGCCGACACGCTCCTCGCCCGGGCCGAGGAGAAGCGCGACGTGGTCTTCGCGCTCCTGGTCCCGGCGGTGCTCCGGGGGTACGTCTTCGCGGAGGGGATGAGCTTCGAGGGCGTCCGGGAGATGCTGAAGGGCATCCCGAAGGCCCGGGGGCTCGTGGCCGGCGAGACCACCCTCAAGGAGGTGGAGCCGCTCCTGGTCCCGAAGATCACCGTCGAGGGATTCGTCGAGGGCGCCATCGTGGAGCTCATCGCCGGACCGTTCAAGGGCGAGAAGGCCCGGGTGAAGAAGATCGACCAGGCCAAGGAGGAGATCACCGTGGAGCTGATCGAGGCCGTCGTGCCGATCCCGGTGACCGTCCGCGGCGACAACGTGCGAATGCTCGAGAGGGGAGGCGGTAAGCTTGGCGGATGAAGTGAGCGTCCTGGTGGAAGGCGGCAAGGCGACCCCCGGGGCGCCCCTGGGTCCGGCCCTCGGCCCGCTGGGCGTCAACGTGGTCCAGGTGGTCCAGCAGATCAACGAGCTCACCAAGGGGTTCCAGGGGATGCGCGTCCCGGTCATCGTCCGGGTCGACCCTGCCACCCGCGCGTTCACCCTCGTCGTCGGCAAGCCCGCCGTGGCAGCCCTCCTGCTCAAGGAGGCCGGCAAGGAGAAGGGCTCCGGCAAGTCGAAGACCGAGGTGGTCGGCGACGTCAGCCTCGACGCGGTGACGCGGATCGCCGAGGCGAAGGGGTCGGACCTGTTCGGGAAGAGCATCGAGGAGCAGGTGAACCAGGTCATCGGCACCTGCGTCTCCATGGGGATCACCGTGGACGGCCAGGACCCCCGGCAGCTTCTGAAGACGCGTCTCGCGGCCCGGGGCCCCCGATGATGGGCGCGCCCGGCGGCCAGGCCCCTCCGGACCTCTCCAAGGCCGAGCTCGTGGACTTCACGGTCCTCGAGGGGGAGCCGGCGGTGAAGCTGAAGCTCAAGGACGGCTCCACCATCGAGGTCAAGCTGATCATCATGAACATCCTGCGCGCGGGCAACGACCCCGCCACCGGCGTCCCGACGTACGTGATCCAGTCGGCGCCGATGGTGCGGCTCCTGGACTACCCGAAGGAGCTCCGCAAGGTGCCCGGCGCCCGCCCCGCCGACCCGAAGTCCCTCCCCGGGTTCGCCTAGGCGAGATGACCGACCTCCAAGAGACCCCGGCGACCCCGCCCGAGGAGTACGGCGGCGACGCCCGGGCCGGCTACCTGTCGGCCGGGTTCCTGCTCCTGGTGCTGGGCTGGGGCGTCGGCGTCGTCACCAACCTCCTGGTCCACGCCCTCGCCCCGACGGGCGGGCAGTCGTTCGGTCCGTTCTGGATCTCCCCGGTCTGGGGGGTCTGGGCGTACGGCGTCGCGATCCTCGGCTTCTTCTCCGGGGCGCTGGGCGCGGCGATGCTCTCGATCGGATGGTCGATGCCCGAGGGCCCGCTGGTCCTGCCGGGCTACCCGTACCCGTAGGCCGTCAATCGCGTCCGGCCCGCCGGGACGGCGGGAGCGGGACCCCGGGCGAGCCCTTCTGGCGCTTCTGGAGCTGGATGCACTCCGCGCACATCCGCTCGTCCGCGTCGAGGCAGTCCCGGCAGTACGTGCGTCCGCAGAAGGCGCACCGCAAGGAGGCAGGGCGGCCGCACTTCGCGCAACTGCCGACGAGCATAGAGGCTCCCGAGGGCCGGCTCATGCCAGCACCCGCCATCGCTTAAGCGCTTCGACGAACCCGTCGGCGAACCCCGACGGCGCCACCCAATCGGCGGCGGCCCGGGCCGCACGGCTGCCGTTGGCGAAGCTCACGGAGCCCCCCGCGGCCCGGAGCATCCGGACGTCGTTGTCGCCGTCCCCGGCGGCGAGGCAGTCGGAGATCGAGAGGCCCCGGCGCTCGAGCGCGCGTTGGAGGGCGGGCAGCTTCCCTGCCCCTCGCTCCATCAGGTGGACGGCGTAGCCGGTCGCCTCGGCCGTAAGATCGAGCCCCCGGAGGACCGGGCGGATCCGGGAGAGCGGGACGTCGGCCTCCAGGGCGACCTCGGTCTCCCGCCACCGGTCCGTGAACAGCCGCCGCACGGGGACGCCCCGGGCCCGCAGGCGACGGTACCCGGCCATGGCCGGCCGCCGGTCGCACAGCTTCTCGACGATGTCACGCCCATCGGAACGGTCGTAGAGGAGGCCCCCGTTCTCCGCCACGATGGGCCCGGTGAGTCCGAGGGAACGGTGGATGGCGAGGGCGATGGGGAGGACGTTGCCCGTGGCGAGGACCACGGGGATCCCGCGCCGCTCGACGTTCCGGAGGGCCACGATCGCCCCCGGGTCCAGGCGCCGGTGGGCGTCGGTGAGGGTGCCGTCGATGTCGGTGACCAGCGCGCGGACCGGTCGCCCGTGGATCCGGTGCGGCACGGTCCTCCGTCAGGCGCCGGGGGCGCGCGCCTGCCGGCGCCCGATGGCGGCCCGCAGCGCCTCGGCGATCTCCCGCCCGTCCCGACGGCCCCGGAGCTCCCGCATGAGGTCGCCCATCAGCGGCTGGAACGCGTCGGCCCCTCGGGCGTCGACCAGGGCCCCGTTCGCCTCCACGACCCGTTCGGCCAGGGTGGCGAGGTCGTCGGACGGACCGGCCGTGAGGCCGGCGCTCGCCATGGCGGCCTCCACCGAGGGGGCCCCGCGGAGGAGCTCGAGGAGCACGGGACGGACCCCCTCCTTGGCGAACGCCCCACGGCCGACGGCGGCCAGTACATCGAGGAGCCGCTCGTCCGGGAGCTCGGGGGCGGGCTCCCCGATCGTCGCCAGGGCCTCCTCCAGGTCCTGGGTGAGGAGCCGGGCCACCAGTGCCGGGGGATGACCCGCCCGGACGAACGCCTCGAAGTCGGCGATCCGGCCCGCGTGGCTCAGCTGGCGGACCTGTTCCGGGTTGAGCCGATACTGGGCCTCGATCCGCCGGCGGGCGTCCGAGGGGCGTTCGGGGAGGGTCGCCTCGAGCCGGGCCAGGTGGTCCCGGGTGACCCGGACCGGCGGAACGTCGGTCTCGGGGTACATCCGGTCTCGGCCGGGGAGGGGGCGGGAGTACCGGGTGCGGCCGTCGGGGAGCGGGTCCCGGGTCTCCTCGGGGATCCCGTCGAGGGCCTGCTCCGCCCGCTCGCGGACCAGCGCCAGTGCGCGGTTCGCCTGCGCCACCTCCGGCGCGGTCACCAGGACGAACGCATCGCTCGTGCTGAGGGAGAGCTCCGTTCGGATCGCCTCCACTGCCGCGGCGTCCAGGCCGTACCCCGGCAGTTCGTCGGAGTGCACGAGCCCCTTGAGGCCGGCGGCGCGCGCCCGGTCCGCGAGCTCCCGGCCGAGCCGCTCCGCGTCCGGTCCGGCGCCCCGGAGCAGGCCCGCGAATCCCCGGAGCCGGATCGCCCGGATCGGCTGGCCCTTCCGGCGGGCGTCGATCAGGAACCCCTTCCCCTCCGAGGGGACGGCGCCTGCGACGTCGAAGGGAGGTTCGCGCGGCACCGACGCCGCCCCCTCCCGAAGGCGGTCCCGGACCCCCAGGAGGACGCGCTGGCGCTCCTCCTCGCGCTCGGCGTACCGGTGGAGGAGCCGGAGCTCCTGGACCCCCTTGATCTCGATGCGCGCCCCGCCCTCGGTGGAGACGTTCAGGTCCTCCCGGATCGTCCCGATCCCGCGGCGGACCTTCCCCGTGGAGCGGAGGAGGGCCCCGATCTCCTGGGCCACGGCCCGGGCCTCCGCGCCGGAGGTGATCTCCGGGCCCGTGGCGATCTCGACGAGAGGGATCCCGAGGCGGTCGAGCCGGAACGTGAGCTCCCCGCTGGCCTCCCCCACCTTGCGGGCGGCGTCCTCCTCGAGGCAGATCGATTGGATCGTGTAGCGCTTCCCGTCCACGTCCAGATGGCCATTGACGGCCACCAGGGCCGTCCGCTGGAACCCGCTCGTGTTGGAGCCGTCGACCACGATCTTCCGCATGACCTCGATCTCGTCGACCGGGCGGGCGTTCAATAGGCGGGCGACGGTCAGGGCGACGTCCAGGGCCGCCGGGCTCAGGGGCCGGGGGGGCTCCTCGTCCAGCTCCACGAGGCAGCTCGACGGGGTCACCTCGTAGCGGAACCGCAAGTCCCGCGCGGCCTGGAAGGCGGCGGCCCGGTCCACCTGGTGGTTCTCCCCTCCGGTGGCCCGAAGCCGCCGGGTCACGAGGCGAGAGGCGGGGACGTCCGAGAGCTCGGCCGGGCACTCGCAGAACAGCTTGCCCGTGGCGAGCTGCTGGTGGACCTCGAGGCCGGCCTTCACGGCGGCGCCCCCGCCACGTGGCGCGGTTCGAGCTCGCCGGCGCGGTCGGTCTCTATGAGCCGTCGGACCTCCTCGGGGCCGTCGGCCCTCGCGAGGGCCCAGAGGAGCTTCACGTAGGCCGTCTCCGGCAGCAGGTCCCCCGCATAGAGGACCCCCGCCTTCAGCAGCTCGCGCCCCGTCGAGTAGACGAACGGGTCGACGTCCCCTTCGAGGCACTGGGTCGTCATCACCACCACGACCCCCCGCTCCACTGCCTCCCGGATCCACGGGAGGTGGACCGCGCTCACGTGGCCGAGGCCCGTCCCCGCGAGCACCACGCCGCGGAGGCCCCGGACGAACGCGGAAGCGCGCTCCGGCGGAAGGCCGGGGTAGAACCACAGCAGCCCGCCGTGCTCATTGAGCCGGGGGTCGACCCGGACCGGCGGCGGCGACGGGGGACGGACCGCCACGTTCCAGGTGAGCCCCGACGCGTCGAGGTACCCGAGCGGCGGACCGTTGCGGCTCTGGAAGCCGTCCCGCCGGCTCGAGTGCATCTTGCGAACCCGGGTCCCCCGATGGATCGCGAATCGGTCGTCGGAGAGCCCGTCGTGCATGACCACCACGACCTCGCCCAGGTCCGCGGAACGGGCGATCCGGACCGCGGCGGCGAGGTTCGTAGGGCCGTCGGAGGAGGGCCGGTCCGGGGAGCGTTGGGCGCCGACGAGGACGACCGGCCCGGGGAGCGACTCCACGAGGAAGCTCAGGGCGGCCGCCGTGAACGCGAGGGTATCCGTTCCGTGGGCGATGACGACGCCCCGGGCGCCCCCCTCGAACGCCTCGCCGACGTGGCGGGCCAGGAGGATCCAGTCCTCCGGCGAGATGTCCTCGCTGAGCCGGTCGAGGACCGGCACCACGCGGACCGGGCCCTCCCGGTCGAGGTCGGGATAGAAGGCGAGGATCTCCGACTCGTCCCGGACGGGCCGGACGCCGCCGGTCCGATAGTCGACCCGGGACGCGATCGTACCTCCGCTCGTCAGGAGGACCACGTCGCGGCCGGGGTGCGGAGCCGTGTGGGGATGTCCGCGGGACATGGCCGGCTCGGTCGGACCGCTCGGCTCGGCGGGGAGGAGGTGGAACCGATCCCGGTGGCCCACGCGGACCCCCACGTTGTACCCGCTGTCCACTTTCAACTGGATGACGCGCTCCCCGGAGAGGTCGTGGGGAGGCAGCAGGGTCCCGCGCCAGCGGTGCCCGTCGGCGCAGTGGATCTCGATGCGGCTCCCCATCGGGAGCCGGCGCAGCTCCGTCCACGGGTCCGCCTCTGGCGTCTCGCCCATCGTCCGGACCGCCAGGAACCCCCGGCGCCCCTCCTCACCCCGGCGCAGTATAAAGTGTGGGTCGCGCGGGAGTCTCGGGCGGGAGAGTGTTTTATAGGGGGCCCCCGTCCGACGGCCACAGCGGAACCGCCGTGGATGCCCGTGTGGGGTAGCTACGAGGTCCGGCCCCTGGGCCGGCCTCGCTACAATGGATTATCCTAGAGGCCTGCGGAGCCTCAGACCTGGGTTCGAATCCCAGCACGGGCGTCCCGATCCTTCGGGCGGGCAGCTCCCGTCGTTCCGGGGACCCGGGCCCTCGCTCGGTCCCGCGATCCGATCCCGCTCGGGCCCAGCGTTCTATAGGCGGAGACGGATCGTGGCCCGATGACGCTGCGTTTCGGGTACACGGGGATCCGGGTGCGCGACATGGCCGAGTCGATCCGGTTCTACACGGAGGTGCTCGGCATGGAGATCGTGGAGCCGGTCCAACCGACGCCTCCGACCCAGGGGAGGGTCGCGGCGCTCCGAAGCCCGGGATCTCCCCAGCTCCTCGAGCTCAACTGGTACGACCCCCGCGGTCGGTTCGGCTCCCCGTACGTGAACGGCGAGGAGCTCGATCACCTGTCCTTCGAGTGCGATGACGTGGACCGGGTGGTCCGGGAATTGGAGGCCAAGGGCGCCAAGGTCCGGGTGCGCCCGCGAGAGATCGGGGCCGAGATCGGCTGGAGCGAGGCGTTCGTCGAGGATCCGAACGGCATCTGGATCGAGCTGGTGCCGACAAGGGTCGGAGCGGGACCCCACGGGGACGTCTGAGGGGGCTCCGAGGGGCCCCACGGGCACCGTACGGGGTCCGCGGGGAGTACCATCTCGGCGGGGAGACCCCCCATCGGTGTCGTTCGAACGCCCCGCCGGAACGCGCGTCGCCCCCCCCGGCGGGGCCGTGTCCGGGCTAATCCGGGAGCGCATAGGGGATCAGCGGGCTATCGATGTACTCCAGGACCTTGTCGGTCCCCTTCGACAGGCCGGTCGCGAATGCGATCCGGAGGGTCGCTTCGATCTCCGTTGGGGCCATGGGAGGGACCTCCTGGATGGTCGTGGAGACCGGGCGCGCGTGCCGGTCGAACCAGGCGAGGTACGCCCGGTGGCGTGGGAACGCGCACTGGAAAAGGCGCACTTGCAAGAGCACGTCGGGGGGGATCGGCGCGGCGTGGTAGCTTTTCATCTCGTAGATCCGACCCCGGCCGTCCCAGTAGTCCGGCTGGGCATACACCCCGACCTGGCCGTTGATGAGGATGAGCCGGCTCTTCGGCCGGGACAGCCCCATCACCTCGCTCGCGCGGAACGCCTGGAGCACACCGGATACCGCGAGGAGGTGGGCGTCGCGCTCCTCCGGGGGGATCTCCAGCCCGGCGTCCCGCAGCTCCTCGTCCAGGATGTCGGCGGCGATCTTCTGCATCGCGGCGCGCGTCGGGTGACGACCCCGGGCGAACTCGTGGCTGTACTGGGAAAGGGCCCCATCGATCGCCTTCCCCACGGCCATGCCGACCTCGTCCTTCTCGGTGACGGGACGCGGATAGGCGGCGCGTACCACCTCGTGGGCCGCCACGGTGCGCACCGTCGTCATCGGTTGGATCGCCCCTGACATCCCTCCGGGAAGATTGCAGGGTCGGGGAACATCTTCGCCCTCAGCGAGCCGGTGGCGGCGAGGGCGAGGGGGGGCCCGGTTTGCGGAGGATGAGGGACTCTCGGTTCCAGTGCCTATCCTCCGAAACGACGGCGTAGCCCCGCTCCCGGAGCCAGGCGCGGATCGGTTCCTTGTGGACGAACTCTTCGTAGGCGAGCACGCCCGACGGCCGCAGCACCCGGTCGACCTCGCCGAGGGCTGTGGGGACCTTCGAGAAATCGTGGTGGTTCGGGCTCGCGTGGTGGATGGCGAGGAAGGCGAACACGTAGTCGAACGCAGCGTCCGGGTAGGGGAGCTCGAGCATGTCGGCCTCGTCGAGCTCCAGCGCCGGCGGAAGCCCGGCCGGGTAGCGCGGGGCGAGGTGGCGGCGCGCCGCCTCCAGCTGGCGCGGATCGAGGTCGGTGGCCACGTACCGCTCCGGGGACATCCCCTCGAGGAAGAGGGCGGCGAAGTCGCCGTTCCCGCAACCGATCTCGAGGCACGCCGCCCGGGGGATCCGGGGGAGCCTTCCCCGCAGCCAAGCCCACCGCCGGCGGTTCCGGCGCCCCGTGGAGAGATTGACGAAGAAGCGCGCGAGGGGGTTCATCTCGGCCATGGGCGTCCCGGAAACCCGACCGTCGCCTTAGGGCTGACGGAGCGCCCGGCCCCGCCCGCCGACGACGCCGCCGGGCGCTCCGGCGGCGAGCTCAACCCCGCTTGGGGGCGATCGCCGCCCCGCACTCCGCGCAGAACTTCGAGGCGGCGGGGATCGACGCCGAGCACGCGGCACACCGGACCGTCGCGACGGCGAGGCCCGCCTCGCCGCGCTTCGGCAGGCGGCGGAGCAGCACGATGGCGATGACCCACACCCCGATCACGAGGAGGATCCAGGTGGCGAACCCGACCAGTCCGAACACCAAGAGCAGCGACAGGAACCCGCCGAGGTTGGAGAACAGCCCCGAGATGGAGTTGCTCGAGTAGTTCCCGTTGCCGTTCCCATTGCCGTTCCCGTTGCCGTTGTTGGACCCGGTCACGTCGAGGGAGACGCTGGGGCTGGTGGAGGTGTTCCCGTTCACGTCGGTGACCGTCACCTGGACGTTGTAGGTGCCGGGACCATTCGGCGTGCACGAGAAGGAGGCCGTCGAGTATCCGTTGCACCCGGAGGGGAGCCCGGAGTACGTGAACGAGTAGGGCGGAGTCCCGCCGGACACGGAGGTCTGCACCGAGATGGTCTGACCCTGGGATACCTGGGTCGGCATGATCGACAGCACGG
>Ga0209060_10003974_pt1 | contig 11946 bp, 8 predicted proteins | sample Coa_R1_8_FD_187155 | JGI IMG/M metagenome (GOLD analysis project Ga0209060, IMG submission 187155) | Surface soil microbial communities from Centralia Pennsylvania, which are recovering from an underground coalmine fire - Coalmine... | ecosystem: Environmental > Terrestrial > Soil > Unclassified...
GAATGGAAGATAGGGCAATGGTTCAAGCAAATGAAAATTTCCATTCATGCCCTCCGCCAGGCCCATCTCCTGGAACCGTTGGCGTGTGCGAGGGTGCACCGGAAATACGATTGCGATTTCTTTGCTCCAAAGGCCCAAGGTTCGAACTACATTGCCAATAAAATCCGTATCGTCCACATTGGCTGGCCTATGCAAAGTTACAAGAGCGTATCTATCGGGAAGATCGGGCGGCCTATGAGCTTGAGCCTGGGGAAGGAGCTTCCAGAGCGTATCTATCATGACGTTGCCGACCAAAAAAATCTTCTCTTGCGAGACGCCTTCCCTCAATAAATTCTCATTGGCATCGCCGGACGGTGTGAAAAGCATATCGGAAACCTGATCCGTCAGCAAGCGATTGATCTCTTCGGGCATACTACGATCGAACGATCGCAAACCGGCTTCCACGTGAGCCAGCGGAATTCGCAGCTTGGCGCAAACCAGGGAGGAAGCCAGCGTAGAATTGACATCCCCATAAACAAAAACCATATCCGGCTTGCGCTCCAGCAATACAGGCTCGAGCCTGGTCATGATGTCGGCAGTTTGCCGCGCGTGGCTTCCCGAACCAACTGCAAGATTGACGTCCGGTTGGGGTATGTTGAGCTGCTGAAAGAAAACGTCCGACATATTGGAAGCATAGTGCTGCCCAGTATGCACTATCGTCTGAACATGGCCGCGCATCCCCAGAGCTTCTATCACCGGCGCAGCCTTCATGAAATTCGGGCGCGCGCCTACGGTATGCAAAATTCGCATTTATGTTCCAACTCCAACCATCGCCTCACGCCTCTTAAAATCTTCGTCATCCGCACTCATTCTTAAAACCTGCCTTGAGCGACCCATTCGCGCCACCTAGCTTGCCGATACGATCATTTACGGTCTAACACCGGTAGCCGTAATCGTCCAAGATACTCCGGTTCTTTCCGAGCATCTGCCCGGCAAGTGAACGTGAACTCTGTTCCCCGGAAAAGGAATCCATAGTCCGCGAGAAACCATGCTTTCAATGGCGTTTTCAGCAGGAAGGCTCGTTTGCATGGTTTCCGCGTAAAGCGGCCTGATAGTCGTTCAGCCGGCGCCTGGCCACCGAGTCCCAACTGAAATCTCTCGCCATCTTCGAAGCTCCGGCTGAACCAAGCCGCCTCCGCACCCCCGGATCCCGAAGTTCAAGTAGTACTCGGACAAGATCCTGCAAATCATTCAATTTATACAGGAGGCCGTTGCCCTCCGTCCTTTCAGCCACGGAAATAGTGTCGTTCACAACAATCGGAAGGCCACAGGCTGCGGCGTCGAGCATCGACATGGACTCCTGGGCCGGCCATACTCCTATTTCAGTAGCGCGGTAGAAGCCCGCAAGTTCCTGGACCGGAACGAAAGGATGCGTTACACATCCAGCCTGGGCGCGAATTGCATCCAGTTGAGTCCCGTCGCCGAGAAAGAGCCCCCGGAAACGCTCGCCTCTGCGTTGAAGCTCCGCGATCGCCTGGGCCAGAAGCAACGGATTCTTATCGTCATTCAATCGTCCAGTGTAGATGCAAACGATGTCGGACTCTAAAAATCCCAGCTTTTCCCGCAGTCCGTCCCGTTCTAGCCTCTCGCCCTCCCCGCTTGCCGGACGAAAAAGTTCCGTGTCGACGCCCAGGGGACAAATAACAGTCTTCTTCTCAGGCACGCCAAAAAATCGAACCGCAATATCGGCGCAATCTTCCGCGATTGTGTAGCACTTCTCCGTGACCAATCCAACAAGCCTGCCCGGAGTGGCTCGAGTCAGAGTGCAAACCAACCGTTCATGGTTCCACCACGACAGGTCTTTGTTCGCCAATGGAAATATCGACGCATGGAAATGACTCCCGGTAAAAAGCTTGTATCCGCGAAGCAGCTTTATATAGGCCGCATCCAGGGGAACCCATCCGATCGCCTCGATCGTCTGGACGATATCCGGGCGAATCGCGGACAATTTTTCTTCCAGCCCCTTCATTCGCATGTATCCAGCCACTTTTCTGTGGCCGAGAATATGCAACGTATATCCCTCGGTTTCTTGCACCGTTCCAGCGGGCAGGCCCTCTCCGCCCTTCGAACGATATTGTGTCGGGAGGTCCATCGCCACGACGTGAACTTCCACACCCAGCCTGGCTAGATATTTAGGGAAAATGTTCTCCAAATATCCCATGTTTGGAGAGAACATTTCAGAAAGTAGCGCCACTCGCATCTCAGATGCCCAAGGTCAATTGTTGAAATTGAAATGATAAAAGTATGCGGCTCATCGGGCTAGATCAATCGGCTCTGCGCGCAATCGCTTGTTTGTAGATAGTAATGAGACGCTCGTAGCCTAGCTGTTCCGTGTAATCCGCAAGGTACTTCGTTCGCGCAGCTTCGGACCAATCCAGCCAGGTATTCTCCTCCGCACTCATGCCGATGGCGAGCGCATCGGCCAGCGTCGGGATATCTCCCGGAGTGAACAACAATCCGTTTTTTTGGTGCGATACCATGGCGGGAAATGGACCGTGGTCTGGGGCAATCACCGGGGTTCCCGCCGAAAAGGCCTCCAACACCACCATCGGGCAATTCTCATAACAAAGCGACGGAATCGCCAGCATACGACTCGTGGCAACAGCTTCCATCACCCGATCAGGGGGTTGAACGCCGCACCACACAATGCCGGAATCCGATCGATATTGCTGCTCCAGGGAGGACCTCTCAGGACCGTCACCCATGACGATCAGGCGGCCGTCGGCAGGAATCCTGCCCGCGCTCTGTGCCATCTTCCATGCGTCCAGGAGCAAATGGACGCCTTTTTCGCGATAAAGCCGCCCAACAAAGATGGCCTGGGGCTTCCGTTGCCGCGATATCTCCGCTTGCTTTACGACAAAGTTCGGCTTAACAAAAACCTTCTCTTCTGGGAGCCCGGAGCGAAGCGCAATTTCTTTGCTGAATTCTGCCAGCACAATATAGGCGTCCACTCGGCTCGTAAACGTCCCTATCCAGCGGTGAACGACGTTCATACACGCTACGATTGCAGTCTGCGCCATCGATCCTCGATAGCAGCGATGTTGCAGAGCCGGCCATGGGAAGCGCCCGACACATTGCTGGCACGATTTGCCGTCTCGAAACAGCAGCGCGTTTGCGCAGGTGATCCGAAAATTGTGTAAGGTTTGAACTATCGGGACGCCGGCATCCTTTGCCGCCCAAAAGATGCTCGGGCTCAAGAGAGGGAATGGGTTATGCACATGGATGACATCGGGCGAAAAAGCCGCAACCGCTTTTTTCAAAACGGAATAGCCGCGAACGGACCAAACTGCCCCAAGAGCGGCGCTAGCCATCCGCAGCGGACCCGCCCCCTTCAATTCGGTGGTAGAAACAATCAATCGCTCAACATCATGGCCATTCCGGCGAAGCAAATCCGCTTCCAGCCCGGCAACGGTATCCTCACCGCCAAAGCCCGAGTAGTACTCGTTATGCACCTGCAGTACTCGTAATGCGCTAGACAAGGTTAGGCTGAATCCTTTCCGAATCACGTCGCCTTAACCTCGATCGAGTAATCATGCGCCGGAGAGAGAAGCTCGACCGAAAAGCCCTGCATTGGCAGTCCACATCTTGATCGCCCCAAAGGATGAAGCGATTCAGTTTCATGGCTGCCGGGCCCGATCGAATCGGAACACGATTCTTGCCCGGCTCTACGGTCACGCCGAGAAGTAGACCTGCCTCTAGAGCCGCCTCGACAATCTCCTCCGAATAGTTGCCATTAGGATACGCAATGATGTTCGGAGCTCGCCCTGCCATGGATACTATGTCTTCCTGAGAACAACGAATCTCTTCTCGAATCTCACTTAATGAGTAATGAGTCAGGATTGCATGATTGCGAGTATGGTTGCCGAGGTAAACAAGGGGATGCCCGGCGAAGTCGCGAAGTTCCGCTGGCGTAAGTGGCCGGTCGAGGTCTCCCGCCGGCTGCAAAGCGTTTGGCCCTAGATCCCTGACTAGATCGCGCTCAACGTCTTCGGTCTTCAAATACTTAAGACGGCTCACCGCTTGGTGAATCTCGCTCTCTGGCATGCGTCGTTTCTTGAACTCTCGGAATACGACATCCCACCAGTAGGCTCTACCTTGTCGGATATGCCCTGTAGACAGGAAAAAGACCGCGGGAGCATCAAACTCCTCCAACACCGGAAGAGCATTGAAATTGTTGAAGTAGCCGTCGTCGAAGGTAATTAAGACATACCGTTCTTCGGGATCGAGTCCTCTCAGGATATCGTCCGGAGAGATAAACCTGTACCCATGGACTTTAAAGTGGTTCAGCAAGGTTCTTAGCATTGCCTGAGTAACGCCCTGCTGAGGATCGAAACTCCCGGCATGCAACTCATCCGCATTGCGGTAGATCCCGTGAAAGAGAAAACTCAGCAGTCTTCCCCGCTCCCGCATGAACGGCAAGCAAGCCCGCGCCATAGTATCGTCCAGGGAGAGCGTGATTGCTTTCGCATGTTCCCGCGGATTCACCACGACAATATCTCTTCTTTGAAGCGATTCATGCTACTGATGGTGTTCTTCCCGAAAGCCTTGGCTCGACGTGGCGTTCTCGCCGCTAACAACGGAAAGAAAGCTGTACTCTGCTCCGGAAGGCGCGACGTCGAAAATCTGATACCCGGCTTCATTCAATATGCGAATGGCCTCTTTCGTCTTGGCGATTCCGATTTCAGGCCAACGATGATGGAACTCGACCAGCAATTGTTTTACGGGCAGCCTTTGCTGAACGATATCCCGGAGCGCGCCATACTCCGACCCTTCAATATCCATTTTTAGCAAGTCGACCTGCCGATGGCCAAGAGTGCTCATGATCGTTCGAAGGGTGCGAACGGGCGCGTCCACGGCGCTCGCGTGATTGCCGCCTGGCCTGGCTACGACCGCATAAGAAACATGTTTTGGATTGAGTGGCGGATTGAAGGTGGCCGATCCGTCGAATTCCGCAATCCCCAACTCGTGAAAGATAAACTGCGGAGGCAATTTTTGCGACTTTAGCCAGTCTACGGCCCTTGGCGTGGGATCGAATGCGTGTACCACCACGCCAAACCGGGAAATCAGTTCCAGGTCAAAAGAAATATCCTCCCCGACTCCAAATGAGTAAACCACGCTTTGGCAAGTTAGTTCGTCGGGACAAATACACCACTCTGCGGATTCATTTCCAAGCAAGAGTTTTCTGCGGCTGGTCTGCGGCAGCACAAGAACGTCGCGACCTCTCATGGCCCTCCAGGCGCGCAGGGTGAACTGCAAGGATCGTTTTAGGCGCATAGGAAACATATCGATCAATCGTCACACAGGCTCATCGATGCGTTTTGCCGGAAATTCAAATTCACCGCCCCAGAATGGAAGAGATTTCGTTGCACAGCTTTCGTTGCACCATGATAAAAAAGGCTATAAACCATGAAGATAAAAGCTAGGAAGCTTCCCAGATATTTGACGGGGCCTAGCTGGCAGGAGGCGAAGGGGCAATCGCCGAAACCAGCGGCTTCCTCGAACCTCCCACATCTTCTTCTAAAGGCATTACATACAGGAACAGCATCAGAATCGACAGGCCGCCGGTCAGCAGGCTGGTGAAAATCGACAGGTTCGCAATATTCAATGCTGCAAAGCTGATCAAAGGAACCGTGAACCGCAGCTCATGCCGGATTGCGACCGAATCCAAGAGCCAAAACACCAGTGCGGCGAATGCGGAGATCAGTAGTATTCCGGGCAGTCCGAGAGCCGCGATTCCATCCGTGGCCCAGAAATGGGCATTGGGATCGTAGGTTGGATCTCCAGTGTAGTAAAACCCGATCTGCTGAGCCACCGTGCTGGAATAGGGGTAGTGGACAAACCAGTTTACGCCCTTGACATGCGAATAGTAGGTGAGTGGATTGTTTTGAAAGAAATAGTAGTACTGACCGGTCATAAGGCCGGAATTTCCGTAGATCCGCAAAAAGACCAACGCCAGTGCAATATTGATAAGCGGATTTTCCGGAATGATCCCCAGCAGGCAAAGGCCAATCAACAATGCGGTGTTGGCCCAGCCAAATTTCAAACCGAAATTCTCGCCTCCTTTCTTCATGACCCAGTAAAAGAAAGGGATGACCACAAGAGAAAGCGCCGCGGATTTGGCGGCCGAAGCGCTATAAACAAGCACTTGGAGCAAGGCGCCGCTTAGAACGATCGTCCGTTTTTTTCGCACAAGCCCGATTGCCAGAAGAAATGGCCCAAGTGCTCCGGACAACCATGTCAGGGCGTAGTTCACCGAACTCCCCTTGGCGACAACCATCTCGCTATTCGCAAACCGGAGATCGTAAACCTGCGAAAACGACACGATGTGAAGATTGCCTCGGAAGAACACAAGAACCCACAGGCTTAGCGCAATGGCTAGGGCCGTTACGCCGGTCCAAAATCCACTTCGAGAAAGAATAACGGGAGCGAATTTTTTTAACGGGAACAGATAACCGAGGCCAAGAAGTACCAATCCCGCGAACACCGTCATCATCAATAGGAAGATTTCATCCAGCCGGTTCGATCTCATGTAGAGCGGTATAAACATGGAAGGAACGTAGACCGTGGTGTACATGACCCAGTAGATGAGCTGAGAGGGCCGGGTAAGTCGGATCGGCATCCAGAATCCCGGAAGCACGCTCAACACCCAAGCCAACGTCAAATATGGCAGTGGGGCTGTATCGTACTCAAACCCAAAATACCCGAAAATCGTGTAGAGCCACTTCAGATAGACGAACTGCACTGCCCCAACAAAGAGCACAATACCGGCCAATAACCATGCGCGCCCCTTCCATCCTGAGAACGCGCCTTTGCCGCCGCTCTTTGATTTGAGCATTGCAGTCATTCTATTTCCTTAAAGGGCTCCTTGGCCTTCTAAGCTGCGGGTGTCATGCGAATCCGCTTCGCAAGAACGGTTGTCTGCCGCTGCCTCCTGTGTCTCCAGCACGCGCGCCCGAAACAATCGGATCTTCCGTACGATGGCAAGATGACAAAGCAACAGATGAACGATGTAAGCCGCCAGAATGGTGCCTCCCAAAGTCGCTATCGCCCATCTCGCCGACAATCCCAATCGATAAACAATCAAGATCGACGTGAGGGTTAAGGCCGTGCGAGAGAGATCCCACGCCAACTGCCAGACTTGCTTCTCAAGAATATTCAGCGTAAGGACAAAAGGCGAAGCCACCAAAGCGACATAGCGCATCGCAGTGAGCAATCGCGCATAGACGCCCGCTTCTCGCCACTGCGCGCCGAACACCAAGGCAAATACCGACGGCGCAAAGGCCAAAAAGAACGCCACCGGAACTACTCCCAGAATCGCAAGACGTTTGATCAATTTGAAGAATAACGCTTGCAACGCTTCCGGGTTCGAATTGCTGAAGTTTGCCGCTTCAACCGAGTAAACCTGCGAGACCGCCTGCCCCACGAGAATGGAAGGCGCTCCAAGCACGCGATCCCCCAAAGCAAACCATCCCAGCGTCTTTGGGCCATAGAACTGCGCCAGCAGCAGGGCGGGCAGCGCATACGCCGCCACAGCAATCAAAGAGGAAAATGTTGAAACCAGCGGAAAGTCGCGATAGCGGGAGGCTGCGGCCCGCATCGCCTTCCAGCCCACGGATCGAAATGCTTCACGGCTCTGCTTCCAGGACAAGCGGGCCAGACTAAGTGAACCGCCTCCGCGGCCGACGGCATCTCCGGCCAGCAATCCAAGTGGACCGGAGTGAACAAGAGCCGTGGCTAGTTGAATGGCCAACATAGAAACTACCTGCGTCACCTTAGTTCCGGTTACACGAGAATACGCTTTCTGGCGCAAGGCCCAGGAACTCAATGCTTGATAGAGGCCCGCCCCTGCAATACTCAACGGAAGTATCCACAGGAAAGGCCGAAGCGGTACTACGGTTCGCGGTAGAGGAAACAGTAGCGGCCCCAGCCCTACCAGCACCGCCGCACAACAACTGACGATGCCTGCGGCGACAAGCGCGACCGCGACTAGGTTGGCTGCCACATCCTCCTGCTCGGGCAAAAAAATCGATTGGTCATAGCGCAAATTGACCATGACAATAGCAAATGTCATGAAGAGCAGATAGACTTGGAAATTCCCAAAATCCTCCGCATGATAGAACCTCGTAAGCAAAGGGGAAACCAGCACCGTTAACGATTGCGTCACGGCGGTGCCTCCCGCCAATACGGTTACGTTTCTCGCAAATTGCCCTTTTGGAAAAAATCTTCGCACAAATTGCATGGGCTTTTTGACAATTTCGTTTTGCATCATCTGGTTTTGCGAGCCGCGGACCCTGAAGACACGCTGTAACGTTCTTGCCGGGATGGCTTCGAAACAACGAGGCGGGAAACAGGCCAGCGCGGAAACAGGGTCAAAATCTTATACGTGGACGCAGGCCTAAGACTTATGCGTGCTGAAAAGATAGAACTTAAATGTCTCCCAGCGGGAGAGGAACTGTGGATCGTTCCTGGCCTCCTCCACCTTCTCCATCAGCAGCACGATGAGAATCGCCAAAGCCAGCGCCAGAAACGTGCCAATCATCACAATTACTCCCCGTTTCGGGCTTGTTCTCAGGTCCGGCGGTATCGCGGAATCCAGTTGCTGCACGATGAGCGAGTCCTTGGCCTCGTCAATCTTGGCAATCTCGTATTGCTTGGCCAGAAGCTCGAAGAGCGCCTCGCGATATTTTACGTCGCGCAACTTGCGGACATATTCGAGGCCTTCGGTCGGTACCTTTTCCACGGGTATCTCGGTGAAAGACCGATTGCCGCCACCGCCACCTTCCAGCCGAGATAATTGTTTGTGAAGAGCATCTAACTCGCCCACAGCCCGAACCAATTCCGGATTGTCATCGGTTGCAAAGGAACGCATCGACTGCACCATGACCTCTTGCGAGGCAATGCGCGCTCGCACGCCGGCCACCGCGTCAATCATCGCCCGGGACTGGCTGTCGAGCAAGATAAGACCAGTTTTCAATTGAGTCTGCTTAAGAGCGACTTCCGCCGCGGCCAAATCGTCCGAAGCCAGCTTTACTTCACGCTCAAAAAAAATTCGGCGCTTTCCCGCTTCACTCACAGCCAATGTCTTGGTCAGCTTGGTAAGTTCATCGACGTACGCATTGGCGATGTCTGCCGCCCGTTGCGGGTCCCGGTCCTCCACTGAGATCGTGATCGTGCCGTCCTTCGACAAAATGACCTCGGTGCGCGATTCCAGTTTCTGCCGTGTTGAGGAGCGCAATTTCTGGCCGTACAAGCTCATCAAAGAAAACCGATCGATCATCGCATCGGCAATAGCCCGGCTATGCAGCATCGACACATAAATTTCTCCGGTGCTGTGTAATCCCAAGCCCTGCCCGGCAATTGCGCCCAGCGCGCCTCCCAATTGATTCAGCATCGAAGCTGCCGATAAGGATTGGTTTTGCTGAGGAGGCATCAGCCTGGTACTTGCCGTAAATGTCTTGGGCAACAGGAGCGATACAACGATCGAAGAGACAGCGGCCAGGCCGACGAAAACCAGAACGAAGACTTTTCGCTTCGCCAACAGAATAAGGAGTTTGGGAAACGGGGTTCGACTCTCTTCCTCCGAACCGAGAGGTCGCAGCGGAGCTTCTAGCTCGAAATTCGTATTTTGCAGTTGCGCCATCTTTTGTTTCTAGACTTCCGATCTCACAGCTATGCCGGAAATCGCGCTCCGATCTCTCGCGGTAAGTTGCTTTCCGGCAAATTGAATCATTTCACGCACTGCTCTTTTGAGTCCGCTCAGAGTTGAAGGAAGCCAGTCCTATTGTAAACTGAGCTGCTGGCGCCTTGACACAAAGAATCGCTACGCTCATGTCGCCTTTGGGACATTGGCCCCCGATGCTTTTGTCGACGGAATACGAACGTTCCCTATGCACTCTTCCCCATCGCCCTTTCATTGCCCCGGAAGCGGCCTTCGAACACCGCCTGCCAAAGCAAATGATATTGGTGGGCAACCGCCGAAAGCGAGAACTCATTTTCAACCCGTTCTCTAGCTGCTGCGCCTAATCGACGACGATACTCGGCGCCGCCCTCAATCATTTGGCAAAGAGCGCGGGAAAACGCTTCGGGATCGCCAGGTGGAACGGCTATGCCAGTGCTTCCGATCGCAAAAGCGCTATCCCCTACATCTGTTACGACGCAGGGAACGCCACAGGCCATCGCCTCGCCAATCGAGTTTGAAAATCCTTCACCCCACGATGCCGAACACGCGATATCCAACGCCGCGGTAAGGCGCGGAATATCGGATCGCTCCCCTAAGAGAAGAACGTTTTCGTGGAGCCGATATTCTTCAAGCAGTCGCGCAATCTCCGGCTGGTCTACGCTGATACCCCTGCCAACCAACAAAAATCGAGTTCGGGGATGTGCCCGCGCCACAAGCCCCGCCGCCCGCAAGAAGCCGGCGTGATTTTTCACGGGATGATAGCGAGCCACCAAACCAATGAGAACTGCATCTGGATCAACCGCTAACTCCCGTCGAACCTGCCGACGAGCCTCGCTGTTGGGACGAAACGCCTGACAATCAAAACCGCCTGGAATCACCATTCCGCAAGCCGAGTCGTAGCCAAACGCCCGATGTTGGTCTGCGGAAACACGGCTGTCATAAAGAATCGCCGCAACATGCCGGGACCGCCAGGCTCCAAGTCGAATCGTCAGCGCCGTAAGCGCTCGCTCCGACCGAATATCGTAGAGGGATTGCAGGACGTTCCACAGCACCGGTGCCTTATCTGGAGCAAAGATCGTTGCAATGCTGGCAGCTAAATTGCCGTGATACATCCATCCATGCAGCAGATGAGGCCGCCACTGCCGGACCAGACGAATAAACGGCAGCATTTTGAGTGGATTCGGTACATTCGAGCGAAAACCTAGAGCAAAGACCGGAACGCCAAGCTCTCGAATTCGGGAGCCGATCGCACCTTCATGCTTGAGGCAAACAACCATGGGCTCCCAATTTTTTTGAGGAACCGTGAGGAGCTTCCACAACATCATTTCGGCGCCACCGACGTCCAGCCCGGTGATCACGTGCATGATGCGCGCCAGGAGCTATCGCCCCCCGCCGACCGAAGCGGCATTGAGCTGCTCCCGGCCGGAATAGTGGCGCTCAAAATACGACTGATATTCGCCGCTACGCGCATCTTCAAGCCAGGAAGTATTGTCCCGATACCAACAAATCGTCTCTTCCAGCCCCTGGTCAAACCGATAACTAGGCTGCCACGCCAACTCCGCCTTGATTTTTTCGCAATCCAAAGCATACCGGCGATCATGAGCGGGACGGTCGGTCACAAATTTCAAAAGACTTTCGGGACGGTTCACGCTTCGCAGAATCGTTCGTGCAACATTGATGTTTTCCATCTCGCACTCCCCGCCAATGTTGTAGACGTTTCCGACCCTTCCCTTGCGCAGGACGGTATCGAGCGCCAGGCAATGGTCAAGCACATGAATCCAATCGCGCACATTGCGCCCGTCACCGTAAACCGGCAGTTCCCGCCCAGAGAGGGCTTGGGCGATCATGAGAGGAATAAACTTCTCCGGAAACTGAAAAGGGCCGTAGTTGTTGGTGCACCGGGTGACAATAGCCGGGAATCCATGCGTCTTGACTGCCGACAATATCAACAGGTCCGATGCGGCCTTGCTCGCGGCATAGGGACTTGTCGGCTCCAGAGGTGAGCTTTCGGTAAACTTTCCGTGATCTCCGAGGCTTCCATACACTTCATCCGTGCTCACATGTACGAAGCGCGCCACGCCTGCGCGGCGGCAAGTTTCAATCATGCGCCACGTACCTTCAACATTCGTTCTCATGAACGGCGCCGCATCTTCAATACTACGATCAACGTGGCTTTCAGCCGCGAAGTGTACGGCTGCGTCGCATCCGTGGGCAACATCGTGGACTGC
>Ga0209060_10003976_pt1 | contig 11941 bp, 10 predicted proteins | sample Coa_R1_8_FD_187155 | JGI IMG/M metagenome (GOLD analysis project Ga0209060, IMG submission 187155) | Surface soil microbial communities from Centralia Pennsylvania, which are recovering from an underground coalmine fire - Coalmine... | ecosystem: Environmental > Terrestrial > Soil >...
GGACGGGCGCGCATTAGTCGGGTCGATCACGCAACTGTTTACTCGAGTTAAAACGGTCAGGATTCCGGCCGAATCGTTCCTGACGTTTCGCCTGGCGCAACCACTCGCCATCGGGGAGGCCAATAAATGATTTCACGCCTCGCGATTGGGGAGTGGGAAAGTGAGGGCGGCGCGTCGGGGCCATCCGAAGTCAAGCTGGCGGGCACAGTCAATCAAATCGATTGGGCGGAACAGATCAAGGAGCGGGTCAGCCGGGACTTCGATCGCGTTGCGAAGGTGATGCAGTCGGTGGCGGCCAAGCAGGCGGAGCGGGATCGATCGGATACGCAGGCGCTAATCGAGATTCTCAAAGAGAAGCGCACGGAAGTCATGGCGAACGATCGCGCCGGCTATTTCATCCATGATTGGCAGGAACCGGGAAACCAGGTGCGGCAGATGATCATGAAAGATCCCCGATACGAAACAATCAGCACGAGCCGGGCAGCGCGGAAGGCCTCTAAAATGAATCCCCGCTGAGTCCCGGGCCTCGCCCAGGCCGAGGGAGTTGGGCTGGCGACCGGATCGTGATCTCCAGGCACGGAGAAGGAGAACAGCATAATGAAAGCGCTGATCTATCAAGGACCGGGTAAGAAAGCGCTGGTGGAGCGCCCCGTCCCTGAAATCAAGGCGCCCACCGACGCAATCGTGAAGATCGCCAAAACGACGATCTGCGGCACCGACCTGCACATTCTCAAGGGCGATGTCCCGACGTGCAGCCCCGGGCGCATTTTAGGCCACGAAGGAGTGGGTTTAGTCGAGAAGACTGGACCCGGTGTCACTACATTCCGTTCGGGCGACACGGTGTTGATCTCCTGCATCTCCGCTTGCGGCAAATGCGAATACTGCCGCCGCGGTATGTATTCCCATTGCACGACGGGCGGCTGGCTACTCGGCAACGAGATCGACGGGACTCAGGCCGAATATGTACGCATCCCGCACGCGGACACGAGCCTTTATCGGACTCCTGAAGGGGCCGACGAAGAAGCTCTTGTGATGTTGAGTGACATCCTGCCGACCGGGTTGGAATGCGGCGTTCTCAACGGCAAGGTCGAGCCAGGCAACACGGTTGCCATCGTCGGCGCCGGCCCGATCGGCCTTGCAGCGCTGTTGACGGCGCGGTTCTATTCGCCCGCTGAGATCATTGTGATCGATTTCAACGAACATCGTCTGCAGGCAGCCAAGCGCCTCGGCGCAACAGCGGCCATCAACGCCGGCAACGGTGAGGCGTCAGAGAGCGTGATGAAGATGACTGGCGGACGAGGCGTCGATACCGCCATCGAAGCAGTAGGCGTGCCGGCATCCTTTCGCACCTGCGAGGACATCGTGGCCCCCGGCGGCATTATCGCGAATGTTGGCGTGCATGGCGTCAAAGTGGATCTTCACCTGGAGCGTTTGTGGTCGCGCAACGTCACGATCACTACCCGGCTGGTTGATACCGTTACGATGCCTATGCTGCTCAAGACCGTGCAATCACGCACGATCGACCCTACGCTCCTGATTACCCACCGCTTCAAACTCGGTTGTGTCCTGGACGCTTACGACACTTTCGAGCGAGCGTCCAGCACTCAGGCGCTGAAGGTGATCATCGGCGGGTAAGCCGTGCACCAGCCTGTCCATACAAGGAATCTTCTGCCGCACGGACGGAACGGAGAGGTCGATACAGTGGAAATCGATAAGGATGCCAGCATCGCGGTGATCGTCAAAAGAGACTGGGTCAACCTGCATGGCATAAAGATGTTTCTGCGTCAGCCGGAGTATGTGCAAGCGGAGATTCGTGGGGTGGACGAGAGTCACATCCTATTCGCCACTGTACTCGATGCCGATGACGTGAGGGGCGTATGGATCGAATTGGCGCCCAACAAGCCCAAACCGGATTCGGCCGCGGAGCGGTTCAAGCTCTTGATTCCCTGGAGCCAGATCCTAACTATCGTGGTTGCGAAGGAGTTTTCCACCGCGATTCGTCAGGAAGCCCGGAAGATCGGCTTTACCGGCGAAATCGAAAGGGAATGAATGTGCTCGACACGGTGTTACATCTGCTGTTCCGGTGCGCCCACCGGCATCTCACGCGTCCTTTTACTCCCCTGGGCGAAGAAGGGATTCCGCGTCGCGAATCGTATGTGGTGTGTCTGGACTGCACGAAGCAGTTCACCTACGACTTGAAAGAGATGCGGATCGGGAAGATGATTGACCGCTCTCACGATGCTTGCGTGCTCCCGCCAGGCATGCCGCGCCCGCGCAAGACGGGCCTGGCGTATGTGCTCGCAGTAGCCATGCCGGTCTCGGTTCTGGTAGGCGCAGCGGTGAGGGCGAAGAAGCCGCAGAGGGACAAGACGCCGGGTTAGGTCGGACTGGAACGCGGCGGCATTGGGCGGTGAGCAATTTTGAACAGCCCGGTAACCCACTCAGGGCGCATAATCCGAGAGGAACGGTCTCGGGCGTGATGCACTCGAGAGGGTTGGGGAGAGTGAGACTCAGGGGATCCAGGGTGCTTCGGCCCGCGGCCGCGAAAGGAACTCACATGACCAATCAAGCGATGAAGAGGCCAACCGCCGCACTGCCTGGCGTTTCAGAATTGCAGATCCAGAAGCGAATCTCGCAACGGGCCTATGAGTTTTGGCTCGGCAGAGCCTTTCGAAAAGGATCACCAGAAATTGATTGGCTTCGGGCCGAACGAGAGGTACGCGGAAAAGCAGGAACAGTGAGGCTCAGACGAACGGCGACCGGCCTCTTTCTGATGGCGCCGTCCTCTTCATGAGCCCGGGTTCAATCACCAGTTGTAGTTTCCTGGTCTCCGCCAGCGGTCTTTGGGGTGCCTACGATGGACGTGGAGAAGGTACTGGCTCAATTGCGGGACGAGCGTGACGCACTCGATACGGCCATCTCTAACCTGGAAGACCTGGAAGATCGCTGGAGCCCCGGCCGCCCACGGCGTCACGTCACACGAACGTCGACGAATGGGACGAATCACGGGCACCGACCTCCCAATCCGGCTCCCGGCGAGAGCTAACGTCCCTCATTAGAGTGGTGCCTGGCTTGCCCCTGACTCAGCGCTTGGATTGAGCCGAGATGGCGGACGCCGGTCCCCAAACGGGCTCAGCGGTGAAAGGGGAACGCGGTATGGGTTGTTTGAACAGGCAACTGGACCCGACGCAGACTGGCCGGGCCGCCGAGAAATTAGAACTGGATTTGCGGAAGCGGGTAGTCGGTCAGGATGAGGCCATCCTTAAGATCGTTAAGACCTATCAAACGTTGCTCGCCGGTATGTCGAGTTTCGGCCGGCCCATTGGCAGTTTCCTTTTCCTGGGGCCGACCGGCTCCGGTAAAACTCGATTGGTTGAGGCGGCCGCCGAAAGCCTTCTGGGCGACATGCGGGCGGTAATCAAGATTGACTGCGCCGAGTTCCAGCATAGCCATGAGATCTCGAAACTGATCGGCGCACCTCCGGGCTATCTGGGGCACCGTGAGACCCATCCGGCGCTGAGCCAGCAGGCCTTGGATCAATACCACACCGAAGACCTCAGGCTAAGCTTCGTACTTTTCGACGAAATCGAGAAGGCCAGTGATGCTCTATGGAACCTGCTGCTCGGCATCCTCGATAAAGCAACGCTCACTCTGGGCGACAACCGTCGTGTTGATTTCTCGCGCACCATCATCTTCATGACCAGCAACCTCGGCGCGGCCGAAATGGGTTCTATCCTGCGGCCCAACTTCGGATTCGCGGCCGCAAAAGGTCCCGGTCTTGTGGACGCAGGAGCCGGCGACCGCCTGGCCGCCAAGCTCAACCGCGCAGGTTTGGAGGCAGTGCGTCGCAAGTTTACTCCGGAGTTCATCAATCGTATTGACAAGACCGTCGTATTCCGGGCCCTGGGTGAGCCCGAACTGCGCCAGATCCTGACGATCGAGCTGAATCTGCTGCAACAACGAATCTTGAAGTCGTTGACCGGCACGTTGTTCGTCTTCTCCGTTTCCGAACCGGCCCGCGAATATCTGTTGCGAGCCGGAACCGACTTGAAATACGGAGCGCGCCACCTGAAACGCGCGATCGACCAGCTTCTGGTGGATCCGCTGTCGAATCTGGTGGCCAGCGGGCAGGTCCGCCAAGGCGACCTGATTCGCGTCGACTACGATCCAGGCTGCGATCGCGTGACCTTCTTCAAGGAGGCCGAAAACATGCCTTTTCAGGCAATGGCAGAGATGGTTGATCCTCCTTTGACAATTCCGGCTGCTGCACTGCCAGTGACGGCGGCAGCCCATCCTCCCCGGGTGGTCACCGCACGTTCATCCCGCCGATAAGGTGCAACCTTAGGGTGGTTCGACCGCATTTGGTCACATGACCCCACACGGTCAGTTCGATGCCGTGGATGGTCTTCCGATCCGCGGCTCACCTTCACCCTCAACCTCGCGTATTAAGGCCTTCACAGAGGCTATGGAAGCGGTGGCGGGCGGATGGACTCGGGAGTGCTCCTATCTTCCAACGTAAGAAGCTGGCTGCCGGCCGGGCGCTACGCGGCACCGCGACGAGCAGATGAGACGAGCAGTCACACAGAAGGAGAATCAGTGAAACTATTTGCGATAACAGAAACGGTACTCGGTATGGCGCTACTGGGCATGATGGTGCTACCGGGCGCCCGAGCAGATGACTGGAACCGGAAGACTACCATGACCTTCAGCGGTCCGGTAGAGATTCCCGGAGTCCACTTAAAAGGCTGGGGAGTGCTGCCGGCCGGCACGTATGTCTTCAAGATCCTGGACTCGGCGTCGGATCGACATATCGTTCAGATCTTCAACGAAGATGAAACGATGATCTATGCCACCATCCTGGCCATCCCCAATTACCGGCTGCAGGCGACTGACAAGACGGTACTCACGTTCCGAGAACGTCCCTCGGGGCAGCCGGAGGCGCTCCGGGCGTGGTTCTACCCGGGCAGGAATTGGGGCGAGGAATTCGTCTATCCGAAGGCCAAGGCAGTAGAACTGGCCAAGGCGACGAATGTCCCGGTCCTTTTCACGCCGGTTGAAATTCCGTTGGAAGTGGCACAGCCGATCAAGACTGCCAACGAGCCGGTGGTAGTGCAACTCAAGCAGGCGCCGGTACTGGCGATCAAACCGACGGGAGAAGAAGTGGAACTGGCCCAGGTGGTAACGCCGCCGCCCGCTCAGACGCAAGTTGCGGATGCCGGCACGCCGGCCAGGACGCTTCCGAAAACCGCGAGCCCGCTGCCGCTGATCGGTATGTTCGGGCTGCTGCTGTTGGGCGGGGCGATCACGCTCCGGTTTGTCGAAAAACGCGCTCTCTAGGCGTTTGTGTGTGTCACGCGGCGCGCTACGTTGAGGCGCCGCGAGTGCTTTTGCGAGGTAAAGGTAACAGCAATGCGAGCCAGAACCGTACCGTCATTGGCGCCACCCATTCGCGATCGTCGTCAGAATGCTTCCGATTTCCGTACGACCAAGTCGCGGGGCATGGCTGTGCTCGCCTCGCCGCTGTTGAATAAGGGAACCGCCTTCACAGTAGAAGAGCGACAGGAATTGGGCCTGGTTGGTTTACTCCCGGCCGCTGTCAGTACGCTGGATGCTCAGGCGGACGGCGCCTACCTTCAGTACCAGCGGCTTCCCGATGCGCTCAGTAAGAACATTTACCTGACCGCACTGCACGATCGCAATGACGTGTTGTTTTTCCGCCTTTTGTCCGACCACCTGCGCGAAATGATTCCGATTGTCAACGATCGGACGGTCGGCATGGCGATGGAGCAATACCAGCACGAGTGCCGCCGCCCGAGAGGAGTCTACCTCTCGATCGACCATGTCGATGCGATCGAGGCGGCATTTGGAAATCTCGGGGCCGGCCCGAACGATATCGATTTGATCCTTGCCACCGATGCCGGGCGGGTCCTGGGAATAGGAGACTGGGGCGTCGGTGGGATCGAGGTCTCGATCGGCAAGCTGGCGATCTACACCGCCGCGGGCGGAATCGATCCCACGCGAGTGATTCCGGTGATGCTGGACGTGGGCACCAACCGGGAAACCCTGCTCCAGGATCCGATGTACATCGGGAACCGGCACGGGCGGATCAGCGGAGAGCGCTATGACTCCTTCATCGATGCGTACGTCCGGATTGCCACAAAGATGTATCCGAAGGCGCTCCTGCTGTGGGAAGATTTCGGGCTGAGCAGCGGACGCCGGGTCCTCGAAAAGTATCGCGGGCAGATTCGCACGTTTAGCGACGACCTGCAGGGTACGGGCACGATCACGCTGGCGGCCGCGATTTCTGCGATGCGCGTGTGCGGAGAGCCGCTGCGAAACCAGCGCGTGGTGATCTTCGGCGCCGGCACGGCGGGCATCGGCATCGCCGACCAGATCCGCAATGCGATGGTTGCGGAAGGGCTCTCCCCCGGGGAAGCCGCGCGGCGTTTTTGGTGCGTGGATCGGCAGGGATTGCTCACCGATGCTATGAGTGACCGGCTGCGCGACGATCAAGCCCTCTATGCCCGCTCTTGCGCCGAGGTGAAGGCGTGGAAACGCGATGGCGCCGAAGGCGTCGTCGGTCTCGCCGAAGTAGTGCGTCAGGTGCGTCCGACGATGCTGATCGGTACATCGGCTGTAGGCGGCGCTTTCACGGAGGCCATCATCAAGGAAATGGCCGTGCATGCCGAGCGGCCTATTATTTTTCCGCTCTCCATGCCGTCCCCTGAGGCGACACCCGCCCACTTAATCGCGTGGACGGAGGGCAGGGCGCTCATCGTCACGGGTGTAGCCTTCTCCCCCGTCACGTATCGGGGAATTACTCACGTCATCGGCCAGACGAACAACGCCAACCTGTATCCTGGCCTGTGCCTGGGCGCCATCGTGTCCCGAGCCCGGACTGTCAGCGACGGAATGCTGACCGCCGCGGCGAACGCCGTTTCCAGCCTGGTTGCTGTGCACCAAACCGGCGCGCCACTGCTCCCGCGGATCGACAATCTGCGCGACGTCTCCCTGACGGTCGCGGCGGCGGTTGCCGAAGCGGCGGCAGCGGAAGGGTTGGCGGGAGTCGAAGTGGAAGACGTTGTTCAGCAGGTGCAAGACGCGATGTGGCAGCCCGAGTACAGCCGGATCCAGGCCTCCTGAGATGGCGCCGAACCGTTTCCTGAGGCCGCTCGGTATCGCTGCAATTCTACTGACGATGCCCGGCTTTCACGCGGGATCTCAGACGGCGCCGGCAGACAATGAGCAGGAGCCGGTCTACCGATTGTCGGTGGACGTGAACCTGGTGGTGCTGCACGCGACCGTGCGCGACCGGCGCGGCGGATTCGCAGCCGATTTGCGCGAAGAGAATTTTGCGGTTTACGAAGACGGCGTGCCGCAACACATCCGGCTGTTCCAGCATGAGGACGTTCCGGTTACGGTCGGACTGGTGGTCGACCACAGCGGGAGTATGCGGCCCAAACTTCGCGACGTAACCGCCGCGGCGCGAACTTTTGTCCGGTTCAGCAACCCCGAGGACCAGATGTTCGTTGTGAACTTCAATGAGATGGTCTCAATGGGTCTTCCGGCGACAACCCGGTTCAGCAATGACTCCGCTGTACTCGGAGACGCAATCTGGAACGCTCCTGCGGATGGTGAGACGGCACTCTACGATGCTCTGGTCAAGGCTTTAGCGCGCCTGCAGGAAGGCCGCTGGGATAAAAAAGTGCTCCTGGTGATCAGCGACGGCGGCGACAATGCCAGCTCGCACAGCGTCGAGCAGGTCACCGGCATCGCCGAACGCTCCAGCGCCCTCATTTATACCATCGGTATTTTCGACGAAGCCGATACAGACCAGCGTCCGAGAGTGCTCCGCCATCTGGCGCTGGCGACCGGCGGCGCAGCTTTCTTTCCCGGCCAAGCCGGCGAAGTGGCTTCCGTTTGCGAGCGGATCGCCCGGGAGATTCGCAACCAATACACCATCGGATATGTGCCCACCACCGTGCGCAAGGGCGTATACCGCAACATCCGGGTGGTCGCTCGCGGGGCCGGCCACGACAAACTCTCCGTGCGCACCCGAACCGGCTATGTCTCCGGGGACGCGCGGGCGGAACAAAACTGAATGCGGAAAATGACCTTAAAATGGTGCCGGCGGATCTTGTTCGCAAGTGCCGGTTTGACGTTGGCTTATTGTGGATTCGTCACGGCGGACGCCTGGATCTTCCAGCGCCAGGAAAGCCGCGGGCTTGAGCTCCAGTTGCACAACGAGAAGCCGGCCACCGCAGTCAGACTGCCTCCGGCTGCAACCGGCGGCATGATCGGACGCCTCGAAATCCCACGCCTTCGCCTCTCCGTCATCGTCATTGAAGGAGACAGCCAGCGAATCCTCCGGCGGGCGGCAGGTCACGTGCCCGGCACGTCTCTACCGGGTGAGCCTGGAAACATGGGGATCACCGGGCATCGCGATACGTTCTTCCGGCCCTTGCGGAATATTCAACGGAACGACCTCATTACGTTCACGACCTTGCAGGGCGAATACCGCTACCGCGTGGTTTCGACGCGAGTAGTGATGCCGGATAACGGGGCCGTCCTGGACTCTACCGGTGGCGAGATCCTGACTCTGGTTACCTGTCACCCGTTCTACTATGTCGGCCCGGCCCCCAACCGGTTTATCGTTCGCGCCGAACGGGTGCCAGGAGGCTCTACCTAAAACACTCGTGCTGGGCGTGCAGCCATTCCGATTCGCCCGGCCCTGGCGTCACCGCGAAGCGCGGACTGAAACATCAGAAACTCGCCCACGTTGTCCATCGTCAGAATACCGACCAGTTCCCCACCTTTGAGTACAAGCAAAGTCCGGCAACGGCAGCTCTGAAGTCGAGCCAACACAAGATCGAGCATGTCAGCGGGATCGCCGGTTTCGAATCGTTCGGTCATTGTTGCAGCAACCAGTGTATGGGGACCACTTAGCGCGAGACTCTTCAGGAGATCGTCTCTGGTCAACACGCCGACAAGCCGCCCGTGCTCCAGGACTGGAAAGTCGTGTTGAAAACCAGCGAGAACGTGTTCGATCGCTTCTTGCAGCGAGTTGCCGGGGGCCAAGCTGCGAAAGTCCGTAATCATCGCTTTACTAACGGGGATCCCTGCGAGTGCGGACTTAATCTGGACCATGCTGGATTCGGCCGCCGCTCCCATCCAGACGAACAGCGCGATGAATACCAAGAACGGGTTATAGAACAGTCCGACCAATCCAAATACCAGGGCCAACGCTTGGCCGGTGCTGGCAGCCCTTTGCGTGGCGTGAACGTAGTCCAGCCTCATGGCGAGCAGGGCGCGGAGAACTCGACCGCCATCCATGGGAAAAGCCGGGACCATGTTGAACACAGCCAAGCTGACATTGATCCACATCAGATTGGAGAGGAAGCTTCCGCCCGCCAGGCGGGAATCGGGCACGGTCAGCACTGTCCCTGTCAGCAATATCGCGAGGAGGAAAACTCCAGCCAAAACGACGTTAACTGCCGGCCCCGCCAGGGCCACTAGAAGCTCCTGTTTGGGATCCTCAGGCATTCGTTCCAGGCGTGCGACGCCGCCGATGGGCAACAGCGTGATATCGCGGGTGCGAATTCCGAAGCGCCGAGCGGTCAATGCGTGTCCCATCTCGTGAAGGATCACAATGCCAAACAGCGCAACGATCAACGTTAAGCCATTGATCACATCCGCCATGCGGTGCTGCGGCAGGTAGTAGCTAACTCCCAGCCAAAGCAGCAGAATCAAAAACGTAGCGTGCATGTAGACATCGATCCCGAGAAGTCGACCGATGCGCCAGGACCACTTCATTTGTTCCTCCTTACCCACGGACTGTACTCGACCACTCTTCGCTCCGATCCCACTCGGTCACTCGGGCAGGGTACGATTGTGATACGGAATGCGCTGCGACGAACGAGACCGGCTGCTGGACGAGTACGCCGCCAGAGCGCGCGAGTTTTGCGAGGCGGTTGAGCAACTGCGAAAGGCAAGCCACGAAGTCGAAGCATTTATCCACGCCCTTGACGAGACCGGACGCGTCCACCGCAGGTGCGAACAGTCGCGCATCCAAGTGGATAAGCACCTTTCTCAGCACGGCTGCTAGAGAAGTGCCGTCCGAAACGGCTACTTCCGCGCTGCTGCCTCGATGGCATCCAGTTCTTTACCCGCTTCGGCCCATTTGCCTTGCGCGGCAAGTTCCCGCGCCCGGCGGAGATGGTTCTGTATCGATTCCTTCAAGCTGTTGAGTTCGGCCGGCTGCGTGACTCCCGCTGGAGGTGAGGCTGCTGCGACACGCGGCTGAACAGCGCCCGGAGTTGCACCTTGCATCAAGCCGTTCAGATCACCCAGCGCCTGCTCGTAAGTGTCCCGATAGATCAGAGTATTTCCGATTGCCAGGATGATCTTTTTCAACTGGGGCATGCGCGCATCCGACGCTTGGATGTAGAGGGGCTCCACGTACAGAAATGTATTCCCGACGGGCAGCACCAGAGTCTGCCCTCGCAGTACCTGCGAGCCTTGCTGGTTCCAAAGAGACAGATCCTTCGAGATGGTTTGATCCTGGTTAATCCGGGCCCCAATCTGCATGGTGCCGAAAATCAGCTCCTGCTTGGAGAGTTGCAGGACGACCAGCTCGCCCAGATGCTGACCGTCGCAGCGAGCCACCATCAGACCGATCATATTGTCCTTCGTTCGCGGCGTAAATGAGGTGATCAGAAGAAATTCCGCCTGGTCCTCACCGGGCAGGCTGGCTACCACATAGGTAGGCGCCACCGGTTCCGGCTTGCCGTCTTGGACGGTCCGTGCGATGTCCCAGAGATCTTCCTTGTTATAGAAGGCTTGCGGGTCGCTCATGTGGTAGGTGCGGTAGACTTCTGCCTGCACGCGGAAAAACGTTTCCGGGTAACGGGCATGGGATTTCAGGTCCGCCGGCATCTCGGAAAAGGGAAGCAGCAACCGGGGAAAAATATGCTGATACGCCCGAATGATCGGGTCGGATGGATCGAAGATGTAGATTCGGGTTTCGCCATCGTAAGCGTCCACAGTCGCCTTGACGGCGTTCCGCATGTAATTGATGGCTCCGACGTCGTCCAGATTGACACCACGAGAATAAGGATGGGCGTTGGAGGTAGTGAATCCGTCGACGGTCCAGACCATCCGGCCCGCCTCGGTGACCACGAGATAAGGATCATGTTCCCACGTGATGAAGCCGGCCAGGGCGTGGAGCCGGGCGATCACATTCCGCCGGATCATCATCCGGCTTTGCGGCGTTAGATAGCCTGTCAGCAGGATGTTGGGATCCCCTTCAGCGACCGCGGCCGCCATGCGCATCGGCAAGGAAGAAACGGGGAATCCGCCCTTGCCTTCGTAGCGGGCAAAGACGTTGTCGGCGCCAGACGGGTAATTGAACTCGGGCTGCTCCGTGTGAACGAAGACCGGCTCGTGAGTGACTTCCCCATAGTAGAGCTCAGGACGAGTCAGCTTCAGGCTCTGCGTCTTCACCACAGCGGGTGCGTCTTGGATAAAAAGCAGTGGCAGGCCGTCCGCGGTGATCCGGTTCGCTTCCGCCATCACCAGGCCGTAACCGTGCGTATAAATGAAATGTGGGTTGATCCAGCGAGTGCGCGCATCGGGCAGTTGCTGGATGTCCAATTCGCGCGGCGTGAGTAATACTTGGCGCAACTGGCCATCGATCATGTAGCGGTCAACGTCGGTGTCGGCAAATGAATAATAAGGCCGCAGCGCCTGAATCTGCGTGACCGTGTCGCGGAAAGCGCGCCAGTCCCAAAGCCGCACATTCTGAAGCAGGGCCTGGTTCTTGGCCGGATCGAAACGTCCGTCAAGTTTCGCGGCTACTTCGGTCTCGGTCAGCCGCCGGTCGAGCCCGAACGCGCTTCGCGTCGCCTGGATATGTTGCTGGATGTAAGGACGCTCGATGGAG
>Ga0209060_10003977_pt1 | contig 11940 bp, 9 predicted proteins | sample Coa_R1_8_FD_187155 | JGI IMG/M metagenome (GOLD analysis project Ga0209060, IMG submission 187155) | Surface soil microbial communities from Centralia Pennsylvania, which are recovering from an underground coalmine fire - Coalmine... | ecosystem: Environmental > Terrestrial > Soil > Unclassified...
TTCCTCTCCGCTTTTGTTGCAGCGACCTTGGCCAAACCAAAATCGAGAATCTTCGCGTGATTCCGTTTTGTGACGAGAATGTTTGACGGCTTGATGTCGCGATGGACGATGCCGCTGCTGTGCGCGGCGTCCAAGGCGTCAGCGAGTTCGATGGCGATATCGAGAATTCGATCGAGCTCCATAGGCTGACCGTTGATCAGGTGTCTCAGGGTAACGCCGTCGAGAAACTCCATGACAATGAAGGCTTTGCCATCCTGCTCGCCAATGTCATGGATGGTGCAGATGTTCGGGTGATTGAGAGCGGATGCGGCTTGCGCTTCGCGCTGGAAGCGGGCAAGAGCTTGAGGATCGTGGGCAACGTTGTCGGGGAGAAATTTCAGGGCGACGCTGCGATGAAGGCGGGAGTCTTCGGCTTTGTAAACGACTCCCATGCCGCCGCCGCCCAACCGCTCGACAATCCGGTAGTGGGAGATGGTAGTGCCGACGAATGACGAAGAATCTGGCATTGGCGAGCATCTTAGGTTGCGGGAATAAGGCAAGTCAACGAGCCGGAACAGAAGCCTCTATAAAGGCAAAGAAAGAGACAACAGAAAAGCAAAAGCACCGATTCGAAGATCGGCCGCGACAAAATACGAAAAGCGAAGAGGGCACGATATATCGTGCCCCTACCACCGGAAGAGTAGCCGGTAGGATGCCAACGTTACGACACCGAGGCTCGGGAGGAGGGTTTTTGGGCGGACAGGAGAGGGGCGGGAGCGAGGACTTGCATCGTCGTAGACTGAGCGGAGATTTGAAATTCGATGCGGGTTAAAGGAGAGCCAGCGGGGAAGAATTTCAGGTTGCCGAGATGGAAGAGGGGGCGGGTCATGGTGCCTTTGCGGAGAGTTTTTGCCGGCTGAGCTTGCAGGGAAATGGGACGGCCTTCACGGCGCAGCTGATGCGAGTGGGCGTCGAATTCGAAGAGGCCGAAGCGGAAGAGGCTTGGTGGCACGGGCAAGCTTTTCGTGAGTATTCTCGCATGACGGCTGGCAGAATGGCCAAGCTGGAAGATCGAATTCTGAGAGAAATCCAGTTGAGGTAGACTCGCGGCATGGATTGGCGGGGATGGTTGTTAGAAAATTTTGCCGGAGACTTCGAATACCATCCGAAGCGGGGGTTCCTGTATTTAGGGTTAGGTATTTTGGCCATCTTGTCCTGGTATTTTGCGCCGTCAGACGCGAGTTTCTCGACGCTATCTCTGGCGTTTGCTCTGGGCGGAGTTGGCCTTATTGGAAAAGCAATTTTTCTGTTTCGCAAATCGTCTGAAGGACTGGGGCTCACGATTCAAGATGAGTTGTCACTGGAAGAAACCGCAAAGAACAAGAAGCTGGCGAGTTTTCCTTCGCAAGTGGCACAGATCGGGCAAGATTTTGGGACCGGAGTTATCTTGTTAGCGCTGTTTGTAGGATCGAGTCGAAGCGCATTGGGCACAAAAACAGGTGCGACAAAATTCGAACTGATGTTGGTTGGTGGTTGCGTATTTGCGGTTGGATGGTTTGTGCGGTGGCTACTACGGCAGACGAATCCAGAGGCATGAGTCGGCTTGTGCCGGTGAATCCCTCATCCATGAATATAAAACGAATGGAGCGGAGGAAACGACCCTCCAAATCTAGCGGTGACGAGAGCGCATGCCGGAACTACCGGACGTGACGATTTACATTGAGGCGCTGGAGAAGCGGATTCTTGGGCAACGGCTTGAGAATTTGCGGATTGTGAGCCCGTTTTTGTTGCGGAGCGTAGAGCCGCCGGTGGCGAGTGCGATTGGGAAAGAAGTTGTGGAGTTGCGGCGGATGGGGAAGAGGATTTGTATCGGGCTGGGAGATGGCGAAACGGAGCGACCGAAGACCGTAGCTGAGTGCGCGACAGCGGAGAAATGGGGCGCAGGCAAGAGTGCCTACGCTACTGAAAAGGCCGAGATTTGGCTGGTGCTGCATTTGATGATTGCGGGGAGGCTGCACTGGGGCAAGAAAGGCGCAAAGCTGTCGAAGAAGCATTTGGCGGCGTTTGATTTTGGGGACGGGAGTTTGTTGTGGACGGAGGCGGGATCGCAGAAGAGGGCGTCATTGTATTTGGCGAGTGGGGAAGAGGGACTTGCGGAGTTTGATCGGGGCGGGATTGAAGTTTTCGGCGCGACGAAGGAAGAGTTTGCGAAAGTGCTGCGGTCGGAGAACCATACGTTGAAGAGGGCGCTGACCGATCCGGAGTGGTTCAGCGGGATTGGGAACGCGTATTCGGATGAGATTTTGTGGGAGGCGAAGCTGTCGCCGCTGGCGTTGACGCAGAAGTTGAAGGACGAAGAAGTGACGCGGCTGTTTGAAGCGACCCGAAAATCGTTGAGGGAGTGGACAGAACGATTGCGTGCGGAGACGGGCGACAAATTTCCGGAGGGCGTGACGGCGTTCCGGCCGGAGATGGCGGTGCATGGGAAGTACAAACAGGCGTGTCCGCGATGCGGCGAGAAGGTGCAGCGGATCAAGTATGCATCGAATGAGACGAATTATTGTCCGATGTGCCAGACGGGCGGGAAATTGCTGGCGGACCGGGCGTTTTCGAGATTGTTGAGGGAGGATTGGCCGAGGACGCCGGAAGAGTTGGAGATGAGGCTGAGGCGCGGGAAGAGTGTTAAGTCGTAAGTGTTAAGTTGAAAGTAGAAGCAAGAAGAAGAATTTTGGTTTGGATGCCGGGAACGAATCGTGCGTTAACCGGATTTCGTGGTCGTCGGAGCACAGGCCGAAGCCTATGTCACTCAAGACCCGTCACTACATTTTGGACGGGACTTTGGCCCAGGTGAAATCCATGGAACGGGCCGGAACGCCGGTGCGGCCTGCGATGGTGATGGGATTGAGTTTTTCGAGGAGGCCGAGTTTTAGGGCGTGGGAGTAGTAGGCGAGGAGGCCTTTGCGGTTTTCGTCATCCAGCGAATAGTCGATGTTGGTCTTCAGATAGAGCTTCAATTCTTTTTCCGGCAAATTCATCTCGGCGGACGCTTCTTTGCAGATGGTGTCGAGATTCTCGAGGCCGTAATTCAGAGAATCGAGAAATTCGTCGGCGAGCGCGTCGGTGACGATTTCTTTTCGCGCAGCCCAGACGGCGAGAACGGCAGGGCGCTCGGTCATCTGCCACCATTCGCGCACGACATCGTAAATATGCAGCGTTGGAAAATTCGGAAGGCCGACGGTGGCGCCCTCGCAGATCCATTCGCCGTCGCGGCCGGGCTTGGCTTTAGCTTCGGCGGCGATCGCGAGGCGCAGGGCTGGGTCGCCGATGAGCAGAGCGGCGCCGGAATTGGCGAGCATGGCGGCGACGTCCGGTTCGGCTTCGCTGAATTCAGGCGAGATGTTCCAGCGGTTGGCGCAGAGAATCTTGGTGAGCGCTTGCGTGCTGCGCGAGCTGCGGTCGAGCGCAATTCGTTTTGCAAAGCGGATCGGGCCCCTGGAAACTACGAGCAGGCTGCGGACGCGCTCTTTGGAGGCGATGGAAAGATCCGGCAGGATGACGAGATCTGGAATGCGTTGATATTCGATGGCGGGGATGATGGCGACATCTGCGGCGCCGGTGCGGAGCGCTTCCGCGCAGAGGGATGGGACAGTGAAGGAAAGATCGTACTTGCCCTGCAGAGGGCCGTGGGTGAAACCGCGAACGAGAGGCGCGGTGTTGAGGTACCGTACGACCGAAATGCGAAGTTTGTTCACGTGCGGGCTGGCTCGCCGAGGTCGAGTATAGCAAAAGGCAATTGATGCGCGGAATTTTGACTTTTGCTTCGCGAGATTCAAAAAATTCGAACTGGCCGGTAGGCTTCTGGTGTAAAAGGATGCGTCACTTTTGGAGGCGATGGAAATGCGGAAGCGCGTGTTTTTTGTAATGTTGAGTTTAGTGTTCTTTGCGGCGCCAGCTGGGTTGCGCGCGCAAGCCGCTGCTTCGGCAATGCCGTCGATTGCCGAAAAGACAAAAGGCGGGGAGAAGCTGCCGGGATATTTCAACGTCTATTGGGATGCGAAGCAGGGAAAGCTTTGGCTGGAGGTTGATAAGTGGGGCACGGATTTCTTGTATCAGAGTTCGCTGTCGGCGGGTGTCGGTTCGAATGACATCGGATTGGATCGCGGGCAACTTGGCGCGACGCGTGTTGTGCGCTTTGAGCGAAGCGGGCCGAAAATTTTGTTGATCGAGAGAAATCTGGATTTTCGGGCGATTACGAATGACGAAGCGGAACAACGCGCCGTGCGCGATTCGTTTGCGGAGTCGGTGATTTGGGGATTCACAGCCGCTGCGGAAGAAGGGTCGAGCGTTCTGGTGGATGCGACGGACTTTTTTCTGCGCGATGCGCACGGCGTGACGAACGCGTTGCGTCGCGCGAAGCAGGGAAGTTACCGGCTGGAGGCGTCGCGCTCGGCGATTTATCTGGCGAACACGAAGAACTTTCCGTTGAACACGGAAGTGGAGGCGACGCTGACATTCGTTGGCGATGAGCCGAGCGGGTGGGTGCGGCAAGTGACACCCGATCCGCAGGCGATCACGGTGCGGGAGCATCATTCGTTTGTGCAATTGCCGGCAGCGGGTTACAAGCCGCGCGCGTTCGATCCGCGGTCGAGCTTTTTCGGAATTTCATATTTTGACTACGCGACTCCAGTGAGCGAGCGGATTGAGAAGCGGTTTATTTCGCGGCACCGGCTGGAGAAAAAAGATCCCAGCGCGGCGATGAGCGAGCCGGTGAAGCCGATCGTCTATTACCTGGACCGCGGCGCGCCGGAGCCGATTCGATCGGCGCTACTCGACGGCGCGCGGTGGTGGAACCAGGCGTTCGAAGCGGTGGGTTATAAGGATGCGTTTCGGGTGGAGTTGATGCCCGAGGGCGCGGACCCGATGGATTTGCGCTACAACGTGATTCAGTGGGTGCATCGAGCGACGCGGGGGTGGTCGTACGGCGCGGGAGTAATCGATCCGCGCACGGGAGAAATTATCAAGGGCCACGTGACGCTGGGCTCGCTGCGCGTGCGCCAGGATTATTTGATTGCGGAAGGATTGCTGGCACCGTACGAAAAAGGGAAACCGGTTTCGCCGAAGATGCTGGAAATGGCGCTGGCGCGTTTGCGGCAACTGGCGGCGCATGAAGTGGGGCACACGCTGGGACTCGAACACAACTATTCGTCGAGCACGGTGCACCGTTCGTCGGTGATGGATTATCCGCCACCGTATGTGACGCTGGGGCCGGATGGCGCGCCAGATGTTGCGGAGGCGTACGCGAAGGGAATCGGCGAATGGGATAAAATCGCGATCGCGTGGGGGTATCAGGATTTTGCGCCGGGGACGGACGAAGCGAACGCGCTGAATAAAATGTTGAACGACGCGTTTGGGCGCGGGCTGCGATTTTTGACGGACCAAGATGCGCGTCCGGCGGGATCGTCGAGCAGCGTGGCTCACTTGTGGGACACCGGTTCGAACGCGGTGGATGAGCTGAATCGTTTGATGAATGTGCGAGCGGCGGCGCTGAAGCGATTTGGCGAAAACAATATTCGCGAAGGCGAGCCACTGGCGGCGATAGAAGACGCGCTTGTGCCAGTTTACATGCTGCATCGGTATCAAGTGGAAGCTGCGAGCAAGTTCATCGGCGGAATGGATTATGTGTTTGCGCTGCGCGGCGACGGGCAGATGCCGACAAAGATTGTTGCACCGGCGGAACAACGGCGCGCTTTGGCGGCAGTGCTTGCCACGCTGAAGCCGGAGGGGCTGGCGCTGCCGGAAGATTTATTGAAGATGATTCCACCGCGGCCGGTGATGTATCCGCGAGGGCGGGAACACTTCAAGATTCGAACGAGCCCGGCGTTTGATGCGCTGGCTCCGGCGGAAGCGGCGGCGCAGCATGCTTTGCAATTCGTTTTCAATCCAGAGCGGGCGGCGCGGCTGGTGGAATTTCATGCGCGGGATTCGGCGAATCCGGGATTGGAAGAAGTGTTGGATGCGGTGCTGGCGGCGACGTGGAAGGCAAAACGGGGAGCAGACTATAACGGCGCAATCGGCCGCGTGGTCGATGATGTCGTTTTGTATGACCTGCTGGGGCTGGCAACAAACGGCTCCGCTGCGCCTGAAGTTCGCGCGATTGCCGCGCTGAAGCTGCATCAGTTGAAGGAGTGGATTGGAACGCCGAACGGCGGCGTCGGCGAAGATGAATGGGCACATCGGGCGCAGGCAGCGCGAGAAATCGAGCAGTTTGAGCGAGATGCGAAGAAGCTGGAGGCGCTGCCGCCTTCGGAACCGCCGGACGGTCCGCCAATTGGAAGCGGCGGGGGGTTGATGTTCGGCGCGGCGGACGACGAAGCGGAAATTCCCGAACTATTTTAGAGAGCCGACAAGACCATCGCCGTTGGGCGCTCGTCTATGGTTCAGGAGGCTCGAATCATGCATACACTTCGGATTGTCTGTGTCCTCGCGATTATCGCTTTTTGTTCCCTCTTTGTGATGAGCTCGGCGGCGGCCGACCGCCACTCGCGGAACGTTTCAATGCACGGCGACGAGCCGGTGGCGAGCTGCAACGATTTGCAGATTGAGTTTGACGGGCACAAGGCGGTGATTCAGTCGGAAGACAGGACGTTCTCGAAGAGCGAGATGCCGGTATTGAAGGCGACCGGCGAAACGAATGGCGGCGTGCAGGTTACCGGCTGGGATAAGGATGGCTATTCGGTGACGCTGTGCAAAGCGGCGGCGCCGTATGACGATTCGCAGCAGGTGCTGTCGCAAATAAAACTGGCAACCGGCAACGGCGAGATTACCGTGAAGGGACCGTTGAACCACGAGGCATGGACGGCGTTTTTGCTGATCCGCGCGCCGAAGGCGGCGTCGCTCGATTTGCACGTGAACAATGGACCGCTTGGACTTTACTCGGTGGAAGGAAAAATCACCGCGCGTGCGCTGAACGGGCCAATTACGGCGCGCGATTGCAAAGGCGAAGTGAAGTTGAGTGCCCAGAACGGACCGATTACAGCAGAAGGGACGAGCGGTACGGTGGAGCTTCACACGGAGAACGGACCGATCACCTCGAATGAAACGAGCGGAAGCGTCGACATTCGCACGCAGAATGGGCCGATTGAAGTGGCGTTGAGCGGGACCAACTGGAGCGGAACTGGTTTGCAGGCACATGCGCAAAACGGACCGCTGACGGTTCGCGTGCCACAGGGATACAAATCGGGCGTCGTGATTGAGTCTGATGGACACAGCCCGTTTCATTGCGGCGCTAGCGTCTGTTCCGAAGCGCGGAAGACCTGGGACGATGACAAGAAGCGTGTAGAGTTCGGAAGTGGCCCGACGGTTGTGCATGCGTCGACGGTGAACGGGCCCATTTCAATCGACTGAGCGATTGGACGAGGCACAACGCTTCCCGTTAAAATTCTGCGCACGATGCGGGAAGCGCCGGTAGCAAAACCCATAACGGAATCAGAAGCAGCGGAGACAGCGCGGCAGCTTTTTGGCATCGAAGCTGCCGCGCATTCGCTTCCCGGCGAATACGACGACAATTTTCATTTGCGGGCATCGGACGGCGCGGAGTTTGTCCTGAAAGTGATGCATCCCGACCGCGACCGCGCGTTTGTCGAAATGCAGTGCGGGATGTTGCAGCATCTTGCCAATCGTGCACCGGAACTTCCGTTGCCGCGCGTGATCCCTACCGCGAAAGGCCAATCCTGCTCCGAAATAAAAGTAGCGGACGGCTCCTGCCGAATTGCGTGGATGCTTTCGTACTTGCGCGGCAGAACGCTCGCGGAATTCCGGCCCCATTCGCCGGAACTTCTGGAAGAGTTTGGCCGGTTCCTTGGGAAGTTGAGCTGTGCGCTCGCGGATTTTTCGCATCCCGCGGCGCGTGGAGAATTGAAGTGGGATGCGGCGCGAGCCGGCTGGATTCGCGAGTATTTGCAGCACGTTCCGGAATTGCCGCGGCGAATGTTGGTGCAGAGATTTCTTGGGCTGTTCGAAAGTGAAGTTGTGCCACGGCTTCCGGCCTTGCGGAAAAGCGTTATCTACGGCGACGCCAACGACTACAACGTATTGATTGCGCGAGAGACGGGCAACCCGCCGCGAATTGCCGGCGTGATCGACTTCGGCGATGCGCACTATGGAATTACAGTTTCGGAACTGGCGACGGCCGTCGCGTACGCGATCCTTGGTGAAAAGGACGTGCTGGCCGCTGCGGGGCGTGTTGTAGCCGGCTTTCATAGCGAATTTCCACTCACCGACGAAGAAATTCTGCTGTTGTATCCACTCGTTTGCATGCGGCTGGCCGTGAGCGTCGTAAATTCCGCCCATCGCAAATCGCTGAAGCCAGATGATTCGTATGTGACGGTCACGGAAGCGCCCGCTTGGGAAGCACTGGAACGGCTGGCAAAAATTTTTCCGCGCTATGCGACGTACTCGTTTCGAGTTGCGTGCGGTTTAGAACCCATTGAAAAAGCCGCCGCCGTCGAGAGTTACCTGAAGAGAGTGGCAGCGAGCGCGAGTTCGCTGCTGCCATGCGATTTGCGGAAAGAGCCGTCTGTTGTTCTCGACTTGAGCGTGGGCAGCACTTTTCTGGGTGCCAATCCAAACGCGGCCGAGCCACAAAATCTCGTCGCCGCGATTCACGCTGAATTGAAGCCAACTGGTGCAAAGGTGGCGATTGGACGGTATGACGAACCTCGCCTCCTCTACAATGGGCCGCAATTTGGCGCGAGCAAGAATCCGACCGACGAACGGCGGACGATTCATCTTGGCATCGATCTATTCGTTGAGCCTGGGACGCCGATTCATGCGCCGCTCGCAGGCGAAGTGCATCTGCTTGCGAACAATGCGTTTCCCCTCGACTACGGCCCGCTCGTTGTTCTGAAGCACGCGACCGATTCGGGCGAAGAATTTTTCACGCTGTACGGACACCTGAACGAAGCAACGCTCCAAGAGCTTCGCGTCGGTCAGCAGGTTGCGCAGGGAGATGTCTTCGCATATGTGGGCGACATTCACGAGAACGGCGGCTGGGCGCCCCACGTTCATTTTCAGATTATTTTGGACATGCTCGACCGGGGCATGGAATTTCCCGGAGTGGCGAGCGCTTCGCAGCGCACGCTTTGGAAAGCGCTCTCGCCCGATCCCAATTTGCTGCTGCAGATTCCGCCCGACCGATTTCCGCAACCGTCGCGTCCGGCGACGGAGCTCTTGGCGGCTCGAAAGAAATTGCTGGGCAGCAGCCTGAGCGTTTCCTACTCGAAGCCCTTGAACATGGTGCGAGGATGGAAGCAATTTTTGTACGACGAGACGGGCCGCGCGTATCTCGACGTTTACAATAACGTCCCGCTCGTTGGCCACAGCCATCTGCGCGTCGCCGAAGCGGCGCAAAAGCAGCTCGCGCTGCTCAATACGAATACGCGCTACCTGCACGAAAATGTTTTGCGCTATGCGGAGCGCCTGACAGAGCTTCTGCCGGCGCCACTGAAGATCTGCTACTTCGTGAATTCCGGCAGCGAAGCGAACGAACTGGCGATTCGCATGGCGCGCGTGAAGACCGGCTCGGACGACATCATCGTTCTTGAGCACGCGTACCACGGACACACGAACACTCTGATTGACGTCAGCCCCTATAAATTCAACGGGCCCGGCGGTAACGGGCAAAGACCGTGGGTGCATGTCGCGCCGATTGCCGATGACTATCGAGGCCCGTATCGTCGAGGCGAAAAGAATCTTGGCGAAAAATACGCAGCGCATGCCGGCGAAATTGTCGAGTCTTTGCGCAAGCAGGGCCGCCGCGTCACGTATCTCGCGGAGACATTACCCAGTGTCGCGGGGCAAATTGTCTTTCCGCCGGACTACCTCGCGGAAGTCTATCGACATGTGCGCGCCGCCGGTGGCGTCTGCATCGCGGACGAAGTGCAGGTCGGCTTCGGCCGGCTCGGCAGGCATTTTTGGGGAATCGAGACGCAGGGCGTTGTGCCGGATATTGTGGTGTTCGGCAAACCGATCGGGAATGCGTTTCCACTCGCGGCCGTCGTCACCACTCCAGAAATTGCGGCAGCTTTCGCGAACGGAATGGAGTTCTTCAGCACGTTCGGCGGCAATCCGGTTTCCTGCGCGGTCGGCCTCGCGGTGCTCGATGTAATCCGTGACGAAAAGCTGCAGGAAAACGCGAAGAAGGTCGGAGATTATTGGCTTGCGGGACTTGCCGAACTGCAAAAACGCCACGAGCTTCTGGGCGACGTCCGCGGCTCCGGGCTTTTCCTTGGCCTTGACCTTGTGACCGATCGCGAATCGCGCGAGCCCGCGACAACGCGGGCTGCCTACATCGTCAATCGCCTCCGCGAACGCGGCGTTCTTGCCGGGACCGACGGCCCGCATCACAATGTAATCAAGTTGCGCCCGCCGTTGATTTTTACGGAAGCCGATGCGGATCTGTTTAATGGGACGCTCGATGCGATACTCGGCGAAGACGCCGCGCAGCCCTGACTTTGCCGACTCAGGGGGCTGAGCGCGCCAGACGTTGGAATTCCAGACAAAAGACTTGACAGGTAAGTTACCCCTTGCGTAGGCTGCCCTCGCGTGGGGGCCTCTCGATGGAGCTGGATTCGTCTCTCTCCTGGCTTGCGCTGACATTGACGCCGGGTATCGCGGCGCGGCTATCGGCGCGGTTGCTGAAAGAATTCGGCTCGCCGGACGAAGTGTTCCGCCAGCCGCTGCGGCGGCTTGAAGCGTGCAATCTGCCAGCGCCATCCGCACAAGCCATCTTCAAGAAGCAGGCCTTCAAGCGCGCCGAAAAAGACCTGACAAATTTGCGCAAGGTCGCGGGCGCGCGTATCGTCAATTGGACCGAGCCGGCATATCCGCAGACACTGCTGCAAATTTACGATCCGCCGGTGATGCTATACGTTCGCGGCAACGCGGAAATCCTCAATGCGCCAAGCCTCAGCATTGTCGGTACACGCAAGCCGACGATGTATGGCACGCAAATGGCGGAGCGGTTGGGGCGCGACCTGGCGGTGCGCGGAATCGTGATCGTCAGCGGCCTGGCGCGGGGCATTGACGCGATCGCGCATCATGGCGCGCTCGCAGTTGGCGGCCGCGCAATCGGAGTGCTTGGAACTGGCATCGACGTCTGCTACCCAAAGGAAAATAAAAAACTCTACGAAAAAGTTTTGGAAAATGGCGCGATCCTCAGCGAATTTCCTTTGGGCACGCACCCTTCGCCTGAGAATTTTCCGATTCGCAACCGCATCGTCGCGGGCATGCCGCTCGGCGCGATCATCGTGGAGGGCGCGCAATATTCCGGTTCCCTGATAACCGCGCGGCTGGCGATGGAATTTGGGCGGGAAGTGTTCGGTGTTCCCGGCAATGTCACTCAGCCGGTTAGCTTTGCGCCGAATCAGCTCATTAAACAAGGCGCGAAGCTGGTGACCAATGCCGAAGATGTAATCGAGGAGCTGCCGACGCCGGTCCGGGCAGCCCTCGTACAACTCATGCAACCGGAGACGGGTCAGGCGAATCTATTGGTTGCGGCCTCGCTCGCTCCCAGCGAAAAGAAGCTGTATGACCTGCTCAGTTCCGATGAGCCGCAACCGATTGACGACATCGTGGAGCGGAGCGGCTTGAACTCTTCGGAGGTTCTGGCTACGCTTTTTGATCTGGAGATGAAAGGGATCGTCCGGCAATTGCCGGGAAAACTATTCAGCAAGGTTCTTCTGTAGCAGGCAATTTTGTGAGTTGCAAGCAGCTGAGACTTGACAGCTCTGTTATATAAGGTAGCGAGAAGGACACAGCCCGCGCCTGCGGCCCTTCCCTCAGAAGATTCCGGGGTAAAACTGCAACATGGCTCGTTCGTTGGTAATTGTGGAATCGCCTGCAAAGGCGAAGACCATCAACAAGTATTTGGGGAAGAATTTTCTCGTCAAAGCGTCGGTCGGC
>Ga0209060_10003981_pt1 | contig 11933 bp, 9 predicted proteins | sample Coa_R1_8_FD_187155 | JGI IMG/M metagenome (GOLD analysis project Ga0209060, IMG submission 187155) | Surface soil microbial communities from Centralia Pennsylvania, which are recovering from an underground coalmine fire - Coalmine... | ecosystem: Environmental > Terrestrial > Soil > Unclassified...
CCGGAACCGGCGCCGCCGCTGAGCACGGCCGCCCGGTCACCCCCGCCGTCGCTCTTCTCGGGCCCGCCCGACGAACCACCGCACCCCGCCAGCGCGACAGCGATCAGACCAGCGAGGACCTGGAGCGATCTCATCCGCCCAGCATTGATCGAAAGCGTCGTGCGCGATGTGACGCGCGACGTGCTCGAAGGTGCGCCACCACCACCTCCGTGACCTTGGCCACCATCATCAATACTTGTCAGCGTCGGCCGCCTGAAAGATGATTCGAGCATGAGAGCAAAGGTGTTGGCGTGGTCGGTCGGGGCGCTCATGGCGCTGGTGGCGGCGGGATGCGGGAGCTCTGGCGGGACGTGCAGCAACGCCCCCGCCTGCGGCGGCGATGTCGTGGGGACCTGGACCATCACCTCGTCGTGCGTGAGCGAGAGCGCGTCGATGGTGGACAGCCAGTGCCCCAGCGCGACGGCGAACAGCTCCGGCCTGAGCATCCGCGGGACGATCACCTACAACGCCGACGGGAGCTACACGTCGACCGCGACGGCCAGCGGGTCGATCACGGTCAACCTTCCCCAGTCTTGCCTCACGTACAGCGGCGTGACGCTCACCTGTGCCCAGGTCACCCAGGCGGCCCAAGCCAATCCGACGGCCGGCGTGACCCTGAACTGCACCGGAACCTCGGGCTGCACCTGCGTCGAGACGATCTCGGCGCAGACGAGCACCGAGACGGGGACCTACACCACCACGACCGCGGGTGTCTTGACCCAGACGCCGTCGGGCGGCACCGCGGCCCAGGACGACTACTGCGTCAAGGGCACGACCATGACGCTCTCTCCGCACGCAGGCTCGACGACGATGGGGATGTCGTCGGGCACGATCACGCTGACCAAGAGCTGAGTCGCTTCGGCGCGCCCTCGCAATCATGCGACCGCGCTAGACTGCGCCCCATGACCACGAAGCGAATGCTGGCCCTCGAAGCGGCCCTGCGCTCGCACGGTTTCGTGGCGGCACAACTCAGACCCGAGATTGCCGGGGGCGTCGCGGTCCAGTTCTCGACGGCCGAGGAGCGGACCGACTTCCTCCTCAAGGCCCTGAAGGTCGGTGAGTTCACTCCGTATGTCCGCGAAGACGACTTCGTGGTGAATCTTCAGTCGGAGGGAGTGAAGCGCATCTGCAAGGCCTGGGGCGGCCAGTAGCGCGCCCCCCAGCGCGAAACCGCGACAGCGTTGTCCCGGATCGTGCAGGCTGGTGGCAGTGCTCGTCCGGCGCCCTGCCCGTTCGGGCCGGACGGCGGATCGCCTTAAAGCGCGCTGAGCGGCGACCTTCGAGCCCCTGCCCAGCTCTCCGCCACCCCGCCATTTCAACCTGCTCTGGACGATCGGCTTCGATCTGAGGTATCGCTTGGGGGTATTTGGGAGGCGGTCATGCGCAAGGTATCCGGCTTCGTCGTCTGGATTCTCCTCGGCATCGCGGTCGTGATTGTTCCGATCGCCTGCGGGACCACGCTCACCACCGATCACGCGCCCAGTGACGCTTCCCCCAGTGACATGACGGCGACGTCACCGGTCGACATGACGCAGACCTAGTCCGCGTCTCGATTGCCAATCACTCCCAGGCGTCGTAGCTGTCGAACTGCATCGAGTAGTTGGCGCGGCCCTGGGTGGCGCTGCGCAGGTCGGTGGCGTAGCCGAACATCCGGCGCAGCGGGACCTTGGCGGTGATGACCCGCTGGGCGCCGCGGAAGCCGACGTCCTCGATCTGGCCGCGCCGCGCGTTCATGTCGCCCAGCACGTCCCCCACGTTGGCCTCGGGGCAGGTGATCTCGACCTTCATGATCGGCTCGAGGAGGCGCGTCCCCGACTCGCGGAACGCCTGGCGCAGCGCCTCGCCCACCGCGGCGCGCTGCCCGGCGGCGTTCGAGGCGTCGGGGCGGTACTCGATCGCGGTGATGCTGACGGCGATGTCCTCGATCGGGTAGCCCTGCGGGCCCGAGCGCATCGCCTCGCGCGCCCCCTCCATCGCCGCGTCGAGGATGACCTGCGGGGTCTCCGGGATCCTCGGCGCGCCCGGCGCCTGCACGGGGCGCGGCACCTCCAGCTTCAGCTCGTTGCCGGCGTGGCGCGGGCGCGGCGCGACGCGGACGCGCGCGTGGCCGAACAGCGTCTCGTCCTCGACGACGCGCTCGAACCGCGCCTCGCCCTCGGCCGGCTTGGCCAGCGTCTCGCGGTAGACGACCTGCGGCCGCCCCACCGTCGCCTCGACGCCGTACTCGATCCGCATCCGGTCGACGATGACGTCGAGGTGCAGCTCGCCCATGCCGCGGATGATCGTCTGGCCCGTCTCCTGGTCCTCGTTCCAGCGGAACGTCGGGTCCTCGTCGGCCATCTTGGCCAGCGCGAAGTCGAGCTTCTCTTCCTCGGCCTGCGTCTTCGGCTCGATGGCGCGCGAGATGACCGGCTCGTAGATGTCGATCCGCTCGAAGATGATGGGCGCCTTGGGGGCGGCCAGCGTGTCGCCCGTGCCGGCGTCCTTGAGCCCCATGGCCACCACGATGCTGCCGGCGCCGGCGCGCTCGATCCGCTCGCGCCGGTTGGCGTGCACGCTGAAGAGCCGCGCCACCTTCTCGTTCTTGCGCGTGCGCGCGTTCTGCACTTCGTCGCCCGCCTTGAGCACGCCCGAGTAGATGCGCAGGTAGACGGCCTTGCGCCCCTCGTCCATCGCCACCTTGAACGCCAGCGCCGAGAACGGCGCCGTGTCCTCGGGCGCACGGGTGGCCGGCTCCTCGGTCCCCGGCACGGTGCCGGCCACGGGCGGGACCTCCAGCGGCGACGGCAGGTAGTCGCACACGGCGTCCAGCAGCGGCTGCACGCCCTTGTTGCGCAGCGCCGCGCCGGCCAGCACCGGCACGATCTTGCAGTCGATGGTCGCCTTGCGGAGGGCGGCCTTGAGCGCCGCCTCCTCGATGGCCGCCCCCTCGAGGAACGCGCTGGCGATGGTGTCGTCGACGTCGGCCGCCGCCTCGATCACCTTCTCGCGCGCGGCGGCCACCTCGTCGGCCATCGCCGCCGGCACCGCGTCCTCGCGCGCCCCCTCCTCCTCGTCGCCCGAGAAGAACAGCGCCACGTTGCGCACCAGATCGACGACGCCGGTGAAGCGATCCTCGGCGCCGATCGGCAGCTGGATCGGCACCGGCCGCGCGCCCAGGCGCTCGCGGATCTCGGTGACGGCCGAGCCGAAGTCGGCGCCGGCGCGGTCCATCTTGTTGATGAACGAGATGCGCGGCACGCGAAACTTGTCCGCCTGACGCCAGACGGTCTCGGACTGCGGCTCGACGCCCGACACGCCGTCGAACACCACCACCGCCCCGTCCAGCACGCGCAGGCTGCGCTCGACCTCGATCGTGAAGTCGACGTGGCCGGGGGTGTCGATCAAGTGGATGTCGTGGTTGCGCCAGGTGAAGCTGGTCGCCGCGGCCGTGATGGTGATGCCGCGCTCACGCTCCTGCGGCATCCAGTCCATCGTCGCCTCCCCCTCGTGGACCTCGCCGATCTTGTGGATGCGTCCGCTATAGAAGAGGAAGCGCTCGCTGACCGTCGTCTTGCCGGCGTCGATGTGGGCGACGATGCCGATGTTCCGTACACGGGACATCTTCGAGCCGGCGGGTTTGCTGGGGGAGGCCATCTGGGCGCCGGAGTATACGCGCGGGTTTGCGCCCGGGGCATATGTAGTTGTGTGTAAGTATTCATGATCTGACCCACAATGTGGTTGCCGCCCTCCTCCGGTAGGCGATAATCGGAGACGCAACCCCCGCGGAGGTCCCCCAGATGCAGCTCAAGTTCGCGTCGTCGGCCGCACTCGCTCTCCTCCTCGTCACCGGCGCCGCCACCGGCGCCCGGGCCGAGAAAAGGAAGGCCCGCAGTGGCGAAACCAACACCGAGGTTTCGTCCAACGTGAACAAGCAGTTCGAGTGGGAGAACAAGGTCGTTGGCCCCAAGGAGGGCATCGACAAGGACCGCCTGGCCGCGATTCAGGAGCAGGGCCGCCGCGAGGACGCCGAGCGCAAGAAGCAGCCCCAGAAGAAGGCCGAGCGCGCCAAGGGCGTCGACGCCGCCGGCAGCGCCAGCCTCCCCACGATGGACATCGAGAAGCCCGCCGCGGCCCCGACCCCGCACAAGCAGAAGAAGGTCGCCGCCGCCGAGCCCCACCACAACGACTCCCTCGACAACCTCCTCGAGTCGAACGGCGTGAAGGGCGACAACCCCTCCGGCGGCCGGACGGGCGGCGACGACGGCCTCAACAGCATCGTGGCGTCGGACTCGGGCTCGAAGAAGTCCGGGTCGTCCAAGAAGCACCACCACTAGGGGCGTGCGGGGCCTGCCCCCGCCGCCACTCGCCCCCCGTGCACCCCGGCGTGAGTTTCCGCCCGCAGGGAGAGCTCGGTCGTAACCGCCGCAGTTTCCGCAGCTTAGAGCGTACCCGGGCAAGCTCGGACACCGCTCGATAGGCCGCGGCTGCGTAAGCATCACGGGCCGGCCGTCCCCCCGGAGGCCCGGAACGGCGCCCTCGATCCGTCCGAACACTCCCGGACGGAATACCGACAACACCAAGCGTTGGTAAGGCAGGAGCCTGATTTTTGCGGCTGAGGTAGGGGCCACCTCTGATATGGTCCGGCCGTCTTTTACCGGGGGAGCTTGAGCGGAATGAACGTCTCGATTCGATCGATCGTAGTGGGTCTGGTTCTTGTCTCGGCGTCGATGATCGCCAGCTGCGGAGGTGGATCGTCGAAGCCACCGCCCGGGATGGGATGCGCGCTGAACAGCGACTGCGCTTCGGGGCTCATCTGCACGTTCGGGCTCTGTCACAGCGCCTGTGTCGTGAACAGCGACTGCCCCAGCAGCCCGACACAGCAGCTGTGTGTGAAGACGTCCACGCCTGGTAACGACGGCGGGACGGTCAACGTCTGCCAGCTGCCGTTCGAATCGAAGTGCGTCTACAACAGCGACTGCAAGTCGCCGCTCGTCTGCGCGCGCGACGAGCAGTGCCGCAATCAGTGCCAGACCACCGTCGACTGCATCTCGCCGCAGGTCTGTACGAGCTCGAACGTCTGCGCGCTCCCGTCGCAGCTGGCACCGGGAACGACCGACGTACCTGTCGTCACGAACGCTGGTGGTGCCGGCGGAGCGCCCGGAACGGGTGGAAGCGGTACCGGCACAGGGGGAACCGGTACCGGAACGGGCGGCACCGGCACGGGCACGGGTGGTAGCGCCAGCACGGGCGGTGCGGGCGGCGGAACGGCTGGTTCGACGGGGACAGGCGGCGCTGCCGGCGCAACCGGCAAGGGCGGCGCAGGTGGGAGCAACACGAACTGCAGCCCGGGATGTGGGCCAGGTACGCAGTGCGTTTCCGGCGTTTGCCAGAATTGCGGCGCAGCGAACCAGGTCTGCTGCGGAACGACCTGCAATTCGAATCTCACTTGCTCGGCGGGGATGTGCAGCTGCGGCGGTAAGGGCCAAGCGTGCTGCCAAGCCACCACGTGCAACACCGGACTGACCTGCGTCAGCAGCGCCTGTACTTGCGGCGGTGCGGGGCAACCCTGCTGCCCGAGCGACAATTCCTGCTCGACCGGTCTCGTCTGCGGTGGCCTCTCCTGCGGCTGCATCACCGGGTGCGACGGGTCGTCCGTGCTGAAACCAGACAACAGTGTCTGGACGGGGTCGCCGCTGACGAAGCTGACCAACTCGGACGGCTCGGCCTTCATCGCAGTATCCATCTCCACGAACTCGTACTTTTCGTGCGGCGTGAAGTCCGACGGCACCGTCTGGTGCTGGGGGAGCAATGGCTACGGCAACTTGGGCGGCGGAAGCTCGATCTCGACGTCCGCGACGGCGATGTATCCCGTCCAGGTCGTCACGAATTCAACAGCCACGACGCCTCTGACGGGAATCAGCTCGGTGGTTGTAGCTGACACCAGCTATACGGCGTGTGCGATCGCCAGCACTACGGGCGCCGTCTGGTGCTGGGGATATGGGGCCCAAGGCCAGATCGGAAACGGGTACACGTACAATTACGCCTATGCGACCCCGGTCACGACCGATGCGACCAGCGGCACTCAGTTCACCGGCGCGAAGCAGATCTCGGTGGGTCCCTACGACGTTTGTCTCGTGAAGACCGACATGACGGTGTGGTGCTGGGGCGAGAACACCTACGGCCAGGTCGGCAATGGGACGACCGGCAACCCCACCGGCAGCCCGGGCGTCGTCAACCCGACTCAGGTCGCGAACCTGCAAAGCACCGGCACCAGCGTCGCCGTCCTGAGTAACTACAACGTTTGTGCGAGCACAGTCGACGGTGGCGCCTGGTGCTGGGGGTACGCCGGCTACAACTACCTCGGGAACACGACGTACACCACGACCCAGAACCAACCGGTCCAGGTCATGATCTCTGCGGGGGCGACGGCGCCGCTGACGGGCGTCAAGCAAGTGCTCGACTTCACCCAGGTCGGCTCGGCCGCCTGTGCCCTCAAGACCGACGGGACGCTCTGGTGCTGGCCGGGGTCCTCACCGGCCCTCTATGCGGTTCCGTACACAAACAGCAGCAACATGCCCGTCACCAGCGTCACCACGATAGGGCGCGGCTGCTATCTCGACGCCAACGACAAACTCTGGTCCGGCAGGTACGCGGGGGGGACACTCACCTGCCCCTGACGATGTGGTAGGTTTTCCCCGACGTGGGCGAGACGGGTGGTAGCGACCTCGAGCCTGGAGCCAAGGTCGGCGAGTATCTGATCGATCGGAAGCTCGCCGAGGGGGGCATGGGGTCGGTGTATGCCGGTCACCATCCGGTGATCGGCAAGCGCGTCGCCGTCAAGGTTCTCGCCCCGCACTGCGCCTCCATCCCGGACCTGGTTCGCCGGTTCGTGGAGGAGGCGCGGGCGGTCAACAAGATCGGGCACCCGAACATCATCGACATCTTCTCGTTCGGGACGCTGCCGGACGCGCGGCCGTACTTCGTGATGGAGTTCCTCGAGGGATCGAACCTCGCGGAGCGCCTCGAAGCCGGGAACCTCACGGCGACGGAGACGCGGCGGCTGCTGCGGCAGATCTGCGGAGGCCTCGAGGCCGCGCATCGGGCGGGGATCATCCACCGCGATCTCAAGCCCGAGAACGTCTGGGTGGCGACGCCGGCGCACGAGGAATCGTTCGCCAAGGTGCTGGACTTCGGGATCGCCAAGCTGCTCGACAACCCGGCCGGCAAGAGCACGCAGACGGGGGCGGCGATGGGGACGCCGCGCTACATGGCCCCCGAGCAGTGCATGGGGAAGGCGGTCGACAACCGCGCCGACATCTATTCGCTGGGCGTCATCCTCTACGAGATCTTCGCTGGCGTGGTGCCGTTCCGGGGCGAGAGCTTCGGGGAGCTCATCTACAAGCACATGTCGGAGACACCCGAGCCGCCGTCGAAGCATCGGCCGGTGGCGCCCGAGCTGGAGAAGTTGATCCTCGCGTGCCTCGAGAAGGATCCAACCAAGCGGCCCGAGTCGGCCAAGGAACTGGGGCGGCTGCTCGAGCAGGCGCTCCCCGAGGGGAGCGAGACGGTGGCCAAGGGGCGCACGGCTGTCCTCGGCGAGGCGGCCCCGCCGAACGTGACGACGATGCGGCAGTCGGTCGGCGAGGTGCTCGCGGCGGAGGAGCCGCCCGCGGCCCGGCCGTCGCGGCGCGGGCCCTTGCTGGCGGTCGGCGCGACGGCGCTCGTCGTCGTCGTCGGCCTGTTGCTGATGCGGGGGCACCAGGCGCCCGCCCCGGCGGCGACCCCGCCCGCGCCCGTCGCGGCCACGCCCGCGGCCCCGGCGCCCGGGCGGATCCAGCTGCGCGTCGAAGGCGGGCCGGCCGACAAGGTCAGCCTGGACGGGCGCGAGGTCGCGCACGGCGTGGCCGCGTTCGACTTCGGCGAGGTGACGCCGGGCGCGCACGTGGTGGCGATCGAGGCGGCGGGCCACGACAGCGAGACGCTGCCGGTGACGGTCGCGCCGGGCGCGCCCACGCTGGTGTCGGTGGCGCTCAAGCCGTCGGCCGCCCCCACCCCGCCGCCGCACGGGGGCGCCCGTCACGCGGCGGCCCACGCGCCGTCGGCGCACGACACCGCCGCGCCCGGGACGCTGGTCCCGGCGCACGTCTCCAAACCTTCTCGCGCCGAGGAGCACGGACTCATGGACGACAACCCCTTCCGCAAGCCTTGATGCGCCTCGCTCACGCCGCCGTCGCCGTCACCATCGTCTTCAACGTCCTCGGCTTGGCCGGCGCGCCCGCACGCGCCGAGACGCCGCTTTCGCCCGAGGCGCGCCGGGAGGCCGCCGAACGGTTCGACCGCGGCCTCAAGCTGTTCAACCAGGGCGAGAACGCGGGCGCGCTCGTGGAGTTCAAGCGGACCTACGAGCTGACCGGCGATCCGACGACCCTCTTCAACATCGGGCTCGTCTACGCCGAGCTGAAGCGGCCGATCGAGGCGGTCGACGCGCTCGAGACCCTGCTCAAGAGCGGCGCCAAGCTGGCCCCCGAGCAGCGCCAGAAGGCCGAGCGCGTGCGCGCCGAGCAGGCGGCGTTCATCTCGTTCCTGACGATCGAGGCCAACATCCCGGGGGCCATCGAGATCGACGGCGTCGAGGCGGGGCACGCCCCGCTGGCCGCGCCGCTGCGCGTTGCCGCCGGCCACCACGTCGTGGGGGTGGTCGCGGCCGGGTACGCGCCGTCACGCAAGACGATCGACATCGCGGGCGGCGAGACGCAGAAGCTCTCCTTCTCGCTGCTCCCGGGCGAGGCCACGCTGGGGCACCTGGCCGTCCACTGCGCGCTGCCCGAGGCGACCGTCTGGGTCGACGGCGCCGACAGCGGGCGCACCCCGTTGTCGCAGACGCTGGCCCTCACGCCCGGCGCCCATCACATCGAGGTCCGGCGCGACGGCTACCGGACGGCCATGGCCGACATCAAGCTCGATCTGGGCGCCGTCGCCGACCTGACCCTCGAGCCGGAGATCGACGCCGCGGCGGTGGCGCAGACCGGCGGCAACCTGGCGCTCACCGTCAGCGAGACCGACGCCAAGGTCTCGATCGACGGCCACCCGGCCGAGATGTTGACCGGCTCGATCCGCCTGCCCACGGGCCCCCACCACGTCTCGATCACCCGGACCGGGTTCGAGCCGGCGGACCTCGACGTCACGATCGCGCGCGGGGCGACGTTCAACACCAGCGTCAACCTGCAGCCCGACGCGCAGACGCGCGACGCCTACCTGGCCGGCATCCACACCCGCCGCGTCTGGGGCTGGTCGGTGGCGGGCGTCGGCGTCGCGGCGCTGGCCACCGGCGTGGTGCTCCTGGTGACGGGGCACAGCGACCTCAACAGCGCGAACGCCAACCTCGACTCGGTCGACATGATGCGCGTCCGGTTCGGCGGCGGCCAGTGCGACCCGGCGACCCAGTACAACATCCCGCTCTGCCAGCAGATGCTGGCCGACGCCAACCAGCGGGTCAACGACGCCAACACCAAGATGACGATCGGTTACGTCGTCGGCGGCGTCGGCGCCGCGGTGGCCATCACCGGCGCCATCCTGCTGCTCACCAACGACGATCCCGGCCGCTACGAACGCAAGACGGCCGCGGCGCAGCGGCCCACCCTCATGGGCTGGGCCGGCGGCGGCGGCGGCGGCCTCCTGCTGCTCGGCCGCTTCTAGCCGCGCCGGCCAGCGGCGCTACTTCGTGCGCGGGTCGGCCGCGCCGACTGTGTAGTACACGAAGGCGTTGTTCGGCGAGCCGACCAGCGGCAGCGGCGTCGCGGTCGCGCAGGGTGGCGCCGCGCAGAACGGCAGCGCGGCGACCGCGGCGCCGTACGACTCGCCCGCCCCGGCGGCGTGATCGGTCAGGGTGCGGATCACCGTCGGCCCGGGGGGCGTCGACGAGAAGGCGACGATCGAGACGTCCCCGGCGCCGGTCTTGCCGTCGACGGTGGCGCCCGAGTCGGCGATGAGCGCCTCGTCCCCCTTCTTGCCGTCGATGTTCGCCGCCGCCAGCGCGTTGCCGAAGTTGCCGGCGCCCGCGGGCGGCGGGACCGTCGCCGCGGGCGGCGACGCCAGCCCGAACGGCCCCTTGTAGAGGTAGACGGCGTACGGTGGCGCGCCGACCAGGAGGTCCTGCGCACCGTCGCCGTCGAAGTCGCCCACAGCCAGCGACGAGCCGAACCCGGAGTTGACCCCGGCCGCCGCCGGTGCGGAGAGGAGGCCCAGGCAGGTGACCGTCGGCGGCGTCGTCGTCGCCGTCGCCGCGAAGAACGCCACCGAGCCCGCCGCGCCCGCGTTCGGAACCCCGACGGCGACGACCGGGCCGCTCCCCAGGAAGGTCCCGATCACCATGGCGCGCCTCGCCTGGAAGGCGGGCGGCAGGCTCAGCGGGCAGGCGGTCAGATCGGCGCTGCCGGGGGATCCGTCCGAGTGCGAGCCGCCGGAGAACACGTGGATGTTCGAGATCGAGCTGACCACCAGATCGGGCGTGGCGCCGCCGGTCAGGTTGCCCGCCGCCACCCCGACGCCGAACAGCGTCTCGCCCGAGGCCGACGACGACGTCGTGAACTGGGAGACCGTCGCCTGCAGCAGGTCGGCGACGAAGATCCCCCTGAACGTGGGCGCGCCGAGCAGCGCGGTGGAGGTCCCGGGGATCTCGGCCATCGCGGTCAGAGGATCCGTCCCCAGATTGTTCAGGTCGCCGCCGCTCAGCGTCTGTCCCGAGCCGTGCCCGGCGGCGTCGATCTTCATGAGGCCCAGGCCCAGCGACGCGGTCCCCGAGGCCAGGAACCAGGCCGCGGCCGAGCCGTCGGACGGCGGGGCCACCGGCAGCAGCGCGCCGCCGAAGTCGCCCGCGGTCTGGTACCCCGAGGGGGGATCGAGGCGGAGCACGGGCGTCTGCCCTTGCAGGGTGTCGAAGTCGCGCCAGTCACAGCCGGCCGCGAGGGCCACGGCGGTGAACGAAGCGAGCAGGCATCTCGTCGCGGCGCGCATCAGAACCTCCCCGAGAAGGCGAGGCCCGTGCCTTCGGGACCGAACAGCGGCGCCAGGCCGATGGTGTGATGCTCGGCGACGCCGGTGCTGTCGGGGCCGTGCTCGAACAGGCCGTAGATGGCCGTCGCCGCCACGATGGCGCCCACCCCGTAGAGGACGTCGGCGCCGATCGCCTCGATCTTGCCGGTGGTGAAGCGCGAGTCGCCGTTGTCGATCAGCATGCCGTTGTTGATGTCGTTCTGGATGTCGGTCTTGGTCTGCTTCGAGAGGTAGCCGACGTAGGCCCCGGCGCCGATGAGCACCGCGGCCACCACGGCGGTGCCGATGGCGTGGGTGCGCGCCGGGCGCGGCGACATCTGGACCTCGAGCGACGTCTCGATGCCCTGCCCCAGCTCCAGGGTGGTCTCGTAGTCCTCGAACCCCTTCCGCTCGACCCGCAGGGCGTGCTTGCCGGGCGGCAGCTCGACGCGGCAGGGGGTCACGCAGCCGAACTTCTCGTCGACGATCAGCCGCCCCCCCTGCGTCGTCTTGCCGGTGATGCTGACCCAGCCCGACTGGCTCTTCTGCATGACGAGGTTGTGCTGCAGCGCCGTCCCCGCCGGGACGTCGATCTCCTGCTGCAGCGGCTGCCAGCCGAACTTCTCCAGGAAGATGGTGTGCTTGCCAGGCTTCAGCTGGCCGGTGAACGGCGTGCGGCCGATCGCCCCGATGTCCTTGCGGTCGATGTAGAGGTCGGCGCCCACGACGTTGGAGGTGATCTCGATCCAGCCGAGGTAGTGCTCCTCGGACAGCGCGATGTGCTGTCGCGCGGCGAGCACGTTGCGCAGATGGCGCTGCATCGGGTTGGCGAGCGCAAGGGCGCGACCGCCCCCGTACCTGAACAGGTCGGTGACCACCTC
>Ga0209060_10003983_pt1 | contig 11931 bp, 10 predicted proteins | sample Coa_R1_8_FD_187155 | JGI IMG/M metagenome (GOLD analysis project Ga0209060, IMG submission 187155) | Surface soil microbial communities from Centralia Pennsylvania, which are recovering from an underground coalmine fire - Coalmine... | ecosystem: Environmental > Terrestrial > Soil >...
CGTAGCGCGCCATGTGTTCATTGAGCAGATCCACGTCTACCTGACCAGGGATCAGCCGTTCGCCGGTGAACTCAGCCACGGGGATTCTCCACCAGCGAAATCGCTTCTCCCGGCGCGCCGCGCATGCGCGCATTTACCTCGATGCGGCAAGGAAAGTGCACGTACCCGTACACCAGCTTCGGCGAGCGCTCCATCTGCAGCGCCACCGCGTTGTCAATCCAATCACACACCGTGGAACGGAACAGCGTGCCATCGGAGATGGATGGGGAAAACGAAAAGGCCGCCGGATACAGTTCCGGCAGGTCGAGATAGAAATCGACCGTGACCACTGCGCCGGGACCGAGCGGCGGCAACTGGCAGCCTTCGCGGGCGGTGCTGGTACCGCAGAAATCGATTCCGAGCTGGTTGCGCACAACGAAACCTACTATCGGCTGCGGCACCGATTCCCGGCCCCGCACACTGATCCGTATCAGAATTCGCGAGTCGGATTCGAGCAGATGCAGGGGCTGGCCATGCTCGTTCAGCACCGCGATCCCGAGCACTTCAGCGCGGCCGTCGCCATAGCGATGATCGACATTGGGGATCGTGGCGACCACTTCCGGAGCACCCGCGCTTTGCGGATGCGCGCCGCGAGCGGCCGCACCATGGCGCAACTGGTAGCTGGTGTCTTTTTCGGCCATGGCCGCGAGATAAGAGCCCACCACTTGAGCCGGTTCGCCCAGATCGGCCACGCGGCCGTGATCCAGCCACAGCGCTCGGTCGCCGATGGCCTTCACTTCGCCCACCGCATGGCTGACGAACAGAATGGTTACGCCGCGAGCACGCAATTCGTGCACCTTACGCATCGAGCGCTGCCGGAAACCCGCGTCGCCCACCGCCAGCGCCTCGTCGACCAGCAGGATCTCGGGATCGACGTGGATTGCGACCGCGAAGGCCAGGCGGACGACCATGCCGCTCGAATAGGTTTTCACCGGTTGATTGATGAAATCGCCGATGTCGGCGAAGCTCTCGATTTCGCGGTAGCGCTGGTCAATCTCGCGGGTGGTGAGACCGAGGATGGCGCCGTTGAGGTAAACGTTGGCGCGGCCCGTAAACTCGGGATTGAAGCCAGCGCCGAGTTCCAGCAACGCCGCGACCCGCCCGTTTATGCCGATGGCGCCGGCCGTAGGCTGCAGAATTCCCGCCACCAGCTGCAGCAGGGTACTCTTTCCCGAGCCGTTCTCTCCGATAATACAGAAGGTTTCACCGCGGCGGACCGAGAAACTGACGTCGCGGAGCGCCCAGAAATCCCGGTGCCGCTTCCATCGGTTGAGGGTAGCGAGCTCCTTCAGACGGTCTCCCGGCGCATCGTAGATGGCGTAGCACTTGGAGACACCCTGGAGCTCGATACTATTCACGTTCGGGAAGAAAGACCAGTGTAACGGAACTGGAGGGGAGAGAGGGAAAACAGAGGAGGGCAAAAAAGGAAGGCGGCCGCCTGCCCCTCCTGTCATCACCGAATCGCGAGCCGGACCGACAAGCGGTATAACACCGCGGCGCCACAAATGCTACTTTCTGAACGGCGCGTCAGGACTCGCGGCAGGTCAGCCGAGGAAGCCGGTAGCCGCCCCTATTGTGGACTGGTTCTATGCACTTCCTCCTTGTATAGCGGCTCTCTTTTGAGAGACCGCCAACACCCTCTTCCGGAGAAAAGGGTCCGGAGAACGGAAAGAACCCGTTCCCAACCCCAATATGGCTCCGAACCGGGGAATTGTCAAGAGAGCGATTCCCAACAATGGCGGCAACAACCCGGATAAAGAAGCACGCTTCTCATTGGGCGGAACAGGGGCGCGGGTTCCAGCCCGTGGCATCGTTCTGCTTCTTGAAGTTGGAGCTGGTGACGAACGGCTCCTGGAGGTACAGCGGGTCTTCGACGATGGTGGTCACCACGAACCAGGGCTGGCCGTTACGCTCGGTGAAGAGATCAAAATCTTCTTTCACGATGGCGTTGGCGCTCACCGGGAAACCGTTCTTACGAAGATAACCGGGCAGCAAGTGAGTGGTCACAGCTTCCAGGGTCCGGCTCGACGTGCCGTCGCGGGTGGCGCCGAAGCCGGGGCGCGGCAGCCCGAAACCCCGCAGGGCGCCTTCCCAGCGCGCGACCGTGTAACCTTGCCGCGAAGGCTGAATGCTGGCCGCGGGCGCGGCGGCAAAATGCAGGAGGCGCGTCTGCATCCCGGTATCGGTTTCAATCTTCAAAGTCGAATCGTCCTGCCAGGTGATGTGCAGGCGGCCGGGCAGGCGCATAATCGCAGCGGCGCCATAGGCCTTGCAAATGTCGGCGGGGGCCTGGTCTTTCCCGGGGTCCCACAGATCGCCAACGCGTCGGCCTTCGGGAGTGAACGGAATGCCGGCGAAATCATCCTTGGCCGGCGTCACCATGCGCCACCGCCAGTCTTCGGAAATCACCGACACCCAGTAGCCGGTCAAATCGATGGGCGCAGCCTCGCGTGGTGAACGCGGAGGAACTCCCCGGTCCGGCGGCTGCGCCTGGAGGGTCATTGCAACTGCCGCCACGGCCAGCACAGTTAAAATTGCAAGTCGACGCATGGTCATTTGCGGCCGCTCAAGCTCCGATAGACTGCTTCCACGAAAGAGCCGGCATTCTCCGCATCGTATTGGGTGTCGTAGTCGCGCGTCGGCCGGGCCGCCTTCACTTGCTCGAGCGTCATATCCTTGCGGATCATGTCGCGGACGCGGTCGCGGACGATCGTCACCATGTTCCGGTATTCCACCACGTCGGCTTCGTCGCACAACCGGCCGTGCCCGGGAATCACGTAGGTGCCGGCTTCTTCGTATTTCAACGGTACCGTGATACGGAGAATCAGGTTCAATGCATCGAGGAGACCTTGCAGAGTGCCGCCGCGTTGCAGGTCGACAACCGGATAACGCCCGGGCGTGAAGACGTCACCGGTCGCGAGCACATCGGAGCGGCGGAAATGGACAAGGCTGTCGCCGTCGGTGTGGGCCGCGGCCACGTGCGTGATCACGAGCGCTTCGCCGTTAAAAGCAAAGTCCTTGCCCGCGCCGGCGTACTCGTCATTGGGCCAGAGCACATCGGGAACGTCGCCTGCGCTTCCTTTGGCTGCCGCACTGAGGCGGTTGAGCACATTTTCCTGCGCCACGACGCGGGGAAGTTGCCTCTCGGTCGCTCCCATGGCCCGCGGCAGCGCCGCGTTACCGCCGATGTGATCACGGTCGGCGTTGGTATTGACGATCCAGACAATCGGCTTATCCGACAGTTTCTTCAATGCCGCCGCGACCCCGGGCGCCTCCGCGCCGGTGGCCGTATCGACCAGGAGGATTCCGTCCGGCCCGACCTGCGCGGCGATATTGCGGCCGCCCGCCACGACCATGTACACGTTGCCCTGGACTTTGAGAACGCCGACGTCACCGCCGGGTTGAGCCCACACGCCGGCGGCCGCGATCACGACTGCGCCGATCAGCGCGGATTTACGTTGCATTCGAATAATCCTATGCAGCGGCAATAGCGCTCGCACTGAGCAGGCCGCTTGTAGTCTTTCAGCTTTTCCTGGTATTCCGGGTACAGGGTTTCCTTGCCGCCGCGCGTGGCCTCGAAGGGCAGGCCGTAATAGTTGGCGAACTCGCGCAAATAGGGGTTCTGGCCGGGCAAGAAGTTGGGCACTGTGCCTTCCGGGCGCGGCACTTCCGGGCCGTATTCGCAGCCGTACGGCTGCAGGTGCTGACCGGGATCCAGATACCAGTTGGTGCTGCGCACCAGCGGCTCTTCCAGAAACACAGGATCTTCGGTGATCGTGACGACCGTGAGAACGTCGCCATGGCGGATCCAGTGTTCGGTGACGATGGCGCGATCGCTGCGCGGCAGCGCATTGCGCCGCAAATAGCTGGTCTTCAGATGCGTGGTAGTGATGGTCAGCATGTTGCCGTTCCACTTGGCGGTGGAAAAACCCTGCCAGGTATGCGCGGCGTACTCCGGCGGATGCGGCCGGTCGTCGATGTAGATGGTGCGCTCGTTGTCGTAGGCCAGGGTGTGGCTATGGAAGGCGGTGGTGCGCTGCGTCTGGGGATCGATGTCGCGCCAGATCCGCAAATTCCCCAGGCTGCGAAAGCCGTAATCGGGCGAGTGCGGGCGGCACTGGTATTCCTGAACGACCGAAATGCGGTCGGCGTCATAGCTATCGGCCTGGAGGCGGGCGGCGTCGTTGATCGGCAATTCCGTGTAGTCGCCCAACTCGGCGCCGGGTCCGCGCTCCACCGGGTCCTCATGGTAGAAGGGAGCCCACTCGCCCGAAAAATCGACTTGGGCGCAGGCGGGGAGGGCGGCCAGCAACGCCGGCAGCAACGCGGGCCAGAGCGGTATTCGATGCCAGTTGCGCATAGGATTGAACCGATTATACAACCGGGTCTTCAGGGAAACTCACCGGCGCGAGGCCGCCGGAGCTAGGGTATGATTGGGAGTGATGTCCCAGCGGGAATCAGCGCTGGCGCCGGCTGGATTCTCCCCGCAGCCCCTGCCTAAGCTGGCCGAACTCGAAAAAGCCCTCGGCTCGGTCCTTCGCGGAAAACCGGAAGCGGTGAGGCTGTCGCTGGTGTGCCTGCTGGCGCGGGGACACCTGCTGATCGAAGACGTTCCGGGAGTGGGCAAGACCACGCTGGCCCAGGCGCTGGCGCGCGCGGTATCGTGCAGCTTCCACCGCCTGCAATTCACCAGCGACATGCTGCCCAGCGACGTGCTCGGAGTGACGATTTATAACGCGCACGCCGAGGAATTTGAATTCAAGCCGGGTCCAATATTCAGTAATTTTCTTTTGGCTGACGAAATCAACCGGACGACGCCCAAAACGCAATCGGCGCTGCTGGAGGCTATGAACGAAACACAGGTGACGATCGACGGCAAGTCGCATCCGCTGCCGCGCCCGTTCATGGTGATTGCCACACAGAATCCGGTGGAGCATCACGGCACGTATCCGCTGCCCGAATCCCAGCTCGACCGGTTCCTCATGCGCTTGCGAATCGGCTATCCGGATGCCGCCTCCGAGCGGGAAATCGTGAGGCAGTCGGAGCGCGCTCTGCCGCAAGTACTGGCATCGGCGCTCACCGCCGCCGACGTGCTCGATCTGCAGGCGACCGTGCATCGCGTCACGGTGGACGAGTCGCTGGTGGAGTACATGCTCGCGATTGTCGAGCGGACGCGGAACCACGAATCGCTGGCGCTGGGTGTGAGCCCGCGCGGCTCACAAGCCCTGTTCCGGACCGTACAGGCGCTGGCCCTGGTGGAAGGCCGCGATTACGCGATTCCGGACGACGTGAAGCGCCTGGCGGTCCCGATCTTCGCGCACCGGGTGGCGATCAACACGCGAACGACGCTGGTGCCGCGGCGCGCCGACACCGCCGAGCGGATCATCGAAGAAATCCTCAGCCAGATGGACGTGCCTCTGTAAGTCCCCGCTTTTATGAAGACTGCAATCATCGGCCTGCCCATGGTGGGCAAGACCTCGTTGTTCACGATTTTGACCGGCGTCCATCAGGAGACGCACATCGGCGCGACGGCCGCCCGGGTCGGTGTCGCCAAAGTTCCCGACGGGCGCCTCGATGAATTGGCGAAGCTGTTCGAGCCGCCGAAGATCACGCATGCGACGGTCGAGTACGTGGACATGCCTCCGATCTCGAAGGAGAATCTCCGCGACCCCAGCTATCTCGCCAGCCTGCGCGTGGTGGATGCATTCGCGCACGTGCTGCGCCTCTTCGCGGATGAGACCGTGCCCCATGAAAAGGGCTCGGTCGATCCACTGCGCGACATGGAAGACGTGGAGACCGAGCTGATCCTGAGCGATCTGGTGGTGGTCGAAAAACGCCTGGAACGCCTCGAAAAAGATCGCAAAAAGATCAAGAATCCGGAGCTCGATCACGAATTCGCGCTGCTGGAAAAATGCAAGGCGGCGCTGGAAGCGAACCAGCCGCTGCGGCTGCTGGAGCTCGATGCCGAGGATGAAAAGCGCATTCGCGGATTCCAGTTCTTATCGCAAAAGCCGATGCTCTACGTGCTGAACCTCGGCGAGAACGAAGCCGGCAAGCTGCACGAGCGCGAGAAGGAATACCGCGAAGGGCCGTTGAAGGGTCGGAAGCACACGTCGGTAGCGGCGGTATGCGGCAAGATCGAAGCCGAGCTGGCCGAACTGCCGCCCGAGGAGCAGAAAGATTACCTCGCCAGCTACGGCCTGCGCGAATCCGGCCTGGAGCGCCTGATCTCGGCGACGTATGCGCTCCTAGGCCTGATGAGCTTTCTCACGGCCGGCGAAACCGAAGTGCGCGCCTGGACTATTCCCATGCACAGCACGGCCGTGAAGGCCGCAGGCGCCATTCACTCGGATTTCGAAAAGAAGTTCATTCGCGCCGAAGTGGTGAACTGGAAAGCGCTGATCGACCACTCCGGCTATCCCGGGGTCCGCGAAAAGGGGCTTTTGCGGCTGGAAGGCAAGGAGTACGTGGTGAAAGATGGCGACGTGCTTGTGATACGGCACGGATAAAAGAAAAAAGTCAAAAGGCAAAAGTGATCAGGGGGGCGGCCACGACGCCGTTTTGTAAGAAGTGTCGAGGCGCAGGCGACGGGGACCAATTTACTTTTGACTTTCTTCAGCGGGTCGCATATGACTCGCTGTAGCCGTTCCGGCCGTTCGTCACGGTGAACTTGCCATCCCGCGTTACTGAGGCCTTGAGCCAGTTGCCCTTGCACTGATCCGTGGGCTCCAGGTTCGCGATGCGCTTCTCGTCGGTGTTGTGCTGCTTGTCGGTGGCGAGCGCCAGGTGCGATTGCCACACGCCCTGTAGTCCCTGAATCTTCGCGATGGTGTCCCACGCGGAAACCTGCAATCCTTTGCGAGGCCCGTCATTTACAATCACCACCTGCGGCTTCAACGCCCAGTAGAGCGGCGGAAAGCCGGAAAAATCGTTTACGAACCCGTGATGGGTGGCTTGCAGCAGCGTCACCGTGCCGATCCGGTTGACCGGGCAGCCCAGTTCGGTTTCTTTGTCCCACGTGAGGTCGCCCACGTCGAAGAATTTGAATTTGCCGAACGTGAGCAAGATGCCGGCGCTGCGCTGGTTCTCTGTTTTGTCGGCATCGTGGTGCGTCGCGCCTTCGCAGAACGAATTCGGCCCGCCGCCTTTGAGCGGCTTGTCCAGCAGCGCGCCGTTGGAGGAAATCACTTCGACGCTGACGCCCGCCAGCGGGATGCGGTCTCCCGGTTTCACCGTGGTGCGCCTGCCTTCCGCTACTGCTTTGTAGGCGTTAAACAATTGGACGGCGCCGGGCGTGGTTTCGATGGAATCGCCGTGGTCGTAATAATGCTCGATCGGGATCATCCTGGAAAGCGCCGGCGTACCGCCTACGTGGTCGCCATGAAAATGCGTGGTCAGCAGCATGTCGATTTTCTTGAGCCCCGCCATCTGCGCCACCGCGAAGACACGCTTCGGATCACGATCATCCGGGCCCGGATTGCCGGTGTCCACCAGCAGCGATTGCCCGCCGGGCGAAACGATCAGGGTGGAACCGCCGCCCTCCACGTCGATCCAGTAAATGTCGAGAGTGCGCGATTGCGCGGACAGCAGCGCCGCCGCGACTGTCATCAGTAAAATCGTCCGCATGATGGGTTGCCTCCTGAGAGATGGGCCTTTTGCTTACTCAGCGATTCTTCAGAATTCTCCGGTATACTTTTTTATCATGAGAGCCTCGAGTTCGCGCGGGCGGAGTGTGTCTTTATTTTTTGCCACTGTGGGGCTGATGCCGCTCGGTGCGGCCCAGGCCCAGACGGCGCAGTATGCCGGCTCGGCCGCCTGCCGCCGCTGCCACGCCCAAATCTACGATCGCTGGTCAAAAACGAGGATGGCGAATATCGTCGTCGACCCCGCCACGCATCCGGATGCCATTATTCCCGACTTGAGCAAGCCGGACCCCCTGGTCAAATTTACAAAAAAAGATATTGCATTCGTCTACGGCAGCAAGTGGAAGCAGCGCTATTTCACCAAGGTCGGCAACGATTATTTTCCGCTCGGGGCGCAGTGGGACGTGAATCATAAAATCTGGCGGGCGTACATGGTCCAGCCGGGAACCGACTGGTGGGTGCAATACTACCCGGCCGACAACATGAAACGACCAACCGGCCCGACCTGCGACGGGTGTCATTCGGTGAACTACAACATCGAAACCAAGATTCCCACCGAGTGGAACGTGGGCTGCGAAAAATGCCACGGGCCCGGCAGTGAGCATGTGAACCGCCCGGCGTCAGCCAATATCGTCAACCCGGCGCGCCTCGATTTCGTGCACGCCAGCGATGTCTGCATCCAGTGCCACTCGCAGGGGCGCCCGCTCAAAAATCCGATTGAAGGCAAGTATTACGACTGGCCAGTCGGCTTTGTCGTCGGCCAGAATTTACGCGAGTACTGGCAACTGGAGGATCACAAGGTCGGCGAGCTTTCGTTCACGCATTTTCCGGACGGCACGGCGCACAAAAACCGGATGCAGGGCAATGATTTCGTGCAGAGCGAAATGTACATCCACGGAATCACGTGCTTCAGCTGCCACGATGTCCACGGCACGGGCAACAACGCGGACCTGCTGAAGCCGGCGAACGTGCTCTGCCTGCAATGCCACGGTCCCACGTCACCGAACGGCCCGCGCGCCGCGACGATCGAAGAACATACGCATCACAAGGCGGGCTCTTCCGGCAACGAGTGCATCGCCTGCCACATGCCCAAAATCGAGCAGACGATCGCCGATATCAATGTGCGCAGCCACACATTCAAATTCATTGCGCCGGCGGAAGCGGAAGCGGTGAAGATGCCGAATTCCTGCAACTCGTGCCACACCGACAAGAACGCCGCGTGGGCCATCGAAGCGCTGAAGCAGTGGAAGAACGAATCGCCCTGGCGGGTCGCGAACTAAGCGTGCTCGAGCAGGATTAGCCGCTCGCTTCGGCGGCGCGTTTCCCCATACGGATACAATCGGGGATTCCAATTCCCTCGTACGCATTGCCGGCCAGGTGCAATCCGGGGATGGCCTTTACGCGCGCCTCGATTTCGGCGAGGCGCTGCGGATGGCCGACGGTATATTGCGCCATGGAGCGCGGCCAACGGGAGATGCGCGCGAACCTCGGCGTTGCGCGGAAGCCGGCAATCTGCTGCAGTTCATCCAGCACGGTAGCGGTGACTGCGTCGTCGGACTCGTCGAGCACGGCGGCGTTGCCGGAGCCGCCCAGGAAGCAGCGCGCCACCAGCTTGCCCTCGGGCACGCGATAGGGAAATTTCGCGCCAACCCACGTGCACGCCATCAAACGGCGGCGCTCTTTTTTGGGCACAAGAAAACCATGGCCTTCCGGCAGGCGCGGCAAATCGGAGGCGGCGAAGCCGAGCGCCACCGTCATCGAAGAGCTGTAGCCGACGGTTCCGAGCAGTTCCGCCAACCTGCCGTCAACCTCGCCCAGCAGCGCCGCACCACTGTGCGCTTCGCACGCGATCACTACGCGGCCGGCATCCAGCCAGTCGCCATCGAGCCGTACGCGGAAACCGTGGCCGGAACGCTCCACGGCCTGCGCGCGCCCGCGCCGCACTACTGCTATCCCTTCGATAGATCGAGCGATGGCGTCGATCAACTGGCCCAATCCGCCTTTCAATGTGCGGAACAGCGGCGCGGGCGCGCGATGATTCGTACTCGCTTTGGCCCGCTCCGCGAGCACACCGCGGGTCAGGCTGCCGTACTGGCGCGACAGGGTGACGAACCGCGGCAGGACCGCCGTCACGCTCATTTCGCGCGGATCTCCGCCATAGATGCCCGAGAGCAGGGGCTCGGCCAGGTAGTCCACCGCTTCTTCGCCATAGTGCTCGGCGATGAATTCCGCCACCGATTCATCGTTCTCATGCAGCTTGGGCGCGTGAAGCAGTTCGAGCGCCATCCGGACTTTAGTGCCCCAGCTCAGCAGGCGCGTCGACAGGAGCGGCATGATTTTTGTGGGCACCATCATCATCAAGCCGTCCGGCAGAGGAACCAGCTTCCCATGCTTCCAGACGAACGTCTTGCGCGAGTAATCGTTGGAGCCGATTACCTGGTCGGCGAGCCCCAGCTCGCGGATCAGTTCCAGAGCCGCCGGTTTGGCGGAAATGAAACTGTCGGGTCCGGCTTCGACCGTGCAGCCGTCGATATGTTCGGTTTCAATCACCCCGCCGAGGCGCGGGCGCGATTCGAGGATGGTGGAAGCGATCCCTCGCCGGCTCAGGTAATAGGCAGTAGAAAGCCCGGAAATGCCGCCGCCGATGATGACTACGCCAGGCATCGCTTGGCCACTTCCGCCAAGGCGCTGATGAAGGTGGGAGAGTCGTTCAACGTCTCCGGCCGGCTCAACTCGATGCCGCGCTCGGCGGCGTACCCACGGAAGAGGATATCAATATCGTACAGGATTTCCACGTGATCGCAGACGAACCCGATCGGATCGACCACCACCTCGCGGACACCGGCGGCGGCATAACGATCGAGCATCGATTCGACGGTGGGCCCGAGCCACTTGTCGCCCGTCATTCCCTGGCTTTGGTAAGCGAAATCCCAATTCACGAGTTCCAGAACCTTAGCGACGGCGGCAGCGGTGGCGCGCGCTTCGCGATCATAAGGATCGCCGGCGGCCAGGATCTTTTCCGGCAGTGAATGCGCGGTAAAAAGCACGTGTGGGGCAGGCCGCCGGCCCGCCAGCCAAGCCAGCCGTTCGGCGAAGGCCTGGATCAGCAGCGGCTCGTCGTGAAACGTCTTCGCCCAGACGATGTCGGCGGTCAAACCGGCGGCTGCCTTCGCCTCTTCCGCCCGCTTGATGTACAGGCCGACGCTCAAGTCGGAATACTGCGGCGCGAGGCAGATGGCCGCCAGTCGCTCGATGCCGGCTTGCTTCACCAGCGGCATCACTTCGGCGATGAACGGATGCCAGTTGCGCATTCCAAAGAACACCGGGATACGCAGGCGCGCCGAGAGCGCCTCGGCCTGGCGCCGGGTCCACATCAGCAGCGGCGAACTGCCGCCGATCTCCTTGTAGCGGTGGCGGACTTCCTCGACGACCTGCGCCGAACCGGGCCGGCCGCCTCTAACATAGTCCAGGTATTTTTCGACGTCTTCGACCCGCTCCGGCGCGCCGTGCGCCAGCAGTAGAACGCCCTGCTTCACGGACGGTATTCGCGTATCATCTCGACCACAGCCCTCACATTCTCCACCGGAGTCTCGGGAAGAATGCCATGGCCGAGGTTGAAGATATGGCCGGGCCGCGCGCCGGTACGTTTGAGCAGCTCATGTACCTTGGTGCGCAGTTCGGGAAGCGGGGCGAACAAGGCAACGGGGTCGAGGTTGCCCTGGATGGCGGAGCGGTAGCTGATATCCATCCAGGCCTGGTCGATATTGATGCGCCAATCGCAGCCCATCACATCGCCGCCGGCGGCATGCAACTCCTTGAAGAAACCGGAGGCTCCGGTGCCAAAGTGAATTACCGGGACGCCGGTGGATCGAATGCGTTCGATCAAGGCGCGGGAATACGGCGCCGCGAAGCGCACGTAGTCGTCGGAGCCGAGCGCGCCCACCCAGCTGTCGAAGACCTGGATCGCGCGCGCGCCGGCGGTGACCTGCGAGTGCGCGAACGGGGCCAGCACGTCGACAATCTTGCCCATCAGCCGCCGCCACAAGGTCTCGTCGGCGTACATCATCTTCTTGGTACGAATGAAGTTACGGGACGCCCCACCTTCGATCATGTAGCTCGCCATGGTGAACGGCGCGCCGACGAACCCGATTACCGGGACCTTGCCGGCCAGCGCCCGCACGACCTGCTGGATCGCCTGGCCGACATAGCCGAGATCGTCGGTATTGGCGGTGGACAGCGAATCGACGTC
>Ga0209060_10003985_pt1 | contig 11929 bp, 16 predicted proteins | sample Coa_R1_8_FD_187155 | JGI IMG/M metagenome (GOLD analysis project Ga0209060, IMG submission 187155) | Surface soil microbial communities from Centralia Pennsylvania, which are recovering from an underground coalmine fire - Coalmine... | ecosystem: Environmental > Terrestrial > Soil >...
GGAACTCCGAGCAGGCTATGAAGGAGCGCTGGTTCACGCCGCCCGTAGGCATGTTCACGAAGTGGCGGATCAAGCCGGGGGCGGACCGGGAGATCCAGGCGCGGCTCCGCGACATCGTGCTCGCGCTGCGAGAGGAGGACTACCTGGACCTCCCGCCCGTCCGCAACAACTTCATACGCTGCCAGCTCTCCGCGGCGGCACTCGCGACGTACAAGAAGTTCGCGAGGGAGTTCATCGGAGAGGTTGCCGGCAAGCGGCTCACCGCGGTCAACGCGGGCGTGCTCGACGGCAAGCTTCTACAGCTGGCGAACGGAGCAGTCTACTATGAAGACAAAAAGTGGGTCCCCTTCCACGACGCGAAGCTCGAGGCGCTCGAGGAGACACTGGAAGGTACCCAAGGTAAAGCACTCATTTGTTATGGATTCAACCATGACAAGTCTCGCATCGGCGGCGTCCTCGATCGGTGCGCTAAAATCGAGGATCGCAAATGGCGATACCTTAACTCTGACCGCGACTTCTCCGACTGGGCAGCTGGAGCTATTGATTGGGGAGTCCTCCATCCAGCAAGCGCTGGTCATGGTCTTAATGACGTATACAAGGCTGGCGCGAAGGACATGATCTTCTTCGGGCTCACCAACAACCACGAGTGGCACACGCAGGTGCGTGCGCGGCTCGAGGGTGGGCACCGCCGGCGCGAGGGCCTGACGTTCCACTACATCGTGGCGGAGGGGACGCGGGACGATGACTACGTGGCGCTGCTACAGGCGAAGAAGCTGGACGAGGACAACTTGATGGAGTCGTTGGCGGTCAAGATCGGAACGAGGTTAGCAGCATGACCAAGTATACGAAGTTCGGGTGGCCTATCTGGTGGCGGGTTCCAAAGGGGTACAAATGAGACTTTCACAACGTGCGATCCTGGCCGCGCTCAACTCCAAACCGAAGGACCCTGAGCCGGTGGGCTGGTTCAGGCCGAACGACGCGCGGCTCGTGCCCACGCTTCGCAACGTCGCAGCCGCCGGCAAGGGTGTGGCCGCCACCACGTCCCATAACGGGTTCATCTTCCTCTACGCAGTGGAGCACGCGATCCCGTTGGACCCTGTGAGGGACCGCGGCAAGTGGGGCGCCGGCCCGTGGGTGGGAACATGAAGACCGTCCACCTCGTCTGCGCCTGCCGGCCGAACTTCATGAAGATCGCGCCGCTCTACCATGCGCTCAAGAAGACGGACTGGTGCGAGCCTGTGCTCGTCCACGTGCGGCAACACACGGACAAGAGCATGACGACTGACATCCAGCGCGAGCTGGGGTTGCCGTTGGTGACGCAGTTCGAGAGTTACGAGGCCGCTTTAGGGTTCCTCGGACAGCCGGACGCCGTTGTCGTGCCGGGGGATGTTAACGTCAGCGCGGACTCCGCGATCACAGCGTCTCGGCGCGGTATACCGGTGGTCCACCTGGAGGCCGGCCTGCGCTCGGGCGACCGGAGCATGCCGGAGGAGATCAACCGGGTCGTGATCGACCACGTCAGCGACCTACTGTGGACGAGCGAGGACAGCGGGGATTGGAACCTCGCCGTGGAGGGTGTGAAGCGCGAGAGGGTGAACAGCGTCGGTAACATCATGATCGACACGCTCGAGATGATGCGCCCGAAGATCGAGGCGATGTCAGTACGCAAGGGACACTACGCTGTGGCGACGTTGCACCGGCCGTCGAACGTGGACGACAAGGGCAAACTACTGGCGCTGTTGGTGTACCTCCAGGGGGTCACCGAGCTCATGCCGGTGTTCTTTCCGTGCCACCCGAGAACGCTGCAGCGGATGCGGGAGTTCGGGTTCACTAACGGAAGCATGCACCTGCTGCCGCCCCTCCCCTACGTCGAGTTCATGGCGCTCGTGAAGAACGCGACGATCGTCATCACCGACTCAGGCGGCGTGCAGGAGGAGACGAGCTACCTCGGCGTGCCGTGCGCCACGGTGCGTGAGAACACTGAGAGGCCGATCACAATCTCACACGGGACGAACGAGCTCATCCGACCCGAGCAGATCGTCGGGGCGGCGCGTGAGGCGCTAGCCGGCAGATGGAAGAAGGGTGGGCCTATCCCGCGGTGGGACGGTAATACGGCGCTGGCGTGTGTCGATGCGCTGAAGAACTTTCTGTTGCCTCAGAAAGGACTCGAACATGAGTGAACCTGAACCGGTTATCGACCAATGCGATGAGTGCGGTGGCGACGGCCAAAGTGGAACCTACTACGCTGACGGCAGTCCGCGCCCCTGCGGCACCTGCCGTGGAGAGGGGTTGGTACTGCGGCGTGATAAATCGGCGCCCCAAAAAGGACTCGATCATGAGTGACGCACTGCACGGCTTTCTAATCGGCAAGGTGGCCGTTCCAGATCACCCGGCAACGGTACTGAACCCCAACGGGCGCTCCGGCTTCGTGATTACCGAAGTGAGGCGCGAGGACGGGCGCTTGTTCGTACGAGGCAACGATACGATGTGGTTCGGTGAAGGCTGCATCACTCGGTTCATGGTGCCTCAAAGAGGACCCACGGAATGAGCCTCACCGAAGAAGACGTTACGCGTATCGTGCTCAGCTTGAAAAGCTGTCTCGATCCTTCGCATATCGCCTGCTCCCGCTGCGATCCGCGGTACGATGAGTATCATCGTCAGCGGCTCAAAGAGGCGCGTGAAAGATTGTTCCCTGGCTTAAGCGCAACACTTTCCGAGCCATCGGACTTGCGTCACACTTAGGCATTCTGCCTCCGAGCTCCTTCGCGCAAAGTACCTGTTTTCGATACGTTCTGCGCATGAGTTCCGACACCGCACGCGTGATGTAAACACGACGATAAGCGGTCTCTATATACATTATGCGAACAAAGGGCGCCTAGCGGACCAGTGGATGAGCGCCTGAATCCGGTCCGGTAACCGCCTCCTTTGCTCGCACCCGGTTCGCACCAGGCAAGAAGAGATCAGCAATCGCGAGTGCCAGATCGTACGGTTCGCCCTCATTGCGGTTCGTGAGCACGATCACGGTGAAGCGGCGCTGAGGGTAACGCACAATGGCATGACGGAAGCCCAGGGTCTCCCCCGAATGCCAGCATGTCTCCCCGGTGACCCGCCAGCCGAATCCGTATCCAACATTGGGGTCATCGGTGGCCGTCGCGCGCTGGCATGCCTGATGGCGAGCCGCCGGCCCGAGTAGCGGGCCGTGCGCGAGCGCCGCGTCCCAGCGCACCAGGTCAGCTGCCGAGGAGTAGACGCCGCCATCGCCCAGCACGGCGCTGGTGAGACTCTGGTCCGTTCTGACCCAGCCCGCGGCGGCCGCGCTATAGCCATAGGCGCGGTTGGCAACGCTCGAGATGCCCTCCTCGAAGGCGACCGAGGAGCGCATGTTCAGCGGCCCGAAGACATGGTCCCGCAGAAAACTTGCAAAGTCTTCCGATGAAGCTTTGGCAACGACCAGTGACAAGAGCGAGTACCCGGTGTCGCTGTAGCGATATTGCGTACCCGGCGCGAAGTAGGTGCGGTGCTCCTGCGCCACCAGCCGCAGCACGTCGGCATCGTGAAGCTGCTGCCTCGTTCCCGCCGCGATTAAATCCTCATAGTCGATCAGACCCGAGGTGTGCGTCAGCACCTGACGCAACGTGACCGCTGCGCTCTCCGCCGGCAGCTGAGGCAGCCAACGGCCGAGCGTGTCATCCAAGTGCAGGCGCCCGCGCGCTGCGAGCCACTGGATGGAGGCGGCAGTAAATGCCTTGGTGAGCGAGGCCAGTCTGAAATTCGTGGCGCCCGTGACCGGCACGTGCTGCTCCAGATCGGCCATGCCGTAGCCATGCAGGTACCGCACACGGCCTGCCTGGATCACCGCCACGGCGGCGCCGGGCACATCGCCCGTGTAGGGCTGCATCAAATGGTCAATGCGGACCCGCACGGACTGCTGCGCACCTCCCGGCGCTGGCGCCAGACCGCATAGCAAGAAAATCACACATAAGGCGCGTTCGATCATGCGGATCACCGGCAACGCCCGCGGCGGGGTGCGCCGGCATTGTAATCATTTCACGCGGGCTCTACGCCTCGGCGACCGCTCTCCTCGGTCCCGCGCAAGATTCCGCATCGAGCAAATGCGCGCCGATCTGACTTTCCATTGGGAAGAGCGATTCCCCTTCCCCGCCCGCCTCCTCTGTTCATATCGATTCTCCGACGACGGCGACACTTTCGTTTTAGACTACGAAGCGCTAACCACGGGCGACATTCGCATCAGGAGAAGGATCAAATGAGCAAGGGCAACGAGCGTAAGAAGGAAACGAAGAAGAAACCCGCGAAGTCGCTCATGGAGAAGCGGGCGGCCAAAGCGGACAAGCGCAACCAGAAGAAGCAGCAGACCCCATTCCTGGGGTAGGTTATTGAAACCTTCCCTGCTTACGTCAGGTCGGGGGTCAAAGGCGGATAACCGCATCGAGCCCCTGGCGAAATGGAAGGGTAATCCACGGTGGTTTACCCGGCTGTCATTTTTCCTCGCGAGCGTGGCCGCGGCCAGCGCTGCCTCTGCGGCCAGCCACTCCCAGCTCACCCTGGGACCTTCCACCCTGCAATCCATCCTCATCCAGCAGCTCTTCAAGAATCAAGGCCGTTGGTTCCTACTGAACAATGGACCGTGCTTTGCCTTCCTCGAGCACCCCCAAGTCCGCATCACGAACGGACGCATCTACCTCGATGCCCACTTGACCTCCAGGCTGGGCATCCCCGTGGGCTCAAATTGCGTGGGTGGCGGATTCGCATCTAACGTGACTTTCTCGGGCCAGCCGCGCGGTAGTGGATCCACTCTCACGTTGGACAACGTGCGTCTCGAGCACGTCGAGGATGAGTCCACTGCGGCCGCGCTCGACTTGATGCAGCAAGCGACGCAGGACTTACCGCGCGCCCTGAGTATTGATGTTTTGGCGGCAGCGCATGGCGCTCCTCTCAGCTCCGCGGGATTTTCTCCGAAGCTTGACGCATTCCGAATCATCGATGTGAGCACGCCGGGGCCGGTCGTGCTCATACGCTTCGAGCTTGAGCTCAGCGCGCCATAGAAATTAAGGATAGTGCAGCGCTACACCCGTAGGCACATGGTCGATATTTGTGACGACCCGAGGTACGCGCAAATGACCCCAGAGCCGGGCGCTCTCCTAAACCGCCCTGCTCTCGCTATACAGCACTGACGCCTCCTCCGACCTGGATGAACGTGCGGCGGCCAATTCATACAATGGTCTCCCTCCTCCACCAGACAGGAAAGGACAAGCCATGGCCACCCAGTCGGTTCCCGATGGATATCACTCGGTCATCCCCTATCTCATTGTCAAAGGCGCCGCCGAAGCGATCAATTTCTATAAAAGGGCGTTCGGTGCTGTTGAAGAGATGCGCGTGCCGGGGCCCAATGGAAGGATTGCCCATGCGGAGATCAGGCTGGGCGATTCCGTCGTCATGCTTGCAGATGAGCATCCTGAAATGGGCTACCGCAGCCCGCAATCGCTGGGTGGAACCGGCGTGGGCTTGATGGTGTACTTGGATGCCGTGGATGATGTGTTCAAACGCGCGATTGCCCAGGGCGCGAAGCAGCTGCAACCCCTGAAGGACCAGTTCTATGGAGATCGGTCCGGAACACTCCAGGATCCATTCGGACACCAATGGACAGTCGCGACACACATCGAGGACGTCCCACCCGAAGAGATGCGCCGCCGCGCGGAGAAAATGATGCAGGGCGCAAGCTCGTAGCGCTGCACGGACCGTCGAGGCACCTGCACGGTGTCTCGACGGTTAGCCGATCCCCAGACTAGCGCGGCTGCAGCTGCGCGACCTTGACCCACTCGGGCTCAGGCTTCAGCACAGCCACAAGATAAACACCGTCCTTGGTCCTGTTCAGCGATGCGTGCGTGGTAATGAGCGTCGCGGAGAGTTGCTCGGGCGAGAGCTTATACATGCCTCCACTGATCGCATCCACCGCCAGTCCAATCAAACCGCCGAATGCGATGTTGCCCCAGACCCAGCCACTGACACTGTGCGTCAGCGTCAGATCAATCGGCTGATAGCCCTGCATATCAACGTGTACGACATGATTTTCCTTGCGACTCAGTTTCGCAAAGACTGGCGTATTGCCGGACTGCAAATTATCGATGGTAACCGAGGCTCCCGTGGGCGAAGTCGTGATTCCGATGTCCTGACGGGTTCCATGCATGATCGATGCACATGCTACGAGTCCCAGCGAGGCCACGGCTACGACGGTGAACATCAACGAGCTCGCAGATCTCGTTTTCATGATCGACTCTCCTTGTTCTTGTTGGTGCTTGAATTCTGTGGCGAATGCGCACGTTGTTACTGTGTGCTACCTCTCAAGAGCTTGAAATGCCGCGGGCATTACCTGTGCTCCACCGGGCGCAATGTGCCGTGAGCCGCCCAATGAGAGGCAACTCAAACGAAAAGGACAATGGAGGATGCAAAAAGGCTTCTATGGAATGCTCGCGAGCCCTCGCGCCCTCATGACTGACCCTCACTCCAAGACCTTCGAGCAGTTTTCTCTGACTCGATGCAATCTTGTCTACAATCGCCGCGTGCGCCGGCATCCGGCGCTGCTCGAAACGAGGCACGCATGTATTATCGGTCGGCCGCATTCTGTACTTTCGTCCTGCTCATGCTGGCCGGGCACCTTCCGGCGGTGGCCGGTAGCCCAAGCACGCGCCTCGATGTCACGGAGCTTTTGTCCGCCGCCCGGCCGACCGCGCTGATCGATAACGAAGCGTTCGTGCCGGACCCCAAGGCCGACCCGGCTCGGGCGCCCTTTGCGGGCGATCTCGTGCTCTCCGAGGTGGAGATGCTCACCGTGCCGGCCGATCTTAAATTTCGCGCCGCGCACGGCAAGGACCCGCATTTCTTTCCCGCTGCTCGGCTGTCCTTCATCACGGTGGGTGATGATCTCGTGCCGATCAGCCGGGATGTCATGCGCACGGGTTTCGCGCCGGGGGGACGCAGCTACTGGGACATCCTGGTACAACCGGGGCGCGTCTGGTCGGAACCGGCCGATGGCGGATGGTCGCGGGCCGCGTTCCCGTTCGCGCTCGTCAATTCTCTGGAGGGAGAAACGCACAACGGCCTCGCAATCTTCCTCTACAAGGGGAAAGAGGTGAGCGCGCTGCGCTTTCAGATCGTGCAGCAAACATTGCCGGATAATGTCGAGGCATTGTTCACCGCGGCCGGACGGGTGCCCGCGCACGCCGAGCCGAGCGCGCATGTCGATGCGCCCGCCGTGGCCCGGGCCTACCGCGCCGCGCAGGCCGATGCGGTGCCGGTACGACCTTGGGCGGAACTCGAGCAGCAGGTGGGCAAACAAGCGCTCGCGGGCTTCGCGGATGGCTTGCCCTCGAAGGACACCGTCCTGAGCGGGCTCGACTACCGAGGTACGTTCTACCTTCATGGGTGCCAGAGCGCCGCGGGTCCGTTGCCCTGGTGCGACCGGGCACGCTTCGGTGTCTGGTCGGTGACGAAGGCCTTCCTCAACGAGACCGCGCTCCTGCGGCTGGCACAGAAATACGGCCCGGAGGTGTTCAAGGCGAAGATCGTCGATTACGTGCCGGCCGCCAAAAGCTATCCTGCCTGGGCCCAGGTTACGTTCGAGGACTGCATCAACATGGCGACCGGGATGGGCAATGGCAGCGCCCGGCGCGATCCCAACGACATCTCCGACGGATACCTCGATGCCACCTATAACACCTGGTACGACGCCGAATCGGCGGAGGACAAACTGATCACACTGCTGCGCACGGCGCGCAGCTATCCGTGGGGGCCGGGTCAGGTGGCGCGCTACCGGGATCAGGACATGTACCTCCTCGGTCTCGCCATGGATGGATACGTCAAGGCGCGAGAGGGGCGCGACGCGAACCTGTGGTCCATGCTGCGGCACGAGGTCTACGAGCCGATCGGGATCCATGACGCGACCACCAACAAAACGCTCGAGCCCCGGGGCGAAGGCATTCCGCTCATGGCATTCGGCATATACGCAACGATCGGTGAGCTCGTAAAAGTAGCCCGCCTCTACCAGGCGAGCGGCCGCTGGGGCGACCGCCAGATTCTGTATGCGCCGAGGATCGATCAATTGAAGGCTGGGACCACCCCACGGGGCTTGCCCACCGGCAGTCACAGCCCCTTCGGCGAGACCCGGTACTTCAATGCCTTCTGGCACATCCGTTACGACGCCCTCGAAGGCTGCAAGCTCTATATTCCGCAAATGCTGGGCTGGGGCTCGAACACCGTGGCGCTGTACCCGGGGGGGATCACCGGCATTCGCATTGCGCACCTCGAAGCCGACTCGACGGACGACCCGACGCCCATGGCGCGGGTCGCAAACCGGCTCGTGCGGTTCTGCAACTGAAGGGCGCGGCTCCGTCAGCGGCGCGCCCTTCGCGCCGCGGGCGCAACCAGTAGTGCGCGAGCAGATGGTAATCGCGGGTACGACGTGATGGTGAACGAAAACAAAACGCTCAGGCCCGGTCCCGTGCACAAAACCCCCACCGACTTGCGCAGGGCGCTCCGCTCGGCAGCGACGACGCAGGCGGCGTGGGAGGACTTGACGCCCCTCGCGCGCAACGAATGGATTTGCTGGGTCATCTCAGCCAAGCAAAGAGCAACGCGCAACCGCCGAATTCAACGCGCGATCGAGGACCTTCAAGCCGGCAAACGCCGCCCCTGTTGTTGGCCTGGCTGTCCGCATCGCCGCCCCGGCGCGATGAAGTGGTTCGAGAGACGAGCCCCCTAAGGCAACCCGGCCTGCTCCGTTAGAGGGACTCCCCCGCCTTTCCGACCGGGCGCTACAGAACCGGGTTGCGCGTGGCCTGTTGACAATACGTAAGTCTGTGCTTACAGTAAGCCATGGCTAACGCAAAATCCGCACTTGTCAGTTTGTCCGCTCTCGGAGATCCGACGCGCCGTGAAATCTTCGAGCGCGTTGCCGAGAGGCCGAGGGCTGTTGGCGATCTCGCGCGCGGGCTGCCCGTTAGTCGACCGGCCGTATCGCAGCACCTCAAGGTATTGAAGGAGGCTCGTCTCGTTCGAGAGGTGGCCGAAGGCACAAAGCGGATCTATCACATCGATCCGCGAGGGGTAGGTGCCATGCGTGAATGGCTGGACAAGCACTGGGCTGAGGCGCTCGCCGCCTTTCAGAAGTATGCCGACAACGAACATGAGAAGGAAAAGTCTCGATGAGCATCCCGCCTGTCAAATGCAGTATCGACGTCAAAGCGCCTCCACCCCGTGCATTCGAGCTTTTTGCTCAGAACATGGGTGCGTGGTGGCCGCGCGGCAAGACGCCCGCCAACAAGCCACACGCCGAGCTGATCATTGAGCCGAGGAAGAGCGGCCGTTGGTTCGAGCGAGACGCCGACGGAGCGGAGACGCAATGGGGCAAGGTCCTTTCTTGGGAGCCCCCGCATCGCCTGTTGCTCGGCTGGCAGCTCAATCACAAGTTCCAGTTCGATGCCGGCGTGCTCATGGAAGTCGAAATTCTCTTTGAAGCGCTCACCGAGGGTGGAACGCGAGTAAGTCTCGAACATCGCAATCTCGAGCAGCTGGGAAGCGAGGCGAAGTCCTTCGCAGGGAAGATCGGCTCCGGTTGGCCGGAGCGCATGGGCAACTTCGCCAGTTATATCGCCAGCCATCAATGAGGTAATTCAGATGTCATCTTTCACCGTGCATACCATTCCCGGTAGCCCCGCCGCCCGAGCGGTGATGGCCACCCTCGTCGAGAAGGGGGTGACATTCCGGGTCGCCGGATTGATGCCGGGCGCACACAAATGCGAGCCCCATCTATCGCGGCATCCCTTCGGAAAGATGCCGGTCCTCGACCACGACGACTTCTCTTTGTACGAGACGCAGGCAATTCTTCGATACCTCGACCGCACCCTACCCGTCCCGGTGCTGACCCCAGAAGAGCCGAGAGAAGCTGCACGCATGAATCAGATCATGGGGATCTCGGACTGGTACCTCTTTCAAGGCGTCAACAACATCATCGGATTTCATAGGGTCGTCGGACCGCGCCTCCTGGGACTTGTCCCGGACGAAGCAGCCATCAGGGAGGCCGTGCCGAGGGCCCATGTGGTTTTCGCGGAGCTCTCGCGCCTCCTCGGTAATAAGAAGTACCTCGCCTCCTCCCAAGTGACACTCGCCGATATGATTGTGGCGCCGCACATGGACTTTCTCGCGCAGACGCCCGAATGGCCCTCGCTGACCGAAGGACGATCCAATCTCATCGAGTGGCTCGCGCGCATGAATGAACGCAAGAGCATGAGATCGACGACTTGGGACACCGTGGTTCAGCTGGCGAAGGCGAGCTGATACTCAGGTCGGACGGATAAGGCGCTTTATTTTTGCTGACACCGAAGGGGCTGCGGTTGTTGCTATGCTCATAAGGTGCTGTCCGCCTCGACGCCGAAGCTCTTTAAGGATGGAATGAAGTGGCTGGCCGGCGGTAGGTCTTGATGGCGTCTATCCTGATTTTGACGGCAAGAGCCGCTGCGAGCGCGCTGCATCAATACTCTCGTTCACCCGTAGTCCCTCACGTTCCCAGAACGATGAATGCTGCGATGCTAATCACCTCCGCGAAGGGGTTCTTTACCGACAAGGAAGCAGGCAATGTAAGCATTGCGTTGCGCCAGGCCTCGTAGAGACTGTGCGACTCCAGCCTTAACACGCTCGTTAGCGCCGTTCGCATATTGGTTACTCACAAAAAGCAGCACTTCATCTTCTTGGACGGGATGCGGGGGATAGCGGCGCTAGCAGTCGGATGGCTGCACGCCGCCACCTATTTCCGACTGAATTTCGAGCCGCATCACGCGTCACTTGCGGTGGATTTCTTTTTCGTTTTGAGTGGGTTTGTGATCGCCTATGCGTACGACGGGAAGCTTAAGGCGGGTATGACGTTCGCGGATTTTGCCGCGAAGCGCCTGATACGGCTATATCCACTGATCTTCATTGGCGTGCTGGTCGGTACCCTGGTGAGCATCGGTATCGCAGCTCTCGATGACGCCGATCTCAAGCGAGTCCTTGCCTTGGGCTGTGCGGCCCTTGTGTTGTTTCCTCTCGGCACCCTCTTGGGCATGCAGCCCTTCCCTGTCAACAATCCGCTCTGGTCGCTGTTCTTCGAGTTGATAGCAAATGGCATATACGGCTTAGGAAAAGGTCGGCCAGCGAGCAGCCTTCTCTCCTTCGCTGCACTTGCCGTGTCGGCGATCCTTCTCGTCGCTGTCACCGTTCATTATGGAACGATAGAGCGCGTGGGCTTTGGTGGGAAGATATCCTCCTCATTGGGGCTGGTGCGCGTGTGCTATCCGTTTCTCACCGGGGTGCTGATCTATCGATATCAGCTGTTTGTCCGTGGATTCTCCAAATTCGACTCGATGTGCGCATTACTGCTTGTCGCCATCTTCGCGACGCCGTACTTTCAGCAATCGTGGTTATACGACGTCACCTGCATCCTCCTGATATTCCCGCTGCTCATCTCGATCGGCACGCATGATCCCACGAACCGGTTCGCAACAGCATTCTGGACAATTTCCGGAAACCTATCGTACCCGTTCTATCTCATTCACCAGCCCATCGTGCGAGCTGCAAGCGCCTTCTATCACCGCAATCTGCTGTATCGCGTTACGCCTGGACTCGCGGCCTGCCTGAGCCTCATCATCGCAGCCGCCTCTTCATATTTGATTTTTCTGGTATATGACAGGCCGCTGAGAGCGTGGCTCACAAAACAACGCGAATGCGCACGCTACCATCAGGCGTCTGCGCGCCACTCGGCATAATGACTTCATTCCTTTGGCGACATAGCTGAGTCTTCCGACGTCGGTACCGACGATCGTCATTAAGAATCCGGGTATGCGAGCGCCCAAAAGTGCATCTTTCAACCCCACGGCTGTTG
>Ga0209060_10003986_pt1 | contig 11922 bp, 8 predicted proteins | sample Coa_R1_8_FD_187155 | JGI IMG/M metagenome (GOLD analysis project Ga0209060, IMG submission 187155) | Surface soil microbial communities from Centralia Pennsylvania, which are recovering from an underground coalmine fire - Coalmine... | ecosystem: Environmental > Terrestrial > Soil > Unclassified...
TCTTCCTCCTGTCCAGACGGGACTCCTTTCCGGGCCAAAAACACCCGAAACAGGATATCCAGTCTTTGTTTCAACAGGGGGGCCAAATCAGAGTATCGAAATGGGCCAATTCAGAGTAGCGAAATCAACCGCACAGGAGCGGAGGGTGGGACGCCGCAAAATTGATGCGTTCGCGAGGCGGCGCGAGGGCGCCGCCTGCCGTGCGGCATCGCCGAAGTCAGATCCTTCCCGTCGGAGTGCAGCAACAGATTGCAATGGCGGGAATGCAGGGATGCTGTCCACGTTGATGGTGGCTGCGATCGGCGAGCTGATCATAGGGTGAAAGATGGGGGCGTGCCCTCGCCATTCGATAGGCACTCCAGACCCTAGTGCAACGGCGCTTCGCCTGTGGGCGCGCCCTTCACTGGACAACCTGATGTTGCCATACGCCAGGCAGCAGCTTTTTGCGGCTTGCCCCAGTCCGTGTAGAGTTGGATAATTGCCGTTCGCGCGTCTTCGAGCACATCGATATCGTCGGCCCCTATTGTTTCCTTCGACTTGAGTAGTCCTTGGTAACCGGACAGCAGGAGTGATTCAGCTTCGAAATATCTCTTTTGACCCGCGAGACTCTCGCCTAGTAATCTCAAGCCATTGTATCGTTGCCATCCCGAGAACCTGATCCCTTGATACCTGCGCACAGCTTCGCGGAGAATGGATTCCGCCTCCGAGTATTTTCGCTGAAAGATCTGAACCTCCCCTAGCAACAACATCGTTAACAGTGTGTCAGGGTGATCATTGCCCTGTATGCGACGCTCAATCTTCAAGGCCCGCGTGTGGAGCGTCTCCGCTTGGGCATATTTTCCTTCGGTCGCATAAACGGCTCCCAGGCTGCTCATGCTGGCTAGCGTAAGGGGGTGCTCATCACCAAGTACGCGAGTTCGAAGCTCCAGGACCTTAAACTCGAGTGCCTCCGCCTGTTCTGCTTTCCCTTCGTGTTCGTAGTCTAATGCCAAGTTATTCATGCTCAACAAAGTATCCGGGTGCTCCTCCCCCAGGATACGCCTGCGTGTTTCGAGTACTTTCAAATCGAGCGCAACGGCCTCCGCGTACCTTCCTTCGCTGGAGTAATTCGCGGCCAGGTCGCTCATTGTGCTCAGCGTGTCAGGATGATCCTCTCCTTGCAGGCGGTGCCCACTCTCAAGCGCATTTCTCAAAAGTGCGATGGCCTGAGGGAATTTGCCCTCCTCATGGTAAATCGACGCCAAGTTGGCCATAGCTATAAGGGTATGGGGGTGCCCGGCGCCCTCGAATCGGCGCTCAGCTTCCAAGACGTCCGTAGCTAAGCGCTCTGCCCGGGAGTATTTGCCTTCGGTCGAATAGACCTGGGCCAGACCTGTCATATCTACGAGCGTATCGGGGTTGTCACTTCCTAAGACACGCCGGTCGGCCTCAATATTTTGGGCGAATAGCGCCTCGGCTAATTCCTGCTTGCCCTCATCGAAATAAACCTGCGCCAACGCAGTCGCTACGCTGAGCGTGCCGGAGTCCTCGTCGCCGCGCAAATGCCGCTGTTTTTCGAGGACTCTTGTGAGAAGTGTCTCGGCCTCGCGCAGCTTGCCTTCACTATGGTAAACGTCTCCGAGATTTCCAGCGACATTTAGGGTGTCAGGATGGTCTTCGCCGCGGACGCGGCGATCAATCTGTAGGAGTTTGGTCAAGAGCTGCTCTGCTTGCGCAAATTTGCCTTGGTCCTTATCGATTTCCCCCAGTTTGCTTTGTACGGTCAAAGTGTCCGTGTGCTCTTCCCCCAAGGTACGGCGGCGCAAGTCAAAAGCACGTTCCAATTGCCGCTGCGCTTGGGGGTACAAACCTAGATCATGGTAAGCCATGCCGACGGTCCAGGAAACAGCCGCTTCCACTATTGGCTGCTTGGCGAACCTAGCTTCGATTTTCCCTGCTGCACGGTCCAAGGCTGTACGTATTGTCAAGTTCGGATCCGGCTTGGTCTGGAGGCCCGCTTGATGGCTAGGACTGGCTTCCGCGAGCAAGTCGTTTTCAAGAAAGTCGTTCACGGCTTTGGCCTCCTGCGCGGCAGCTACGGCCGACTTTCGGCTTACTTCCGCAGAACGGAACTGGAGGAACGCGATTGCAGCGAGAATCGTCGTGATTACTAATGCAGTGGAAACTGCCGCGATGATCATGCGCTGAGTGCGCGACGCATTTAGGCGACTGCGAATTACAAATTCCTGCTGGAGAGCCGTGGGAGTCGGTTGCCGGCCGTCCGCAGCCTCCACCAGCGTACGCTCAGCGAAAGCCAGTTCCGCGCCCCGCAAAGTAGCGCTACGACTACGTCCACTCTTGTCCCAGGCCGTGGCTTGCACCAGCAGTTCCGTGTGCGCCTTGACCCATTCGAGATCCATTTCAATGGCAGTCGTCAGAGTCCGGACGGACTCATCGAATTTGGCGGGATCGTCGAAGGAGATCCAGTTCAGCGAGGCAAGGACGGCAGGAATAGTTGCTTCGGAAGCTGGGCGGCTAATGATCGGAATAAGACGCTTGTGAGTTGTCGCGGCGTGTTCCAGTTCCAAGAGGCAGACTTGTGACGAGCAGGAATCGGGGCTGATGACGAATATGAAACTGTCGGCACTCTCGATTGCGGCGTAAATTTCTTGCATGAAAACGGCGGTCGGTGGAATGTCTTTCCAGTCCACCCACGCAGATTGGCCGATCTCAGACAGAGCATCTGTCAGGTGCTTAACAAATTCACGGTCCTTGCGCGAATAGGATATGAAAAGATGATGCAAGCTCAACGCCCTCCCGTGAGCGTGCGCTGTCGATTCATTTTAAATCAGTCCCGCCGCCCGGAATGGTTTTTGCGGAGCCATTGCGATAGCAGCCGCAATCTGCCCCGGAGTTGCTTTTAATCGAACGCGCCATCAGTCGCAAAGGCGCCCATCCAGCTATTCGGGGGGTAACGCCACCGCTTCACCGCATTCCTGACACGTGAACGCCGCCATCTTGGAGAATCCAGGAAACATGTTCACGCTCGCGCAGTGCGGTCACATTTCTGTGCATACGTCGAGTGCAAATTCCATCTCGGCTAAAGTTCGCTGGAGATCCTCCAGCCGCACCGACCGAACCACAGCGTTGCACTCGTTGCAAGTAATGTCGGCTCGGTCCGCTGAGAAGATGATGCCGTTCAGGCAACCGCAGGACTCGGGATCGCCAAAGCCTGCATGCGGGATTGCGGTGCCGATAACGCTCCCCTCAATCCCCGAGCCGTTGCAGGTTGGGCAGTCGCAGGGTGGCTCAAATGGTGGGACATCGCCCCACCCGAACAGGCACCCGGAATAGTTGCCGTCGCCTAACTCCATGCCACGACAAGGTGGCGGGTCGCCAGCGGCAAGGCCGGATATTGCGACTTAACGCTCGTCGAAGCCTCTATAGGTTAAATATTTTCCGCAGCAAGCGTGGCGCTTTGTTTCGGCATTTGCAGCATCGCGTTGATATAGCCCGTGATTTCTCCATTGGGAAGCGAATCGGGTGGGGCAATCTGCGCATCGGGCTACGGGATTCTGGCGAGGGCACCCACGCTTTTCCGGGATGTCGGTTGCGGCTACTGTAGGCATAGTTAGGAGTTCGCTGGCCGGTGTCTACTTGAGTGCGTAGATGTCGTACTTAACGGTGGTGCCCACGCGCTCGCCGACGCCGACCGCCTGCAGCCGTGTGAGCCAGATGTACCGCGAATCGCCAGTCTCGAAAAGCGGTGCGACCCGCAGCGACGAGCCGGCGTTTGTCGTCTGGCCAATGCCGTTGTAGGTCACCAGAATCAGTGCCCCATCGTCTGTTTTCAGGGTGAGGCGAACGTCGAGCCGGTAGCTGCCATCCGTACGGTTGGTAATCCAATCGCCGGCCGGCGTCTGTACCGAGGCCTTGAGGCGCGGGCCTTCGAAGCGACCGCCTACGACTTGGACGATCGTGCGCGTCCCCTGCGGGCCATTTTCAATAACGGTGCGAGTACCGGTTTCCGCCCGCAACGTGCCGAGGTATTCGAACGCGGGGGATCGTGGCTCCTCGGGAGCGCGCTGGGGACGCGGCGCAACGGTGGCCGGCCCAGATGTGGTAGTTTGAGCGGCGACAAACGGACCGGATATGGTCAGTCCAAAGCCGATCAGGAACGCGGTTGCAAGATGCATGGACGCTCCCATTTTTTGAGATTTCCGTACGAGTCAGTGTACACCCGCCCCCCGCCTATTTGGCGGCCCAATCAGGTTTCCCCAGGCCGTCATGCTTTTTAACATTTCCGATTTGAACCGCGCGATAAGATTTCACGATGAACCAACATCATCGGATTGACTATTTCGAGTTGCCGGCAAGCGATCTGGAGGCGACCAAACGCTTCTACGCCGGCGCATTCGACTGGAAATTCACCGATTACGGCCCAATGTACGCTGGATTTACTTATCCTGGAGCCGACCGCGAAGCAGGCGGTATGTCCACGGACCGCGACCACACAACAGCACCACTTGCCATCCTCTACAGTGCGGACTTGGAACAGAGCGAGGAAACCGTGAGGGCCGCGGGCGGGACGATCACGAAGCCGATCTTCTCGTTCCCCGGAGGCCGGCGGTTCCAGTTTATCGATCCGAGCGGAAACCAACTCGCGGTCTGGTCGGACAAGTAATGGTCGGCGACGCACCGGCGGCTCCGAGAAGCTTTGGCCAACTCGTCAGCGGAACTAAGATGGTGCCCAACCAGATCTCCCCTTGCTTTGTGAACAGCACGAACGACAACTTCGTTTGGGCGGATCAGAAAGAACTGTTCTGCCTGGCGGTAGCGGATTTCACGCGAGACGAATTCGCTGAAGCCGCTCCAGAGCGCTTCTATGGAACCAGGATTCAAATCAAGCTCTTCGCGAGCCTCACGCCCGGCTGCCTCCTCAGAGGACTCAGTGATAAAGCTGCCATTTAGCGCCCCGTCTCTTCTGCCGTCGTCTTCTCGTATTCATACACCGTGAGGTCCGGTTTGCCATTGGAATCGTTCGGCGCTGGTGGCCTGAGATCAGCTTTGCCCTCAGCCGTGCGCGGCACCCCGGGCTCCCGAAGCCACTGTGCTTGTGCGGCAATGCAGGAACGCGAACGAAATGAACAGTCGCCTTTGGTTCATTGGAGGTCCTCCTCAATGCCGGAGTACTGGCACAAATTCGCTGCAAGTTCGACACGGAACTGCAACGTTTTCGTTGACGGCATCGAAGGTGTGCCATAAGCTTCTGCAATGCTCTGCATCCGCCGCGTTTCTCATCCGAAAAGATTGCGCCAATAGGTTTTTTGTCGTCCCTGGTTTTCACCGTCGGGGCTTTTTCCTCAGGGGCAAAGACGGATACGCTCTTATTCTATGATCTGACCGACACAGTAACGTACGAAGACACTGGAGGCAACGTTTTCGCGCCAAGTTCGAGCTGTCTGGCGGAAGGCTGCTCGGCCGAACTGCTCGGTGACATCGTTGGTTCCACGCGAGCGAATGTAGTTACACAGGCAATGCCGTATACCAGTTCGGGGTATCGTTTGATATTTTTGACCCCAACGGAATCCTAAGCGACTATATTGTTATCAATTCCCGAGAACTGCTGCCCAAATAACTTTCAGACAGTAACGTGCGGAGTTGCCGCAGGTTTCGTTTCAGATGTGGACGGAGTACCACTTGTGTCGCCTATTTTGACATCGTTGGGGTCCCTCACGGAGATGGAACCGTTCAAACGGCGTTTAGTATAACTTGGAGTGATGGCAGAGTCGATACAATCCAGTTCCAGTCGGATGTTTCGGATGCTGCTGCCGTCCCCGAGCCATCTTCTCTGATGCTGCTCGCCGTTTTCATGGCTATGCTTGGGTTCGGAATTCATCGACGCAAAGGGACACTTGCGTTCCGCGTCGCGCGGCTAGTGTTCCCTCTTGCGACCGATCGGGCCATTTCCTCGGTGCGGAGACTGTGAGATATTAGGAGTTAAAGAACTGCAATTCCTACTACTAAGTGCAAGTTCTAATTGAACGATTCGTCGTATGGCTCGGAACTCTCGATGAGATTAGATGGGCCGCAGCGTGACAGGGGCGGGCCCGTGCGAAGCGGCTGCCTCAAAAAAAACCGGGGACCCGCTTACGCCGGTCCCCGAAGAGGTGCTTATGACAACGCAAACGCTCGTCTCACCTCAAAGATAGCGCAGCGATGCTGAGGAACGAGAGATATCGGACCTGAAAATTTGGTTAAATGATTGGAATGGCGGGAGAAAGGAAAATTTGGAAGTGCGGTGAATGATAAAGATCGCATCAGTTTTGCGGCGCGCGAAGGCCGAACAGCAGCCGAGGGTGGAACGCCGCAAAATTGATGCGATCTTTCCCAGTCCATCCGGGTGCAAGAATTGTTCAACAAGATCGTGAGAGTGCCCGGGTATACGACTAGGAGCATCGGCTACACGCGGAGCTGGCAGTCCTTTTCATAGCCACCAACGGTGACGCGGCCCCCGCGAGTTCTTCTTTGAGGCTTTTCGCATGTTGTCGTCCCGGCTTGGATTTTGACTGATTCCGATCTTCGATCCACCGAGAAGGCGGGCTCAGGTCTAACGAAAGCCTGGTATCCTTCGCCGTGCGCGGGACCCCAATCGGCTGCGTGTATCGATACTGCGTCCGGGAAATCGCTACGAGACCTCTGTGTACGCCAGTCTCGAGGGGACCCAGCGGGTTGAATTCACGCGGGGCCCCAGGATTCCGAACCGAGCACGGCATGAAGATTGATGTCATCGGAATCAGTGAGGTGCTATGTGTCCGGGACGGCTATCAAACCATGGGATAAACATCCCCTTTAGCGTGAATCTCTTAAAAGGGTTTTCCGGGCATTTCCCCAGCCTGTTCTGGCCCCGGAACTTGAGCAGCTCCCAAGGGTGTGATTAAATACTGGCAGGACTTCAATTGGGAGTGCATGCCGGCGACCAGTCAGCATCGGTCCGTCCGGAAGGGGACTTATGAGGAAAATCTCGCTGCTATTACTGTTTTTGTCGTGTGCCTGTGTCGGCTTTGGGCAAACCGGCCTGGCCACGATCACTGGAACGATAACCGACCAAAGTGGCGCTCCTGTCGCAAATGCTCCCGTCATAGTCCAGAGTTTGGACACGGGAACGATGTTTCAGGCAGCCAGCTCCAGTACCGGCAATTACACCGTGACGCAATTACCGGTGGGCGACTACGCACTCTCCGTCGCGGTGGCGGGTTTTAAGAAGTACACCCACACCAAATTTCATTTGGCCGCTGGACAGACCATGGGCGAAGACATCGCGCTTGAAGTGGGCCAAACCACCGAATCCGTGACCGTATCCGCCGAGGCATCCCTGTTGCAAACCGAAAGCGCCGAAGTGGCGGGCAACTTCACGCTGAAGCAACTGGACGACCTGCCGCTTCTCACGGTGGGCGCTACCAATGACGGTGTCCGCGACTATTTTTCAGCGTCGCGCCTGCTGCCTGGCGTGCAGTATTGCGATACCGCGACCTGCCCCACAGGCGGGAGCGGCAATGCCATCACCGTGACCGTCATCAACGGCACGCCGAACAATTCACTTGCGACTCGATTGGATGGCGCCACCATGAACCCCACCAGCTCACGGCTTGGCGGAGCCACCATGGAGACACAGTCCTCGTCGGAAGCAGTGCAGGAAGTCAATATCCTGACCAGCAGTTTCGCCCCGGAGTTCGGGGCCGGCCTGGGAGCAGTGGTGAACGTAGTCACCAAGAGCGGCACCAACGGGCTCCACGGCTCCGCCTATGACTACCTGGTGAATACCGCCCTGAACGCGACTCCGGCCTACCTGGGAGTGAAAAACGCGATTCACCAGAATGACTTCGGCTTCACGGTTGGCGGTCCGGTCTGGATTCCGAAGGTCTACAACGGTAAGGACAAGACGTTCTTCTTCTTCAGCTTCGAGGAGTTCTACCAAAATCTGCTGAATACCACCACGTTGTCCACGGTGCCCATACCTGCTTACCGCAACGGTGATTTTTCCAGCCTCATCACCACTGAAAACCGCGTGGTGTCAACCGCCTCCGGGCCCTACGTAGATCCGCTCGGCCGCACCATTCCGAGCGGTACCATCTTCGACCCTGCCACCACCTTCACCGCCTCAAACGGGGCCCAGGTTCGCAATCCTTTCCCGGGCAACATGATTCCCGCGAGCAGGTTCGATCCGGTTGCCGCTAAAATTCTCTCCATGGTTCCGCTGCCTCAGGGCCCGAGTGCCAACCAAGCGGGATCCAATTATCTGGCGCCGTACGACGGGAGCCGCAGATCCTATATCCCATCCATCAAGGTCGATCAAAATCTGGGCTCGAAGCTGCACGCGGCGTTTTACTTTCAAAGGACCTCCACCTCTACGCCCCGGACCGGCACGGGAGCCGACAGTCTGCCGGATAACATCACGGTCTCCGGAACTTCGGGGAATGCGGCCAGGACGTTCCGGCTAAACCTGGACCACACTGTGACGCCAACTTTGCTCATGCACTACACGCTGGGCTGGAACGACTCCGACTTCCTGTTGGGGCCCGAAGATTTCCTGAACGCCCAGCAGACAGTCGGCTTACCGGGAGCAATCTCCGCCGGCCGTGGCCTCCCGCTAATTGCCACCGGTGTCCTACCTAATGTCGCGGAGGGCGGTATGGGCAATCTGGGGCCACAATATGACCAGCATTTCTGGGAGCGCCGTCCTTCGTTCGTGACTTCCACAACGTACGTGCGCGGCTCGCACACCTTTAAGGCTGGCTTTGAAATCCGGCAGATGAGGTATCCCAACTTTAATTTCACATACACCGCCGGCGAATACGCCTTCGCAACGTACAGCGGCGGCCTCACGGGCGCCGGCACCAGCGGCGCCCTCGCCACCGTTGGCAACGTTTCGAACTACACCACACAACCGTCCCTGGCTGGAACGACGGTATCGTCGGGTTTTGCCGGATTCGGTTTCGCTTCGTTCCTGCTGGGCGGCGCACAGAATATCGCCATCAACGCGCCCATTAACCTTCGAACGCAGAACTATCAGTCCGCCATCTTCCTGCAGGACAGCTGGAAGGTGAATCGCAAGCTGACTCTGGACTACGGCCTGCGTTGGGACTACGGCACCTACCAGAAGGAACAATTCGGGCGCTATGGAGACTTCTCCGCCACCACCCCCAATCCCTCGGCAAGCGGACGGCCTGGCGCGATCATCTACGAGGCCAACTGCAATTGCAGTTTCGCCCATAACTATCCGTATGCGATTGGGCCGCGTTTAGGCGTAGCCTACCAGCTGAATGAGAAAACCGTCATCCGCGGCGGGGCTGGCCTGGTTTACGGCTCCCTCGACGGTTCCGCCGCTACCGGTTATGCATCCAATTCCGCGATCGCCACGACGCCGGCGTTCGGGCAGATCGCCGGGCTGCTCCAGAACGGGATCCCGCCCACCGTGCAAGCGGCATGGCCGAACCTGAATAATCCGGCCGCGGGTCAGGCGCCTGGAGCCGTGGTGGCCGCGCCTGCTCTGCTCGATCCAAACACCGGTCGCCCCGCGCGCCTGACGCAATGGAATATCACCGTGCAGCGCGCGATCGGCAGGAACATGTCAGTGGAAGCCGGGTATGTGGGCAATGTCGGAGTTTGGGAGACAGCCCCCACCGCCCTCCCCAGCGGCCTCCCCCCCGGTTACAGTACCCTCGCTCCGGTAAACACGTTCAGTCTGGCGCAGCTTGCCGCCCTTGGAATCTCCGGTTCAAACCTCAGCAATGTGGCGCTCTCCACCGCGTTCAACACACCCATATCGGCTCTGACGGCGGCGCAGAGGGCAGCTTTGGCGTCCGTAGGCCTCACGCAGTTCCTGCCTTACAGCAATTTCCCGCAGAATCAGACGGTCCGCCAAGCGCTGCTGCCGTTCCCTCAATACAGCGGTGCCATAGCTCCCTTGGGCGCGCCCGACGCGAAAAGCTGGTACGACGCGCTCCAGCTCACATTTACCAAGCGTTTCAGCCGCGGTCTGACCCTCAATGCGAATTACACCTACTCGAAGAATCTGGCTTTGATCGGGACCCCTGATCCCTTCAACCGGAAGTTGGGTAAGACCCTCAGCCCCTATGACCTCCCGCACCAGTTCCGGCTGAGCGCCCAGTACGAGGTGCCGCGCTTTACCTCCGGTATCTTGAGCAATAAAGTGCTCGGCGCCATTGTGTCCGGGTGGGGTACGGGCTGGTATTTGAGCTACCAGAGCGCGGCTTTGGTGGGCCTTCCGACCAGTGCCGGCTCCGCCCCCATCAGCAATTTCCTCGGCTACGGCCCGGGCCCGGCGCAACTGATTCCGGGGATGAGCCCGTGGTCGGTGAACTGGACCGATCTCAGCGGCCAGCACCACACGACGCCGCTGGACATCAACTGCCACTGCTTCGACCCCACTACCACGCAGGTGCTGAACCCGGCGGCATTCACAAATGTCCCCGACGGGCAATTTGCCACCAATGAAAGCTCCATTCGCTCCTTCCGTGGCTTCCGCTACCCAGCGGAGAACGCCAACTTTAGCCGCAACTTCCGCATCAAAGAACGTTACGTTCTGCAAGTGCGTGCGGAGTTCACGAATATCTTCAACCGGGTGCAATTCCCGATTCCGGCAGGCCAGACCTCCGCGATCAACCTCGGGAACTTCGCGACCGCTCCCACTACGTTCACTTCCGGTCCGAACAAAGGGTTGTACAGCGGCGGCTTCGGCACCATCGTTCCAGAGACGGTGGGCGCCGTCAATCCGCGCGCCGGCACGCTGGTCGCCCGCTTTACGTTCTAGTCCGTCTTTGCATTCGGGGCGCCCGAGATAGCTCGCGCGCCCTGTCATTCGAAATCGAGAACGAGACTAGTGTTGGAATTGTTCTGTTCTCTTTGACAGTAACGGGAGCTGTGAGGCTATTCAAGCTCCCCCGGGCTGGATCACTGCGACAGATATCCCGAGCCCCGACGGGAGACCGTCGTTCGGGAGGAGGGGTTGCGGCCCGTTCCGTTCAGCGACTCTCGCGCCAACCAGGCCGGATAGCAAATTTGCAATTAGGATTAGGCAGTGCGGGTTCTTGGCCGTTCCCGAACTTCGGCCCGATGCTTCAGCTCATTCTGGATGACTTCGCAGGCAAGCTCGTCTGGCGTTTGTTGGCAGCATTGGTGCGAGTTGGCGAAGGTGTGCCACGTCTTCGGGGTCGGGGTACTTCTTCTCCGTGAGGGCCTTCAAAACACGCAGCGCGAGTTGCATGTGTCCTAATCTGCTCGCGACGGTGGGCCGGAATGCCCTTGGTGTCGAAGCTGATCACCGGCATGGCCGTGAAATCGAATCCTGGATTGGGAGCAGTGCATTCGAATCTATAAGCTCTTGCTGAAATCCCAGCGGAGACCACATCCGGGTCAGCACCACCCGTGACAGATTGCAATGGCGCGAATGCAGATGCTGTCCACGTTGGTGGCAACGTCGGGGTGCTGGTCATAGAGTGGAAGATGGGCGTCGATATGTTCCCCTAACGCCGACTACTATCCGAGTCGCCGATGACGCCAAATCCTGCTGGAAGTTCTAGACCGGAAATCATCTAGGTGCTCACAGAATGGAGACGCCAAACAATATCTCCTGACGGGCAACAGTGCGGCGGTGGGGCGAGAGTAGAAGAGTACCGGTCCTCGACTGAGAGTGAATAAGCGGTTCCCGATGAACGAAGTATTGGCGAACCGTGGGGCGCGTCAAGTGGTTTGTGTAAACGGCCTGGGTTTCTTCCTTGCGCCGCAGGCTATCGGGGCGGTGGGAAAGTGGGAATCCTGGGTTTGGATTTCCACTTTTCCACCGCCCAACAAAGAAATTCTTGGTTTGGGTGTTCGGCTTTCAAATTTAGAAAAGAGTTTTGTTCGGAACCACGCGACTTC
>Ga0209060_10003987_pt1 | contig 11922 bp, 7 predicted proteins | sample Coa_R1_8_FD_187155 | JGI IMG/M metagenome (GOLD analysis project Ga0209060, IMG submission 187155) | Surface soil microbial communities from Centralia Pennsylvania, which are recovering from an underground coalmine fire - Coalmine... | ecosystem: Environmental > Terrestrial > Soil > Unclassified...
GTAAGCAGATCGCCTTAGATGAAGGACTCCACGATTACGAGGTACTGGAAAGGTTTATCGAAGAAGGTCTAGCTAGACGAAAGAGCTGAAAATCTCGTTTTCTAGAAATCCATATTTCTTGAGAGGTAGAAATCTAGATACATTTCTTTTGCTCCTTAACAACGCAATGCCCAAGATAGTGTTAACTTATGGCTTGACGAATGTTGTGAACTCAATGAAGGAAAATGGATGAAAAATACAAAAGTTCGTGCTTCTTACGAAAGCTGGTGTGAACAAAACGGTTACGAAGCTAAAAGTTTCGCACAATCTCTAACCGCTCATGGTGTGAATTTGATAATTCGCTGTCCAATCTTTTGGCTCATGCGCACTTTGTGTGGAGCTGTGGTGCGACAAGAGGAGTGCTACCCTAGTGGATTAGCTTCCAGTGAGCGTCCTCTATGCATCTCTTTTTAGATATGCTAGAGCTTCCCACACAAAGTGCGCATGAGCCATCTTTTTTGACCATTCGGTGTCGTAAAACAGATGTTCTTTTTCTAGCTTCAAAGCTCATGGCAAGCCAAGAGAAGAGCATCCTGATACGACATTGAATGGTCAAAAAAATGCGACACGAAGCGATGCGATTTACAACTGGGGTTTTTTGTAAAAATCAAAACAAGACATGAGTTTATTTCAAATTTTTTGTATTTGTATTGTGGGTAGTATACAGAATTTTTCGGAAAAGGTTCTAGTTGTGTTTTGGTTCCCGAGGCCAGATGCAACGTACTGGTAGGTCCAAAGCCAAACTCAGTGATCACTTCAATGGATGAATAAGCTCTAGGAGAGAGATTACTGCTGTGTCTCCACCTTTTCTTCCGTTACGTATAGAGAGAGAGGGGAAGGAGAACGGGTGAGCTAAATCACTTGTGCTCCTCTGCGAGGAAGAGTAAAAGGGTTATGCCGGAAAAGAGTTTCCTGTGCATGCACTTTGCCATAAACGACAAGATGGTGAAAAAGTACCATAGACTATGTTTGACGCAACTGAAGGAGGTTTCCTATGACAATGGCCCAACGTTCAACGGTAGTTGGTGTCTTTCCTGACCATGCCCATGTGGAACAGGCTATTAATGAACTCCATACCCTTGGCATTAAAGATGAGCAGATAGGGTATGCCGTACGCGACGAAAAAGACAAGGGAGGTGCTGCTGCTGGTAAAAAGCCAGAAGAAGGGGCTATTCTTGGAGCTGCTAGTGGTGGAGTAGCTGGCGGTCTTCTGGGCGCAGGAGCAAGTCTTCTCATTCCAGGCATTGGTCCTGCCATAGCTGGTGGCGTGCTAGCTGCAACCCTGGGTGGGTTAACTGTTGGAGCCCTGACAGGCGGGATTACCGGTGCCCTTGTGAAATTGGGCATACCGGAAGAGGAAGCCCGCTATTACCAGAACGAGTTTGAGGCTGGTCGTCCCATCGTCACTGTCCAAACGGCTAGTCAACAGCAAGCAGTACTGGACGTGTTCCACCGTTATGGTGCTCACGAAACAAGTACACGACCAGGCAGGTAATCTTGTAGATAGCTCGAATTATCTGTTCTTAGAGAGATGTGTTAATGGACGATTATTCTTTCCCTCCGACTTGCCTCACCAAAGATCTTACTTTGACAGGGTGCTTGCCTCACGGATAATGTAACCCAAAGCAATGTTCTTTCACAGAGCGGAGGGTCAAGAAATGAGGTCACACATGAGTTATCAAAGCAAACGCGAATTGCTCTGGCAAATCGCCCCACGGTATCAGGACGCTTCAAAGGCACTCAAGGAGGTCATCCTTGATGAGTTTGTGGCAGCGACGGGCTATGTGCGCAAGTATGCTATTCGGCTGCTGAACCACCCAGTGGAGCAGAAACAGACGATCACACGCCCGCGTCCAGCCCAGTATGGTTCGGATGTGCAACAGGCCTTGCACGTGGTGTGGATGGCAGCCAACCATATCTGTGCCAAGCGGCTTGTCCCGTTTCTGCCGACGTTGGTGGAGTCGCTAGAGCGGCATGGACATCTCCAGCTCAACGAGCTGTGCCGGAGCCAACTGCTCGCCATGAGCCCGGCGACAGCAGATCGGTTGCTGCAACCCTATCGCAAGCAGGAACGCCACGGACTCTCGACCACTAGGTCAGGAACGCTGCTCAAAAAACAGATCCCGGTGCGCAGCTTCAACGAGTGGACGGAGGATAAACCAGGGTTCATGGAAGCGGATCTGGTGGCCCATTGTGGCACACATACCGATGGATCGTACCTGTGCACGTTCACGCTGACGGATATCGCCACAGGCTGGACGGAATGCCTTCCCCTGCTCAACCGAGGGCAGGAGGCGGTGATCGCTGCCCTTAAGCGGGTCCAGCACCTCCTGCCCTTTCCCCTGCTGGGCATCGACACGGACAATGGCGGCGAGTTTATCAACGCGGAATTGCTGACATTCTGCGAGCAGGAACAGCTCACCTTCACGAGAGGGCGGCCCAGGCGGAGCAATGACCAGTGCTATGTAGAGCAGAAAAACGGCCAGGTGGTACGGCAGGTGGTAGGCTATGACCGCTTTGAAGGCAGGGTTGCCTACCAACAACTGACCGAACTCTATCGAGCGCTGCGCCTCTATATGAATTGCTTCCAGCCTTCGATGAAACTGGCCTCAAAAGAACGCGAGGGCAGCAAGGTACGGCGGACCTACGATCAGGCCCAAACGCCCATGCAGCGGCTGCTTGCCTCGGGGATCGTAACAGAGGCCAAACAGCAGGAACTGGTACGGATTACGGAGGCACTGGACCCGATGCGTCTGCTGACCCAGCTCGAACAGTTACAGAAGGCGCTCTGGCGGCACGCGGTCATCGCTTCCTCAGAGACAATGGCCTCTCCTGTTCCCGTGCGCTTTGAGATCGCACACTGCACAGAGGAACCGGTGCCGCGCGATGGGCTGCCGCATACGCCGCCTTCCTTGCTCAAGCAAGCACGCAAGAGGAAGTATCAAAAAACGGGGCGCCCGCATGATTGGCGCACCCGCAAAGATCCCTTCGAGGGGGAATGGGAGCAGATTATCGCCTGGGTGCAAGCTGAGCCAGAACTCACGGGTGTGGAGATCTTTCGCCGCTTGCAACAGCGCTCTCCAGGACGCTACCGACCTACGCAGTGTCGTACCTTACAGCGCGGGCTCGCCAAGTTGCGCGCTCAGCTCCTCATCACGTTTGAGGACCACTGGGAGGAGGAAGTGGTGAATGGACACCTCCCTGTTCCGGCGTTACGAGCAGAAATCCTCGCTGTTCTTCCCTCCTGAGCAGACAAGATCGGAGGAATCTCCTCGCCAGCCGACGTAGGCGATGCCGCCCTTGACCAGAGGGGGCCGCGTTCTCTGCCGAAAGCGACCGGAGCTCTGCATTGATGAACGTCTTTGTTTGGTCGCTTTCGTCCTCCAAGTTTCTCCCCTCCGGTCAAGGGTCAGGCCCGGCGGCATCGCTTGCTCCACGTCAGCTGGCGAAGGCGAGGCTTCTCACACCACAGGAAGCCTCAAGCTTCCCAGAGATGCTTGATGAGCCTCTCGGCTCCCCCTTGCAGAGAGACAGCATCTCAGAGTAAGATTTCCCGTGAGGCATCTTCTCTGCTCCGGTAAGATTCTTTCATGAGGCAACGCGCCGGTAATAATAATCACCCATAAACACATCCTAGAAAATCGCTTCTCATCTGGCTTATTCCATTGCTCTTTTGTAAATAAGAGGGTCCGCGTGAGCGTTCCTGGAGAGGGGATCTCTGGAGAGGTTCAAGGTGAGGGAGGGTGCAAGAGGGGCAGGCTGAACCAGAAGGTGGCTCCCTGGCCTAGCATGCTTTCAACACCTACTTCTCCCTGTTGCCGGCGGATGAGCTGGCGGCAAATGTAGAGCCCCAGTCCCAGACCCTCCTTCCATCCGCTCTGAACAGGAGTCTTGGAGACCTGGAAATACCGCTCCCAGATGTGGGTTTGCTGCGCAGGTTCGAGGCCCGGTCCTTCATCCTGAACCCAGACTCGAACAGTCTCCCCCTGCAGACACATCCCAACGCGCACGGGCCGCTCGCTTGGGGCGAATTTGAGGGCATTACTTACATAATTACTGAGAACTTGTTCAAGGCGATCCCGATCTCCAGAGACCAGCACTTCCTCTTGCTCAGGCACATGCAGTTCAATCAGGCGCGACGGGTAGGCAGCCTGATAGTTCAGGACGGTTTCATAAACGATCATGAGCAGATTGCACGGTTCCTGGTGGAGCTCCAGCGTATCCTGCTGGACACGAGAAAAATCAAGCAAATCGTCAATCAACCGCTTCTGGGTCCGCATCTGTTGTTGGCTGCGCTCCAGCATCGCAATGACTTGTTCCAGCGTGTGCTGCTCGTCATCAGGGCGTTCAGGGCGAGCAAGCAAACGGGTAAGCCTGCGCAGGGCGAGCTGGACATTGCACGCAAGCGTCGTCAGCGGATTCTTGAGTTCATGAGTCACCAGGTCGACAAACGCCGCACGCTGCTGTTCGAGTTCGTGGCGCGGGGTAATATCGTGGGCGATGTCCGAGGCCCCGACAATGGTGCCATCGCTCTCCTTGACGGGGGAGATTGTCACCGAGATGGGGACTAGGCTCCCATTTTTGCGCAGCCGCGTGGTCTCATAGGTGCCCACGCGTTTTCCCCTGCGGATCTGTTCCATGATTTGCGTCATTTCCTCTTGCCGATCCGAGGGGAAAATGCGCGCGACCGATTGCCCCACCATCTCTTGCGCGCTGTAGCCATACAGGTGTTCGGCGGCCCCATTCCAACTAGTCACTATCCCGTTCAGATCTTTGCTGAAAATGGCCTCTTCCGCTGAGGAGACAATGGCGGCCAGATGCAGTTGCGCCAGTCTTGCATCGCGATTCAGGCATCCCTGTTCTCCCAGCTCCTGGGCAAGCACCTCTTGTTCCTCCAGCATTGCCTGGAGTTCTTCAATCAAGTCATCGCGTTCCAGGTCCGTTTGAGAGGAAAGAAGCGAGACATGGGGCTGGTATCCTCGTCGGCGCGGCAGTCCCAGGGCTGGTCGCTTCACAGGAGCAGATGTTTGTTGGTAGGACGGCACAGGGCTGGCTTTCAGGCGCTGATAGAGGTCGGCATCAGGCGTGACTCCTCCATCATCAAGCAAGAGCAGGAGCCCATGGGGGCGCAGTGCATAGGCAAAGCGGCTGAGAATGCCAGTCTGTTCTACTTTAGAAAACGAGGAGAGAGGGGAATGGACGAGAATGAGATCCTGGCGCAAAAACGGCATGTCCGTGAGCAGGTCATGAGGAGTGAAAATGAGCGCTTGGCGCCAGGGATCAGGCAGTGATAGCCCACCCCATCCAGTCTTCAAGAGTTCTCGGTAGGGAGCCAGAGAGGAGCACTCCTCATAAACGGTGAATAATTCTTCGTTTTGTTCCTCTTTGTTGGGTGGTAGTGTTTTCGTTATCTTTTCCCCTTTCTCAGCAATAGGCGCGATTGTAGCACCTTCTTTTTCTTATAGTACGATTTTCCTTCCTGTTTCGATCCATCGTAGCCTGTTGGAGGAGGGAGAGGAAAGTGATAGCGTACTGATGATTTCAGTATGCTTCAAGACCAATATGATCGTCTTGACCTTCCATTGGAATGAGAGTAAGAGAAAGATCTTGAAGCACAGCATGATAAAATGGTGCTAGAAGCTCCTAAGAGGTTTGTAGAGCGAGCTGAGAAGATCTATGCCGAATGTATGTACCAAGCGTGTCGAGAGTTCTTGCCATCGGTTGCGTTACCGGAACAAGACGTCTTGATTGCGGATTGTTAGGTCAAGGGATAGCAAAGACCGATCGTGAAAGCGGTCGGTCTTTTCATTGGTTTCTTCTCAGGAGAGGAGAGGGTTATGGTTGGAGGAGAGTAAGGTTTGTTGGCGAATATGATAGCTTTGTCCATTGCGCAGAGAGGGGAGATGAAGAGCATCAAGAGAGCCTTGTTGTATCCAACGGCGTACCGTGCGGTCCTTTACACGAAATTGAAGGGCTATTTCATGAACGGTAAATAATTTCTCGTTCTGTTCCTCATTAGTAGGTGATAGTCTGTTGGTCATCATTTTCACTTTCTTTTTTAGCAATACATACAACTGTTTCGTATCTTTTTCTTTTAGGACGCTTTCTTTTGCGGTTTCGCTTCAAAGTAGGTGGGGGAGGATGTTTGATATGCTGGAGGTCTTCGCTTTCACTCCGCTAAAGGTATATCGTCGAGTAACATTTATATCAACGACATTTATGCTAAACAACTAATCAACATCTTAATAACAACATATAATATCTTATTTTTGCAAGTCTTTGCAAGACGGGAATATTGTGTTAGAATAACAAATATGAAAATTCATACTACCAATCGGAGTAAAGAAATGGCACAAGAAGAGTGGGTAACCATGACTGAAGCAGCCTTAAAGCTAGGCACAACCCCATCAACTATATCAAGGATTGTTAGGGGAAACAAAGACATAAAAATAAAAAAAGACTCATTAGATAAAAGAGTAAGATTAGTAGATTTTAAACGACTAGAAGAAATTTTTAAGTCAAGCTACAAATATCAATAGGAGGGCAACAAGAGGGGCAATACCTACTAAGTCATATACCCCTCTTCCTTCTATCGCCAAACCCCTGTTATGAAAGGAATTCAAAGTGAGTATACAACACTCATCATCCAATGTCGATCAATCTAGTTCCATCCTTAATTTACGCGATTACGCACTAGCACTCCATGGGATGGGATTTAATGTGCTTCCTATTCAAGTAGGATCAAAAGCCGCTTCGATAGAATGGAAAGCATATCAAAAATGTCCCCAAACAACGAAAGAAATTGCGAACTTCAATTGGCAAGAGAATATCGCCATTATTGACGGACCAAACGGAATTCGTACGATCGATCTCGACGCCTGCACCAACTACGATTTACTGTTTCATATTCTCACTCTGTTGGGATTGGAACATGATTACCCTTGGGTGACACACACACCTGGCAAAGGAGGCGGCTTTCACATTCATCTCATTTGTCATGAGCCTCTTACCCTTACCCCAAATGGGGTTCTCGTCGGTCTTCCTATTAATCCCCTTGCATCCTTTAAACAGCTAGAGCTTCGATGGAACTCTTGTTATTGTCTTCTTCCTCCTTCCTTTCATCCAGATACCCAAACTCACTATGTTTGGGCCTTTGGTGAACCCTCTACCCCTCTTGCTACCGTTCCTGTCCAACTCGTTGAAAGAATGTTTTCCTGTCTGGCTGATCCACAAAAAGAGCTACCACACAAAGAGGTGAATACCACGGCACCTACATCAAAAATAACAAAAGAGCCAAAAACGCCACAAAAGAAAATACTCCGCTATGATGCCTGGGCAAACAAAGCACTTACCCAAGAATTAGCCTTACTTCAAAACACCTTAGAAGGGAAACGGAACGAACAATTAAACAAGAGTGCTTTTAACTTAGGTCAAATTATTGGAGCTGGTTTACTCAATCAAGATATGGTTGAGCAAGAACTTACCCGTACAGCCGAATTGATTGGTCTTCCGCTCCCTGAGATACAAGCCACTCTTACCAGTGGCATAACTCAAGGATTGAAACAACCTCGCATGCCACGGCAAATCTTTGAAGAGAACGAACCCCCTATCAAACTCGCTCCCTTACACGATCCTAAATCACAAGATTTCGATAATAAACTGACGAGCTTCTCTGCCGACGATCAAGGGAATGCAGAAGCTGTCTACTACCTCTTTGGCAAATATATCACCTACAACGATGCCAGTGGATGGACTACATGGAATACCACACATTTCACCCCCTCTATCCAACGCATTAATACGCTCATTGTCGAAACCCTTCGCCTCCGCGCAAGCGCTGCCCGCCATATGGAACGCAAAGACATCGCCGAAATTTCCAAAAGTATGGCCGGTCGGATCGCTGCTTGCCGAACTCTCTTAGAAACCCTTGCCTATGTCGAGATTGAAAAATTTGATAATGAACCGGACCTTATCAATACAAAAAGCGGCATTGTCCATCTACGCACCAAGAAAATTATTCCCCATGACCCTAGCTACCGCTTCACATGGTGTACTTCTGTCGGCTACAATCCCAACGCTAATAGCAACCCCTGGCTCGATTTTCTCAATGAAACCGTTGAATCGCTTGAAATGGTTGGCTACCTCAAACAATCTCTTGGCTACTCTATTACGGGTCATACCAATGAGGAAAGCATGTTTTATATTTATGGACCTCCAAGAAGCGGAAAAGGCACCATGTGTGAAATTATCCTTTCCATCTTTCCACGGCCTATCGCGACTGAAGTAGACTTCAACAGCTTCACCGCAAAAAGAGAAAATGATAGCCAGAACTTTGATCTTGCACCTCTCAAGGCGGCTCGTATCGTTTTTGCCTCTGAGTCCAATAAATACCAATCATTAAATCCAGCCAAGATTAAGCAGCTTACTGGTGGAAACCTCGTCCACTGTGCTTTCAAACATCGTGACTTCTTTACCTATCGACCTCAATATGTGGTCTGGCTCAGTTCTAATCATGAGGTTAATGGAGATCCCGATGACGACGCCTTATGGGGTCGTATCAAAGTCATTATCTTTCCCAACTCTAAGCTTGGAAGCGAAGATAAAAGCCTCAAATATCGTATGCAATCACCAGAAATTCTAGAAGGCGTCTTAGCTTGGCTGATCGATGGTGCTGCCGAATGGTACGAATTAGAGGGAAAAGGACTTGAAACCCCCGAAGCTGTGAAACAACTGACCCAACAACAGCGCTCTGCACAAGATAGTGTTGGTTTATGGCTTGAAGAATGTTGTGAGTTTAAAGCAGATGAATGGACTGAAAGTAGCCGCGTCAGAGCCTCTTATGAAATGTGGTGCGAAACCAATGGCTACGAGGCAAAAAAAGCCAAAGGTCTTGGGCAATCACTCACAGCTCACGGCTATGAAGTAAGTGTTGCAAAATGGGTTATAACAACACCAAACTCAAAAGGAAAATCATTACGTGGTGTACGCAATTTAATTATCCTATAAACGCTCTGATCTTGACCCTTGCAAAATTATTTTATTCTGCAAGGGATTTTTTTTAGGTCATAAACCCGCCTGTAGAGACGTTTTATAGCCTATACCGCCTAATCTCTTGCAGAATCTTGCAGCTAATTTCCAGGTTTTTGTAGATATGGCTAGCACTACCAATATTCTCGTTTTTTGCTGCAAGATTCTGCAAGAGATTAGGCGGTATAGGCTATAAAACCGCTTGTCAGGCCGTTTTATGACCCTCTTGCAGAATATTTTTATTATTTGTTTTTTATTTAGCGAACCAGGGGGGCGCTACGGCGCTTTCGTTCGGTATCATTTTGCTTTTTCGTTCTTTTTCGTTCTTTTTCGAAAAATAAAGACGCTGTATTGTGGGCTAATGAAGGGGCCGCAATGGAAGGGCAAGCGAAACTGTATGGAAGCATCTGGGAAAGCAGCGTTGATATAGGGGACATTGAGCTTAAATAGGAGAGGTCAGAAAATGATCGATAATGCTAAAAAGGATGAAAAAGGGAAAGGTAGCGGAAACCATGGCAGAAACCATGTATGAAAGCTAACACTTTCCTAACAAGAAATATTAGCTTTCATACATGGTTTCTGCTATGGGAAGTGTTAGAGGGAAGAATGCCGATCGTAGCCGATGGGGGAAGGCTTCACAAGGAAGAGATTAGTTGTCATGGAAAAAGGGCAGATTTGCCCCCACTGCCTGACGAAAAGCCGAGAAAAAGAGGGTTGAGAAGGAGCTAGCAAGAGCTATCCCCCCTCAGAGAGGGGGGATAGCATCACTGCTAGCCGGTTCAAAGAAGTTCAAAGCGTCTTGTAGCGGATCAAGCTAGCTCGTGATCTAGCCGTTTAGGAAAGTCTTTATCTTGCATTACCCGACGAACAGGAGAGGTAATTGAGAAGTTTTTATGAGGGTATTTTGCTTTTGTGGTCAAATAAATGAAAAAAGGGTATATATGATAGATTAAAGTTATAAATGTTTTTAGAGCTAAATGCTAGATAAGGAAAAAATATATATAAAGAGTAATAAAATAGATATACAGGATTTAGTAGATAAAAGAGTAATAAATATCCTAAGTTGGAGTGATGCTAAAAGTAAAGGTTAAGCGATTTTTTATGTTACAATAGCAAACAGTTTGAATAGTATTGCATGGCGAAGAGGAAGCCTGTGAAATGGAGGACCTTTGATCTTTCGTGTTCACGTTTACATCACTAACTGCCCTGCTCTGGGCTGGGATTTCCTTCAAATCGCTCTGTCAATGCTGACATTGCTGGACAGGTTCCAGAGAGATCACCTGATTAGGAGGCTTCTATTTTGAAACCAGATCTACGCACTATAAAAGAGACTGCTGCATGTACAAGAGTAGCAGAGCAAGCAAGGTTACAAAAAAGACAATTATTCCGTGAATTGGTACTGCAAGAACAGGAAAAAGAGAAAAATGGACACAACGAAAATACTAATAGACATTCAAAAACATCCAATGAAATCTATCAAGAGGCTGCAAAACGCACTTATGTTGAGCTATGGAAAGCGAGATCTTTCGTCGCTACCGATAAGCAACGCCTTGGACTCGTGATGGAATCGATACAGAAAGATAGTACAGCCGATGTACTTAGAAATGCCATCGATGGCAGTGATGACGCACAATTACAAAAACTTGCTCGAAAAGTAAGATTTGATCATGTTGGTATCGTCGTCATGACACCCGATAAATTTGTTAAGTTATGGCTTAAGGAGCAACATTTTCAAACGGACGAAAAGGATATTTTTACATTTAACTCCACAATTGTGTCCAAAAGATTGGGCAGTCGCTATATAGAACCAGAGAAACAAATTAAAACGGTTATTAAGCGTGTCAATAGAATAATGGAAGATCCAGATTTCCCTGGACAAGAAACCAAACGACAAGTAGAACTTTTTTTTCCTGAGGATGCCGCCAAAACAGAGCAAGTTAGCACAAAATCTTGGAGAAAATCTCAAGCACTCGAAGAAATACACGAAGAAAAAGAATCACACATTGGCCTTGTGGTCAGAGACGGACACTCAATTGTAGAGGCAAGGGTTAACTTCCTAGAACTTCGCCTAAAAGCAGATGGTGGTGGAACAAATGATAAAGAAAACTCTACAACGATCTATTTTATCAATCCCCAAACAGGGAAAAGGCTTGAACTGATTAAATATGGTGAACAGGATGAGGATCTTGTCAAATTGCATATGCAAGGATCTTGAGCTCCTAGCATGCTCTTTGGCATAAGTAGAACAATACCAAGGAGTCAAAAAGAAAAGGAACTGGCGTGTTGGAACTCTCTTCCTGACACTTTTTTACAGAAGATGAGAGGTAGGGGGGAGCTGGTAAAACGGGCGTGGCTAAAAATGATTTGAGGTTGAAGTGAGAAAAGCAGCAAAAGCAAAAAAGAGAGAAGAAGAGGATAGCCATAAAAGCACCTTCTCAAGAAAAGAAGTAACAAGGAATAAAATAGTATTTTAGTTTGTAAGAAAATACAGAAAATAAAAGAAATAAAATAAGTAAAACAAAATAAACATTCACCTACACACGAAAATACAAAATATATCGAGAGACGCGCAAAATGTGCGTCTTTTTGTGGTGTGAGGGACAGACCGTGAAGAGAAAGGAAGAGTCAACAACGATAAGAAATGAAACGTCAACGTAGAAAACATGTCACAAAATAAATGCACATCACATATATGTAAATCATTGATGTAACATAGTTCAATCAACAATAATATAATGTCAATCACAATTCGATAAACTGGCTAATATGCACATGTACAAACTATACAATACAGTAATATCCATCCAAATACGAACAATATGCCAATGTACAAACTATACAACACAGTAATATCCA
>Ga0209060_10003989_pt1 | contig 11915 bp, 10 predicted proteins | sample Coa_R1_8_FD_187155 | JGI IMG/M metagenome (GOLD analysis project Ga0209060, IMG submission 187155) | Surface soil microbial communities from Centralia Pennsylvania, which are recovering from an underground coalmine fire - Coalmine... | ecosystem: Environmental > Terrestrial > Soil >...
AGTATGGGGAGACGGCGACATTCCACTATTTCTCGGATCATGGGGACCTGGCTCTGGCGGCGGCGGTCCGCGAAGGGCGGCGACTGGAGACGGTGGACCTTACCTCGGCGGCGGAATTCGCCGATCCGCAAGACATCGAAACGTTCCGGCAGGGGAAACTCAACTGGGACAATCGCGAAACAGCGCAGCATTCCGCGATTTTGAAGTTTTATCGGGATCTGATCGCGGCGCGCAAACGCTATCCGTGTCTGGGCAATTGCCGCAAGGACTTGACTGAAGCCGAGTGTGACGAACAGCAGCGCTGGCTGGCGGTGAAGCGGGATGATCCCTCGGGCCAACGAGGCATGATCCTCTGTAATTTCGCGCATTCACCGCAAGCGATCCCGATAGGCGCATCCAGGCGGCAGAATTGGGATCTGTTGATCTGGAGCGCAGCGCCGGCATACGGAGGACCTGCGGCCGGCGAGGCGCCCGTTGCGGACATTGATTCCCGGCACGCCACGCTGCCCGGAGACAGCGCGGCGCTGTACATAGAAGTTTAAATTAATTCATTGGAAACACTCTTGCAGCCTGCCAGTTACGCATCGGTTCGCAACCGATCGCTCAGATTTACTCGCACTGCTGGGGGGTATATGGTACGAAAGTTTATTTTTGTCACAGTTTCCTGGCTGGTCGGAATCGTGCTTGTTCAAGCACAGACAGCGGAACCGCCAAGATTCACGTTTGACGCCGGCGCCGGATTCACGCAGCCGATCGGTCATCTGGAAAACCGCATCGACACGGGGTGGAACATACAGGCCGGGGCTGGAATCAATTTGGTTCCGTGGTTGGGAGTAATGGGTCAGTTCATGTACACTGAGTCAGGGCTGAGCGGGTCATTCCTGCAAAGCGTCGGAGAGCCGGATGGCAATTTCCGGATGTGGGGATTTTCGCTTGATCCGATTGTGAGATTCAATCCGAAAGGCCACTTCGATTTCTACCTGATTGGTGGCCCCGGCGTGTACCGGCGGACCGTGGAATTCACGCAGCCGACGATCGCGACCGTTACCGCGTTTGACCCGTTCTTCGGTTATTTCTTCCCGGTGAACGTTCCGGCCAACCAGGTAATCGGCTCATTCGGCACAACGAAATTCGGGATGAATGGCGGCGGCGGCTTCACCGTGCGGCTGGGCAACAGCAACGCCAAGCTTTTCGCCGAGGCGCGGTATATCAAGATGTACACGCGGGGCACGAGCACTTCTATTCTGCCGGTCACGTTTGGTATACGGTACTAGCCGGCAACGCAGGCTCCGCGGCTTTTCTCTGGGTATTGGACGTGAGTATATACGAAGTACTTCGAGACAGAAGTTAAATTAAGGAAGCGGAGGAAATCGTAATGAATTGGGACCAACTACAGGGAAAGTGGAAGCAAGCAAAAGGATCGCTCAAGCAACAGTGGGGTAAGCTGACGGACGATGATCTGGACATGATAGCAGGAAGCCGGGATAAGTTCGTCGGGGTAATGCAGGAGCGATATGGTATCGCACGCGAAGAGGCGCAACGAAGAGCCGACGATTGGGTAAAGTCGCTCCGCGACGAAGAACTGCGGAACACCGATCCCGGTTCGGGAAAAACTTTCACCAGCAAGCCATAGAGTCTCGGTCAGGGGGCGCCGTGTGGAATTTCCAGTCAGCCGTACTCATCCACGAAGGGGCGCCCCTGCCTTGACTTTGGGGCTATTGCCGGCGGGGAACGGAAATAGAATTGCTTCGCTCGACCGAAGAGGTGCGATACCAATGAGATTTTTCGCTGTGACTGCTTGCGTTTCAATGGTCGCCTTTCTCGCTGCCGGCTGCGCTACCAAAAAATATGTTCGGAACACCGCGGCCCCGATCCAAGCGAAAGTCGATCAAGTGGGAGAACAAACCAACCAGAACGGCCAAACGATCGAGGAGACGCGAGGCCAAGTAAAACAAGTCGATCAGAGGGCACAAAGCGGAATTAACGCAGCCCAGGAACGGGCATCTACGGCCGATCAACACGCGATGACCGCTGATCAGCATGCCGGCGACGCGATGAATCGGGCGAATCAAGCACAGAAGGAGTCCGATGAAAACAACCGGGTGCTCACCGGCCTGCGGCAGACAGTGGCCAATATCGATGACTATAAGCTACAGACCTCGGCGACCGTTCCTTTTGGTTTTGACAAATACAATTTAAGCAGCGAGGCCAAGCAGGATTTGGACAAGCTGGCAAGCGATGTCAAAGCAGCCAAGCGGTACTTCATCGCAGTGGAAGGCTTCACGGATAAGACCGGGCCGGAGCAATACAACGAAAATTTAAGCCGCCGCCGGGCGGACTCGGTGGTTCAATACCTGGTGGCACAGCACGATATTCCGATTTATCGAATACAGATGGTCGGATTAGGCGAACAGAAGCCCGCAGATACCGGTCGAGGGCGCGAGGCGAATGCGAAGAACCGGCGGGTCGAAGTGAAGGTATTCAGCGCAGATCAGGTGACGGCTGCTCTAGGCGGCGGCTCGTCGGACAATACAGCCAATCGCAGCGATACGACGCAGCAGGAGCCGCAGACGCAACCAGCGCCGCGGCGCGATAACGAGTCGAATACGCCCCCCAGGGATAAGTAATACCCGAGCTTCCCATCGGATTCGGTCGGCCGGCAGCGACGGCCGGAAACTGGCTTAAGTCGACCGGGCGACACGGTGTCTCGCCCGGTCATATGTTTCCCTTTACATCCCACGCACGTTTCATGCGCGAGTTGGGCGCCCGATCACGGATTAATTCGAAGCAGCGCTCGATTTCTGCAATGCCGGGTGGACTCATCGTGCGTCGAACCTCACTGCCCTGCCGATGTGGCGATCCTCGTAGCCTACTGATCCAGGTTTCTCCATTTTATAAGCTACGCCGGCTCAATATAAATTCCGGTCTCTGTCCTTAAACACACAGCTGGCGTTGCCGTATCGAATCAGCCGGTGGAACCGGCCGTGCAATCTTTACTCGCGTTCTTTGCCGACCTACCAATGGCCAGAGGCACCTCGCACCCCAGTTCAAAAGCCGCTAACTCGTTGCCCACAGTCGTATTTCCGTGCCCACACCACGTCGGCCTCGGCGTTACTCGTAGCCTGGGCCGGCTGGGAGTCCCCGTCTATAACGTGGATTCGACTCGATGGGCGCCCGCGTTCTTCTCCAGATACTCGAAAGGAAAAGCCATCTGGGACTTTGAACGCAATCCGGCCGAATCGTCTTTGGACTTTTTAGTAACCCTGGGACGCCGTATCGGGTCCCGCGCCGTGCTGGTTCCAACAACCGATACCGCGGCGGTTTTCATCGCGGATCACAAAGAGGTGCTTCGAAGTCTGTTCACCTTTGCCGCCCTGGATCCGCTGCTCATCCGTAGCCTGTGCAATAAGAGGGAGGTGTATGAACTGGCGCGGAAATTCGGTGTCGCCGTGCCGCAGATGACCGTTCCGGAAACGAGAGCCGAACTGGCGTCGTGCTTTGGATACGGAAAATATCCGCTGATCGTCAAGTCCATTGACGGCCGGTTTCGCAAACACAAAAGCCAAACCAAGGCGGTCGTTCGCGACAGGGACGAAGCCTTCGCACTATACGCCCGAATTCAGGATGAAGTAATTGGCAGAATCATCGTACAAGAGTGGATTCCGATGGGCGCCGGGACCGATTGGATGTTTAATGGGTACCTGACTAGCCGATCCGAGTGCCTGGCCGCTTTTACCGGCAGGAAGCTCCGGCAGTATCCGCCGGACATCGGAGTCACCAGCCTTGGCGTCTGTGAACGAAATGACCGGCTACAAGAAATCGCCATTGGGTTTCTGAAGTCAGTCCATTACGAAGGCGCGGTGGACATGGATTTTCGTTATGACGAGAGAGACGGGCAGTACAAACTCCTGGACGTGAATCCACGGATCGGTGGATCCTTTCGGCTATTTGTTTCTGAAGAAGGCCTCGATGTCGCGCAGGTACTCTACCTTGACCAGACAGGGCGCAGTATACGCGCGGGGCAAGTGGTTGAAGGACGTAAGTGGGTTGTGGAGGATTATGATCTGGTGACCGCGATCGGATGCAGTGTAAAGAGAAGAATGGGGTTTCGGGAATGGTGGAGCTCGCTTCGAGGCATCCAGGAGTTCGGTTTTCTCTCCGCCGCCGATCCAATGCCGAGCGCATTCATGTTACGCGACGATGTAGCCGAAGTGGTAGACCAGTTAGATGCATTGAGATCGCCGATTGGACCCTTCGAGAGTAACTCAGGCGCCACTGTTTTAGAAATGTCCCTTTCCAATTCAGAAGGTTCGCAAGGAGAAGCATGACCGCACGACAGGTTTTTTCCAATGTTCGAGATGCCGTGGTCGCGCGCGCCGGTGAAAGACCGGACGCGAGGGCGGTCGGCGCCGGCGGCAAGAACGTGACGTATGCCGAACTGAACAATCGAGCCAACCGTATGGCGCAATTTCTGCGCTCTCAGGGTGTGGGCCGGGAGACGCTGGTAGGCGTGTGTCTCCCGCGTTCGGTGGAACTGGTCTCCGGAATGTTGGGGATCTGGAAGGCAGGCGGGACGTACCTGCCGCTGGATCCGACGAATCCTGCGGATCGGCTGGCTTCGATTTTAGAGAATGCGCGGCCGATGCTGGTATTGACCACCCGTGCCATTTCACGAAAACTGGCGATCCCTGGTTGCCGGTTGGTAGACAGCGAGGCGGCCGAGGCAAATATTGAGTCGGCGGAGCCGGTCACGACGGATACCGACTGCGGCGATCTGGCGTATGTCATTTACACCTCGGGTTCGACGGGCGTGCCCAAGGGCGTGGAGATCACGCACCAGGCTCTCGCGAATCTGGTCGCCTGGCATAATGAGGCGTTTTCGGTGGGAGCGGCCGATCGCGCCAGCCACCTGGCGGGGCTGGGATTCGATGCGTCCGGCTGGGAGTTGTGGCCTTATTTGGCGGCGGGAGCCAGCGTTCATCTGGTCGATGACGCGACGCGGAATTCTCCGGAGGCGCTGCGAGACTGGCTGGTGGCCGAGGGCATTACGATCAGTTTCGTTCCGACACCGTTGGCGGAACGTATGCTGGTTCTGGCATGGCCTGCGGAGACCCATGTTCGCATTCTGTTGACCGGCGGCGACACACTCCATCACTATCCGCCCGTAGGGCTGCCTTTCGAAGTAGTGAACAACTACGGGCCGACGGAGTGCACGGTAGTGGCGACGTCCGCGGCGGTCCCTCCGGAGAAAGGTTACAGCGCCTTGCCGGCGATCGGGCGCGCGATTGCGAACACCGAGATCTACATCCTGAACGAAAATCTTCAGCCGGCGCCGGCGGGCAGTCCCGGCGAGATTTGCATCGCAGGTCCCAGCCTGGCGCGCGGCTACCGCAATCTTCCCAATCTGACGGCGGAGAAGTTTGTCGAAGTTAGGCTCGAATCCGGAGCGGCGACCCGAATTTATCGCACGGGCGATCTCGGCATGCTTCTGCCGGACGGGCAGATCGAATACCGGGGCCGTCTCGACGATCAGATCAAAATTCGCGGGTACCGCATCGAGCCGAACGAAATCATAAGCCGGCTGAACGAGCATCCGGATGTTCGCGAGAGTCTGGTGCTGGCCCGCGAGGATCCGTCAGGAGAAAAGCGGCTGGTCGCGTATGTGGTGCTGGCGGCCCGATCAGAGGCAACCGATGGAGCCCTGATCGAGTTTCTGCGCGCCGCTCTACCCGACTACATGATCCCATCCGTGTTCGTCCGCATGGGTACCCTACCGCTCACTGCCAACGGAAAGATCGATCGAACGGCGTTACCGGCGCCGAAATTCGAAAAAGCGCCGGGCGCCGAAGGACCGCAGACGCCGGTGGAGCAGAGTATTGGGGGGATGCTTGCGAAGCTTCTGAATGTCCAAAGCGTGGGGCGCAACGACAATTTTTTTCTGCTCGGCGGGCACTCGCTGCTGGGCGCTCAGCTGATCGCCAGGATTCGAAACGTATTTGGTGTCGAGATTTCTCTGCGGGCGCTGTTTGAAGCACCGACGATCGCAGCACTGGCGGCGGAGGTCGAACAGCGGCGGGGCGCGCACGAGGCGGAACTGTCGAGCGCGAGTTCACTTCCATGAGCACAAGCCTGAAAGCGGCGCCGGCGGCCAGCGCGGAGGCGCCTCTCAGCCTGTTTCATCTGCTGGACCCGGAAACCCGGGCTCATCCATACCCGTTGTATGACCGTCTGCGCGCCGAAGACCCGGTGCACTGGGACCCGTACCTGCACGCGTGGATCGTTACCCGGTATGACGATGTCGTGACGGTTCTGCAGCGCTTCTCGGCCGCGCGCAGTCCCACGCCGGAGCAGCTGACCGCGCTGGACCTCTCGGAGTTGAATCCGATTGCACAGGTGATGGTGCGGCAGATGCTGTTCATGGATCCGCCGGGGCATACGAGGTTGCGGGCGCTGGCGGCGTCGGCGTTCACACCCACCCGGGTCGAAGCGCTGCGGCAGCACATTCAGGAGATCACGGATGGCCTGCTGGATCGGGTTCTGCCCGCGGGCCGCATGGACGTGATTGCGGATGTGGCGAATCTGCTGCCGGCGACGGTGACGGCGGAACTCATGGGAGTGCCGGTCGAGGATCGAGATCAGCTCAAGGCCTGGTCGATCGAGTTTTCCGAGATGCTGGGAAATTTCCAGCACAACCCCGGCAGGACACCGCGGATGCTGAAGATCGTCCAGGACATGACGTCCTATTACCGCTCGAGAATACGGGAACAGGAGATCACGCCGCGTGCCGGAGTGTTGTACGCGCTGATGACTGCCGAAGTCAATGGAGACCGGTTGAGCGAGGAGGAAGTGATCGCGAATGCGATCATCACCATGACGGGCGGACAGGAGACCACGACCAACCTGATCGGTAACGGGCTCTTATCTCTGTTGAAGCACGAGGAAGAGATGAACCGGCTGCGCGACGATCCGAACCTGATGCCCTCGGCCATTGAGGAGTTACTCAGGTACGAGAGTCCGATCCAATACACGACGCGGCTGGCTCCGGAAGACGTAGAACTGCGCGGAAAGCTGATTCGAAAACGTCAAGCGGTGATTGCGGTGCTCGGCGCCGCCAATTACGATCCGGCGCGGTTTGCGCAGCCCGACCGGCTGGACATCACGCGGAAAGACAATCGTCACCTGGCGTTCGGATGGGCGAGCCACTATTGCTTTGGAGCGCCGCTGGCCCGGGCGGAGGCGCAGATCGCATTTTCATCAATGCTGCGCCGGCTCAACGACCTGAAACTCGAGCCGGAGCCCCTGGTGTGGCGCCATAACATGATCTTCCGCGGGTTGGAGCGGCTGCCAGTGACATTCCGGCCCGCGGGCCCGGGCCGGGCGTAAAGGAGCGAAGTGACGACCACGGTTGCCGCTACGGGGGCGGCTTTCAAAATACGGGAAGCTCGGTTCGAAGACTACGGGCCCATCGTCTCGCTGCAGCGGCGCTACGGACTGGGCACGCGGAGCTATGAAGACTGGAGCCAGATGTGGCTGGGCAATCCGCTCTACCGCGAGCTACGGTCCCGGTGGCCGATCGGCTGGGTGCTGGAGGACCGGTCGGGGCGGATTGTCGCGTCAATCGGTAACATTCCGCTTCCTTATGAGTGGAACGGGAGGCCAATCATCGCGTCGTCGGGCATTTCCTGGGTCGCCGAGCCTGGTTTTCGAAGCGCGTCGCTTCTGCTGTTGGATTCGGTGGTGAACCAGCGGGGTGTGGATCTATACCTGAACAGCACGGTGACCAAGGAAGCCGAACCGGCCATCGAGATGTTCCACTGTCTGCGCGTGCCGGTGGGACGCTGGGACGAACGCGCGTTCTGGGTCACGAATCATCGTGGGTTCTCGGCGAGTCTTCTGATAAAGAAAGGTTTTCCGCGCTTGCGCTTTTTGAGTTGTGTTCTGGGACCGGCGAGTTTTCTTCATGAACGACTGTCAGGACAGGCCGGACTCCAGGATACTGCCGAAGTGGAGTGCTGCGCGGGCTTCGATGAACGCTTCGATGGTTTTTGGGAGGAACTCAGGTGGCAGCGCCGGAACCAATTGCTCGCGGTGCGGTCGCGCGAAGTATTGAACTGGCATTTTGGGGACTCCCTTCGGAACGGACGCTTGTGGATCGCCGCGGTGGCTGAGCGCGGTCGTCTGGCGGCCTACGCCATCTTTGATCGCAGGGATAATCCCAAATACGCGTTGAAACGGGTACGGCTGGTGGATTATCAATCGCTGAATGGAAGCGAGGAGTTGTTGCCTTCCCTGCTGTCGTGGGGATTGAGGCGATGCCGGCGGACAGGGGTGCACATGCTTGAGAACGTGGGGCGGTGGCTGGAAGACGGCGAGATCATTGCCGCGAGCGCGCCCCATCTGCGAAAGTTATACGCCTGGAGCTACTTCTATCGCGCCTGTCAACCCTGGCTCGCCGAACATTTGCAGAATCCGAGCGCCTGGTCGCCATCATTGTTCGACGGGAACGCGAGTCTATAGGAGGGCGGCAGACTTCAAACGGCGATGAGTTTCTTGCGGATGGCATAGCGGATCAAGCCGGGGCGGTCGTGTACGTCGAGCTTGCGCATCAGGTTGTACTTGTGCGCGTCGACGGTTTTGACGCTCAGGTTTAAGCGCTGCGCGATTTCCTTCATGGCGCAACCTTCGGCCAGAAGGATCAGGATCTCGCGCTCGCGGTCGCTCAACAGGTCATAATCGCTTTTGCCGCTGCCCGGGGGCTGCGTATAGTGCCCGACCACGGATTTCATGACGCGCGGGCTCACATATTGTTCTCCGCGCGCGGCCGCCTGAACCGCATAGACCAACTGAGACGGAGGGGAGTCTTTGACCAGGTAGCCGAAAGCGCCCGATTCCATGCAGCGGGCGACCAGGTCCTCGTCGTCGTAGACGGTGAGAATCAACACGCGCGCTTCAGGAAGCACCCGCTTGATGCGGCGAGTGGCGTCAAACCCGCGAAGCACGGGCATTGCGATATCCATCAAGATGACGTCCGGCTCGAACTGCCGCGCCAGATCAACCGCCTCGATGCCGTTGGCCGCTTCGGCGACCACCTCAATGTCACCGGCTCCGGCGAGAACTGTGCGGACTCCCTCCCGAAACAGGGCATGATCATCACAGACCAGAACTCGAATCTTCTTACTCATTCGACGCCTCCGGCAGCGGAAGTTCTACTGAAATGCGCGTTCCGGTTCTTGGAGATTGTGAAGCGGCGGTAGTCGAATCAATGAGAAGGCTGCCACCCAGGATCTCTACCCTCTCCCGCATGGCAGTGAGCCCAAACGAACGGCCGGACATGGACGCGGTGTTGAACCCCACGCCATTATCCTCAACTACCATGATAAGCCGCTTTTGATCGACCGCTTCAATGGTGACTTTGACTCGGCCCGCGCGCGCGTGCTCCACGACGTTGGAGAGGGCCCCCTGCAGGACGCGATACAGGGCGATCTGATGGCTCATGGGAATATTTTCGGGTAATTCGGGCGCACGCACCGTGACGGTTATCGCAGTGCGTGAAGAAAACTGCCGGGCATAGAACCGTATGGCTGCCAGAAATCCGAGGTCGTCGAAGATTGCCGGGCCCAAGTCGAGGATTAAGCGGCGCACCGATTCGATCGCGCTGGAGACCAAAACCAAGGCCTCATCCAGCCGCCGAGCCATCTGTGGGATTTCACCCTGCTTCGCGTCGGTGACCATCAGCTCGAGATACAGCTTCAAAAGAAGCAACTGGTGGCCGATGTCGTCGTGCAGGTCATGCGAGAGCCGGCGCCTCTCCTGCTCGTAAACGTTCGTAACATACGCGGACGCCTGGTGGCGTCTTCTTCCAGCCCGCTCGAGTGTGGCCGCTAACGACTGTTGTTCGGCTTTCCAGGCTCTCGTGTAGCCGGTGATGATTGCCAGAACCGCGATTCCATAAAGGCGGCGCGTGGCCGAGGCCATATTATCCGGCGCCGGCGCGCCGTTACCAAGATCCAGATATGGTTCGGTAATCTCGATCAGGAGATGCAAGGACGTGAGCGCCGACGAAAGATCTACGTGCTTCTCCGCGAGCTGCTCTCCGAGCTGAGTGAAATACGATTGGAACTCTTCAAACGTCAGCCCGTCGGAGCGGCGGCTTCCGGCTTCACGAATCGCGTTGGACAGGAAATCAAATTCCTGGGGACTGAGCCCGAGCTCGCCGATTTGACGCCGCCAACGATCGGAGACGGCGGCCCAGTTGGCCGAGATGATCCCGACGGCCCGCTCGGACTGTGGTTTTAGCCGGGAAAAAAGCGTCTCCAATATGTGCTCAGCCATCCTTACGGCGCCGGTGTGTCAGCACGACACATGCCAGCGTCCGAGATGTTGTAAGCAAGGTGCCACGCCTGTTAAACAGGCGGCGTGAGATGCGCTTCCGACGACAGGTTTTCTGAATAGTGTCTTCGAATGTGCAATTTTTGGCCGGGTTTCTAGAGGGAGAGTAAGATTTTCGACAGCGCCATGAGGCGTGCCGAGCGGTTCGACCATGATTCAACATCCGTGTACACTACTCTGTCCGCAAAGGCACGGTGGAAGCTACCTTGCAGTCTTTGTCCCGCGTATTTCGCATGAGCCACCGCAAGAACAACGTCCTAACAAAGCATCGGGGTATGAAGGCGCGGTTTCACGGTGCGCTTCGGCAGAAACATGAGAGTGCGATGAGACTACTAGTTAAGACTACGTTCGCGTTCACACTCGCCGGTGCAGTGTTGTTCGGCCAGCAGCAGGTGGCCGCAATTACACCTAAGCCGGCGTCGAGCCAGCCAGCGGACCGGGCACAGTATGTGCTGGGTCCGGACGACAGCATTAAGATCTGGGCGCTGGGAGTGGATGAGATTACGGATAAGCCTGTGAAAATCGACCCAAACGGCTATATTGATCTGCCGTTGGTGGGAAGAGTTGAGGCAGGTGGACTGACGGTCGAGCAACTCGAACAAACCCTGTTGAAGCGCCTGGTTACCGAAGTTCGCCAGCCGAGAGTATCAGTGGAGGTAGTGGAGTTCGGAAGCCAACCGGTAACAATCATCGGGGCCGTGAATCAGCCGGGAGTACACCAGTTGCGCGGTAGTAAGACGCTCGCCGAAGTGCTGTCGATGGCCGGCGGACTTAAACCGGATTGTGGGCCGCGGATCAACATCAGCCGTTCGCTCAAGTGGGGGCCGATTCCCCTGCCAAGCGCCAAGACCGATTCGACAGGGAAGTTCAGTATTGCAGACGTGAGTGTGAAGGAGCTGATTGGCGCCCAGAATCCCGCCTTGAATATTCAGGTGGAGGCAAACGACGTAATTACCGTGCCGCAGGCTGAGATGGTGTACGTAATCGGAGAGGTAAAAAAGCCGGGCGGAATCATCCTGAATGAAAAATCGGGCGTGTCGGTTCTGGAAGCGCTGTCTTATGCCGAAGGACTGGGCGCAACGCCCGCCGCGCAGAAATCGAAGATCCTCCGGCCGGTTCCCGGAGCCACGCAGCGTCAGGAAATCGCCCTCGATTTGAAAAAAGTACTGGCGGGAAAGGGCGAGGACATGGAGCTTCGCCCGAACGATATTCTCTTCATTCCCACCAATACTCCAAAGAAGGCAGTGACCAGAGCGCTGGAGGCAGCGGTCCAGACAGCGACCGGCGTTGTGATTTGGCGGATGCCATAGTCCGGGCTAACGGTAGAGAAACAACAGGGTAAACACAAGGAGAGAGGTTCATGTCCGAGAGTAATCTTGTCCCCAGAGTTCCCGCTGTGCCAGCGGGGCCCCCGATGATAAATGCGCATCATCCCCAGATGGAGGTGATACCGGGAAGGCTTCTGGACGATTCCGACAGTATCGGAATGTCCCAATGCTTCCGGACGCTTCAGCGGCGAAAGTGGA